>MDTE01016075.1_pt1 | contig 105935 bp, 90 predicted proteins | sample 811231 | NCBI WGS metagenome assembly MDTE01 (sample SAMN05326651, study PRJNA326480) | marine metagenome | isolation source: seawater | place: Indian Ocean: Red Sea | collected 2010 | reverse complement strand
TTCTGAAGAAGAGGTAGATAGATTGATTGATGATGTAGAGAAGGATGTACGTTCAAATTTGGGTGACTTTGTGTTTGGTGTTGACGGTCAGAGTCTAGCTTCAGTTGTATTAAATCAATTAAAACGAGTCGATCATACAGTTTCGGTAGTAGAGTGTGGGAGTACTGGTCAATTAATAAAAAGTTTTGCTGAAGCAGACAAATGTATGGGAATTTTTGATACAGGTTTTTTGTTAGGTAATAATTTTATGCAAGAAAATGACATTGAAGGTACTTTAGAACAAATGATAGAATATTCTCGTGTCTACAACAAAAATGATTTTGTGATTGCTTCTGTTCTTAATGTGACCTATGAAAAGACAAAAATTGGTGTACAGCTTTGGAAATCCAGTGATGAATCTAGACAAACAACAATGCGAAGTTATGGTGGTCATGTTGCATATGCAGGTGAATGGGCTGCAAGTCTAGGTTTGGATTTGTTGCGCCGTGTTACATTGTGAGTATTTTCTTTATTTTGTTATATTAAAATGGTAGGTATTTTATCCAATCTAAATTGGCTGAAAGTACAATAATTGCTGGTGAAATTAGCATTCCTAAAAGAAATCCAGCAATTACATCGGATAAATAGTGGACCCCCATTGATATGCGAGCAATAGCCATTAATGGTGAATATACTAACATTATCATTTTGATCCAATCAGGACCTATCCAATAAGTTATTCCAATTAATACTCCTGCTCTAGCTGCGTGTCCTGATGGAAATGAATGTGGATCAGTCTGTCGATATATTTTCCCCCAATTTCCTGATGGTCTTTTGCGTCTGATTGTAAACTTTAGAATTAATACAATAGTTGCTGTGACTATAATTGATGATAGTAATAACAAAGCCCATTCTTTCCATGAAGAATTACCCCATAACCAAATACATAATAGTCCTATACCCCAATACCAACTATCTCCAGAATGGGCAAGAATTTTTGAAATTGCTCGTAACTTTCCAGGTCTATCAACTACACACAGTTTTTTTGTAAAACTGACATCTAAGTTTTGAATATATGTAAATAAAGTCATTTATCTAATCTGTAATAATTTTTGTGCAATTTGATATTGTTCTGGTTTGTCTACATCCATACCCATTTCTGCATAAGGTGTGTCCACAAAGATTCCATCAAGACCTAGACGATTTTGGATAAGTTTTTCAGCTCTTGTAGTGTTCATTTGTTTTGTTAACATTAGGATTAAAGGCCATAGTCCTATTAAACTTGCCTGCTTGATCACACTCTTTCTTGCCTCACTAATACGTTTGAAAGCAGGATGTATATTTGAAGCAATGTTGGGGTTCACTGCACTAACATCTCCACCACACACTGTTCTGTTTTTTAGTGTAGTATAAGTTCTTTTTGATTGTGGAAATTTTTGTTCCATTACTGACTGATCAATTATTTGGTAGTACAGTTCGTGGTTGGTATCTTTGACAGTTGTGATAAACCAGTCTAACATTTTGCTTTCAATAAGTGGTAAATCAGCACTAATCCACAATACTTTATCATCAGTTGGTTTTAATTTTAGAGCTAATTTACAACCTGCACGCGCATTCTCAAAGATGCTATCCTGGTTTTCTAGATAATATATTGTTTTATTTTCACATGAAAGATTATGTGATTTATTGAGTCCAATAATTATTACATTGTCTATTTGGTCTGTTTTAGATACAGCATCCAATGTCCATTGAATCATAGGTTTTCCAGCTATAGGCAGTAAGGCTTTAGATATGCCTATATCCATCAATTCTGTTAAAGGATCATCTTGTTTAATTTGTCCACCAGCTCCAATAATTGCGTCCATTTTCATAATCGAGATTCTGTATTATTAGTTTAATTTTATGATATTAGGTTCAAAACCTATTTGACTAATCAGAGCATTTAATTCTTTGGTATTTAGTTTTCTGTTTTTGTTAGCTATTGCAACAAGAGCAGCTTCCATCATGTTTGTACCAAATGATCTTCCGTCAAGGATAGGAGTTGTTGTGACTAGATATCTAATACCTCTGTTTTGAAATTTGTTGACATCATCTTTAGTTGTAGTATTAGTAACAACAATTTTCTGTGATAAGTCGTCTGGCATCGATCTTTTTATCAGGTGACAGTCTCCGGCCAAGATATCGGCCCAACGATACCATTTTGTATGTTTTGGCTTGATGATATTTTGTTTTTCTCCTGTAGGATACAATATAGAAAATGGCATTCTACCTACTATTGGCATAATTAATGATGCGATACGTTTAAGTCCGGATGCTGATTTGATGGGTATAGGTAAATCTAAAGCAAACATGAGATCTCCAAATACACATTCATAATTTAGGTCTATAAAACCCATGGACATACCCCAACGGTCAGATCCAGCTGTAAAAAGAACTCTACGTGATTGTATTTTGTCGCTTAACTTATGCTCTAGAAATTGAGCTGTTCTATGTTCTAAAGTACTTTTTAATCCAAGTCCATCTACGAAGGGTGTTTTATGAATATGCTTTATCATAGGTAGTACTGAATAGAGTGGATAGTACTTTTCATCTACTTGTATTCCTAAATCAGCACCTCCAACTCCAAAAGCATCTACTTTGCCATCAAGTTCTTTAAAGATGTTTGCTGCTTTAAGCATGTCACCATCTGTTCCTATACGTTCAATAATGATAGATTCATCCAATAATTTGATTTCAATTTTTTTGTCTCTAGTAGAAGAACCTATACTAACGCTAACTGCATGTTTCATGTTATCTTCCTTAGTATCTTGAATCTCTAGTTTACCTTGTTGATTGTTGTGGGTCAACAAGTGATAAAGGATCACATCAGTAATTATCAATCAATTTAGTTATCATTGTTTTTTAGCATGTATTGCCAGGAATGAAAATTTACAATTCCAACACCGAATAATATGAGTATTCCACCAGCAATCATCCTCCAGGTCAATATTTCATCTAAAGCTATAGTACCCAGTGCAATAGCAGTAATAGGTATTATATATGTCACGAGAGTTGCTCTAGTTGGACCCCATTCATGAATCAATCTAAACATCAATGGATATGCAATACTTGTTCCAATAATACCTAACCACAAAATAGATGTCCAAGTTGACAATGTTCTTGGAAATAAGATTGGAGATTCAATTATAAAAGTTGAGATTAATAGGATAATTGTGCTTATAGATAGAGCTATAGTGGCAACTAACATAGGATCTATATGTTTCAGTTTGAGTCTATTGAAAATTGAACTAATAGAATAACAAAATGTTGCAATTATTACTGCAAGTTGTCCTTGAGTACTATTTTTAATGTTTGTAAAATTGAAATCTTGTGTAAACAATAACAAAATTCCTACAAATCCTATTAGCAAACCCGTAAGTTTTAATGCAGTGATTTTGTCGTCTTTTACAAATATATGAGCTATTATCACTGTAAACAGAGGAACAGATGCTGTCAAAAGGCCAGTAAGTCCTGAATCAATCTGTGTTTCACCCCACGAAATTAGTGTAAAAGGTATTACAGTATTAAATATTGCTATAATACTAATATTAAATATTATTCCATTAGGTAATCTTACATCGATTTTACTAATAATTACCCATATCCAACAGAAAATTGCAGCTATTGCTACTCGTAATGTTACTAATGTCAGTGGACTAATTTCACGAATTGCAATTTTAATCCAGTAATATGAAGTTCCCCAGCAAAATCCACCAAGTATTACAAATCTTATCCAGTTATTGATATGTATTTTGTTTTGCATACTCCTCGAGTATACTTGATATGACAAAATCTTGGATTATCTATTAAATAGTTAAAATGCATAGTAAAAAATTACTTACAGTTATCGTTCTGACCCTTAATGAAGAAGATGTATTACCGCTTTGTTTAAGTTCTTTGTTGTGGGCTGATGATAAGGTTGTTGTTGATTCTGGTAGTACTGATCGAACATGTGAAATTGCTGTGGAATATGGAGCTAGGTTGATACATAGGCAATTTGACAATTATGCTTCACAGCGTAATGCAGCATTATGTGCGACAGAATCTGATTGGGTTTTATTTGTTGATGCGGATGAAATAGTTAGTAGTGAATTAGGAAGTTCAATTTTAAGTGTTATAGAGGACAGGTCGGAAGTAGGATGGTTGATACCGAGACATAATTACATTTTTGGTAAGTTAATTTTGCATGCTGGTTGGTTTCCTGATTATCAATTACGGTTATTTAGAAGGAAATTAGGTCATTATTCTGAAAATCGACCTGTACATGAAGTGTTAGAAATAGAAGGATCAATTGGGAAGTTAAATTATCCTATTACTCATAATAATTATTCTGATGTATCTGAATTTATTGAAAAACAGGTATATTATGCTAATTATGAGGCAAATGCTATGAAACTACAAAATATCAAACCACGATTCCATAATTATTTTGTTGAACCATTAAGACATTTTTGTTGGCGTTTTTTTATGCTTTCAGGATGGAAATCAGGATATCATGGATTATTGTTGAGTATTTTAATGGCATATTCTCGATATGTAGTATATAGACAGTTAGCTGCTCTATATAAGTAAATCAGAGTATATTTGTTTCTTGAGATGATTGTTGTTTTATACAATCTATTAAGGAATAAAGACCACCTGAAACTGATCCGTGACCACCTAGAATGATTGGTGCATTGCATTTCAATGATGCTACAACTAGTTTTTTAAGTGCTTGATGTTTTATATTTTTTGTTTGGTATAAATCTGATGCAAATCGTTCAGATCTTGTTGGATATTTGTTTTGTTGTGCTAAATAAACTCTTGTATCCATATATCCAACATCTATCATTTGATCTAGGTTTTGAAAGAAAAGATCAGCTCCATTGAGATCTACAAAGTTACCAATGATGGATTGGATTTTGTCGATCCTATTATTCTTTCGAGCAGTCATTCCTCTTTCTTCAGAGAAAATTCGTGTCCATACTTGTAACTTAGCTTGTAACATTTGACATACTTGTGGTGAAACTCTTCCAATGAGTGTTACACGACTACCTGGTTTACTCATGATGTTTGCAGCATTTAACCATTTGTTCTGTGCTTGAGTTGGTAATTTGTTGATTAAAAAAGATCGCAAAGTTTCTTCTGTATTTGGGTGCCATCTAAGTGCCAATAGATCATTAGGTGTATCGATATCTAACAGGGTTTCTGTAGATGGTTTTAATGATTCGATGGTGAAATCATATTCGTTTTTTAGTAACCATGCAAACATGTTATCGCGTGGTAATTGATCTATTAGATCAGTTATTATTAAAGCATTGTTAATTCCGATCCAATCACTGGAATGCAGATTGTTTGTAATAGCATAATTAATGCTGGATTGACTTAGCTTACTAATAATTGATCTTAGAGTTTGATCTTGGAGAAGGGGCATACTTCCTCCACCTAAATATAACATTTTCTTGATCTGATATTTTTGTACTATAGAACTGATTCTGTGACCGAAATTATATCTGTGATTTGGTGAATCAATGTCCCAGATTATTGATTTAGATATATGATGATACTCATCTTCTTGAATCCAGTTGTGCTTTTCTGCTGAAGGAACTGCTACAATTATGTCTTGTATATCTTTGATTTTCGATAGTTTAACTACTGTTTGTATAGCAGATTTACGACTAGCTTGATGTACAAGTTGTTCTGGTTTGCTGGATCCACTTTCCCCCAACATTACTAGAGCGGTGATTTTGTGTTTCATTGATGTGTAGCTATTTAGTTATGAGGCAGTATTACATTAATTCAGTAGGTAATACCATAGAAATATGTTGTTAATTTGAGTTAATTAATAAATCTATACACAACTTTTATTATTATTCATTAAGTGATTCCATCATGCTAGTAAAAAGATCACCTATTGCTGGTCCTAGTAGGGCCAAAATTACAATTACTACAACAGCTACCAATACTAATATTAGTACATATTCGACTAATCCTTGTCCATGTTCATTTGGTGATCGAGACATGCAAAGAACCTCCTTCTTTAGTGTTCTATTTTGAAAAAAGTAAAGACAGTATATAAAATATCTAATGCTCATGCAAGTCGTATAAAATAAGTAAAAACTACTTCTTTTGTTGTTGTATTAGAATTTTTGCTATTCTTATTGCTGCATTTCCATCACCAAAAGGGTTGATATTTTTTATCATATTGTCATAAGCTAATGGATTTTCAATTAATGTTCTTGTAGTATCTACAATTGTTTTAGGGTTAGTACCTACTATTTGAGCAGTTCCTTGATCAATTGCTTCGGTTCGTTCTGTGATTTTTCTCAGTACTAGCACGGGTATGCCTAATCCAGGCGCTTCTTCTTGAATGCCTCCTGAATCGGTTAGTATGAGATAGGAACATTTCATTAAGTGTGTAAAAGTAATATAGTCTAATGGATCAATTATGCTTATGTTGTCAATGTTAGATACCTTTTCTCTTAGTGGTTTTTGAATGTTAGGATTAGGATGAGCTGGATATATGATATGGGTGTCATCATATTGGGAAAGTTCTACTAAGGCTTGAATTATATTTTGGAATGGTTGGCCAAAATTTTCTCGTCGATGAGATGTGACAAGTATGATTTTTTTATTATCCTGAACATTATTTACAATTGTATTCAAAAGTGCTGGAGCAGGGTGCTGAATGATTTCATTTAACGCATCAATTACTGTGTTACCTGTGACATGAATTGTTTCATGTGATATTCCTTCCTTTAATAGAGCATCACGTGCTGTCTTAGTAGGTGCGAAGTGTATGCTAGATACATGATCAGTTAATACTCTATTAATTTCTTCAGGAAATGGATTGAAATGATCATATGTTCTAAGTCCTGCTTCAACATGTGCAACAGGAATTTTTGCATATGTAGCAGCTATGGTGGAAGCTAGCACAGTTGTTGTATCACCTTGAATTAACAACCAATCAGGATTTGTTTCAACAAAAACGGATTGTATTTTAGTGAGTATTTGAGCAAACACATCAGTAGGTGATTGATTGTGAGACATGATATCAAAATCGTAATTTGGAATAATGTTGAAAACGTTGAGTACTTCGTCTAACATTTCTCGATGTTGAGCTGTAACTAATACGCTGACCTGCACATTTTTTTCTTTTACAAGTTCTTTAATTACTGGAGAAAGTTTTACTGCTTCTGGTCTTGTACCTATGACACTTAATATTTTCAAAACTTTACCTCATATGTTTAGATTTTAATTGACCACATCCAGCTTGGATATCTATGCCACGTCGCAATCTTATTGTACAAGGAATACCGGATGATTCTAATTGTGACTTAAATTGTTTAATCAAGTTTCTAGTAGAATGACTACCATTATAATTATCAGTTGGATTTAAGGGTATGACATTTACGTGACAATCTATATTATTTAGCAATTTACATAGTTTTTGAGATTGTTCTTCAGTGTCGTTAACTCCATCTATCATTGCCCATTCAAATGTTATTCTACGTTTAGTAATTGAATAATATAAATGACATGCATTCATTAAGACTTCTAGTGGATATCTTTTATTAATTGGCATTAATTGGGTACGTAATTTATCAGTAGATGCGTGTAACGAAACTGCTAATCTTTCTTTTCTACCTGATCTTGCAAATTTCTCTATTGCCTCTGCATGACCAGCAGTTGAAACTGTTATCCGTCTAGCACTCATACCAATAGAATTAATGTCTTCAATGCGATCAAGAGCTTTTATAGAGTTTTCATAATTATGAAACGGCTCACCCATACCCATAAATACTATATTAGTTAATGTACGATTAATACCATTGAGTTTTCTGTAAGACCATAATACCTGCTCAACTATTTCACCAACTGAAAGATGGCGCTCAAAACCCATTTGTCCAGTAGCACAGAAGACGCATCCAAGTGCACATCCCGCTTGGGTAGATATGCATACGGTATTCCGTTTGTTGTAATTCATTAGTACAGTTTCAATTATTTTTTCATCGCATAGACGAAATAACACCTTAATTGTACTATTGTCACTGGAACGTAATTCATTAAGTAGTGACAGATTACCTAGTGTAAATTTATTTTGCAAATTGATTCTTAAGGATTTTGGTAAATTTGTTACATCCTGGATGTCGTTCACTTTGGTTTGATAGATTGCATGCCAAATTTGAGCAGCACGATATCTTGGTTCTCCTAGAGCCATTAATTCTTCTTGTAATTTATTGACATCAATGTCTAGCAAGTTTGTGTGAGAATTATTCATTGTGTTTCAGATGAATACAGTTTAACAGTTATTTCTGGAAGTCCATTCATAATAACATCTGGCTGGATATCACTATCTGTCAATATATTACTATCAGTTACACCAGTAAGTACTAAAAGAGATGATATCCCTGCTTTTTTTGCTCCTAATATATCTGTATCTAATCTATCGCCTATCATTAGAGTGTTCGATGGATCTGCTCCTAATATATCTAAAGCTTGGTCGAAAATATGTCTTTCGGGTTTTCCAATGATCATAGGTTTGACATTAGTGGCAGCTTCAATAGCTGCTAGGATTATTCCATTTCCTACTCCTATACCATTTTCTGTTGGATATGTTGTGTCGGGATTTGTTCCAATAAATTTAGATCCTGATCTTATTAATTGTACAGCTGTATTGAGTTTGTCCCATGAGATATTAGTGTCTACACCAACAACTACATAGTCAGCATTTTGATTAGTAATTTGAAAATTGTAATGCTTCATTGCGTCAATTAGTCCATCTTGTCCTATAACAAATACTTTTCTATCATTTTGTGATAAATTGTTTAGATAATTGCCTGTAGCCTGTGATGATGTCAATATTTCATTGGCAGTTGCTTTAATTCCCATATCTTGAAGTTTAGATAAGTATTGATTGATTGTTTTACTAGAGTTATTGGTTGCCAATAACATTTTGCGATTCGTATTATGAATAGCATTTACAAAATCCTTTAAACCAGGTAAAGGTGTATTTCCTCTCCACAATACGCCATCCATGTCTATAATGAGATTTTGTATTTTATTGAAGCTAAAATTTGACATAATTTCAAGATTTTATTAACAAACATGAGGCGATTGATCAATCGCCTCATGTTTGTTATACACACATAATAAACTAAAGCTATATTCTAAACTAATCGGTTTTTTTATTAGGTTTTTTATTGTTTTTGTTTGAGGAATCATTGTTTGTGTCTGTTGTCTGTTCAATTACGCTATCTATCAATCCATATTCTACAGCTTGTTCGGCTGTCATCCAATAGTCGCGATCTGTATCTTTTTCGATGATTTTTATTTTTTGTCCAGTATGTTCTGATAGAATGTTGTTTAATCTGGATCTCAACCTTAGAATTTCATTTGCTTGTATTTCAATGTCTTTTGCCTGTCCTTCAGCACCACCTAGTGGTTGATGTAAGTGGATTGTTGCGTTAGGTAGTGCATATCGTTGTCCCGGTGATCCTGCGGTTAGGAGAACTGTACCAAATGAAGCAGTCACTCCGACTGCGTATGTAGCTATTGGGGCACTTACAAGACGCATGGTATCATAAATTGCTAATCCAGCATATATCATGCCTCCAGGACTATTGATATACATATTAATTTGTTTGTCAGGATCCTGTTGATCTAGATAAAGTAATTGGGCAACAATTAAGTTTGCTACCTGATCATTAATTCCAGTACCGACAAATATAATCCGTTCCTTCAATAGTAGGGAATAAATATCATAAGCTCTTTCACCCCTACCTGTTGATTCTATCACCATGGGTATCAAATTATTGTACATTGTTTATCCTTTAGTATTTTGTCTAGTTAAATATATTATGTAATTGCAAAGTTAACATATTGTTTGAAGGTTATTTGATTATCATCATATTTGTAGGTGTTTCTCTGTTACTTTTCCTCAGATTATTCTTGCTCAGATGGTTCTTGGATTTTCTCAGTATGATCTTTATTGTCTTGTGTGGCTATTTCAGATGTATTGTTTGTTTCTCCTTTGGCAATTGACTGCAATTTGTTCAGTACTTTGTCTGAAATTAGATCCAGTTCAATAGATCGTCTTCCGTTTTCTTTTTGTAACATTTCTTTTATTTGTTCAGCGGATTCTCCAAATGAAGAAGATGTTTTTTCTATTGCTTTATCTATTTCATCATCTTCTACTTCAATATTTTCAATTTTGACTATCTCGGATAACATTAACGAACTTTGCAGTTGTTTGATTGCATTTGGCCTGAGTTCTTCAGTCAATTCGTCTTCAGTTTGATTTTGAATTTTAAGATAATCTTCAAGAGTCATTCCTCTAGATCGTAATTGTCTGTCTTGTTCCTGAATGAGTTCTTTAATCCTATTCTCTAACATTACAGGTGGAAATTTAATTATGCATTGTTTAACCATTTCTTCTACTACAAGATTACGATGTTCTTTGTCTTTCTCTGTTATAGCAGATAGTTCTAATTGTTTCCTGACGGCTACTCGTAGATCTAACACAGTTTGGTATTCTTCAGATACTAATTTTGCGAAGTCATCATCCAATTCAGGTAATGTTCTACTTTTGCAACTTTTGCATTTTACATCCCACTTTACAGTTTTACTTGCTAATTCTTCATTATGATAATCTTTTGAAAACACAAGTTCAAAAGATCTAGTATCGTCAATACTTATATCAATTAGCTTATCTATAAAACCTTTCATGGGCCATTCGGATTTTTCATCTAATAATAAATCAAAGTCATTTTCTTCAACAAGCACATTGTTTTCAGAGGTGTCTTCATTGAGAACGCCTTTAATGTCTAAGGTTATTACATCTCCTAGTTTTGCAGGCTGTTCAATTGGTTCAAGCAAAGCATGCTCGTTTCTTAGGTATTCGATAGATTCATCAATTGCTTCATCAGTAATATTTACCTCTTCGTAAGGGATTCGTACAGACTTGTAATCACCTAAGTCTACAGTAGGTTCTACAGGAATGTTGAAGACAAATTTGGTTTTTTTACCTAGGTCGCAATCGACTAGTGTTCCAGGTGCAAATGGTTGTATTTCTGTTTGTTCAATTGCTTCTTTATATATTTCTTGGCCTAAAGCTTCAATTGCATTTTCAGTAATAGCTCCTTCGCCTATATGTTGCGATATGACACTGTAAGGTGCTTTTCCTTTGCGAAATCCTGGTATATTTATTTTCTTAGACATTCTGCGAGCGGATAATTTTTTTGAAGTTTCTAGTTTTTCTTGATCTACTTCAACATTTATCTGAATTTCGCAATTATCTAATTCTTTTGTTTTGATTTTCAATTTTCCCTCTTTATTGTCTGCTCTTTTATTATTAGTGGGGAAGGCGGGACTTGAACCCGCACGGGCTGAGCCCACGTGATCCTAAATCACGCTCGTCTGCCAATTCCGACACTTCCCCGAACGCGCGCAATTATAGCATGAGCATATAAAATACTATATTAGATTGTAAACTATACTTCACAAATATGTTAGTCATATTTATTAGAAATAGTTAAGAATTTGAAGACAAATATTGAATTGCATAGTTAAGTTGGTTGTCATCATTTAAAGAACCATTTTCATATGTATTTTGTACTAAAAAGTCAGGAGCTACCCCTGTTCCATCAATTGATCTGCCTAATGGGCTTTTCCATCTAGCAAAGGTGATACGTACGGAACCTTTGTCATTTGATAGATTTACCCATGTTTGTACTGTACCTTTCCCATAAGTATTTTCACCTACTAGTGAACCTCTATTATAGTCTTTTACTGCGCTTGCTACAATTTCAGAAGCACTAGCACTTCCTCTATTTACTAGTAGAACTAGTGGTATGTTAGTTGCTATGCCATCACTGTCTGATTTATATTCTTTTGTACTGCCATTTCCAAATTCTTCTATCATTATTGTCCTGTCATTAATAAATTCCGATGTTACAGCAATGCCTGCATCTAAGAATCCACCTGGATTGTTACGAAGATCAAGAATTAGACCAGTTGCGTTTTCTAAAGATAGAGAATTAAGTTGGTCTCGCAATTCTTTTTTTGTTTTTTCTCCAAAACGATTTATTTTGACATATACAATTTGGTTGTCAATTTGTCTGCTTTCTACTGATGAAACAGAAAAATTGTACCTTACAATATTCAATGTGATTTGATCAGGAATGTTTTCTCGTTGTATTGTAATTGTTACTGTTGTTCCGGCTGGTCCTCGTACTTTGCTTATTACTTCGAATCCTGCAATGCCAGTCATGTCATTTCCATCAACAGATATTATGATATCTCCAGGTAATAAACCTGCTTTTTCTGCTGGTGATCCTGGTAGTGGGGAAATTACACGTAGATAATCTCCACTTGTATCTACTTCTGCACCTATACCTTCTACTTCTCCACGCATGGTTTCACTCATCATGTTTTGTTCAATAGGTGTCATGTAATTTGTATTTTTGTCTCCAGTTGCTTTGAGCATTCCTCTAATAGCACCTTGAACTAATTTAGTTGTGTCTAATGGCTGATCTACAAAATTTTCTTGTAGAAGTTCAAAAGATTCCCAGAAAGGTTCGAATTCAATCTTGAGTTCTTTAGGTGTATTTGCTGCTTTCTGATTTATTTCAATTTCATTAGCATTGTTGAAAAATTTGTAAATTTGAAATCGGTTAGGGTACACATCGTAATAATAAGCTCCACTAATAAAGCCGCCTGCAAAAATACTTATCATTACAAATAGTACTGTCGATGTTATGATTAAGTTACGGGTAGAATATAGCTTCATTTGACTAATTTATCTCCATTATTATAGTCTTTGATAAATGACAATATCAATTGATATATACTTTATAAACAAAATTGCGTATACCTAAGAGATATTCTTTTTGTCCATCATTGATGTCCGAAGTAATGTTGATTTTTGTAATCAATTTGTGTTCCCCTCTAGGCCAATCAACTAAATTAGCAAGTTGATAAAAGCAATGTTCTTCATTGGATGATCCATTAGTTTGATAGAAATTGTCTTTAGTTACTTTTATTTCATTTAAATAATAATCAATTGTGATATTGTTCCAGTTTTGCTGAGCTATTTGCTTATTTTTAGCACACCAAGCATACCACCATATGGTGCTGGTACTTTTTGTTCCTTCAATTGTGTAGGAACGTGTTTGACCAGGTTCTGGAAGGGCCAGGTTTAGATCTTCATTCGCAAGTTCTTCTAAGATTGGTGTATTATTTTGTGCTGCTTGCAGAGTTTTTTGGGGTTCTAGTATTGTTGGGGGTCCTGATGGAATGACATTAGCTACTATCGATGTATTAAGAAATGTTATTGCTTCTTTTAGTATAGAATCTTCATGCTTAAGTACAGTTTCTGTTGTTATTGGGATTATGTTATCAGGTATTACTCCAGTACCTTCGATGATGATATTGCCTTCCATATCTTTATCCATACCAGTTGGTATTTGAAATGATATGTTGTTAGGTAGTTTGTATTGACCTCGACCAACTTCGCCCATTATTCCATTAGTGGGATTATGTCCAAATGTTGTAGTTTGCGGTAAGTTACTAAGTACCCATGCAACATTTTCGCATGCACTTGCACATGCTGGACCTATTAGTACAGCTATACGATTTGAATATGATAGATCAGGATCTGGCTCTATGGTGTCTGGTGGTCCATGTGAGTCAAAATTGTTTAGTTGGTCACTATAATAATAACCTTTTATTAGTTCTAAACTGTCTTTCACAAAATATGAGGCTAATCTAGTTCCCATTGGTGATCCACCAAGATTTTGACGCAAATCAACGATGATTCCTTTTGTGTTTTCCTGTATGAATAATGTAATTGCGCGTCTGAATAGCCTTAAAGTTAGATTGAGATCGTCTGAAAGTGACCATATCTTTATATATCCAATATTGTCATCTAGGATCTTGTATTCTATAGGTGGTGCCTGGCGATTCAGATCTGCATATAATGAAGTTTCTGTCAGACTTTTAATTTCACTGATTAATGTAAGAAGATCTTCTTTCTGCTCTCCATTGTTGTTTATCCAGGAAATTTTTACTGATTTGCCCACTCTACCTCTTGTGACAAATCGATATTGTTCTTTACGTAATACGTGATCGGTAGAAAATGGTCCAGTAGGAGGGATGATATTTTTGGACAACTCTTTAATTGGACTATTATTGTAGCTAATAATTATGTTTCCCTCTTTAATTCCAGATTTTGATGCTGGTCCAGACGGATTTACATAGCTAGCAATTACTTCACCGTTACTGAGTTCCGTTAATCCCAGGCCTATACCTCCTCCAAATTCTCGTTGAAATTCACCATCATCATTTCCCGTAATGCCTATGTGTCCATCTGGGATACTCATACTAAATTGTTTCAATGCAACATACCAAGCTGTAGGATCATTGTTTATTTGGGCGTTGCGTATTATTGGTTCAAACTTATCATATAATTTGTTCCAATCTATTTGTTTTAGGGTAGTAAATGGATATTCTTTGGACGCTTTTATCCATAATTGATTAAAGGCTTCTGAATAACTATAATCGGAAAGATCATTAACTGATACGTCACCTTCATACAGATCCATTTTACTAGTGATTTCTTTTGTGAATGAGAAAGGAGTAGTATCTAAATTTACAATAGTATAACCGGCTTCTATTTTTATTATCGGATCATCTTCTGTAAATAGAAGATTGTCGTCTCCAAAATCTTTTGAAAAATACTGGTTTTCATCAGGTGACCACACAATCAATTTACCTCCAATGATTTCATCACGATTTTCGCTATCTATTCTCGCTGAAGTCCATACTGTTGACCAGCCATGAAATTCATTCTTGTTCAAAAAAGTGTCACCGATTGTATTTGCTTGTACTGCAATTGCATATATTTTTACTCCAGCATTGTCTTTATTTTTTTCTAGTAAGACATATTCTCCAGGAGCAACAGAAGGTAGATGTAAAACATAATTCCAAGTATTATTTTCAATATAAGTTAATGGTCCAATAATTTGGTCTTCGCGTGCAATAACAAAATTGAAGTTACGATTGACAAATCCTGCTTGATTTTCTAGAAGTACAAATGGCTCTACTAGGTAATTATCAAATAATGGAAATGTGATTTCAGCACTACCTATTACAGTTGCTGGTTCAGAACTTTCTGCTGTTTTTGTGACGATAGTATTTGACGGTGTGGTTTGAAGTATTGTATCTGTAGCAGTGATGGGAAATTTTGTAATATTGTTATTAGATTCTGTGACATTAATGTTAGTATTATTTTGATAGTTTTCTGATTGGTTCTCATTAGTTATAGGTGTACAACTCATAACAATACATGTTCCAATTATTATGCATTTTTTTATAAGTAGTGTACATATTGTTTTTGATTTAGACTCAGTCATCTTGACCCCATACTTTTATGGTATTGCTATTTGGAAGAGGTATATTGCGACCATAAATTAAGTGCCAAATACTAAACAAGACAAGTCCGCTAAATATTCCAATTTCGGTATTTCCTAATGCAGAAAGTTGCATATTCCATTTTGACATTCTGTATATTCCTGCACAAAATGGTATTAAGAGAAAAACAAGGGAAATCCATCTAGCTTTTTTCTCTATTCTAAAATACATAAATAGTATAGAAAAAGTCGCTACTGCAATAAGAAGTATTATGTCCCATCTTAGATCATTTAATAAATTTGTGTTCATATATTATTGATTATACCGCGCTAATTAGTAAGTTATCATGATTTCTTGTGTCTTTTCAATATGAAAATGATACAATGGTCTTGTGCCTATTAAAATACTTGAATCATCAGTGATATCGAAAATAGCTGCCGGGGAAGTTGTGGAACGTCCAGCGTCAGTAGTAAAGGAATTATTGGAAAATTCTCTTGATGCCAACTCTAAAAATATAACTGTTGAAATTCAAGGTAGTGGATTGAATCTAATTAGGATTTCTGATGATGGTGATGGTATCCCCTCTGGCGAAGTTGAATTAGCCTTTGTTAGGCATGCTACATCTAAATTGAGTGTAGCACATGATTTGGATAGTATTAAAACTTTGGGTTTTCGTGGTGAAGCACTTGCTTCAATTGCTGCAGTGAGCATAGTACGTATCAGTAGTAGATATAAGCACGAAAATGAAGGAACGAGTTTGCATTTGGTAGCAGGTAATTTAAGAAATCGTAGGATAATTGGAATACCTGTTGGTACTGTGATCGAAATTGAAGATTTATTTCATAATGCTCGTCCTAGGCTTAAATTCTTAAAGTCAGCTTCAACTGAAAAAGGATTAATTAAGAGGTTGGTCACCAAATATGCCATGGCTTATGCTGATGTCAGATTTTCTTTTATTAGTGAAGGTAGAATGAGATTTCAAACAGATGGTAAAGGTAAAGTTTTAGATGTAGTTAATTCAATCTATGGTGTTGATGTAGGTTCTAAGATGTTAGAAATTGGGCCATATGAGAGAGATGATGTTACGGTCAATGGATTAATTAGCAAGCCTGATCTCAGTAGATCTAATCGTCAGGATATTACTTTGATAATCAATGGTAGAAATGTGATCGATTCTCAACTTAATGTAGCTATTATGCGAGCTTATCATACAATGTTGATGAGAAAGAAATTTCCAATAGCATTTATTTCTATTAGTGTGACAAATTCAGAAGTTGATGTTAATGTTCATCCAACTAAATCGGAGGTTAGATTTGTGGAGAAGACCAAAATTTTTCGATCTATTGAGGGTGCTGTACGTCAAACTTTGTTGGGTAATGTTTCATCAACTGGTCTATTACAATTTGATAATGCAGTGAAACCTCAGGATAAATATTTTCATAAACTTAATCTTTCTGATAAAGAGACTGTTAATAAATCTAATAATTTGAGCGAACAGTATATTGAAAAAATGGTGGATATGGGTATGCCAGTTTTACGAAGTATTGGTCAAGTAAGTAATGCATACCTAATTGCAGAAGGTCCTGATGGTTTGCATGTGATTGATCAGCATGCGGCTCATGAACGCATTCTTTATGAAAAATATGTGAGTGAATATAAAGTTGGGCGTGTGCAATCTCAGATGTTGTTAGAGTCTGAAATTATACATACGATTTCTGAAGATACCGAAACATTAAGGGGTATTCTTGATAAGTTACATAATTTAGGTTTTGATATTGAATATTTTGGTAATGATAGGTTTATCATAAGAGCTGTTCCTCATTTGATTGATAAATTAGATTTTAAACAGGTTATCAGTAGTATTTTAGATAAGGGTGCTGATGATGTGTATGGTATTCCTGAGTGGACTGAAGATAAATTAATTAAGAAAGTTTGTAGATTAATTGCAGTGCGGGCTGGGAAAACTTTGTCATGTGATGAGCAGATGGCTTTACTTAGAGATTTAGAGAAATGTGAAAATCCATCTACATGTCCACATGGTAGACCAACTATTATTCACTATAGTTTTGCATCAATGAGAAATCAATTTGGACGTACAGGAAGTTAAGACATGTTGGCTATTTGGTTAGAGAATAATGAAGTCAGTTTGCGAGATAATGTATTAATGCCTAAATTGCTAGACGATGAAGTTTTGATTCGCATACTAAGAGCCGGTATATGTAATACAGATATCAGTCTAATTAATGGGTATTATCCTTTTACAGGTGTGATTGGCCATGAGTTTGTGGGTGTTGTTGATTCTGGACCTAATGAATGGATTGGGAAAACAGTCGTATCGGAAATTAATGTTGGTTGTGGTATATGTCCATATTGCATCAATTTTGATAATAGACATTGTGAAAATCGAACTACTATTGGTATAAAAAACAGGAATGGTGCATTTGCTGAATATTTGTCAGCACCATTATCAAATCTATATATTGTTCCGGAAAGTTTGTCGCTCGATCAAGCTACTTTTGTAGAACCATTAGCTGCTGCGCTTCAGATACAGTCTCAAATTAGCATAGAATCAGGGGTCTCTGTTATGGTACTAGGTGCTGGCAAATTGGGTCAATTGATAGCTAGATCATTATCTCTAACTAATTGTGACTTGCATGTATTTGATCGCAATCCGGACAAATTGGAACTACTGAGCAATAACAATATTGATACTAGTAGTTCAGACTGTATTCCGAAAAAGTTTTTCGATATTGCCATTGAATGTACTGGTAGCTCTGATGGATTTAATTTGGCATATCAATCTTTAAGGCCAAAAGGAAAATTGGTTATGAAGAGTACATATCCTGGTAATTTGGATTTAGATATATCTCAGGTGGTAGTAGATGAAATTACTCTTATAGGATCTCGTTGTGGACCATTTGATTTAGCTATAGAAATGTTGAATAATGGATCCATACAAATTGAGGATTTAATTGATTACAAGTATTCTTTAAATGATGGACTGTTAGCTATAAAACAGGCTAAGAAGTCTGGTATGTTAAAGGTCCTATTAGAAATGTAGTTTGTCATCCATCTAATGTTTTTACATTTAAAAATCGAACTTCATAAAATCAAAGGCCAGTTTGACAGGTCCATCAAATGTTTTTTGTGCCATATATTTAAGTTGTGATTTGTCATTATTGTGTATATTGTAATGAATTAACAAGAGGGCTTTTGCTTTCGCTTTATTAGCTACTTTACCTGCTTGATATGCACTGCTATGTCCAGTGGATTTGCCAGTAGCTTCATGAATGAGAATATCTACTTTATTGACTAAGTTTTGTATGGAATCACATGGTTCAGTATCAGAAGAATAAGCAATGGTTTTACCATTTTTTTTGTTATTTCTAATTCTTAATCCAATTACGGGAACCATGTGATTCCCAGGTGAGGAGTGAATTAGAAAATCGTCATTATTAATGATTGTGTTTTTTTTATCAGTAGTAATGTAATTAAACTCTATTGGAAAAAAATTAGGCCAGGAATTCCAGTCATATGCTTGCATAAGCTTATTAAGATTATTTAGACAATGTGTTAATCCATGTATTCGCAGACATTTGGTTCTTCCTAATAACCACATGTTCATCAGCATTAACGGTGCACCACTGACATGATCTGGATGGAAGTGAGTTAGTATCAGGTCAGTTATTGAGTCATATGAAATATTTGCTTCTTCAAGCCTTACAGTTGGATTTGAGCCACAGTCAATAAGCACACCTGTTTTGTCACCATGAATTGCTAGGTGAGTTACTTCATTGTTTGAGTCTGGTATCGCATATGAACATCCCAGTATGGTGACTTTTGCCATGATGTTTTGTTTGTGTCTTTCAGTAATTATTGCCTTTATTTTACAAGTATACGATTAATTTGTTTACAATCAATAATGAGATCAGCCAAATATATTATGTTTGAAAACTTCCCTTATTTCTCAAAATGTTATAATGACTTTTATAAAGTATGTTTGTAATACACAAATCCTAATTAGAACAGTCGTTCAATTTTTGTAATTTGAATCTAAATGTGTGATCAATGAATTATTTATCACAATTTTATTTACCGGCATGGTGGCCAGGAACATTGGTAGTATTCGTTGGATTAGTGGCTATACTATATAGTTTGTATCGTAGACGATCTTTGTTAGTAAATGTTTATTTAGGTAATACAAGGATTTTTCTTTTGATGTTTGTTTTGTCTATGGTTGTTCCACTAATTCCTAGTTTGTCTATTGTTTCTATTTATAAGTTTCTTGATTTGGGTGTATCGTCTTTGATAGATATTACCCCCTTTGCATATGTGCCTATAATAATAGCATCTGGATGGTGGGGTTCCGCGAGTGCGGTATTGTTAGCTTTATCAACTAGTATAGTATATGTTTGGTCAACTGGATTGCATCTTTTTACTATATTAGAGTGGTGTCTTGTTGCAGTTATAGTAACTTTTTTGTTGCGTCAGGATTATATAGGTAGGTTACCAAAATTTGCAAGAAACCCTATTGTTGCATCCTCATTTGCATCTCTTGTGGTGTGGCCCGTACAACTTGCATCTCTAATATTGGATAGGGGTCCAACAGGTTTGTTGCAATTAGATTTGTTGGCTTCTATATGGTCTGCTGGAGCTCTTCCACTTCTTATGAATCTTTTGGTTTCTGGTTTCTGTGCAGAAATTGTAAAAAGGTTGAATAGTCGCATGTGGTTTAATCGTAGTGCTCGCAGAATACCACCATATGCAATAAATTTAAACAGGAGAATGTTGTTTGCTTTATTACCGGTTGCAATTGTTGGAATTGGGATACTTTTTTGGGCAAATACACAAATAGCTTTAAATTCTGCAAAAAAATTGGTTGTTGATCAGATGACTCGTGATGCAGAAAATGCAGCTGATGTCGTACCGTTTTTTATTAGAACTGGTGAAAGGTTAATGTTAGATTTGGCTGATGATGATATTTTATATGATGGTAATAATCAAAACATTACTCAGTACTTGTTGCAGGGTATAGGTACCATACCATATTTTGGACAATTAATTTATTTTGATTCATATGGCAGGGCTATTGCAGGATATCCACAAAATAGTGTTGAAAGCGTTAATTTGTCTACTGATGAGATTAGTGCAGTTCAAAATGTATTGCAGGATCTGATTTCTAGACATGAAATTGTATATCCCAACGAGAAGGATTCTCCAGTTTTAATATCATTTGTGACACCAGTGTATGATGAAGATACAGGTTTGTTATATGGTGCTCTATTAGGTAGAGCAAATATAGTTAGTAGCCCTTTGATGATTCCAGCTATGAGGAGTTTGCAAGGTGTGTTAGTTGGCTCTGGAATCGGTTTTATTGTTGACCATCAAGATCGTATTATTTATCATCCTGATCCAGATATGGTGAAAACATTGTGGAAACCAGACTTAAATGCTGAATCGATCGAAAATCCAAAATCTAATGGTGTTACTTATCGTGACCGTAATAAAGAAGGACTAACTAGATTTACATTTTATTTACCCGTTGAAGAATATCCTTGGAAAATTATAATTGTTGTTCCTCTATCCGCAGTGCTTGTTCAGGCAACTGAAATTTCATTTCCTTTAACTTTATTGTTGTTAGTATTTGGAGTAATAGGACTTGTTGTTTTGTTGGCAATTAGTAGGAGATTGACCTTACCATTAGGTTTATTGGCTTCTGCAAGTGAAAAAATATCAGAAGGAAATTTGTCGGAGTCGGTTGCTATAGAAGGACCTGATGAGGTAGGTAGATTAGGAGAAGCATTTGAACGAATGAGAATTCGTGTGCGCTCGCAAGTAGATGAATTAAGTATGTTGTTAGATGTATCGCGATCGGTTTCTGGTAGTTTGCAACTTGAAGAGTGTCTCCCTCCTATGCTGTCCGGTGCTTTAAAAGTAACCGATGCAGTAGGTGCTCGTTTGATTTTGAAAGGATTTGATCAGAGAAATGCAAAAAAAGAGGTGTTTTCTGCTGGATTTAATAATGTTGATATGCATATACTTGACGACAATATTTTTGAATTAGTTGAATCTGAAGGGCAAATGATTGTTCTAGAAAATGTTGCTCGTGCTCGTGCAGTTTTAGATCTCTATTCTAATAACATATCTCTGCAAGCTATTATAGCTGTTCCAGTTCAACATGAATCCACTTTCATTGGTGTATTATGGTTAGGGTATGAAAATTCACATATTTTTTCGCGTTCTGAATCAGATTTACTTATCACACTTGCAGGACAGGCAGCAGTTGCTATAGCTAATGCAAAATTATTTGAAGCTAGTGAAGGAGGTAGACAGCAATTAGATGCTATTCTTACTGCAACACCAGATGCAATTATAGTGACTGATCCTAGGTTACGTCTAGTAATGGCTAATCCTGCAGCAAAAGATATTTTTGATTTACAAGATAAAAGCGTTATTGGAAGGAGGATCAATGAAATTATCCATCAACCACAACTAGCTGTGGCTTTAAGATCAAGTGATGAGCATACATCTTCTCATGAAATCAATCTGCCAGATGGTCGAACTTTTAGTGGATCAACAACTTCAATCTTGCGAAAGGATGGATCAGTAATAGCTCTTTTAGCAGTATTACGTGACGTAACTGAATTTAAAGAGTTGGATCAGCAGAAGACAGATGCTATCGAAGCAGTAAGTAATGATTTGAAGGCTCCTTTAGCTCAAATGCAGGGCTATTCTACAATGTTACCAATGGTTGGGAAACTTAATGAGAGGCAGACAGAATTTGCTGAAAAAATATCAGATGGCGTAGAGCATATGAGCACCCTAATTGAGGATGTTCTTGATTTGCATAGGATTGAATCAATGGTTAGTTCTAATATGGAAGATTTAGATATCGGTGTTGTTCTACAGGAGCAAGTTGATCAAATGAAATCCCAAGCAATTACGCGAGGAATACAGTTAGTTTATTCTGTTGGAGTTGGGTTAGATAAGATTTCAGGAGACAAAACTATGCTGAGCCGTGCTGTTCGTCATCTTTTGGACAACGCTATTAGATGCTCTGCAAATGGTGATGATATACAAATTAATGTACAAATAGTCAAGAATAATATTGAGGTTGCAGTTATTGATAATGGCATTGGAATATCACGTGCAGATCAAGATAGACTATTTCAAAAGTTTTATAGAGTTCAGGGACAACAAGTTACTGAATCATTAGGCAGTGGATTGGGTTTATCTCTGGTGAAATCGATTATAGAGTTACATGGAGGTCATGTATGGTTGGAAAGTCAATTGGGTGTCGGCAGTACGTTTTTCTTTAGTATACCTATTAAAAGAGATTAGCAGATAGTTAGAAGTATTGTGCTATTATTAAACAAATTCGCGATTTTTTCTTTACATTTACAATAATCATTTGGTATGGTAGACTTTTTACCTACGAGTTTATGTTATTAATCTCGTTTTCCGCTCCAATTAGTTGTTTGCTTAAATGATGAAAGGGGCTTTATTCGAGGAAAGAGGTGATTAAATTGAGAAATTATGAAATTGCGGTGATTATTAAATCCGAACTTAATGACGAACAACGTTCTAGTCTGAAGGATGTGATTCAAGATTGGGTTGTGTCATCTGGCGGTGAAGTTGTATTGTTGGATGAAATTGGTAAACGTAAGTTGGCTTATCCTATTGAAAAACAACGAGAAGGATATTATGTGTTTTGGTATGTTAAAATGTCAACAGCGGGCCCTGCAGAAGTTGAACGACAACTGTCTATTCATGAAGATATATTAAGATACATGATCATTAGATCTGAATCTCCTGTGAGTGTATCTTCATCTCAAGAGAATGATTCAGATACTGATGTTTCTGAGTCTGATAGTCCAGAAGATTCAGATTCAAGTGATCAGCCTGACATAGAGAAGATAGTTGATGAGCTTATGGAAAAAGAGGAGAAAGAGGAGATGGAGGGGTCTAAATAATGGCATACTATAAAAGACGAAATCAATCTTTTCGAAAAAAGAACGTTGTATGTCAATTTTGTGTTAATAAAGTCTATAATATTGATTACAAGAATTTGGAAGTTTTGGTTCGTCAAATTGGTCCAGACGGTAAAATTAATCCTCGACGTAGAACAGGTACATGTGCTCGCCATCAGCGTATGGTTGCAGTTGCAATTAAGCGTGCACGTCATATGGCTATGTTAGCTTTTGATAGAGGCACTTGGCTTTAATGTTTTTACTTATGTTTTGCAAACATTAAATGGGTAAATGATGGTTCGAAGAACTAAACAGTCGTCTAACTCCAAAAATATAAACAAGTTTGAGAAAGACAAAATATATAAAAGATGGTTATTAGGTGCTACTGCATTAGTAGTAGTTATTCTATTTGGTTTGCTTGGGTATGGTCTGTTAGACAAATATTGGATTATACCTGGCAGATCTGTTGCTGAAGTTGATGGTTATGAGATATCTTTCCAGACTGTCGATCAACATACACGTTATCGACGCATGCAGATGCTTGATCAATATATCGCATATTTGGATGCTATGAAATATGCAGGTGAGCAGCGCAATCAAGTACAGGATATTTTAGATCAAATTGAAAATGAGTTAGATGATCCCGTACAACATATGAGACAAGTTATCAATGAACTAATCAATACAGAATTAGTAATTAATGAGGCTCTTTCAAGAAATATCAGTGTTGATGATGGTGAAGTTGACAGTGCAATCAGGTTGTTTCTTGGATTTGTTGTTGATCAGGATAATGATAATAATGAATATGAAGAAGCCTATAGATTATATTTTGAAAATATGAATTTATATACAGATATGGATGAAGATTCATTTAGGAAATTGTTTAGGAACAGATTGTTTGCTGAAAAATTGCAAGAAAATTTAGGCGAAGAAGAAGAGTTTGGTGATGAAGAACAAGTGTCAGTTAAGCATATTTTGTTTTCTCTGGACAACTTGGATCAGGCAAATGATGTGTTTGAGCGTGTAAATAATGGTGAAGATTTTGAAGCACTAGCTGTTGAATTTTCTGATGATGAGTCTAATGCTGCTATAGGCGGTGATTTAGGTTGGGTTGCTAGAGGTGAAATGGTAAATAGTTTTGAGCAAGTAGTTTTTGGAGAAGAAGAGACAGGTATTGTACCTGAATTGGTAGCTACTCAATACGGTTTGCATATTGTGAAGATAGTGGCAAAAGAAGTAAGACCATTAGCAGAAAATGTTGTGAACCAACGCAAATTAATGATTTTCAATAATTGGTTGACTGAGACTAAAAATAATAGTGCAATTGAGATTTTTGACTGGTGGGAGTCTGCTGCACCAAACAAACCTGATTTGCAGGATATGTATTCTAGAATACAACAATCTGAATGAAATTATTAAATTAACAATTTGAGTGTTATTAATTTGTGATTAGTTAAACTTCATCTGGTCTGAGACTTATTACTTGGCTTGTACTGTCACTACCCATGCTAATTCCAAAGACAGTATCTGCTACTTCTACAGTATGTCTATTATGGGTAATCAGTATGAATTGTGTGTTTGTACTTATTTCTCTTAGAATTGATCTAAATCTACCTACATTACTTTCATCTAGCATTGCATCTACTTCATCTAACACAGCAAAAGGTGTAGGGCTTACTCTAAGAAGCGCAAATACTAAGGCACATGCTGTTAATGCTCTTTCACCTCCTGAAAGAGAAGCCAAGCCTTGTTTTCGTCTTCCTGGAAGTTGTACATTAATTTCTACACCAGTACTATTTAGATCTTCATCTTCTTCTAATTCAAGTTTTCCGTTTCCACCATTAAACAGTCTTTTGAACATAGATGTAAATTCAATAGCTACTGCTTCAAACGTATTCTTAAACTCTTTCATCATTAATTTATCTAGTTCTGTAATAATTTGTTTTAGTTGTTGAGATGCTGATTCAAGATCTTCAATTTGTTCTGATAAATTAGTATGACGTTGTTTAACTTCTTCATATTCTTGTAATGCATCAGGATTAAATCCTCCAATTCTACGAATTCGTATTCGTAGTTGGTTGATTGTATCTTCAATGTTTTCTGGTAATTCTGACACATAGTTCAGATGCTCTACTATTTTTGTAAAAGGTAGTGGGGTCGATCCAGTTATATTATCTGCAAATTCGATAGAAGCTAAACCTAGATCGTCTGTAATTTGTTTTTGTAGGGTATCTAGGCGATCTTGTTTTCGTTGAAGCTCTAGTTGAGATTGTGCGTGTCGATGTTCCATGTTACCAATGTTTGTTCTGAATTGATTGTCAGGATCATCTAGAGACATCATTTTCACTTCAAGGGTATGAATGTTTTCTTCTGCTGGTTTGATTAAGTTTCCTAAGTTAGAAATTTTATCTTGGTATATTTTTTGTTTATTTTGAAGGTGTAAAATTCTAGTCTTGATATCTGTAATCTGATTGTTTGATATCTGAATTCTATCTGTTAGATTTTTTGCTTTTATTTGTTCCTGTTGATATGTATTATCAAGCTCTTCATGTCTTGTTTCAGAATCTTTCAATGCTCGATCAGCTAATGCAAGATTAGTCTGAGAAGTGTTAACAATTTCTGCAAATTCATTGGTTTCATTAGATTGACTAATTTGGTGTAATTCCTGAGTTGTTTGCTCGTATTGTAAGTATTTGTTTTTTAATAATTTAATTCTTTCAGAGCATTCTTTCATTTCGTGAGATGTTTTGTTTATTCTTGTTTGGAGTGTTTCAATTAATTGAGACGTCCAATTGTGTGTGGATTCTGATCTTTCCATTTCTACTATCGCCGCATCTCTATTAGTAGCAATTGTTAATTCATGATCTTCTAGTTCATCAAGAGTATACTGACAATTGTCATACAATTTTCGTGTTTCTTTCAGTTTTGTGGCAGCACTAGTTTTTTTATTTTGTAGATCTTGGCATTTAGAATCTGCTGTAGCAATTTGTTGAGGTAAGTGACGGGTCTCTCTGGCTAATATCAGACTATGTGATTCATTATGTTTTCCTATTACGATTGCACCGTTGCTATAATATATTTCCCCTTCAAGTGTAATAGCTAATGTGCCTATTGGTAACTTGGCTGCTACATTTTTTGCGGCTTTGCTATTTTCGCAAATTGCTTTGTTGGAGAGGAACAAATCTTTTGCATCATTATATTGTTTGTCGCATTCAACTAAATTATTTGCCCACCCTATGAATCCATCAATTTTAATATCTGAATATTCTGGAGATTGTTTAATTATATTTAGTGGGATTACGGTGGCTTGACCGCCATGTTTATTGAGTAATTTTTTGGCAATGTGAATTTCTGATTCGTCATTTGTAACGATAGCTTGTATTTTTGTATTCAATGCAGCTGATATAGCTGTTTCAAATTTTTGTTCGGTCGTGATTAGTTCTGCTAGTGTACCAAGATGGTTTTTGATTGAACCATTTGTTTTTGCGTTTTTAAGAATAGAATGTCCGGAAGATGTACTTTCTTGGTTATCAAATTGTTGTGATAAAACTAGTAGTTTGTTATTTAGTCGTTCATATTCATCAATCGCTTCTGATAGTTCGTCATTTGTCATCTCTAAGGTAGTACGGTTCTTGTGCAAAGTTTTTGACAATTCATTCCTTTCATTTCTGGCAAACTCCGTTTTTTCTTGGGCTTTCAGATATTCATCATTGTACAATTTGACTTGTTTTTTTAGTTCTGCTAGCTGTTTGATTATGTTTGAATGTTCAGTTTTGGCATCAGCAATTTCTAATTGGAGTTGTTCGTTAGTATCGTTAAGGGCTTCATATTTTGCTTGCTGTGCAAATATGGTTTCTTGAATTTTTGTTTTCTCAATTAGTTCAGTAGCAGTTTTTTGTTTAATTATGTTCAGTTCATTTTTGTGTTGTTCAGCTTTAATTTTGGCATTATTAAATTGTTCTAGAGCTTTATCACGATCTTTTATGAGTTGTTTTTTTGTTACTTGCATCTCATTCAGTTTTAAAGCATGAGTTTCTATTACATTGTGTGTTTCAGTTAATTCATGTGTAATTATTACAGATTGTTGTTGAATATTACGAGATCTTTCTTCTGATACTGCTATTTCACTAGTTAATGATTGAAACTCAGATTGTAATTGTGATGTTTCATTAAGCCAGCTTGTAATCTGTTCTCTTTCGGTTACTATTTTTTCTCTTTGTGCTGTTAGTTTTTCAGTTTGTTTTTCTTGTTCAGTCCAAAGATTAGTTAACTTTTCTTTCTGAACATCTAACTGTTCTTGTGCGGTATTATATGATTTTTGTGCGTGTTGCCAATGATACCCATACCATATTCGCAATAAATGGTTTAGATCCTTTTTTAATTGTTTGTATTCTTGTGCTTTGCCAGCCTGGCGATCTAAGGTTCTTAGTCTTGGTTTGATCTCTTGTAGAATATCAGAGATTCTTTCCATGTTGCGTTGGGTTTGGTCTAGTTTTCTTAGAGAATCTTCTCTTTTTTGTCTGTATACACCAATACCTGCAGCTTCCTCAAATAATTTTCTTCGTTCATCTGCTTTAATGGATAGGGCAGTATCGACCAATCCCTGTCCAATAACTGTATAGGTGCGTTGTGCAAGTCCTACTGTACCCAAAAGTTCTGCAACGTCTTTTAGACGTGTTTTTTGTCCGTTGAGTAAATATTCGTTTTGTCCATCTCTATAGGCTCGTCTAGTTAAACTTACTTCTGTAAAGTCGATTGGTAGCCATCCATCGGAATTGTCAAATACAATTGTTGCTGAAGCCATGCTAGCTTGTGCTCTTTCAGCAGAACCTGAAAAGATCATATCAGCTGTTTTACGTCCCCTTAAAAGAGAGAACGACTGTTCACCAAGTACCCAGCGTACCCCATCAGCTATATTGCTTTTACCTGATCCATTAGGACCAACAATGCAAGTAACATCGCCAAATTCAATGCTAGTATTATTAGCAAAAGTCTTGTAGCCTTGCATTTCTAAACGTGTTAATCGATGTATCATATCTTAATCATGGTATTATATAAGATATGGGTATGATATTGTAAAATTTATGAGTTGAATCTTAGATGTTTATAAAACTTGATTAACAAGTTTTAGTATTGCTTCACTATTGTTAACATTCAATGCATTCATTTTTTTGTTAATTCTTCGCATTAATCCTGTAAGTACATTGCCAGATCCAACTTCCACAAAATTCGTTACATTATTGGCGATTAGGTAATCTATTGTTTCTCGCCATCTTACAGGTGAAGTTAATTGTTGAACTAACTCATTACTAATTGTTTCATTTGAGTCAAGAATATTTAATTGAGCATTCCCAACTATTTTTGTTATCGGTTGATTAAAATTTATTTTGTTAATTGTGTTGCGATATTGTTCAGATACATCTTTCATTAACGGTGAGTGAGCTGCAATTGACACAGGCAAACGTATTGCTTTTCCAGGTGATTGTGTTTTTACTAATTCTATAGCTAATTTCAATGCATCGAGTTCTCCAGAAATTACGAGTTGTCCAGGACAGTTGTCATTAGCAATTTGAACATGTTTGCCAGATCCTATAGAGGCTTCTTCACAAATTTTTATTAATTGGGTGTTTTTAACATTTAGTATAGCTGCCATTCCACCTGGAAAATTAATTCCAGCTTCCTTCATTAATTTACCACGTTCACGTACCAAACGTAAACCTTGTGCGAAATTCATGGATTCCATTGATGCTAATGCAGTTATTTCTCCCAGTGAGTGTCCGGCAGCATACTCGGGAATAAAATTAGGTATTAGTGTTTTTAGTACGGCAATTGTAGCCATACTACATGTGTATAGTGCAGGTTGGGTATTATATGTATCGTCTAGATCCTTTTTGGGTCCATTCCAGCATAATGTGCTTAATTTGAATTTTAAAATATCATCAGCTTCTTCAAATATTCTTTGGGCTTCTTTATGCTGTAGAGCAATTTCTTGTCCCATACCAACTTGCTGTGAACCTTGTCCTGGGAATAATAAAGCTATATTAATTGATTTATTCATGTTCAAACAAAAAGACCGTACTTATGACGGTCTCAACAATTATTAGGACGTCTAAGAATTATTGTTCTATTTCTAATACAGATCTACCTCCGTAGTGCCCACAATGTTCACATATACAATGCGACAAATGTAATTCACCACAATTTGCGCAAACAGACAATTGTTTAGATTGAATTGAATCGTGAGCTCTCCTACGGTTTCTACGACCTTTGGAGTGTTTACGTTTTGGTAGTGGAGTCAAATCATTATCCTCAATCAATTTATTTAAATAAACTGGATAGATTATAAAGCTAGAATGAACACGCTGTCAAGCTGATTTGTTTGAGTTGGAGGGATTTTGATCGTCTTCGGAAGTGTCTTCGTGTTTTTGTAATATTTGAATTCCATTCCTTACTTGTTTGACTACGCTAAGTAGATGTCTTTCCATCAGTGTAAATTTGTTGATAACATATTTGTCTGCATCAGCATAAATTTTTGCAGCTTGTTTGTGCGAGTCTTCTATAATTTGTTTGGCACGTAGGTGTGCATCCTTAGTTATCTGATCTTTCTCTAAAATCATTTCACTTTCTGCCTTTGCTAATTGTTTGATTCTCTCAGCTTCTTCTTGAGCTTGGGCAATTTGGCGTTCCTTTTCTGTAGTGACTTTTTGTGCTTGTTTTACTACGTCAGGTACTGAGACTCGCATTTGATCGATAATATCAATTAATTTGTCTTCATCTAACATTATTTTATTAGAGAGTGGTAGTGCTCTAGACTCTCTTACTATATTTTCAAGTCTGTCAACAAGATGTAATATATCCATATGTTTTTGCTCCACAATGCTCTACAACAAGTGCAGATTATGTATTACTGTGTATTGTACACTCCTTCTACGTTTTTATACTAGTCAGTAAATTGTTTTTTCAGGGCATCTTGAACGAAATTTGGAACCATAGAGGAAACATCTCCTCCTAGCATTGCAATCTCTCTCACAGTAGTGGAACTCAGAAATGTATGTTTTTCACTAGTGATTAACGATACTGTATCTATATTGGGATTCATGCGTCTATTGGCAAGGGCCATTCTAAATTCATGTTCAAAATCAGAAAAAACTCTGAGTCCACGAATGATGAAATTGGCATCTACAGATTTACAAAAGTCAATTGTCAATCCTTGGTATTTTGTCACTGTAACATTTTCATCTTTTTCAAATGTTTTTTGTACCATTTGCAGTCTTTCTTCCTCAGAAAAAAGTATGTTTTTTTGTGGACGATCATATACTGCTACTATTACTTGATCAAATAATATAGAACCACGACGAACAATATCAATATGACCATAATGAATTGGATCAAATGTTCCTGGAAATACAGCTATTAGTGACATTATTATCTCCTTTCCCTATTGTTTACTTCAATATGTTTGGTGACTTCATCAGCTAGTAATGAGTTTTCAGTCATTCTAAGTTGAGGATCGTTTTCTAAGAGTCGTTCTGCTTCAGTTAATGTCAACTGGATTAAGTTCATATCGCTAAGTTTAGCAAGTTGAAAGGAAAATCCCGATTGACGTGTTCCTAAAAAATCTCCTGGTCCTCGCATTAATAAATCTTTTTCTGCGAGGACAAAACCATCATTAGTGGATTCCATAATTCTCAATCTTTCATTATCTGAGTTATCTGTATCAAATAATTGATTGTTAGTTTGTTCATTAACTAGTAAACAATAAGATTTTTGGTTACCTCGACCAACTCGTCCTCTTAATTGATGTAATTGTGCTAAACCAAATCTGTTAGCATTTTCTATAATCATTATAGATGCATTTGGTATGTCAACTCCTACTTCAATAACTGTAGTGGATACTAATATATCTATATCACCATTTCTAAAATTGTTCATTTGATGATATTTATCTTCTGATTTCATTCGTCCATGTAATAGTCCAACATTATGTGTGGGAAAGATATTATTTTGTAGGTTTTCATGTTCTTTAACAGCTGCCTTCACTTGTAAGCTATCAGATTCTTCAATAAGTGGATATATAAAAAATGCTTGTCTTCCTTGGTTGATCTGTTCATTGACGAATTGGTACATTTTGTCACGTTGTATTGGTGACACTACTTTTGTTTCAACCGTTTGTCTTCCGGGAGGCAATTCATCTATTATGCTTAAATCTAGATCACCGTAAAGAGTCATGGCTAATGATCTAGGTATAGGAGTAGCAGTCATTACCATAAGGTGAGGTTCTTTACCTTTTTTTCGTAGGATATCTCTTTGCTCTACACCGAATCTGTGTTGTTCATCAATTATTGTGAGCGCAAGATTTGAAAATTCTACTGTGTCCTGTATGAGGCTATGTGTTCCAATGACAATTTTTATGGAACCATCCTTAAGTCCTTTTGATATTTCGGCTCGGTCCGATTCTGTGGTGCTACCAAGCAGTAGCCTAATGCTTGATGCATGGTTGTTTTTATCAGTTGACATAGGAAACAGCTTGAAAAGATCTGTGATAGTTTTGTAATGTTGTTCAGCGAGTATGCTAGTTGGCGCCATTAAGGCAGCTTGAGAATTGTTATTAGCAGTTACAGCTAATGCAATAGCCGCAACAATGGTTTTTCCAGAACCAACATCTCCTTGTACTAGTCTAGACATTGGTGTAGTTTTTGCAATGTCAGAGATTATTTCTTGTATTACTCTGGTTTGGGCATTGGTAAGGGAAAATGGGATGCAAGAAATTAAGGATTCTATCCATGATGGATTAGACTGTAATTTTTGACCCATTTTATTTTGTTGAGTTGCCTTTTTAAATTTCATTCGGACATGTAAGAGGAATAATTCATAAAAAGCTAGTCTATTTTGTGATTCCTGTAGTTGTTTTTGTGAATCAGGAAAATGGACTTGATTTAAAGATTCACTCAAATTAATCAAATTAAGGCGTTTACAAATGCTTTTTGGAAGTGGGTCTTCTATAAATGGAGTTGTTTTGCTAACAATTGTATGTATCCATCGTCGCATAGATTTAGCAGTAATACCTTTGGTTAGGTGGTATACAGGTACTATACGACCAGTATGTATTGATTCTTTGTCAAATAATTCCCATTCAGGGTTTGAAATAGTTTTTTTTCCTAAATATACATCGACACGTCCGGATATTTGAATTTCTTTGCCGGGATATAGTTGTTTTTGTAACCATGGTTGGTTAAACCATGTACATATTATAGTACCTGTTGAATCTGCTATTTTGATTTCTATAATACTAAGTTTACCGCCACGTGTTTTGCGTTGATTTACTTGTTGAATAGTTGCTACAATTGTAACTACATCTTGGTATTTGATCTGGTTAATTGGCTTAAGAGTAGAGTAATCTATGTAACGATGCGGGAAATGATAAATTGCATCTTTTACAGTACTCATACCCATTTTTTTGAGTTTTGCTGCGTTTTTAGGTCCTATGCCGGGTATTTCAGTGAGATAAGTGTCTAAATCCCATAGTTGTTTGTTTTGTGAATTTTTAGTATTGTTAATTACTTGAGAAGAGTTTTCGATCTTGGTAACATCATTTATTGTTTCATATTGTTTTGATAAAATATTTAGAAGTTCTTCATGTATATTTTTTCTATCGGATTTTGTTGCACCTGAATATTCTTTAAGTTTGCTGGTAACTAATTGTGTAATCTGTTTTTCTAATCCATAATTCTGAGCTTTTTCCTTCCAATGTGCTGTTATTTTGTGAATACCACCTATAACAGTCTGGTTGTCAAATCCACGAGTAGCTTCAGTTTTTAACACTTTGATAAGCACATCATTTGCATCATTCATTCTTCTATATATTCTGTGTTGTCATCTTCACATAGTATTATTCCTAATCCATCTGGACCAATTAGAGATGCTAAGACAGGTCCAAAGATTGCATTAGTAATTGACGCTTTTGGATATAAGTCTCCTAGCCTAGTTCTTAATTTTCTGGCAGCACCAGCTACTCTAGCTCTACCACGTAATACAGTTAGTTGCTCTATCTGTGGAAATTCTGTAGCAAATTCCATTAATCTTTCTAATGCTTGTGTCCTTGTTTTGACTTTTTCAAATGGTATAAAACCACCTGATTCTAGTGCAAAGATAGGTTTAACACCTAACATTTCGGCAAGAGTTGATTGGGCAGGACCTACCCAACCACCATATTGAAGATACTGCATTGAATCCAAATAAAAGACACCGTATACTTTAGCAAGTTTTTTTCTTACTACACGTCCTGCTTCTTCTATTGAAGCACCTTGAATAATTGCATTTGAAGCTGCTTCAACGAGCATTCCTAAACCTATTGAGGTAGTCATGGTATCTATGACATTTATTCTTATTTTTCCCATAACTGATTCTGATGCAAGAGTAGCATTTTTCCATGATGTAGATAGGTTTTGGGAGGAACACAAACATAATATATCTAAGTCGCATTTTTCAATTGCTCTAAAATATGTGGTAAATTCTTCAATTGAAGGAGCAGGTAAATTAGGTTCTTGATCATTCTTATAAATGTAGTCAAGGTATTGCTCTGGAGAGATTGTGCCAAGTCCATTTTGCATGTTACGTGATCCCATGTTGATCTGATGTGGGACAATGCTAATATGTTCTCTTCTGGCTATCTCAGGGTCTGAGAAATGAACACTTCCTTCTGTAACTATTCTTATTTTTTTCATTATATATTTTATTCGACAGAAATTATGTAATGATACAATGGTTGACCACCAGGATATATTTCAATTTCTAATTCGGGTAATTGTGATTCTATTGTGTTTTTCATGTATTCACCTTTTTCTTGGCTTATGTTATTACCATAATAAATAGTGATCAGTTCGCTATCATCATCTACCATTTTTTCGATTAATGTTTGCGTACAAGTAGAGATACTATCTGATACACACATTAATTCATTGTCACAAAGACCAATTATCTCACCTTTACTAATTTTGTGGTTGTTCCAAGTGGTACTATGAGTAGCATTAGTTACTTCACCAGTTTTTATGTCTTTGTAGTTTTTTTGCATGGATTGGCATACACTTTTAAAGTCTGCATCAGGGTCGAATGCAAGCATTGTGGCAATTCCTTGTGGCATGCTTCGAGTAGGTATGACAAAAACATTTTTGTTACTAACTTGAGCTGCTTGTTCAGCTGCTAATATTATGTTGGGGTTATTTGGTAGAATAATGATATTGTCATTAGGAAGTGAATCAAATGCTTCTAAAATTTCAGCTGTACTAGCATTCATTGTCTGTCCACCTCGAATATTTACTACTGAGTCATTGCTAGAAAAAATTTTGGCGAAACCAGGCCCAGATGATACGGATACCACAACTATTTGATCAGGATTGATGAGAGTATTGTCACGAGATTCTCCAGGTAGGAATGGGCTAATTTGATGTAGCAGGTTTTCCATATGGACATTAACTATTGTGCCTATTTCTTCAGCCAAAATAATTGGTTCAAATCGGTTTTTAGTCGGTAGATGTATATGTACTTTCATTAAATCATCACCTTGGCCAATTTGTATTGATGTGCCTAATGATTCTAGTTTTCCATAAAATATATCTAATAGTGCATCCTCTTTTGGTTCAAGATCAATTACTACTTCCCATTCTTGGTTTGGATCTATGGAGGCTAGTAGTGATTCAATATTATTTTTATCCAATGGTTGAAATTGTTTTTCTGGGGGAGTATCTATTGGTTTTCCATCAAGATAACGTAACATTCCTTCAAAAATAATTTGTAGTCCAAAACCACCAGCATCTACTTTTCCTGCTTGTTGTAGAATTGGTAATAGATTTGGTGTGTTTTGAACTGATTGTTTGGAGGCTGATATAATCGTTGCAAGCAATTCTTTGAAATCAATGTCTTTATTTGTGGCAGTGATAGATGCTTTGCTAATATCTTTAATTACGGTCAGGATTGTTCCTTCTACAGGATTAACCACGTTTTTATATGCAGTTTCTGATGCAGTAGTCAGTGCTACAGAAAATTGTTTTGCGTCAAACTCATCGAGGTTTTCTAATCCTTTAGATAATCCTCGCCAAATTTGTGACAAGATGATCCCAGAATTTCCTCTTCCACCTAATAATGCACCTTTTGCTGCACGTTTCATTACTAATGAAACGTCTTTAGATAGAGGATCAAGAGGATCAGGTATTGCATCATATGCAGCTTGCAAGGTCAGAACCATGTTGGTGCCTGTATCACCATCCGGTATTGGGAATACATTTAGTGCATTTATTTCATCCTTGTTGGCTTTTAACCAAGTTAATCCTGCATGTGTTAATTCACACATGAGTTTTCCATCTACTTTACTTGTAATTTTTGACATTTTATACTCTCAAATTTTTATGGTAAATATTTTGATTTCTTTAGTTTAGCCCAAATTGCGAACACTTTGTGGTAAAATCTGCGCTGGACATTACATAAGGATAACAAATTATGGCTAAATGTGCTCATTGTGGAAAAAGAACAAGATTTGGTAAAAATGTACCAAAGTCTATGCATGCAACTCTTAGAACATTCAAACCTAACTTGCAAAAGGTTACAGTATGGGAGAACGGTAAGGCTATTCATAAAACTCTTTGCGCTAAATGTATTAAAACTTTATCAAAAGTTTAGTGTATTTAATTGCAAATTGTACAATCATTGATTGTAACAATTTGTTTGACAGTCATTTTTCTATAAGCTGTTGCATTAATATCATTCATATAAATACTTTTAATAGAAATAAAGTATTTATATTGTTTTAATTATGTTGTGATGATACCTGACTGATCGATAACCTGCAAGAGCAATAAAGTTGTTCTCATTGTGCTTGCTGTGTACAATACAGCATAATTTACGAGTATATATAAAGATATGTCTACTATGATGGTTGCTCTCGATTTAGAGACTACTGGTCTTGATCCGAAAGTGGATCAGATAATTGAAATTGGAGCTGTTAGGTTTACCGAAGATGGTATTGACGATGAATTTCAAACGTTAATAAATCCAGGTAGGGCAATTTCTCATCATGTTACTCAATTAACATCAATTACTAATGCAATGGTTCATGATGCTCCTAAAATTACCGATAAATTAGAAGAATTAAAGAGTTTTGTTGGGAGTTGTCCAATTGTGGGGCATAACATCGGTTTCGACATAAGTTTTTTGACCAAATTTAATGTTTTACAAAATAATCTTAGAGTAGATACTATGCATTTGGCATCATTTGTGTTGCCTTCTGTTGCTAGGTATAGTTTAGGTTCGTTAGTTACTAGTTTAGAAGCAAAAACTTTGGCAAATCATCGAGCATTGGACGATGCTAAGTCAACTTATGCAATTTATTCAAAGATGGTGGAATTGCTTAAAGATATTCCAATTAGTGTTATTGATCAATTACTTAAATATAGTCAAAACATAGATTGGGGTGCTAAATTACCATTAGAGAGGTTTGTGCAGCAGAATTTAAGTGACAGACACTCATTGGAACAACTTTATAATTTTGATGGATTTTTTGCTGAGGGAGAATCTCTTAATCCAAAAGATGACGTAGAACCATTGAATGTCAATTACTTAGAGCAGTTGTTCTCGAAAAAAGGATCGTTATCGGAAACTTTACATAATTTTGAATATAGGATAGAGCAGGTGGAAATGGTTAAGAATATCTCTGAAGCTTTGTCTCATCCTCGTCATTTGTTAATAGAGGCTGGTACAGGTACTGGTAAGAGTTTAGCTTATCTTATTCCTGCAATACAATGGGCCTATCAGAATGGTCAGCGGGTTTTAGTATCTACAAATACCATTAATTTACAGGATCAATTGATCCAGAAGGATATACCAGTTATCAGACAAGTTTTGGACTGTTCGTTTCAAGCTGTTCAATTAAAGGGCCGAAGTAATTATATTTGTCCTAGACGTTTTGATGTTTTTAGAAAGAAAGGGCCTCGTAATATTACTGAAATGAATGTTTTAGCTAAACTGTTAAATTGGTTGACTGTTTCAGCTACTGGTGATCGATCCGAAATTACTCTATCAGGTTTGGGAGAAAATGCTGTATGGATGCAAGTATCTGCTGAAGATGATGGATGTACTCAAGGTAGATGTGCCACTGAAATATCAGGAGGATGCCCTATTTATAGGGCACGTAGAGCTGCTGAATCTGCACATTTGATTGTGGTTAATCACGCATTATTGTTAGCAGATGTTGCTTCAGAAAGTCGTATTCTTCCGGAATATAATTATTTGATTGTTGATGAAGCTCATCATTTTGAAGATGCAACTACTATGGGATTAAGTTTTGTGGCACGTCAGAAAGATTTTGAAAGATTATTAAAGAGTGTTGGTAGCGTCAATAATGGCATGCTTAAACATGCAAAAAAGTATATTGTGGATAAATTCCAAGATGACAGTACCATTAAAAAAGCAATTGATGAAATTGCATCTTCTATAGGCGCAGTTTTGATCCATTCCGAGAGTTTTTTTCAAGCTCTATCTATCTTTGTTATGAATCAAGATCAAAATAATTATGGCGAATATGATAAAAAGCTTCTAATAGTGAAAAAGTCAAGAGAAAGTCAAGAATGGTCAGATGTATTAGTGTCTTGGGACAATTTACATAATACTTTAATTGCTGCTATTGAGAGATTAAAATCTATACAAGACAAATTGCATGATCCTTTAGATCAAAAAGAAAATTTACAGTCAGAATTTGTTTCAATAGTGGGGAAATTAATTGATTTTGACACTAATGTAAGTAGTCTTGTTTATGATGATCATGGTGACAATATTTGTTGGATACAAATGTCACGAGATAAACAGTCGTTGGATTTAAGGAGTGCACCATTGAATGTTGGCCCCTTAGTTCAGCAATACTTGTGGTATGAAAAACAGTCGGTTGTTATGACTTCAGCAACCTTAACTACTAATAAGGGTAATTTTGATTATATTAAAGAGAGATTATATGCCGAAGATGCAGATGAAATTGTTATAGGATCTCCCTTTGATTATAAGCAATCTACTCTTTTATGTATTCCTACTGATATACCAGAGCCTCCTAACCGGGCTTCTTATCAGAAGTTTTTGGAAAAAGGAATTATTGATTTGTGTAGTGCTATAAATGGTAGAACTCTTGTTTTGTTTACCTCTCACTCTCAGCTTAGACTAACAGCTCATGCTATTCGCTCAGATCTCGAAAGCATTGGTATTACTGTGTACGATCAATCAGGTAGCGCTTCTAGACATCAACTGTTGTCATCGTTTCGTACTGCTGACAAGGCAGTTCTATTGGGAACACAGAGTTTTTGGGAAGGGATTGATGTACTAGGACCTGATCTTTCAGCTGTAATAATTGCTAGATTGCCGTTTGATGTGCCTTCAGATCCTATTATTCAGGCTAGAAGCTTGGCGGTCGAGCAACAAGGTTGGATAAACTCATTTGTGGATTATTTAGTACCTAAAGCGATTATTAGATTTAGACAAGGTTTTGGACGTTTGATTAGAAGCCAAAAAGATAGAGGTTTAGTTATTGTATTTGATCGTAGAATAGATACTAAATCTTATGGAAAGTTCTTTTTAGATTCTCTTCCGGATTGTACTTATTGGCGAGGTAATTTATCTGATCTACCACGACATGCAGTTTCTTGGATCAATACAAAAACATGATAAATGATATTAGAGTGGACATTGTGAAGATTGGAAAAATTGTCTGGCTGAAATTCTTTGTGCCTCCAATTTGCGTGTTTGCTTTATATTGGCCTGTTCTTGAGATGCCTTTCTTTTGGGATGATGTTGCTAATTTTATTTTTATGGAAAATCGATCTATTTTATCATTTTGGCAGACTGCTGCTGGTTTTCCATATTATAGACCTTTGGGTTTTACAGTTTTTAGAATATGGCAGTGGTTGTTTGGTGTTCACAACACATATAGCATGCATTTATTGAATATTGTTATGATGATTGTGAATGGATGGTTAGTGATGGGTGTTAGTAGCAGATTATATTTGTTATTAAATATTGGATCTGTAGTGTCAAATCGGGAAAATAGACACTCATTTTACTATCAAGTATTTGCTATGGTTAGTGGAATTATTTTTTGTTTTTTCCCTTTTGCTTCTTTAGTGATACCACTAGTTGCATCTATGTTTCATTTGCTGGTTACCATGATGGCATTAGCATCTCTGTTTTCTGTTCTCAATTTTTTTATCAACAATAACATAAAGTGGTTGTTTATTGCCGTAGTTTTGAGTATTTTAGCTCCATTTGCACATGAATCAGGAGTAGTAGTTGGTTTTGTATTATTTTTTGTATGTGTATCTGTTCTTTGTGTTCTTAAACAAAAAAGGGATGTTGATTTGATTAGTAAGAAATATCTGTGGATCAGCATGTTTGTAAACATTGTGGCCAGCACCTGTTTTCCGGTATTGTGGTCTTATATAGACAAGATGAGGACAGACAATGGTATACCTATGTTTCGGAGTATTATCGAAATTGGTCATAATATTATATTTTTCTTGAATGCTCTAACTTTTCCGGTTCAGCCATTGGCTCTGATAATATCAAAACAGATTCATTGGTCTGAAGCAAATGTTGCATTATGTGTTGGTTTTATTAGTATTATTATGCTTGCTTTTTTATATAAGAAAACTAATCAGTTAATCCTGTTTTTCGTACTTTTAGTTATATATGGTTTGTTGTCAATGCCATCAATTGTGACATTGCCTCAACTATATGTTGTAGTCAGTCCACGGTTAACATTGTTGCCATCTATTTGTGCATGTATGGTTTGGTCAGGTGCTCTTGTTATTTTAATAGCTAACTATAAGTATAGAGTTATAGTATTGATTGGTGTTGTCTTTTTGTTATGTTCTATACCTATCAAATATATACATTCGAGAGTTGATCTGCATGAGAGGGCGTTGAATTCTGTTAAGGAGATGGTGAATATGACAGATAATTTTGTAGATGATAGCCATTTGATTGTTAATCCGACTACTTGGTTGGCTTTAGCACAACATACTTATCCGATTGTTCATGATGGTGTTGTTGTGATACCTGAATATCATGATCCTGCTCAATTAGTCTATATCCATAATGGCAACCATATTGATGTTAGAGGAGTTAATTTTCCATTAGTAGCTACAGAGCCTGTATATCATTATTATGACGTATGGGGTGAAATTATGTATTGGGAAGCAATGGCTGATACTATTCGTGTTTATGATCACGTTTGGTTGACTGAATATGGAGATAGTAATTTGGAAATCAAAGAGGTAGGTCAAGTTATTTCAGAGGATGATATTATGATTGAACAGGTTCCTTTGGCGTCATTTGATGATGGACGTATCATGTTATTTTCTGTAGATGCAATTATGAAAAATAAAAATGTGCTAGCAATTGAGTTAGTTTGGAGAATGAATGAGTTTAGTGATGAGGATGTATTTGTTCATATATTTGATTGTAGAGGTGGTTTGCTTGGAATGGCAGATGGCCCACCATTAGGACGTATGTTTCCGTTTTGGCAATGGAAATTGGGAGAGCAGGTGCGAGATGTACGTTCAGTAGAGATTGCAGATGGTGATGATCCGTGCGTGTCAGTTGAAGTTGGTCTTTTCGATGCTGCTTCAGGAAACAGAGTAGTTGTAAGTAATTTGGAGGGTGCTGTCTTTGTTGACAATATTGTTAAGAAAAAATTTGATTTTCTCAATTTTTATGATTGACTTAGTAGTGTTTAGGTGGTTATAATTTTCAAAATTAAATGATTAATGAACAAACAAATGTTTGTATGGGATATATTTAACTATGATAGATGTTAATCAGTTACGTAAAGGAGTGGTTTTTATTACAGGTGATGATTTATGGAGGGTCCTAGAATATTCACATCATAAGCCAGGTAGAGGTAGTGCTACAATACGAACTAAGGTCCGTAATCTTAGGACTGGGGCAACAGTTGAACGCAAATTTAATTCAGGTGAAAAGATTCAAGATGTTCGTTTAGATACAAGGCAGGGTCAATTTTTGTATAGTGATGGTGATTTGTATCATTTTATGGATGTTGAAAGTTATGATCAATTAGTAATAAATGTTTCATCTCTTGAAAATGCATTACCATATTTAATGGAAGGTATGCAGGTTGGTGTAACTGAATATGATGGTGAAGCCCTTGAGGTGGAGGTTCCATTAACTGTTGAAATACCAGTAACTAAGGCAGAAACTGGGGTGAAAGGTGATACAGCTACAGGAGCTACTAAGATAGTGACTCTTACAACTGGACTTGAAGTACAGGTACCTTTGTTTATTGAATTAGGTGATATTGTTAGGATAGATACTCGTACTGGCAAATATCTAACAAGAGTATAGCTTCAAAGGACAATTGTTTTATGAGAACACCTTATGGATCCCAATGTAGTTATTATTATGAAGATTTACATCGTGGTCGCAATAATAGAGAATGTAGATTGCTGATTGGGAAATCTGATAAGTGGAATGTTAAGTTGTGTAAGAGTTGCACTATACCTCGTATTCAACAGTGTATAGAGTGTGATAATTTGAATTATTCTGCTGGTATATCATCTGAAATGTTTGGGTTATTACGTAAAGTTCAAGTTACTGCGTGGTGTGAAGAGTCTAAATCAGAAGTTGTTGTTCCTGAATTGGGTTGTGGCCAATGTCATTCTTCAACAATATTTGATAAATTCTTAGCAGAATAAATTGTATGATTGAATTAGATTAGCCCAAGACTGACATGCTGCTTTTTTTATTTATATTGCGTAGTCTTGAGTAGAAACCTAAATTTAATTCTAGGTTAGTAAATTTTCCTTTGATTGTAAGTGGGTTTTCATCATGGTTATATCCATGTTCGCACTTGTCAACTAGGTTAGCCATAAGATAGCCAACTGCGCCTGCATTTTTGAATTGGTTACCACTTGTACCTATTGCCATATAAAAACCATCTAATTCAGAACGATCATAAATAGGAATCCAATCTTCTGTTACGTCATAGAGGTCTACTACTCCAATTTTTTCATTGGGAATTTGAAGTTCTGGTATTCTTTTTGCTAGTCTATAAACTTGTGTTTTCCATAGACTTTCTGTAATATTTCGGTTAAAGGAATTTGGATCTTCAATCCATTCTTTATCGTCTGGAGATTTTCCTCCTCCAACAAGAATCATATTTCCAGATTCTGGCCTAAAGTATATTCCATTATCATTATCAGAAGTTGAACTACCTAATTTTTGAATATCTATTCCTGGTGGAGCTGGTACACAATGAACCTCTTCTCTTAATGGTTTGGTACTTACTCTCATGTCTGATTTGACTCCAGCCATATCATTGATAATGAATGAGTATGGTCCAGATGCATTAATTACAATGTCAGCTAGAATGTTTTGCGTATTGTCAAGTGTGATTCCTAATACTTGTTTCTGATCTTTGATAATATCAGTGACTGATTGACCAAGTATGAATTTAGCTCCTATTTTTTCTGAGGCTTCTTGTAAATTTTCCGCCGCTAATTGCGGATCTGTTACATAACCTTCATTAGGTGCATACATTGCACCAGGTAGTATTTGTGTTGATTCTTCCCAAAAATTGTCTTCAGATGGTAATGAAGGTGGCCAATATGATGAAGGACTCATAAATGGAAACTTGGAAATTAATTCTTTTGAGTCAAATAGTTGATATTCAATCCCTAATTGGTCATAAATTGGTAACACCTTTTTCCAGTGATTATCGGGTGCCATAATCTGAGTCATACCACATTCAACATATTGGGCAAGATTGGAAGTATTGTTTGTTTGTACATATTTTTGCCAATTTTTCCAATAAAATGTACCTTCATATGCTAATGACACTCCTTCTACTGTTGAATAACAAGTACGTATAATCGCAGTAGAATTTGAAGTAGAACCCCATCCAACCTTCTGGTGTTTGTCTATACATGTGACTGTATAGCCTTTTTTTTGTAGTTCAAATGTTATTGCGCATCCAATTATTCCTGCACCTATTATTAGAACTTTTTTGTTGGTATTCATATATATAATTGGTTAGTGAATTTTGTTGTAGTTGAACAGATATTAATGGATTGTAGCATAAATAGTTGTATATTATATAAATGGTTTTACTCCAATGATTTTGTTCTGCACCATGCTATAATGTCATTCATATAATCTTGGAGAGGTCGCATAGTCTGGCCTAGTGCGCTCGCTTGGAAAGCGAGTATGGCGTAAGCCATCGTGGGTTCGAATCCCACCCTCTCCGCCTTGAAATTAAAATCACCCTATTCATGTCATATTGTAAGATTACTAACATTTATAAATATTTATTTGTTTGTTGTATAGCAGCAAATATAACTATCGGATGTACTTTGGTAGATGATAGGGAAGTATCTAATGATTTGGTATTGACTCCAACTAAATCAATTTTTCAAGTAATGGTCATAGACAATGGAGAAAATCATCATTTGTCTACTGATGTCTTAACAGTGGGACAAGCATTGATGCAGGCAGGTTTTACGATTTACGTTGCAGATAATGTGGATCCTCCAATGGATACATTGATTTCATCAGGACTTACTATCAATATTAAACGTGCGCGATCAATTAATATTTATGTTGATAACAAACTTATTGAAGCACGAACTCATCATGATATTGTTTATGATGTATTGATTGAAAATGGTATCACATTATTAGGTAGAGATTTCACTGAACCATCTATTTCGTCAAAAGTTGATGCACAGATTAGAGTATTTCGTGTTGTTGATGATTTTCAAATAGAATATCAACCAATTAGCTTTGATCAGCAATGGCAATCTCTATCTAATTTAGAAATTGATCGTACAAATGTTATTCAAAATGGTCGAGCTGGTGTTTTGGCACGTAGGTTTAGAAAACGTACTATTAATGGAAATTTATCGGAAGAAACATTGATCGATGAATGGGTTCATGTTGATTCAATACCCAGAATAATGGGTTATGGTACTAAAATTCCAACTAAAAGTGTTCAGACTGCAGATGGTACAGTGGAATATTGGCGTTCTATTACTATGTTGGCTACTTCATATTCTCCTAGTAGAGCTGGAACACCAATTACTGCTCCTTGGTATGGACTTACAAGGACTGGAAAACCTCTTACAAAAGGTATGGTTGCTGTTGATCCAAGATATATTCCACTAGGTACCAATTTGTATGTTACTGGATACGGATATGCTACTGCAGAAGATACGGGTAGTGGAATAAAAGGTTTAATGATTGATTTAGGATATGAAGATCATAATTATATATCTTGGCGATCGTATTTAACAGTATATTTGCTTACTCCAATTCCTCCAATTGATCAAATTGTTTGGATATTACCATGAGTAAGATACACATCAATTTATTGAAATATTTTAATGTTTATCCTAAAAAAAGTTTGGGGCAAAACTTTTTGTTTGAACCTGTATGGGTTCAAAATATTGTTGATGCAGCTCAATTAAAAACATCAGATGTGGTTTTGGAGATCGGATCTGGTACAGGAGTGTTAACTACTGAATTAGCAAAAAAGGTGAATAAGGTATTTTCAATTGAGATAGATGATAGATTAATACCAATTTTGAAAAATGTCGTAAGTGAATACAAAAATGTTCGATTGATACATGGAGACGTATTAGAGTATTCTATCAGTTCTTTATTAGATGAACTTTCATATGATAGATTTGTGGTGGTAGCTAATATTCCTTACTATATTACGGGTAAAATATTACGCCATATTTTTCATGGTAGTTTAAGACCTAGTCATATGATATTGTTGGTTCAGAAGGAAGTTGCTCAACGCATGGCAGCTTTACCAGGGCAAATGAGTGTTTTGTCAGTTAGTGCTCAATTTTTTTCGCAGGTTGATATATTGAAATATGTTCCTGCTGGAGCGTTTTATCCTAAGCCAGATGTTGATTCAGCTTTAATTGAGTTAGATGTTTTTGATGAAAATGATTTGATACATAATGATCCAGTTTTATATTTTCGTATAGTGAAAGCTGGATTTGGACAGAAAAGGAAACAATTGCAAAATTCACTTACGAATGGTTTAGGAATTAACAAGGCACAAGTTGTGGAAGTTATATTGAATGTTGGTTTAGATCCTAAATGCAGGCCACAAACTTTGACTCTTCAGGATTGGTCTAATCTTACTAATGCACTTGTAGATTTATTGTAACAAGTATATATCTACCTTGTATACTATATAAGTAAAAACTCCTACTGAATTGTAGAAGTTTTTACTGCTTTGGTGGAGATGCCGAGAATCGAACTCGGGTCCGAAAGGATTGATTGCTAAACATCTACGAGCGTAGTTGGTCTATTTGATTTTCATCGGAAAATCCCCGATCAACAGGGTAAGTAACCGATAAAGTCGCTTGTTCTTTCGCACATTTAGCGGCATCGTGTGCGGCACATCAGCATAAGTGACGCCCAAGCTTCTTTCGGCTGATGTCGATTGAAGAGGACGGATTTTCATTAAGGAAAATCTACTCTTAGGTTAACTGTGTTTATGCAGCTAGCGGAAGAGCGTTATAGGCTTTATTTTTGCCTGTTATATTGTTGCGCTGATTTATCGAGTTCGGCGCCTCTCGGCTCGCAGTTCAACAACAGCCTCCTCCGTCGAAGCCTGTCATCCCCATGTCGATAATTATATCATGTGAGAAATTTAAGGATTATAAACAATTTGTGATAAATAGTTTCTAAGTTTGTGACAATGGATGTTATCTTCGTCGTCCTAATTGTCGTTGTATAGATCTTTTAGTTTCTCTTTCTGCTATGGCTGCCCGTTTGTCATACTTGCGTTTTCCCTTAGCTATAGCAATTTCAACTTTGGCACGCCCATTTTTTAAATACATTTTAGTAGGAATAATTGTCATATTGGCTTCTCTAGTTTTGGATATAAGTTTGTTGATTTCACGTTTATGTAATAATAGTTTTCTTGGCCTTATAGGATTATGGTTTTCAGAATGTGCCATAATATATGGTGATATATGAGTATTTTGTAGCCATAATTCATTCTTTATAATATTAACAAATGCATCTCGGAGTTGTACATTTCCTGATCGTGCTGATTTTATTTCAGTTCCTAACAGAGATATACCTGCTTCAAATGTTTCCATTAATTGATAGTTGAACTTAGCCTTTCGATTAACTGCTATTATTTTGGTGTTATGTGTTTTGATCATTAGAATGTGAGAAATTGCTTGCAAAAAATTTGTTAAGTAAGTGAATGCTATAGTAATTTATTTGCTCATTTGAAAATTTTACCTATATTTATTTTATTGCGTTTTCTAATTGCATTTCTATTCTTATTAATAACAAGTTTTTCGTAATGATTATATAGTTGTGAAGATGTATGATTTATGTCATATTGTTTGGAAGTTTCAATGGCGCCTTTTGACAATCTGTTTCTAAAATCTTTATCAAGCATTAGTCTTACAAGTTTAGCAGTAAAATCTTCTATATTATTTTTACATAACATTCCATTTGTTCCATCTTCGATTATATCACCAACGCCAGGTGAATCTATGCCAATGGCAGGTAATCCTACTGCCATACCCTCAATAATTGATAATGGATGAACTTCTGATACTGAGGGAGTGATAAATGCGTCTGCCATATTGAGGTATCCTGACACAGCATTATAAGCTGCTTTTCCAGTAAATCGTACAAGATTAGTTATGTTTACTCTGTCACACCAATCTCGCAAATTATCAAATTCACTTCCTTCTCCCACTATTATAAGCTTTAGGTTTTCTATTGCTGATTGAGCTCCAGCAAAAGCTCTGAGCATCATAGTAAGACTTTTCTCTGGACTTAGTCTGCCAACATAAATGAGTACTAGATCATTTGGATTAAGTCCAATCTCTTCTCTATTAAACAACTCTTTAGATGGACTAAATTTGTTAATATCTACGCCATTAGGAACAATTTTTATGTTTGCATCTACACCATAAGATCTTAACAGAGTTTTGAGACTAGGTGATGGTGCAATTACTAGATCGCATTGCTTGCAAAAACTCGGAAGAAAAGCTTGTAAAAATGCTTCAGGAATTGCTTCTGGCAAATGAGGGAGATATGCTTGAGCGTACAAGTCGTAGCGCGTGTGATTGGTAAATACAATTGGTATATTGTTGTTTTGACAATATCTTAGTGCTAGTCTTCCACTAGCAAATGGATGATGGACATGAGCTATATTAACTGTTGAAAGCAGTTCTTGAGCAGTCTTGTCATATCGAAAAGAAAGATTGTATCCGGTATCAGACAGAGGTACAGCTGGTGATCTTATGATGTTATCTTCTTCGTCAACATAATCTTGTCCACCAAAAGTAAATACCATCACTTCGTTTCCAACTGATTCCAAAGCTATTTTGTTAAGTGAAACATGATTAGTGACTCCACTGATATATGGTTTATAAGTATCTGTTAGCATTCCAATACGCATTTTATTTACTTTCCTGGTCTTGGGTCTAGAATGACTTCGATTGGAATTATTGTATTATCTCTTAGAACCTTTAATACTATAGTGTCTTTTGGTTGAGTATATTTGACGAGATAGCTTATAACATCGTCAGAAGTTTGTACTTCAGTTTCGTTAATGCTAACTACTATGTCTCCACCTATGGTTATAGTTCCACCTGACACTTCTATGTTTTTTTGACTATCTCTTAGACCAGAATTGGCAGCTGGACTGTCATCAAAGACATTGATTATCAGTGCTCCTCTTTGTTTTAGATCTAAATTCATAGCATCTATGATATCGAGTGATATATTACTCAAAGTAACACCTAGCCAAGGGTAAATATATGTTCCATTTGCAATTATATTTGGCACAACCATTTTCACTATATTCACTGGTACTGCAAAACCTACTCCAGAAGATGATCTTGATTGCGACAAAATCATTGTGTTGACTCCCAAAACCTCACCGTTTGAGTTTAGTAGAGGACCTCCAGAATTTCCTGGATTAATCGCTGCGTCTGTTTGTATCATTTCAGGAATAGAAAAGGCACTGTTACCTGATCTCATGGTGCGTCCTACGGCACTGACCACTCCAGCAGTGAGTGACCAAGTTTGTCCAAATGGATTTCCAATGGTTATAGCTCTTTGTCCAATAAATGTGTTGTCTGAATTACCTAATTGTACTGGATACAGTATGGAGGGGTCAGAAAGTACTTTAATAACTGCAAGATCACTATCTGGATCACCACCTATGTATTTTGCTTTGACAGTTAATCCATCTATAAAACTTACTTCTAAAACTTCGGCATTTTCCACTACATGGTAGTTAGTTACTATGTGACCTTCTTTGTCATAAACAAAACCAGATCCTTCTCCTCTTTCAAAATACTGTTCCGGTTCGTCTGGAATACCAAAATTAAAACCAAAACTATCTGGAATATTTTGGTTGGAGGGTACATCCATTTCTTTGGTAATATTAATATGTACTACTGATGGAGCTACACTACTAAATATGTTATTTAGCAATCTTTCTTCACTATCAGTATTTTCGAGATCTATAATTGTATTTTTTGGTGTTAACTTTGTAGGTGAGGAAGAAGTGTCTGTTTTATTTAGTTCATTATTATTTTTTCTCAAATCTTCAATTTGATTAATCTTGTTGTTTGTGCATCCGAAGATCAAAGATGCAAATAAGATAATTAATATTATGAATTTGACAGAAAGATTGTTAATCTTGAACATTTTTTCTCCTGTTATCAATATAAATACTGCTATTATGATAAGGGACTAACATTAATATAATACAAGATTTTTGGATAGTTTGTTTTAAATTATATGTATCTTTTGGAAGTATTTTAAATACCACGAACTAATTACTTTAGTAATTAGTTCGTGGTGTATTGAAATGAATTAAATTAGTGTACTTTTTCAACAGGACTCTTACAAACTAATACTAGTGTAGTAGAAATTGATTAGTTGTAAGCTTTCTTTTAGTTGATTTATCGCATATTAGTGTCGATATAAGAAACTGCTTCACCTACAGTAGTGATCTTTTGAGCTTCTTCATCAGACACTTCTCCTCCAAACTTGTCTTCGAAGGCCATAATTAACTCAACAAGATCTAATGAATCTGCACCTAAATCTTCCCTAAAACGTGAATCAAGACTTATACTATCTGAATCTACATCTAGTAATTCAACTATTATCCCTTTTACATCTTCAAGTGTATCTGACATGTTTTTACCTCATTTAAACTCTTATACTTTTGTTATCGCGGGAATTTTAATACTTCACATGCGATTGTCAAGGCCACTTACGATTATTTTCTAAGATTGACATACAATACCCTGACTGATAATATGTGTCATACTACGATATTTGGAACACCAAAATATGAAAGAAGTTACGACTGCTGACAGAAAGGATGATCATATTCGGATAAACTTAGAAGAAAATGTCCAGTTTAATTCAATTAGTAATGGATTAGATAAATTGTACTTTGTACATAATTCAGTACCTGAGACTAATATGTCTCAGATTGATACTAGTATAGATATATTTGGCAAGGAATTAAGGATGCCATTACTTATATCATGTATGACTGGTGGGACTGACAAATCTGGTAATATAAATCGAATTTTAGCTGAGGTAGCACAGCAAATGGGTATTGGATTAGGTCTTGGTTCAATGCGTGTCGTTCTTGAAGACCATGAAAAGATTGATAGTTTTTGTTTGAGAGAACTTGCTCCGGATATTCTATTGTTAGCCAATATAGGTGCTGTTCAATTAAATTATGGTGTAACAGTAGATGATTGTCGTCAACTAGTTGATTTGTCTGAATCTGATGCACTTGTCCTGCATTTTAATCCTCTGCAAGAGGCTGTTCAAGACGAAGGACAAACCAATTTTAGTGGTCTATTAAATAAAATAGAGCATTTATGTAATGAGTTTAGTCGTGATTCAATACCTGTAATAGCTAAAGAAGTTGGTTGGGGATTTTCGGAACAAGTTTGCAAGAAATTGTCAGAGGTGGGTATATCAGCTATTGACGTAGCTGGTGCAGGGGGCACTTCGTGGAGTCAGGTTGAGATGTACAGATCTGATGATGAATCCAACAAAAAGGTTGCTTCAGTATTTGAAAATTGGGGTATATCTACTGTTGAAGCTATCTTAAATGCAGGCAAAGGTGCTCCAGATATTCCATGTATTGCTTCGGGTGGTTTAAGGAATGGATTAGAGATGGCAAAATGTTTGTCTCTAGGTGCATCACTTGCGGGAATGGCTCACCCTTTCTTAGTTGCAGCTATGAATTCACCAGAACGTCTAATGAGTACAATATATGAGATAGAACAACAATTGCGAGTTGCTATGTTTTGTACTGGATCTTCTGATATTGAAAACTTGAAAAAACAAATATTAATTGACAAAAAATGAGTTTTGACAAAAGTTTTAGTTCATTAGAAGTATATATTTCTTTTGTTAGGGATGCTATTGCTAGTGAAGTATTGACATCCGTTAATGATACTGATTTGATTAGACGGATGATTGCATATCATATGGGATTGGATGCAAGTAATTCTAATGATCATATAACTGGTAAACACATACGCCCCTTGTTAACACTTTTATGTGCTGATGGTTCAGGTGGATCATGGAGATTAGCAAAATCATTGTCTGTTGCCGTTGAATTAGTGCACAATTTTTCATTAATTCATGATGATATACAGGATGAGAGTATTCTTCGTAGAGGTAGAGATACAGTTTGGCACAAGTGGGGTGCTGCTCAAGCAATAAATGCTGGTGATGCTCTATTTGCTTTATCTCATTTGATTGTTGAGAAAGATGAAAACTTAAGTGTGGAATGTAGATTAGAAGCTTTACATATCATTGATGATGCTTGTTTGTCGCTGATATCTGGGCAAACTCTTGATTTAGAGTTCGAAGATCTGGATTCAATCAGCATAGAACAGTATTTGAACATGATAGGTGGTAAAACTGGCGCATTGATTGGTGCTGCTACCGAATTAGGAGCATTGTTTTCAGGAGTTTCAAAAGAACACCAGAGAAATTATCGCGAGTTTGGATATCAACTTGGAATTGCTTATCAAGTGAGAGATGATATGTTGGGAATATGGGGTGAAGTTGAAAAAACTGGCAAAATGGTGGGTGATGATTTTCATTCTCGCAAAAAAACTCTTCCAATTGTTATGGGTTTGGAGCGTTCTGATAAGTTGCGTAGAATGTATAATCAAGCAAATTCAGATCATCTTGTGTTTGAGGATGTTGTTCAAATCTTAGAAGAAACAGATGTAGTGGAAGACATAAAACATTTTGAATTTAATGAAGTGGAAAAGACTTTGTCTAAATTGTCTAATGCATGCCCACGTGGTTATGCTGGTCAAGCATTAGATGATTTGGTGAGAAATTTGTTGGGTCGTTCTTACTAGAAAAGTTGTGATTATTCTAGTTACAATTTGTTGTTGATAGCATTGATTTTTTGATATTTAGAATTTTTTCTGAAATGTTTGGATAATAAAAATCCGGCAATAAAACCACCTAAATGTGCCCAGTATGCTATACCACTATTAACAACCGATGATGTGGTACTTAGACCATCTGAGAGTTGTGACAAGAACCAAATACCTAGGTATATAACAGCAGGAATCTTTACTAGCCAAGGTATGATGACTATTGGAACAAGTGTTAGGATACGTGCTTTTGGAAAGAAAAGCATATATGCTCCGAGTACACCTGATATAGCTCCACTAGCTCCAATCATAGGTATATGAGAGTAAGGTTGAACAACTATATGTAAAACGCCTCCTATGATGCCGCATGTTAAATAGAAGACGAGATATTGTACGTGACCCAGTTTATCTTCTACATTATCACCAAAAATATATAAAACCCATAGATTACGTATAATGTGGACCCATCCACTATGTAAAAATTGACTACTTAATAGTGATATTGGTGCAAGTGGATGCATCGTAAGGAATTTAACAGGCACTATTCCAAAAGACGTAAAAATTTGTTCTACTGATTGTGTAGGTAGGTTGATTTGGAAATAGAATACTAACATATTTAACACAATAATTATCCAATTTACAATTGGAAAGGTTTGTGTTTTATTTGTGTCTCGTATAGGAAACATGATACTTTAATCATACCAAATTTGATGATTTAGCATATGGTATATTTATATATTTGTTAGAGGATTTGGAGGTAGGAATATTGAGTACAAACAATGTTTTATTAACCGGAATTTTTCCAACGATTCCTACACCCTTTAATGTTGATGGAAGTATTAATATCAGTAAGTTTCAAAAAAATCTATTAAGAAATAGAGATTATTGTTCAGGGTATGTTGTACATGGATCTAATGGAGAAGCAGTGTTTCTAACTCCTTCAGAGAGGATATTGTTGGTACAAAAGTCAAGAGAATTAGTGTCCCGGGAGCATTTGTTAATTGTTGGATCGGGTATGGAAAGCACATCTGATACTATCAATCTTACTAAGAAGATAGCAGATTCTGGTGCAGATGCGGTATTGATATTAACTCCACATTTCTATAAGAAATCTTTTTCATTAGTCGCTTTAGAACGTTATTATAATGATGTAGCTAATGCAACAGCAGTACCAATTATTTTATATAATGCTCCTGTTTTTACTTCTATTGATTTACCCGTTACTGTGGTACAAAACTTGGCAAATCATCCCAATATTATTGGAATAAAGGAAAGTACTGGTGATAAACATAAAATTAAACAAATGGTTGATACTACACCAGATGATTTTGCGGTTCTCACAGGTTCATTTACTAGATTGTTAGATGGTTTGACTGTGGGTGCATCGGGTGGGATATTAGGTATGGCAAATATTGTGGCTAAGCACTTAAGTGAAATATTAGATGCTGTATCTGATGGTAATTTGCGACTTGCACATGATATTCATCAATTCCTGAAACCTCTTTCTACTGAGATGTCAAGAAAATGTGGCATATCAGGATTAAAGGCAGTGTTAAACATAATAGATGAATGTGGTGGAGAAGTTAGAGCACCTTTGTTGCCATTAACATTATCTGATAAAGAGGAGTTGATGTTAATATTAAGACGTTATGATCTTACTTAAATTATGTTATCTAAAACATGTGACAACGTGTTCAATTTTAGATACGTTGTCACATGTTTGATTATAGTCTTACAAATTTACTTCAGGTAAATGACTCATTGCGTCTTGTATTTCTTTTTCTGGGTATTCATAATCATGTAGTGCACCTTGCAAGTAATCATCATATGCACTTAGATCAAAGTGTGCGTGTCCACACAAATTGAAGGCTATAGTACGACTTGTTCCTTCCTCTTTACATTTTATTGCTTCATCTATGGCTGCTTTGACTGCATGAGTTGTTTCTGGTGCTGGAACAATGCCTTCTGCTTGTGCAAATTGTCTTCCAGCTGCAAAGGTTGATAGTTGAGGCAGAGCAACTGCTTCAATGTTTCCATTGTCGTATAGAGCACTTACGTGTGGAGCCATTCCATGATATCTTAGACCTCCGGCATGTATTCCTGGAGGTACAAAATCATGACCTAAAGTATGCATTTTTACTATAGGTGCCATACCAGCTGAATCGCCATAATCAAAAGTATATTCTCCTTTAGTTAGAGTTGGGCAAGAAGCAGGTTCTGCGGCTAGTATTCTAGTGTTCATATTTTTACTAAAATTTTGATGTAAAAATGGGAAAGCAAATCCTGAAAAATTACTTCCTCCTCCAATACAACCTATGACTACATCAGGGTAATCATTGGCAATATCAAATTGTTTAATCGTTTCCAGTCCGACTACTGTTTGGTGCATTAGGACTGGTCCTAGAACAGATCCTAGCGCGTACTTGAGTTTTCCTTCAGATGCTACTGCTGCTTCTACTGCTTCAGATATTGCAATACCAAGTGAACCAGGACTATCTGGATCATTATCTAAAATTTGTTTACCATAATTAGTTGCACTGGATGGGCTGGCATGAATATTTGCTCCGTAGTTGTCCATCATGATCTTTCTGTATGGTTTCTGTTGATAGGAAACTTTTACCATATATACATGGCATTCTAAGTCAAAAAAATTACATGCCATCGCAAGTGCACATCCCCATTGTCCAGCTCCAGTTTCAGTTGTGAATCCAACCGTTCCCTCTTCTTTTGCATAGAATGCTTGTACAACTGCAGTGTTGGGTTTGTGAGAGCCTACTGGAGATACACCTTCATATTTGTAATAAATGTGTGCTGGAGTATCAAGAGCTTTTTCTAGTCTTCGTGCACGATATAATGGAGACGGTCTCCATAGTTTATATATCTCCCTGACTGGATCTGGTATTTCAATCCATCGATCCATGCTAACAGCTTCACCAATAAATCTCATAGGAAATAAAGCAGATAAGAATTCAGGTGTTACAGGTTCTTTTGTTCCAGGGTGTAGTACTGCATTCCATGCAGTTTCATCTGGATTAACAGGCATGTCAGGATTTATGTTGTACCAAGCTTTAGGCATATCACTCTCTGACAGAACAAATTTTGTGATTTCGCTCATCATATTCTCCTTTCGTAATTATAAATTACATAGCAAAAAATTAATTGAGAAAAGTTTTATATAACATGATTACAATATATCATATTTTTGCATTTGGATAAATATACTATTGATTGTTACATATATTTATCTAGTTAAATAAGTATCTATTATCATGTTTTGGTTATTGTTTCCATTATTTGGATCGTCAAATATTACTTTGCCCTTGTTAATAATATAAATTCTATCAGATAGATCAATTGCAAAATGCGCATTTTGTTCAACCATAAGTACAGAGATTCCTTGCTTAGTTAGTTTTTTTATTGTTACACCTAGTTTTTGTAACATTTGTGGTGCAAGACCTTCTGAAGGTTCATCTAGTAAAAGCAATTTGGGATTTGTCATCAAAGCTCGTGACAATCCAACCATTTGTTTTTCACCACCACTGATTTGCCATCCATGACAATGAAGTTTACTCATTAGTCCAGGGAACAGATCCAAAATTTTTTCAATATCCCACATGTTGTTTTTATTATTTTGATGACCGAGCATTATATTTTCTAAAACAGTTAGTGTTGGAAAAACAGAATTTCCTTGATTTAGAATGCCAATTCCTTTTCTAACTATTTTATGAGATTCTAGTTTTGTGATTTGTGTATCATACAAATATACGTCGCCTTTGGTAATAGGTTGTGTTCCTATTATTGATTTAATTATTGTTGATTTTCCAGCTCCGTTTTTTCCTAAAATTGATACTATTTCTTTTTTTATGACTTTTAGAGAAATGTCTCTTAGCACATGATTTTTACCATAGAAACTATTAATTTTATCAAGTAATAATATTGTCATAATGTCCTAGATAATAAGATTGTATAGTTGGATTTTTCTGTATTTCTGATGGAGTACCTTGTCCTATTATTTTTCCATGATTCAAAACAGTAATAGTGTCTGCTAGATTAAAGATTACATCCATGTCATGTTCTACTAGGATAACTCTGGTGGTTTTTGAAATTTGTTTGATCAGATTTATCATTTCTTTAGTATTTGTTAGTGAAATGCCAGAAGTAGGTTCATCTAACAGTAAAACTAATGGTTTTGTGGCGAACGATATGGCTATTTCTAATATTTTTTGATGTCCATATGAAAGAGTGTTTGTGTTTTGACACATATAATCATCTAGATTAAATCTTCTTAGTATTTGTGTGGCTTGATCCAATATTAGCAATTTGCTTAATTTGTTTTGTGTGATTTTGTAGCCTATATCGTATTGTTGTTGAAGTGCAATCTTTATGTTTTCAATAGTGGTCATATCATCGAATAAATTTGTGTGTTGGTAAGTGCAACTAATTCCAAGTTTGGCTCGCGTGTATATAGGTAGGTTTGTTATTTCTTTACTGTCTAAATATATACTTCCTGAGCTTGGAATTAAGTGTCCACTTATAAGCTTAAGTAATGTTGATTTGCCTGCTCCATTAGGTCCTATAATTGCATGAATTCCATTTGTATCAATATTGAGGGAGACTTTCTCCAATGCGAACATGTTTCCAAAACACATGGACAATTTTTTAATTTGAATGTTATTCATGATTTTTTGAAATTATTTTTGATATTGTTCCAACTATGCCATTACGAGCATATAAAACTACTGCAATTAAAATTAGTCCCATGTAGCTTTGCCAATAGATGGTAATACTACTTGTTACATTAGGTAACAATCTCATGAGGGTTGCTCCAATGATTGGCCCAATAAGGGTTGCATTTCCTCCCAAGACAACCATAATTAGAGCTTGTCCTGACATGGTCCAATAGATGTTTTCAGGTGAAGTGAACCAATAAAATTGGGCTAGAAGCATTCCAGATATACCAGCTACGACTCCACTTATGACGAAGCTTGCAGTTTTATACCAATTGACATTATATCCAAGTGATAGCATGCGTTGTTGATTTGATTTGATTCCTTGTAGAGTATTTCCAAATGGACTGTTTACAATTTGATTTAATAAAATTATTGTAATAAAAAAAATTGCTACAACTAAATAGTAAAATGAAATTCGCGAGTCAAACTGTAACATCCATGAACCAATTACTAGGTTTGGACGTAGTATTCCGGTTATTCCATCAGAACCACCAGTGACTGAGGACCATCTTATGGAAATGCTATACAACATTTGTGCAAATGCAAGAGTAATCATTAAGAAATATATACCTTTAGCACGAATTGCTATGATTCCTATGACAAATGACATGATACCTGTTGCTAATATTACTATTGGCAATGTTATGAGAATATTCTGAGAAACGTTCAAAGCTATAGCATTAGTACTGTTTAAGAAGGCGATAATATATGATCCTAATCCGAAAAATGCAGAATGACCAAGAGATGGTAAGCCTGTATATCCTATTAATATATCTAAACTCATAGCAAATATGGAAAATATTAATATTTCAATTAGTAAGCTGATAATATAATTGTTACTAACTGTTGGTAATACCAACATAATTGTGATTGATATCGATAGTAGGATGATTTTGTTGGATAGTATGTTTTTTTCGATACTATGTTGTTTAAGATTCATAGTGATATGTGTTTCCAAATAATCCAGAAGGTTTCATTATTAGAATGATGACCATAAGTGCGAAAATTAAGAAGAGGGATATTTCTGGAAATAATGCTTTGCCGAATGTGTCGACTGTACCAATTAACAAACTCCCCATAAATGCACCCTTAAGTGTTCCTATTCCGCCGATTATTACTACCGCTAACGTTAAAATTAGTATTTCAAATTGTAATCCAGGATATAAGCTATGTAGTGGTGCTCCGATTGCACCAGCTAATGCTGCTAATGCAGCTCCCAATCCAAATATGCTTGTGAAAATAGGTTGCACATTAATTCCAGATTCTGAGACCATTTTTATATCAAAAACTCCTGCCCTTAAGATTGTTCCCAGGTGAGTTTTATATATAAGCGTCCATAAACTTATAGCTGTGCATAATCCAACAAGAATGATTACAATTCTATACAAAGGAAATTCTGTATCTAAAATTAAAATTGCTGTGCTAAGTATTGATGGCGTACGTATATTTATTACATATGTTCCCCAATTCATTGTAACAATGTCAGCTGTGATAAGTGCTATTCCCATTGAGAATAGTACTTGATCAAGATGTCGTTTATGACCATATAATCTTCGTAAAAAAACATATTCAAGGATTACTCCAAACAATCCAACAATTAGAGGAGCTATTATTATTGATAACAAGAAACTTTTACTATAAGACAATATTGAATATGCTACATATCCTCCTAAAACATAAAATGAACCATGTGACAAATTGATGAAGTTTAATTGACCAAAGATGAGTGAAAGACCGGAAGCCATCATAAATAGTAGCATGCTGTAGACAATACTATTTAACAATTGGATGAAAGTTTCGTTCATTTAAGTCTCTATTATGTTTGCTCAGTAGACACTTGTTTTAGGAGTATTTAGATTTTATAAATATTATCCAAGTGAATTGTTACCTGGATCTGTGAAAGATCCTAGGTTTTCTATAACAACGTTTTGTAAATTGCCATTAATTTCTTTTACTTCTCTAACATATATATTTTGTGTTGGATTTTGCGAATTTGCATCTAATCCGAATGATCCTCTGGGACTTTCGAAATTAACTTGTTTGAGATAATTAATCATTCCATTGGTGTTGTCAGAGTCGCCTTGAACTTCATTGATCATTTCTGCTATTATTTTTGCAGTATCATATCCCTGAACGGCAAAAACATTGGCGTTATGATCGTAAAGATTCTTATATTTTTTTACAAAATTTATGTTTGCAGGATTGTCTAATGACAAGGCCCAATGTAATCCGCTTTTTATACCTAATGCAGCAGATCCTTGTGCAGGTAATACGTCTTCTTCTACTGTGAATCCAGAACATACAATTGGGATATCATTACTTAATCCAAAATCATGGTAAGCGTTTATAAAGGATACTGCTGAACTTCCACTATAAAAACAATATACCATTTGTGGTCTTGATTGTTGTATTTCTGTTATATAGGGTGCAGGATCACCCATTGATGGAAAAGGTGTAAATTGTTTATTAATTATTTTACCTCCAGCAGATTGGAAGCTGTTGGAAAATGCATCTACCATATTGTGACCTGCACCATAATCTGGAGCACTTACAAATACTTTCGTTGCTACATTTTCATATGCCCAGATTCCTAAAGGCCAATTAGGCTGCCAGTTACTGAAAGAAGAGCGCCAAATATAAGGTGATTTCATTTCACGACTAATTTTATTTCCCCCAGCATTAGAACATATAAGGAACTTTTTGTTATTATGGAAATAATCTCTTAAGCCATATAGCACTCCAGTACTGACTATTCCTGTTACCAAATCTACATTATCTTGTTCAATAAGTTTCCGAGCTTTTTGTTGTGCTACATCCGGTTTCATTTCAGTGTCTTCTGCAATTATAAACAAGTTATTGCCTGCAACTTTATTTTGTATTTCATCAAAATATATTCGCATTCCATTATAAATGCTTTCACCTAATGAGGCATATATTCCTGAGAACGGGAGCAATAAACCTATCGTGGTTTGTGGAATTTGACTGGTGTTGCAACTCGATAGTAAACTGTTTAATCCATATATTGCTGCTCCTGCACCAGAAAGTTTGATGACTTCTCGTCTAGAAAATTGTTTGTCGTATAACAAAGTTTTGTAAAGTTTGGATTTTGTAGTCATATTACCGTTGAATTAGTATAAGTGTATGTTTTATTCTAGTAGTTTCTTGAGTATCTGTCCTCTTTTATTATGAAGGGCAGTGCCGGTAGAGTTATGTTTTACTGTAACTATTTCAGCAATAATTGAGAGTGCTACTTCTGCAGGTGATTCAGCACCTATATCTAGACCAGCCGGCGTGTAAACTTTTCTCAATAAGTGTTTTGAAATGTTTTTTGCTAGCAGTCGTTTGAAGAGTTCCCGGGCTTTGGATGGACTCGAAACTAATGATATGAATGCTGCTTGTGAATGTATGGCTTGTTCTAATGCAGGTAAATCATATCCCCAAGTTGTGATCACTATATAAGTGTTAGAGTGTATTGTTTCTGGAATTGTACTAAGAGTTTCTGATTCTTCATCGTATTCTATTATATGAATGCAATCTGCATTCGGAAATCGTTCAACATTAGCCCATTTTTCACGATCATCTACAATTATAGTTTTCATTTCTAAGATTGATGCTATATGGGCTAGGGGTTTGGCAATATGTCCTGCACCAATTATTAATAAGGTAGGATTTGGTTTTAATACTTCCATAAGAATGTCTACAGCTCCTCCGCAAAGACCTACTGATCCCTCCCTATTTTTTGGATCAAAAACATAGGTTTTTACTATTGTGTTATCTTCACTCATTAATTCGATTGCGTCTTCTATGACTCTTTTTTCTAATGTTCCTCCTCCAATTGTGCTTATTATGTCTCCATTTTTTAAAACCAACATCCTAGTTCCTAGGTGTCTAGGAGCAGAACCTCGAGCTTTTATTACAGTTGCTAAACAACATGTGTTTCCAGATTCAATTTGTTTGGTTGCAGCTTTTGTAACTTGTAGGAATTCGCTCATGAATTTGAGTTGTTAACTGTGATGACAACTTCCTGTGAATTAATTATCTAAATCTTTTAAGTCAGTATAAATTTAATGCAGTGTATCAGTTCAAATGCTTCAGTGTCAAGTTGATTAAGGTGATTGTCAATAGGATGGTTACTAAATTGCCATGTGGAATTAGTACGTGATTTGTAATCAATGGTAGACTGTTGTAAGAATGAACAAATTGACAAAAAATAATCTTACAATTGCAAATCGAATTACATCAATTTTGTTTGCCAGCAAAACATTGCATTCAACTGCACTAGTAGGTTTGTTGACAGTGACACCAATTATTGCTGTCAGACTCACAGGTAGTGATCTTTCAGTTGGTTTGCCAGCTACACTTGTGCTAGTTGGACGTGCTATTGCTGGCTATCCTATGGGTTGGTTGATGGATATATTAGGTAGAAGAAAAGGACTGAATATCGGTTTATTGATATCTATGACCGGTATGGCTTTAGGAGCTTTAGGAGCAATTCAGTCTAATTTGCTGATTTTTCTGTCAGGTTCATTCGTGTTAGGTATGTCAAAGAGTGCTATAGAACAGATGCGTTTTATAGCTGCAGAGGTTCAGCCTATAGGTAAGCGAGCTCAGGCCATAGGACTGATTGCTTTTTCTAGTACAGTAGGATCCTTATTGGGTAGTGTGTTAATGGATTCTAGTCCAGATATGACAAGGATGTTGGGTATTCCAATTTTGGTTATTCCATTTTTCCTGGGTATTGCCCTAATGGTTATGGCTATGATTATTAATCACCTGGGATTACGACCTGATCCATCTTCACTGCATTTAGATGATTTGCAAGAAAATGAAGATGGAACCGATTATAGAAATTTGAATCGTTCTATGCTGCAAATATTTTCCACCAAGGAAGTTGTTTTGGCCTGCTCAGTAATGGCTATTTCTTGGTTAGGTATGACAGTGGTCATGCAGGTTACACCCTTGTTTATGAGTTATGAAGGTTATGATGTGCCGACTATTTCTCGAGCAGTTATGATTCATAGTTTGGGAATGTTTGTTTTGTCTTCTTTTACAGGTTGGTTGACCAGTGTTATGGGGAGATATCCTGTTGTTGGTATGGGGATTGTATTGTTGGCAATATCAGGTGTATTAGGTTGTTATGCTAATACATTATATAGATTATATGTTGCTGTATTTTTGTTGGGAGTTGGTTGGAATTTTTGCTATATTGCTGGTTCAGCTATGTTATCTGATGAATTGCAGGTCAAAGAAAGAGGTAGAGCTCAAGGTATAAGTGAAGCGATCATTGGAATTACAGCAGCATTAGGTAGTGTTAGTAGCGGATTACTATTTTCAACTTATGGTTATTTTGGTTCAAATTTGCTGGTAATTATTTTTTCGTTTTTTATGGTGATTCTGTTTATCATTTTGCGTAGATCTAAAGATTTTTACCAACCCTCTGATACATGATATAAATATGTCGCATATAACGTACAGATGGAAAGTCAAGAAAATATCATAAATAATTCTTCGCATTACTGGCATGAAGAACCAGCGTCTAGGTTTGGTTGGCAATTGCTTGAAATGGAACCTAATATTTTGGAAGTTGGTGATGTCGTTCATGTGCAAGGAGATAGTGTGTTTTCAAAAATAATTAGATGGTTTTCTCAATCTTCAAATGAATCTCGGACTTGGTCATCACATACAGGATTAGTTTTGGAAGTAGGTAGTATTATTAAAGTGATTGACACTGTTGGAGTTAGAGTAGCGGTAAGGCCTATACAGTCTTATCAAAATGAGAAATCAAAAGTCTTAGTTTCTCGTGTTCCTGGTGGTTTGAGCTTTCAACAGAAAGAAATGTTAGTCGTAAAGGCATTGGAATATCGCGGACGTATGTATGGAATTTTCAAGTTGTTTGCTCATGCATTAGATCGTCTGTTTGATAATCGTTATGTTTTTCGGCGAAATATAAGAATGGATAAGTATCCTATTTGTTCTTGGATTGTTGCTTACGTTTATAAGAGAGTGTTGGGTTTGTTGTTTGGATGTCCTCCAAATGCTGCCCAGCCAGACGATATATTGGACTATTGCATGCGGTTTAGGTGGACAAATGTATGGTCAGAATCGGCTGAAACTTTGGATGAATGTAAGAGAATTTACAAATAGTTGATTTTAGAACTTGCTTTCACCAAGTTTAATAGTTAGATTGAGGACTGTTTCTTCTCTTACTACAGTAGCAGTTATTATATCTCCTGGCTCATAACTGAGTAGCACGTTTATAAATGGGTGATCTTCGTTTAATGGGATGTCATCTAGAGCTACAATAATATCTCCTGCTTTAATTCCTGATTTTTGAGCGGCTGAGTTCTCTGCTACTCTTGTAATATAAATACCCCATTCAACTGGGAGGTTATAAACCCAAGAAATTCTTGGATTGATTGATTCCCAATTAACACCAAGATATGGTCTGGCTACACTCCCATAGTTTACAATTTGATCACTTATTGCTCCAACTGTATTAGATGCTACTGCAAAACCAAGTCCTTCTGCTACTGAGTTACCAAAAGAACCACCTCTTACGATTAGAGTATTTATACCAATTACTTGTCCTGCTAAATTAACTAATGGTCCTCCGGAATTGCCTTGATTAATAGCTGCATCAGTTTGTATTAGATCTTCTAGTTGATAGCCTTTAGTGGTATCAACTGATCTTCCTGTGGCACTGACAACACCGACAGTGACAGTATTTTTGAAATCACCTAAAGGACTACCGATTGCAATAACTGTTTCCCCAGGTCTTAGTACATCTGAATTACCAAATGATGCTATTCCTGGAGGAATAGCATCAACTTGAAGTACTGCTACATCAGCATATGTATCAGATCCAACCAGGACTGCAGGTATTGTTGTACCATCGACCAGTACTACGACTAAGTTTTTGTGACCTGATATAACATGATCGTTGGTGATAATATGTCCCGATTCTGAAAAAATTACTCCAGAACCTGATCCTTGTTGTGTTCCACTATCTCCAAGATTTATTACCGTGACGACCGCAGGGCTAATGATTTCTACAGCTTCGGTTATAGCAGTTGTGATCTGAATTGATCGAGTTTCAATAGTGGAAGTAATACTGGAATTTTCTACAGACTGTGTTGGCAGTATGTTAGTGGGCGTAGGGCTTATTTGAGTTGGTGTTGGTGGTACTATGGTTATAGTGGGTGATGCAATCAATGTTGGGATTGAAGTTGGATTGTTGGTAGATAAAATGATTTTTTCTGATGTTGGTTCTAGTGACATATTGTTATTTTGTGTTAGATAGACAATCGAGCCACCAGATAATCCGCCTAATATTGCTGATAATAAGACAATAAATCCTATGGATAATGTGTATTGAGTTGATCTCATGTATTTTTACCAAATTTAATTCTTTTCCATATGCCGACTGGATAACCAATCATTTTAGCAATGTCACCTGTAACACGTATTATTGGTATTAAAGATATTATTATCAATTTTTCCAAAAGAGGTGATTTGTACCACAAACGTTGGGCTCTTACAATTGGACGTCGAATGTATGTCAGTCCTGCGATGGCACCTAGTAACCAAATACTTGGATTAATAGTTATTGCAGCATATATACTTATTGGTATTGCTATTAGATATGTAAAGTATCTAATTAGATGTATGAGTACAAATAATCCTGCATGTCCATCTCCAGATGCATAGTTGTAATATTGTCTAAAGAATTGTTTTAGTGTACTCCTAGGTCTAAATTGTACTAGTGCTGTTGGAATAAAATGGAAGTTCCCATATTGTTTTATTATTTCTTGGTCAAAAACTACATCTTCGGAATAATCTAGCCAATTAGGATAACCACCAACTTGTTTCCATACAGATTTTCGGAATGCAACTGATCTACTAGATGGTAAGAATTGTTTTGATCTAATATCATCTATAAGTGGTAATACTGTTGCTCCCATTGCTTTTTCAAAAGTAGTATCCGAGTCAGTATTGAAAAATCCCGCTACATGCATAATTTTTTCGTCAGTAAAAGAATTTGTTAGGTTTTCTAACCATGATGGAGATAATGTGACTCCAGCATCTGTTACAGCTATGATCTCACTTTGTGCTGCTTCAATTGCTACATTTCTTCCAGTAGATATATTGGCTCCATCATATACTAATATTCTTAAAGGTAATTTATTAGAATACTTGGATAATATTGTAACAGTATTGTCTTTTGAACCTGCATCACATACAATTATTTCATCAGGTAAGCGAGTTTGTAATAATACTGAATCAAACAGACGATGTATATGGTAGGCTTCATTAAGTACAGTGATTACTAGGCAAATGTTCATGCAAGAAATTATATATTAGTATGATATAAAGTATGAGTTCTATAACACAAATGTTTACTGATATAGTGATTGCTTAATAACTGTTCATGATTTTGTTTAACATCAACACATTTAGCACTGTATAATGTAATATGTTACTATGAGATGTGAGTTGTTTAAAAAAAATATTACAAAAATTGGTATAGATAACATATGAATTCTTTGCAAAAATTAACAACATTAGGTCAATCACCATGGCAGGACAATATTAGTAGAGATCAGTTGATCTCTGGTGCTTTAAAAAGTACTGTTGATAACAGAGAAATTACCGGATTGACATCGAATCCAACCATTTTTCAGAAAGCTATTTCTGGGAGTAGTGATTATGATAATACAATTGGTAAATTAGCTGTTTTAGATAAAAATCCAGAAGATATTTTTTTTGCTTTAGCTAGTGAAGATATTAAGCAAGCGGCAGATATCTTTATGCCTGTGTATGAACGTTCAAATGGTAAAGATGGTTTTGTAAGCATAGAAGTTTCTCCTAGACTTGCTATGAATACAGATGCTACCATTCAAGAGGCAATAAAATTGTGGAATGATATAGATATGCCTAATCTTATGGTAAAAATACCAGCTACTATTCCTGGATTAGAAGCAATTACTGAAGTTACTGCACATGGTATCAATGTCAATGTCACATTGATTTTTTCTGTTCAGCGTTATGAAATGGTGATCAATGCATATATGTCTGGATTAGAAAATCGTATAAATAGTGGGAATTCAATTGACACAATTAATTCAGTTGCTAGTTTCTTTATAAGTAGAATTGACACATTAGTTGATGCTCAACTTGAAAGTATTACATCCAATACTGTGAATATTGACCAAATGAAAGGAGTCACTGCAATTGCAAATGCGCATTTAGCATATGAATTATTTCAAAATAGTCGGGTTGGTAGTAGATGGATGGATTTGGAAAATAAAGGTGGCAATATACAACGTCCATTGTGGGCAAGTACTAGTACTAAAAACCCAGAATATAGTGATGTATTATATGTAGAGTCTTTAATAGCTAAGCATACTGTAAATACTATGCCACCCGAAACAATTCTAGCTTTTAAGGATCATGGCAATGCTATTTTAGCTTCTTTCTCAGACACGAAAACTTCTAAAGCACATATGGATAATTTGGCTAGTGTAGGTATTTTCATAGATGAAATAAGTTCGAAGCTCGAGTCTGATGGAGTTCATTCATTTTTGGATTCGTATGAACAGTTATTATCAGTAATTGAGGAGCGCAGTTTATCTCTAAAGAAAGATAAAAGATAAAAAGTAAATATTTAACTATTGTTATATAAATAATAGGATGAACATTACAATCATAGTTACACCACAAATATGAAGGGTTAGGAGTAATCGATCTCTTGTGTACATTTTAAGTGCTGAGTAAATTGTGCTCATGCTTAGTCTCCTTGTGATTTGAGGGCCGACATTGCTAAAGTCATGGAAATGGATTTAAAATCTACTCTAGCAATGTCGGCGAGGCCAGTAATACAGGTTTAATTAGTGCAAGGTTGATGCCATATCAACATATGTGGTGATTTCAACTATTGTTCCATCCACCTTGAGTTGGATTGAATTCGTTATTGATTGGAGAAATAGACCAAGAAACAGCTCTAGTTGTTCGGTCATCTTGTTTGGCAAGTGTAACGGCCTGCTGTTCTTTTTTTGCGTCTATGATCCAATAGTCAATTGAACGCAAATTTTCATCTGTTGTACGAACAATATATTTCATTTTTTAACCAATATTAATTATAGATTTTATTTGTAAGTTTTATTGCATTGCAGGAAGTGTGCCAATATTTGCAATAATATAAATGTTGTTTGTAAGGTAATGTATGCGTTGAATATTTCTATTATGTATAATACAATTAATCAGTTTGGGATTATACCGGGCCTGTGGCGCAGCTGGGAGCGCGCTTCAATCGCACTGAAGAGGTCGCGGGTTCGAATCCCGCCAGGTCCACCACGAATTTTTGATATAAGGGCCCATGGCGCAGTTGGGAGCGCGTCTCAATGGCATTGAGAAGGTCGCGGGTTCGAGTCCCGCTGGGTCCATTTTATTTCAAATATTATGCAGGAAAAGTAATTGAAATAGTTTACACAATATTTTCCTTCAAACTTAGATTATTTTTATTTCCAATTGATCATCTGATTCGCTGAATTTTATTTCTGGTATTGTTTTGCTTGAAAATTGGTTTTACGAATATATTTGAAGTTTTGCAGATTTATATTAATAACAGGTGGATTGCTATTGAATTATGTTGGTGATTAATATTTTTTGCTGCTATATTTGAAAGCGGAAAGTTGTTTGTTAGACTATCTTTATTAGACTTGTTAAAATTCTGTTATTTATGTGATATGTAATACAAGGATTTAGTGAGAGAATTGATTGGATTATCTAAAGTGAAACTTTATACATATGGGGATATTTTAGTAGAACTAAGTGCGAATGTTGATGACTTACCTATTGTAGGTAGTGATCAAACTATTAAAAGTTTTCGTATATTACCGGGTGGCTCTTCTCCTAATTCGGCAGTTAGTGCTTCTATTCTTAAGGTACAGGTACATCAGATAGGTGTTGTGGGAAATGATGTATTTTCTACAATCCTACTAGACGACTTAAAATCTTGTGGTGTGTGTGTTGACTCAGTTATGAGTGTGTCTGGTTCAAGTGCATTTGCTGTTATTTTAGTTGATAAGAATGGTGAACGTACTATGTTGTCCTATAGAGACATTTCAATTTCAGCAGTGATGCGGGAACTGTATAATGTAAAGTTCAGTCTTGGAGACTTCTTGCATATTTCAGGGTATGCCTACCAATCATTAGATACTAGTGAAGTTGCTAACAATTTATTACGAAATGCAAAGAATTCAGGTGTTTACGTGTCTTTAGATCCTTCTTATCAATTTGCTATAAATCAGTCTTTGTTATCTCAAAATTTGATGGAGGATTTGGATTATATCTTTCCCAACAACAATGAAGCTTATCATCTGACAGGACAAAAGTCTCCAGATGAAGCTGTTAAAGCATTGTTAGATATGGGAGTTGGTTGTGCAATTATCACTTGTGGAAATAGAGGTTGTGTTATTGGTGATAGTTCATCTAGAGAAATTATTCAAATACCTTCTTATGAAGTTTCTACACCACTTGATACAACTGGAGCAGGCGACAGTTTTATTGGTGGTTTTTTAGCAGCTCGTATTAAAGGATATAATCTTGAAAAATCAGCTAAAATTGGACATGCAATTGCTGCAAATGTGATTATGACTTATGGTGGTCATGCTGGGGCACCTAGTTTGGAAAGCTTACGAAGTTTTGTGATTGATAATCAGGATGATGATCTATTAAAGGATATTATAGGTAGATGATGTTAGAGCATGTGGGAAGAAGGTTAACATATGAGTATTGTTGATTTAGTTATTGAAGATGTTACTATTGTTACAATGGATCCTTCTAGAAAGATCATTGATAGGGGGTTTATTACCATATCAAATGGTATCATTGATTCTGTTGAATCTGGATTGTTTTCCAAGAAAATTTCTAGTTCTACTCGTATTATTGATGGTTCTAGAAAAGTGCTTTTCCCTGGTCTAATTAATACTCATACTCATATTTTTCAGACATTGCTCCGTGGAGTAGGACAGGATTTGCCTGTATGGGAGTGGTTTTCTGTGGCTCTCGATACTGCAGTAGGACATTTGACGCTTGAAGACTGTTATTTCGGAGCTTTAGTGGGATCGTTGGAGGCCATAAAGTCTGGTACTACATGTGTTTTAGATTACAATTATCCACATCCTCTTCCTATGATGGCTGATGAAACAATTAGAGCATTTAAGGATGTTGGAATAAGAGGGATATTGGCGCGCGGAATTATTGACACTGGTGAAGCACACAAAAGTATAATCCAGTCTCTTGATTCTGAATTAGAGGATTGCGAAAGATTAATCAAAAAATATCATGGTAGAGATGATGGAATGATACATATCTGGGTTGCTCCATATACTATTTTTAGTACAAGTGAGGAAGGTTTTAGAAGAGCAAAGTTTTTAGCTGATAAATATAACACTAGGTTAACTGTACATGCTGCGACGCCTTCAACGATAGAAGCTGCTGAAAAACTTTATGGAGTCGGTGACTTACAGCATGAAGAGGATATTGGTTTTTTAGGATCAAATCTATTGGCTGTTCACTGTACTACTGGAATTAACAAGAAGTCTTTGGATCAATTAAGTAAATGGGGAGTACACGTATCTCATAATCCCGTTAGTAATGCTTATCTAGGAGAAGGTATAGCTCCTGTATGTGATATGTTGGATAGTGGTATTGGAGTTTGTCTTGGTACTGATGGTCCAGCGAGTAACAATAATATGGATATGATAGAGACTCTGAAAGTTACAGCATTGATGCAAAAAGTTGATGCATTAGATCCATCAGTGATTAATGCTCAGAAGGTTTTAGAAATGGCTACTATTGATGGAGCATATTGCTTGGGTCAGGAAGATTGTATTGGATCAATTGAAGTAGGTAAAAAGGCTGATATGATGATAGTAGATCCTTGGAAACCGAATAGTATTGCTCTTAATGATCCAGTTGCTAGTCTAGTATATAGTTGTACTCAAGAAAATGTCGACACTGTTATTGTAGATGGAAAAATTGTTATGGAAAATAGGATTATTAGTACCATTGATGAAAAATCAGTATTGTTGGAAGCGCAGAAATCTGCAGAAGTACTTTGGGAAAAAGCAGAAATTGATTTTGTTAGCAAATTATAAGCATTTTAGCTATAGATTTTTTAGGTTGGTTTATAAAAAGGAGATTCCAAATGTCTTTTAGTACTATGTTGATAGAAAAAGCTGATCCATATTTTGAACTTCAGACTCAAAAACCATTTCTACAGGGTATTTTGCAAGGAACATTGCCTATTGAAAAATTTATGTACTGGGTTAGGGTGGATTATCCATATTTGGTTAATTTTTCTAGAATTCTTGCTTTGGGTGTCGCTAAGGCAGAGTCATTTGCGGACATGAAAATTATGCAGAATTATTTGGATTGGATAATTAATGAGGAAATGGCTTTGCATGAATCTTATGCAGCAGACAATGGCATTAGTAAGGAGGAACTTGAACTGCAAAGAATGGGACCAACCAAATATGCGTATACTCGGCACGAATTATCCAGTGCTTATAGTGGTTCTATGGGTGAATTAATTGCTGGAATTCTTGCATGTATTGTTGGATACCAAATTGTTTGTAATAAGTTGGTAAAAGATTCGAAAATTGATTCAACCAATCCTTATAAGGATTGGTTGAAAATGTATGTATCTGATGATGATTTAGATTCTCACACTAAAAATATAATTGGTATGTTTGATAGAATTGCATCGGAGTCTAGTATAAGTGTAAGAGACAGTATGGACGAAAAATTCATGTCAGGTGTTAGGTATGAGACTATGTGTTGGGATGCTTATTATGAAATGGAGGAGTGGATTTGATTACTGTATGTTTCAGTATCTTTCCAGATAAAATTTATGATATTAAAAAATAAAGTTGCTTTGATTACTGGTGGTGCTACAGGGATTGGACGAAGTACTGCTGTTTTATTGAGTCAAAAAGGTGCTAAATTGGTTATTGCAGATGTCTCTGATGAGGGCAATAATACAGCTGAAGAGATATGTAACTCTGGTGGAGAAGCAGTATTTGTCAAAGGTGACGTGTCGATTGTTTCTGATGTTACAAATATAGTAAGTGTAGTTGCGAATACATATGGGAGATTGGATATATTACATAATAATGCTGGTGTGTTAAGGATTAGTGATGATGTTTCTACAACTAATGAATTAGATTGGGACTTGACTATAAATGTTAACCTGAAAGGAGTATTTTTGGTTTCCAAATATTCTATTCCTTTGTTGAAAAATAATGGAGGAGGTGCAATTGTTAACACAGCCTCTATGGCTGGATGGTCTGTTGGTATGGCAGGCTTAGCTGCTTATTGTGCTTCCAAAGCTGGTGTTGTCGGCTTGACTAAATGTATGTCAATAGAATTAGCAAAATACAATATTAGAGTGAATTGTATTTGTCCTGGAACAATTGATACAAGTTTATATACAACTCAGTTTCTTCACGCTGGTGGTACTCAGCAAGAGTTGGATGATGATCAAAAATCATTATCATCCTTGATTCCACAAGGACGTTATGGGACACCAGAAGAAATAGCGAAAGCAGTATTGTATTTGTGTTCTTCAGAATCTAGTTATGTTAATGGTCAGGCTTTGGTAGTTGATGGTGGTTTTAGTAATCAATAAAATTATTTTATGACATTTAAAATGATGTGAGGTGTAGCATGGTAAAAGTAGGAATTATGCTTGAGTCACAAGAAAATCTTAGTTGGGAAAGATTATTTGACCTTGCTAACAAAGTGGAAGAATTTGGGTTTGAATCACTCTTTCTTTCCGATCATTTAACTTCTGTAAAAGGTAACAAGCAATTAGAAAGTATGGCTTTATGGCCAGCTTTAACAGCTTTATCTATTCATACTACTTCTATAAAGATTGGTTCGTTAGTATGTTCCAGCACATTTCGACATCCTGCTCAATTAGCTAAGATGGCTGCGTCGGTAGATCAACTATCTGGAGGACGTTTAGAAATTGGATTGGGAGCTGGTTGGTATAAAGAAGAACATGATATGTTTGGTATTCCTTTTCCATCAGCACATTATAGATTGGAATTGTTACAGGATTGTGTGCAAATTTTGAAGCAATTGTGGTCGGGAAAATCGATTGATTTTGCTGGCAAGCATTATCAGTTAGTTAATGCTGAAATGTATCCTACACCTGTTGATAAATCCATACCAATTATCGTAGGAGGAATGGGAAATACAACGTTAAAAATAGCCTCAATGTATGCTGATGAATGGAATGCTTATTATATAGATGTAAATACATACATGGAAAAGGCAAGAATTTTAGCTGACCATTGTGAGGATGTTAAACGGAATCCAGATACTATAAGACATTCTTTGATGACACCTTATGTAATTGGTCAGAGAGATGATGATATTCAAGATCATATTGATGCTAATCGCGCTATTTTTCCATCCTTACCTGACAATCTCTCTGATTGGCATGCGCAAGGTTTTGTGGGTGGTTCTCCCAATCAATTAATCGATCAATTGTCGGTATTTGTAGAGATGGGTGTCAACAGGTTTATTTTTGAACACAATGACCTGGATAATGTGTCTCATTTAGAGATGTTGTCTCAAACAGTAGTGCCGATTATAAATTCTATGTAACAAGTTGTGGAATTATTTATGTTTAAAATACCAGTTGGAGATATAGGTTATAGCGGATCTAGTCATTATGGAGTAGTAGGTGGTGGTAGTGCTGAATCTGTACAAGCAGGTATTAGTATTTTGCAGAAGGGAGGTAATGCTATTGATGCATCTGTTGCTATTATTTTGACCTTGGTTGTTACTGACCATGGTGATTGTTCTATTGGTGGTGAGGTGCCAATCATGATTTTTGATTCTAAGACAAAGAAGGTAAAAGTATTATGTGGTCAGGGACGTGCACCTTTATCTCAGGTAGCAATTGATTGGTATATGAAAAATGGAATACCAGGTGATGGTGATATTAAGATGACTCCTGTTCCCTCAGTGATTGATTCATGTATTACTGCCTTAAAGTTGTATGGTACATGTACTTTTGCGGATGTGGTTTCCTATTCAATTGATTTGTTAGATGCTGGTAAAGACGAATGGCATCCTAAATTGTCTCATACATTGAAACGGTTGGTTGAAGAAGAGCGCATCTTTGAAGGGTCTAGGTGTGAAAAGTTGCAGGCGGTTTCAGATCGTTTTTATGGTAGACATCCTGATAGAAATGATATAGCGCAGGAACTAGAAGATGATTACATAGAAAAAGGTGGTTTTCTTACTGTTGCTGATCTAGCTAGTCACCATACGACTATTGAAGAGCCTATAAGTACAGAATATAGAGGTTTTACTGTATTTAAGTGTGGTCCATGGACACAAGGGCCATTTCTGTGTCAAGCTTTGAGTTTATTAAAGGGGTTTGACTTAGTAGAAATAGGACATTTAACTGCTGACTATGTGCATCTGATAATTGAAGCTATTAAATTAGCAATGTCTGATAGAGATTATTATTATGGAGATCCAGATTTTGTTAATGTTCCCTTAGATTTGTTATTGTCAGATAGATATAACGATATGCGCAGGGAACTTATAGATATGCAGATCCCTTCTATGGAAGCTAGACCAGGAGATCCTTATAATATGAAGCCAATTAAAGAGAATAGTCTGTTCCGACCAGGCTTAGGTGGTACTACTACATGTGTTGTTGCTGATAAATGGGGTAATGTTGTGTCTGCTACTCCCAGCGCAAATGTACCCAAATCACCACGAGATGGAGGGAAGACAGGTATAACTTTTAGCAATAGATTGAGGATGTTAAACACTACTGAAGGACACCCTAATTGTATTGAAGCTGGTAAGCGTCCGCGAAGCACACTGACTCCTACTATTGTACTGAAGGATGATAAGCCAGCATTTGCATTTAGTGTAGCGGGTGGAGATTTACAAGATCAAGTTGCGCTCAATTTGATTGTTAATTCAATTGATTTTGGTATGGACCCATTTCAGGCTGTTACAGCTCCTCGTTTTGCGACTTTGCACCATCAAGATTCTTTTGATCCTAATCCTGATCGTGAAGCCACTTTTAAGATATCAGGATCATTAATGATCAATAAAGATTTTGATAATAAAGTAAAAGAATCTCTTGTTAATCGAGGACACTCTATTAAGATTTCAGATAAATATATTGGTAGGCCAGTCATGTTATCAATTAACTCTAATAATGGAAAAATGTATGTTGCTGGTGACCCAGAAGGCAATAGGCATGCTGCGGGATTATAATTTTTCATACCTTATTCAATTTTTTACTACCAAAACAGGACTTACACATACATTATTGCAATATTGTAGGGTTATTGTAAGAATATTTGATGTAGTTGGTCGAAAGTTGATTGGTTCATTGGTGGATTGACATCTATCCTTGATGCATTGTTAATGATACACTGTCTGATTATAATAATACTTTTATCTGTTGGTATATATTCATGATTTGTATCAAACAGATAGGTTTTTACATTTATTTTCTATTTTAAAATAAGGATAAGGGTTATTTAGGTTTTTTATGGAAACACCAAAATATGTTCCTCAAAACATAGAGAGCAATTGGCAAAAGCGCTGGGAAGATGATGGTATTTATAGAGCCGCAGTAGATCACAATAAGGAAAAGTTTTATTGCTTAACAATGCTTCCATATCCAAGTGGAGACTTACATATTGGGCATTGGTATGCCATGACACCATCTGATGCTCGTGCTCGTTATATGCGTATGAAAGGTTTTAATGTAATGTTTCCAATTGGTTTTGATGCATTTGGCCTTCCTGCTGAAAATGCTGCAATAAAAAACAATGTTCATCCTAAAGAATGGACATACAAGAATATAAAAAATATGCGTAAGCAATTGCGAACAATGGGTGCTATGTGGGATTGGGAACGTGAAGCAGTGACGTGTGATCCCGAATACTATCGTTGGAGTCAGTGGTTTTTCTTGCAGATGTTCAAAAATGACATGGTATATAGAAAAAAATCTCCTGTAGATTTTTGTCCTGTTTGTAATACTACGCTAGCTCGAGAACAAGTTTGGGGAGAAGATAGGCATTGTGAGAGATGTAGTACACCAGTAATAAAGAAAGACTTAGAGCAATGGTTTTATAAAATTACAGATTATTGTGAAGAATTGTTGGATTATTCTTCAATTGATTGGCCTGATAGAGTGCAATTGCTTCAAAAAAATTGGATAGGTAAGAGCCAAGGTGCTCATGTGAAGTTTAAAATTAATAATTCTGAAGAAATTGAGGTATTTACTACTAGACCAGATACACTTTGGGGGGCTACTTTTATGGTTCTGGCACCTGAACATGACTTGGTCTCAAGTTTGACCACTGATGATCAGAGATCGGAAGTAAATAAATATATAGAGAAGGCTATTCGTCAAACAGATGTGGAGCGGGAATCCGTAAACAGGATTAAAACAGGAGTTTTTACTGGAGGTTATGCTATCAATCCTGTTAATGATGATAAAATTCCTGTGTGGGTAGCAGATTATGTTCTTATGACATATGGAACAGGAGCTATTATGGCCGTTCCTGCTCATGATCAGAGAGATTTTGAGTTTGCAAGTAAATATGGCATAGAAATAAAGCCTGTTATTAAACCAATTGATGATAATGGATTATTTGATGGGGAAACAATTGATTCACCAATTCTTGATTTAGGACAGATGATTAATTCTGGTCCTCTTACTGGAACGTCGGCTGATGATGCGATTAATACAACAATAAATTGGCTAGAATCTAACGGCAAAGGTCAGAGAGCTGTTAATTATCGTTTGCATGATTGGCTGATCTCTCGTCAAAGATATTGGGGAACCCCAATTCCAATGGTGTATTGTGACCAATGTGGTATGCAACCGGTAAATGAAGATCAATTGCCTGTTCTTCTGCCTGATGAGATAGAGTGGAAGCCGACTGGTGAAAGCCCTTTAAAGTATCATCCAACTTGGAAAAATGTAGATTGTCCTAAATGTGGAGACAATGCTATTAGAGAAACAGACACTATGGACACATTTATGTGTTCGAGTTGGTATCAGTATAGATATTTAAGTCCTGAATATCATGATGGTCCTTGGGACAGTAATGAATTTGATTATTGGATGCCTGTCGATACTTATACTGGAGGGATAGAGCATGCAACTATGCATCTTATTTATTTTCGGTACTTTACAAAAGTTTTGCGTGATTTAGGCATGGTTAATTATGATGAGCCTGTCGTTTCTCTGAGAAACCAGGGAGTGATTTTGGGTGAGGATTCTGAGAAGATGTCTAAGAGTAGAGGAAATGTTATTTCACCTGATCACTTAGTAGAAAGCTATGGGGCTGATGCAGTACGTGCATATTTAATGTTTTTTGCTAGATGGGAACAGGGAGCACCTTGGAGTAGTACCGGAATAGAAGGTATATCTCGGTGGTTGCACAGAGTATGGCGTTTAGTTTTGGAGTTCGTTGAACATAAAAATAAAGATGATATTAGCATATCAGAAGTATCTGAAAAAGCTTTAAGAGATCTCACGCGTAAAATTCATAAGACAATTCAAGATGTATCTAATGATATGGATAAATTTCAATTTAATACTGTGATCTCATCATTAATGGAACTTACCAATACTTTAAATAAGGCATATACAAACAGTTTGTCGTCTAATTCAGAATTTATGCATGGATTAGAAACACTTTTGTTGTTGATGGCTCCAATAGTTCCTCATATAAGTGAAGAACTGTGGTTAAAATTAGGTAATTCATATAGTGTCCACAATCAATCTTGGCCAGTTGTTGATCGTGAAGCGGTAATAGAAGAAGAAATTGTTTTAGTGATTCAAGTGAATGGTAAAGTAAGAGATAGGTTGTTAGTTGATGCTAATATTGATGCTGATACTGCTAAGTCACTAGCTATCAAATGTGATAATGTACAAAAATATTTGCAAGGTAAAGATCCAAAACAAATAATTTATATACCTGGCAGATTAGTGAATGTGGTTTTATGACATTTTATGTGATTGAATAACAGTTAGTCTTCTTTAATAGATAGTGGTCTTGTAGAATCTGTTGTTCTAAGGATCAATATTACTTTTCCTTGAATTCTTACATTTAATGGGTCAACATAGATTGCATCCATTGTGGGATTTGCTGGCTGTAGTCGTACAGTTGATTTTTCTTTGTAGAAATACTTTAGTGTAGTTTCTTCATTATCAACAAGCCAAATTGCTGCTAAATCACCGTTATTTACACTACTCTGCTGTTTGATTATCACATAATCTCCATTGTTGATCATTGCATCAATCATTGAATCTCCACGTACTTCTAAAGCAAATAGTCCATTAGGGTTACCAATGATGTCTTGCGTCAGGTTAATCGTTTCATCTGGAGCATAAGATGTTGATGCCTGAGGATAAGCGACTGGTTTACTAGCAAATATTCTTCCAATTAATGGAATTGGTACAATGTTGTTAGCAGTTGCATTTTTTCCAAGTTGAATACCACGTGAAACACGCATTGATCTACTAATATATTGACCTTCTTCAAGTTTATTGAGATTGTAGTTTACAACAGATGTAGAACTAATCTTACATGCTTTTCCTATTTCACGTATGGTGGGTGGATATGAATTTTGTCTAATAAAGTTATCAATGAATTCTAGTATTTTAGTTTGTCTTAGAGTTAGTTTTTTTTGTAGCATGTTGACAATATCTAATTGAATTCGTTAATTTATACAAATTGTATAATATCAGAACATGTGTTCTCTGTCAATATTTTGTATAAACAAATGTAATTTAATTGTTTGTTTTAGTGAAAATTTTGACTTTTTCATATTTTAATAATAAGCCACCTCGGGGATTTGAACCCCGAACCTAGCACTTACGAAGCGCTTGCTCTGCCAATTGAGCTAAGGTGGCATTTGGCTGATTTTACCAAATGTTTTAGTGAAGTCATAGGTTTGCTTTGCAGATTTAATGAGGGATAATATACATATGCGTATAGCTATGATATCAGTTCATACATGTCCACTAGCAGTTCTAGGTGGAAAGGAAAGTGGTGGTATGAATGTATATGTGCGAGAATTATCTCGAGAACTAGGTCGTAAAGGTGTAGGTGTTGATGTTTTCACTCGATCACAAGATGAACATCAAAGTCATATTAGACATGACCTAGGAAATGAAAACAGGGTGTTTCATATTCCTGCTGGTCCAGAAAGTCCTATTCCTAAAACAGATTTATATGAACATTTACATGAATTTATTAACGGAGTGAAGTTAACTGCTGCATTGATGGATGCGAGTTATGATGTGATTCATTCACATTATTGGCTTTCCGGTTTAGCGGCTATTGAACTTCAGAAATATTGGGACATTCCAGTTGTTCACATGGCTCATACTCTTGGAACCAATAAAAACAAAGTTGCTCGTCATCCTGAACAATTTGAACCACCAATTCGTCTTTCTTCCGAATTACAATTGTTGAGGTTGGTAGATGCAACTATAGTCTCTACGAATGGTGAGCGAGCACAAATAGAAAAAATGGATACACAAAATCTTGCAAAACCAGTTGTTATTCCTCCTGGTGTTGACCTAACTGTATTTCATCCTTACAATAAAAAAGATGCGCGCAAACAACTTCAAATTTCTTTGAAAGATAGTATGGTGCTTTTTGTTGGTAGAATTGAGCCTCTCAAAGGCGTAGATACATTATTGAATGCAATTAAATATTTGAAAGATTCGGAACAAATGCCACCACAAATGTTGTTGTCTATTATAGGTGGTAATACTTCTAAACCAAATGATACTCGTTATGCCGAGTTGGAAAAATTAATGGTTATGCGAGATGATCTTGGTTTGACTAATCTTGTGGCTTTTTTGGGAAGTCGTGATCAAACAACATTGCATCGGTATTATGCATCTGCGGATGTGGTGGTTATGCCATCACATTATGAATCGTTTGGTATGGTTGCTCTTGAATCTATGGCTTGTGGAACCCCAGTGATTGCTACGGATGTTGGAGGTTTGTCACAACTGATCATTGAATCTGAAACAGGTTTTTTGGTACCTGGTAATGATCATGTTGCTTTGGCAAATAGTTTGGGAAACTTACTTTCAGACAATGTTTTACGTAATCGATTGGGTGAGAGAGCTGCAGAGTATGCAGAAGCATATTCTTGGCCAAGTATTACAGAACAGATAATCAGATTATATAAAGATGTAATAAAGAGGTCGTAAACACTTTAGGTCAGTGAAAGTATTTCATTTAATTATCGACTTTATATAATCTTCCAACTCTGATGCCGTGACCATAGCCATTCTTTTCAGTTGAGTCGTGATACATTAGATATGATTCATCTTGTAGTTGTATTACATCAGGACCTGCAGGATCACGTTCATTGATTAACACGTATTGTTTAGTAAATGTTTTTCCATCTTCTGATGAGCTATAACCTATTACAGCTACTCCACTAAAATCTCTTATCCCTGCATCCTGCGGTTTGTTTAATTGGTAGAATAGAGTAATGCAACCATCATTAGTAGATAAGGGTGCCACTTCTCTAGCTGATGCTGTCAGATATTGTGCTCCAGGTCCAATTAATATATCTTTTTCAACTGTCCAATTGAATAGATCTGTGGATGTTGCTCTAAGAATCCAGTGATCAGGAGGACCATAACCATGAGATTGCTGTTGATCATTAGGTATATTAGGTTTTTGTCCAGGAGGACCAGGAGGTATATTAGGTTTTTGTCCAGGAGGACCAGGTTGTTGGTTATTTTGACCAGGAGTATTATTGTTTATGAGATTTTGTCCTGATGGAGGAGGAGGACCATGCTGTGGCGCTGGTCCAAAATAACCTTGCCAGTTGTTATTTCCTATGCTAATAATACTTAGTTTTTGTATAGCAGGCATTTTTGCTGCTTCTTGACTAATGCGTTCACCCTTTTCTACTGAGAATGTCATTCCTTCATTATTACTCACAAAAGATTGCACACCTGTTTGTGATGATCCTACAAAAAGCCGTATTCTTTCATCAGGTAATCGGAATACTCTAAGTGGACCTAGATTTACTCCTTGTTTCATTGCTTCTGGAGCTGATATCCTAATTCCTTCATATGTAAATGATATTCCATCAGATGAAATTGCGCTTCCAATTCCTGCACCAGCATTTGTAAAGAATAGTCGTATATTGCCATCTAAAAGCTTTAAGGATGACGGATTTGCCATGGGAGCCATAGAGTCCATATTGCCAGCTTGTTTTGCTGTTAGAGCTAATCCAATATCTTCATATACATATTGTTTGTTTGTACATTTGTCAGACTCATCATCTGATAAATGTACATCAATTTTTTCAGATGATGTTTGATTTTCATTTATTTTTTCTTCCACAAGGATTGGTTCTTCCTCTGGTGTTATAGGTCCTGTAAGTATTGCACTTGCAATTTTAAAACCTTCAAAAGGGTTTGAGTCATCAGTCAATGTATAATATATTCTCCAGGTATTATTTCCTAAATACACTGAAGTTGGGTCTAGTGCATTTCTAGGACTTCTATCAAGTAATGGGTAATCATTTGTTTTCCAGTCCATTCCATTTACTGAATTTGCCAGGAACAATCTTTGAGGATTTTTTATAGGTCCTCCAGGCGGAGTTGTTGATACTATCATGTAATTTGGAAGCCCATTAAGTACGTATGAATCTACAAATCCGCCGCTTAGTCTTAATCCTTCGTCAAGATTAAAATAAACTCCATCTGAACTTGTTGCAGATCTTAGTACTTCTAGTTTTTTTTGTTTTACCATATCAGTCCATATGATACGTATTTGTCCATTTGGCAGCATAAAAGAATCTGGTACTCCCCATGCTTTTCTATCATGCTCTTGAACTATTCCTGTTTCATCATCTTTTGTCCAATTGATTCCATCTATACTTGTTGCAGTACTAATTTTTGCTTGACCAGTATCTGGTCCACCTGGAGGAAATTCAGTAAAATACATCCTCCATCCTGTGCTAGTTTGGATAATTGTAGGATCTGCTCCCGGTGGGGTCTTCCCTTCAATTTTCTGGAATGATAATCCATCATATGATTCCCATATTTCTATACCCATATTGGTTACATAAAGTCTTACTCTACCATCCGGTAATAGAATAGCATCTGGACTAACACCTTCCGGACCAACTGAGTCTACTTCTGTATTCATTTGCCAATTTGTATTTGGAATGTCTTTATTGGATGTAATTTTATTTTCTTCTGTTATTACTATATCAATAGACTTATTGTTAATTTGATTGTTCTCTTCCGAGGTTTCCTTAAAAGTAGGAATATTTTCAGTAGAATCTTCTAATTCGGATATGTTAGTTTGATGAGTTTCTGTTGGTTGGATATTTTTCTCTTGAGTTTCCATATCTGTAATAGTATTGTTTAGTTGTTTGCATCCTATCAAGAGAGTAATAGATGCGATGATTATTAGAATACTGTTTAATTTATTAGATAAGCTAGAAATGACTTTTGCAATCAATATGTACATGTTTTGATTTCCTAATTGGTGGGAAAATGCAGGCCGTTTTGTAGCCGCATCACTGTTGATTTAAATTGTTCAGGCACCTTTATTGTTTTCGAATTTTTGTAATCGTATGTTACTTGTACTGTTTTTGCTTCAGCAATATTGTAACCTTTTTCTGATTGTATTTTGTATGCAAAATCGAAACTTTTATCTCCTAATCTGGTAATACCAATACTCACAATTAGTTTTTCATCTATATAAGCAGGTGTTATGTAATTGCATGTAGCTTGTGCAACAACCATGTCTAACTTATCAATTCCTGCAAGTTTTTTAATTTTTCGAAAATATTTGGTACGTGCTGTTTCAAGGTAAGTAAAATATACAGCATTGTTAACATGCCCAAAAGAATCAATATCTCTAAAAATTACTTCAACTGAAATACTAAAAGGATACATGTTAAAATAAGATGTCCAAAATGATTGACATTTATGTTTCTAGAGTGATTGTAGCATATAGTATAAATATATATCTTATTTTTTTAAAAGAGTAATGTTATATTACAAAATAGTGTGAACAAGTTGAATTATATTTACTTAAAAATTGTCTAATATTATTTTTGTCATATAGAAGCTTGATTTATAATTGGCTTTGTATGAGAAATATCGATCTAGATACCAGAGTTGGAGAATTGCGGAGAGTGATCAATTTACATAACTATATGTACTATGTTATGGATTCTCCAATTATTTCCGATAGTGAATTTGATTTGTTATTTGATGATTTGTTAGATATGGAGAAAAATCATCCAGAGCTTGTTTCAGATGATTCTCCTACACAAAGAGTGGGTGGATTGCCTTCAGATAGATTTAATAAAGTTGAACATCCAAGTCCAATATTAAGTTTAAGTAAAGTAAATCATGCAGTTGAGACCAAGAATTGGTTTGATAGAATGGTTAAACTTGATAGTAGAGTTGCTACTACTAAGTTTGTAGTAGAACCTAAAATTGATGGATTGACTGTAGTTTTACATTATGATAAAGGTATGTTTGTCAGAGGTTGTACACGTGGAGATGGTTACATAGGTGAAGATATAACTAATAACCTTCGCACAATCATGTCTTTACCCTTACGAATACCTATAAAAGAATCTATTGAAACGCCTGATAATCTAGTTGTTCGTGGGGAAGTCTTTATTGATAATCATGCTTTTGATAGATTGAATGAAAACTTAAGTGAAAAGGGAGAGAAAGTCTATATAAATCCTCGTAATGCTGCATCAGGTGCGTTACGTCAGTTGGATCCTAAGGTGACAGCTAGTCGTCCATTATCATTGTATTGTTATGATTTAGTAGTAGATGGTGGCAGTCAAATTACAAATCAATGGGATGCGTTAATTTATTTGGAATCCTTAGGTTTTCCTATTTCTAATTCTTGCGTGCTTTGTGAAAACATTCAATCTGTCATTAGAATTTGTGATGAATGGCAAGATGATCGACAGGATTTGGGATATGATATTGATGGATTGGTAATTAAGATTAATGACTTTAATCTTATGTCTAGTCTAGGAATAGTTGGTAAAGATCCTCGTGGTGCTGTTGCGTATAAATTTCCCGCTGATGAGGTTACTACAGAAGTAGTGGATATTTCTGTAAATGTAGGTAGAACAGGTATATTGACTCCTTATGCTATTTTACGACCAGTAAGTGTGGGAGGTGTTGTTGTTAAGCAAGCTACTCTCCACAATTTAGATTTTGTACAAGAAAAGGATATACGAATTGGAGATTCTGTGATTATTAAACGTGCTGGTGATGTAATACCATATGTTGTAGCTTCATTGCCTTCACTTCGTACAGTAATAGAAAGAGTGTTTAAGCCACCATCCAGATGTCCTAGCTGCAATAATAATATTGTAACTTATGATGATGTGGTGGGTTTGTACTGTACTAATTCTGTTTGTCCAGATCAAGTTGTGCGTTATTTGGAACATTTTGTTTCACGCCCTACCTTAGACATTGATGGTTTTGGTAAGGGTATAGCAAGACTCTTAGTGGAGTCAGGGTTAATCGAAGATGTTGCTGATATATTTTCTTTGGATAGAAAAGATTTGTTACAACTAGATGGGTTTGCTGACAAAAAGGTTGACAGGTTATTATTAGCAATTGAGGAATCGAAGAAAAGAACAATTAATCGGTTAATAGAAGCCCTAGGTATTAGAGGTGTTGGTGCTGTTGCTTCAGTGGGTTTATCGCGAAAGTTTGGTTCATTAGATAAGTTGTCGAAAGCAAGAGTTGAAGATTTGTTACATCTTGATGGTATAGGCCCTAATATAGCTAATGCTATTGTACATTGGTTTAATCAACCAAATAATCAGCTAATCCTAAAAAAGCTAAAATTAGCTGGGTTTTGGCCAGTTTTAGATAATGAGGATGATATACATAAAGGGGTACTTTACGGTAAAATCTTTGTTATTACAGGTAAGGTACAAGATTGGTCAAGAAATGATTTGAAATCTTATATTACATCACATGGTGGTTTGGTAACAGGTAAAGTTACATCTAAGACGAACTATTTGTTAGTTGGTGAAAATCCAGGAAGTAAGTTGGAACAAGCTCGTAAGCTTGGAGTTATTGAAATAGATATAGAAGACTTACAGAAACTGGCGAGTTGAAATCAAGTAATTTTTGTTAGTATTGATTGACAGAACGGTATTATTGCTCTAAACTGCCGTAGTTTTTACGGTGCCATGATAACCAAGGTGAGTAACAATATGCAATCAGGTATTCAAAATCGAATTGATGGAATGTTACATCGAGTACAAGGAATGCAGGATTCTAATTTGTACTACTACAATATGCCTATTTCAGAACTAAAAGGTAGTACTGAAGTAGTAGTGGCTGGGAGGACAATGTTAATGTTAGCTTCGTATGGTTATTTGGGTTTATTGGGACATGAGAGAATCAATCAAGCTGCTGCTGAAGCTGTTCACAAATATGGAAGTGGAACACATGGTGTGAGGGTTTTAGCAGGTACGCTTGATTTGCATCTGGAACTAGAGAGAACAATAGCAGACTTTAAGTCGGCTGAAGATGCTGTCACTTTTTCTAGTGGCTATGTGACTAATCTAGCTGCAATATCTACTATTGTTGGTAGAAAAGATATTGTTTTATGTGATAAATATAATCATGCTAGTATTGTGGATGGTTGTTTGTTATCAGGTGCTGAATTAAAGCGTTTTCGTCATAATGATATGGATCATTTGGAAAGCTTATTGAAACGTTATTCAGATCGCAATACAAAACTAGTGATTGTTGATGCAGTGTTTAGTATGGATGGAGATATCATTGATTTACCTGGCTTAGTAGATTTATGTCGTAAATATGATGCATGGATAATGATGGATGAAGCTCATTCAGTGGGTGTGTTAGGTAAGACTGGTAAAGGTATTGAAGAGCACTTTGGTATGGAAGATTGTGTAGATATAAAAATGGGTACTTTAAGCAAAACAATTCCTAGTGTTGGAGGTTACATTGCTGGTAGTAGTTCCTTAGTTAATCTGTTAAAACATGCTGCAAGAGGTTTTGTTTTTTCCGCAGCTATTCCTCCTGCTCAAGCTGCAGCAGCAAAGACTGCTTTTGAAGTAATTATTGATGAACCTGAGAGGATTGAGAATGTGCAAAAGAATGCTAACTTTTTTATTGAGAGTTTGAAGTCAATGGGTTTTGATACTTTGGAAAGTGAGACAGCTATAGTACCAGTAATATGCGGTACTGATGAAAAGGCATATGAATTAGTGGGACTTTGTCAGAATGAGGATATTTTTGTTCTTCCAGTTGTTTCTCCAGCAGTTCCTGATGGTCTTGCACGTTTACGTGCTACAGTGACTGCAGGGCATTCAGAAAAGCAAATTAAGCATGCTTTGTCAGTCTTGGAAGTTGCTGGGAAACAAGTTGGTTTGATATAAACTACTCATTAAGATCTAACTAATTGTCATCTTCCATATAAGATTTGTTTGCCCACTCTATAAACAACTTTAATTTTGGGTGATTGGCGTATACTCCTCTATTTTCTTCTGGTAGTAGTGCAGCAAGTCTCAGCATAATTTCTTCAGTGTATTGGTTTAATTTAATTCTACGTTCAGACCTTTGGATTGGATCTAAGTGAAAAGCAGGACCTATCTTTAAAATTAATTGTGTACGTTTAATTCGTTTTATGTTGGCGAATGTTTTGTCTGTACCTATTATTACTGCTGGTACTATTGGTACATTGGCTTTGGATGCTAAAAATGCTATTCCTGGTTTTGGTTTTTGCAAACTCCCTGTATTACTACGTGTTCCTTCAGGTGCAATACCTAGCATTACTCCTGATTTAACAGCTTTTAGAGCTTTGAAAAGTGCTTTGCGATCAGCATTTCCTCTATTTACCCATATGATTCCTCCAGCATCACTTGCAGCCCAGTTAAGGATTGATCTGAAGAAAGCATTGTTTTGATACTTTTTTGCTACAAATCCTGATAATTTAGGATGTCTAATTAATGTAAGTAATAAAGGTGCATCCGCCAAACTCATGTGATTAACAACTAATATACATCCTCCTGATGTTGGTAAGTTTTCCTCACCAATTAGTTTTCTCTTAGTGAAGAGACTATAGATTAATTTGAAAAACATGCGTACTATTTTAGTTTTTGTAACAGAGTGATTGTTATTCATCTGTTTTTCCGTAGGCAGATGATACATAATGTGGTTTTTGATCTGTTGGTATTAGACAATAAGTTGTGATGGTTGATGTTTGTTTTATATCAATTGGTTTGTTCTGTTGAACAATATTATATGATTGTAGAAAGTTGTTGTTATCATAGCAGTATGTGACTATTACAATGGAATTTAGTTTTGATTCTGTTGAATTGGTGATTGTAGTTTCAATGTATTGTCTGTTTTTCTGATATTCTTGATCTGTATTTGTTGTCACTTCAAGTTTATGATATTTTTGGGATAATCTACTGGCATTGTCAGCTGTAGCGATTGTTGCTTCAATCTTTAAAATGTTATTTTGTGCGAATGTTGCTGATATCGGAGACTTTTCACCTGGCATGATTAATGGTAGAGGTGAAGATACGATTTTACTAGATCCTGATTGTTCGTTTTGCAATATCGTTGACATTTGAATTGAGAGATTCATTATTGGTACTAAGCTGTTGTTTTGTACTTCTCCTAGACAGTATTGACCATCTATTGCTTTTTGGTAGCATTTTATATCACTAATTTGAAGAGACTCAAATTCGATCAGAGAATTTTGGTTAGATAATATAACATCATCAAAAGGTATTATGAGTTTTTGACCTGGTTGCAGGGAAAGAGGGTCAATTCCGGAATTGGAAACCTGTATTTGATCAATTGTTACTCCCTGTTTAGAAGCTATACCTATTAAAGTGTCACCTTGCATTACAGTATATGTGTAGGGAGTAGGTGTTGGTTTTACAGAAACTAAGTTGGGTGATGTAGTTATAACAACATTTGTGGGTTGAGTGGTAACTGATGCTCTAAGTTTTCGTAATACTATTGTTGGTTCAGGTGTTTCAGATGGTATGCTAGTATCATCTGAAATACAACCAAACAACAAAAAGGAGTAAGTAGTAACTGTAAATAGTGCTTTTAGAGTTTTGGAAATATACATATTGTATAATAATTATATGATAACTTCAGTACTTTGAATTCATTAAGAATAGATTATTCGTAATGAAAATAAGGTACAATTGAGTCTTATTTAGGATACAATCTATATTGTATAATTTTATACATTTAGTTAAATAATAATAATACGTGTTTGAGGAGAGATACATTGCCAGTATATGCCTATAGTTGTGGTAATTGTGGTTTAGAATTTGAACGTATGCAGCGTTTTAGTGATCAACCAATTACTGACTGTCCTGATTGTAAAGTAAGTTCAGTACAACGAGTAATACAGCCAGTAGGGATAATTTTTAAGGGATCAGGATGGTATGTTAAGGACAGTAAAGCTGCCAATTCTGCAGGCAAACCTCCTGATAAATCAAAAAATGTTGAGAAAGATAGTTCAGATCAATCTAGTACTGAATCAAAACAAACGACTGAATCCAAAAATAATACAGTGAAAGAAAGTTCATCAACTGATTCAAATAAAGGTAGTAATAAGGTGGACAGCTCTAAGTCATGATTAATATTGACTTTGAGTCAACATGTTCCAGTGCCTATATATGCATTTTTTGCAAATAACTAACATACTGTTTGCATTCTTAAAATTTGCAACATTGTTTACGTAGGTTAATGATCAGTTATTTAAAAACATTCTGGAGGCAATGATGGCAGTAACAGCTGTAGTAGGTGCACAATATGGTGATGAAGGTAAAGGTAGGATAATAGATTTTCTTGCTGGTAATTCTGAATTAGTAGTCAGATTTCAGGGCGGTGATAATGCTGGTCACACAGTGATAAATGATCTGGGAAAATTTCAGCTTCATTTGGTACCTTCTGGTATTTTTAATCCTACATCGAATAATTTAATTGGTACTGGTGTTGTTGTAAATCCTGATTCTTTGTTGTCAGAAATAGAAGCATTGGAGGGTTCCGGTATTGATACTTCTAGATTGTTTGTGTCTGATCGCGCACATATGTTATTACCTCATCATGCTACATTAGATAACATTGAAGAGAAAAGACGTGGTGATCAAAGTATTGGAACCACTAGTCGAGGTATTGGACCTGCTTATCGTGAGAAAACAGCTCGTACAGGAGTTAGACTGGGAGATTTAAACCATCCTAATTATTTGCGTATGCGTTTGGAATTGCAATTGGATCAGGTTAATACAATTTTGTCTAATGCTGGTGAGTCAAAAGTTGATTTGGAGGATTTATGGTCTCATTGTATGAATTGGGCGGATAAACTTGGAGATCGTATTGTTGATCCAATTCCTCTGATGAAGGATGCAATACAAAATGATCGTAATGTTTTGTTGGAGGGTCAACTGGGTGGAATGAAAGATTTGGATTGGGGTACATATCCTTTTGTGACTTCTTCAAATCCTCTAGCATCTTTTGCTAGCATAGGAGCAGGAATTCCCCATCATTATATAACTAATGTGATTGGCGTAACTAAAGCATATGGAACGTCAGTAGGCGCTGGACCATTTCCGGGTGAATTGGATAATGAAATAGGAAAAAAATTGCGTGATATAGGCGAAGAGTATGGAGTTACTACTGGTAGACCAAGAAGAACAGGATGGTATGATTCAGTTGCGGTTAATCATACCATATGGCTTAATGGAATGACATCTCTAGCTATTACTAAATTAGATGTTTTGGACGAATTTGATGAAATTAAGATTTGTTATGCTTATAAGCTGCCTAATGGTAATATTATTGATTTTGTTCCTGATACTCCGGTTTTAGATACTATAGAACCAATGTATGAGACATGGTCTGGTTGGAATGTGTCAACTGCGGATGTTCGTAGTTGGTCAGATTTACCAATTCAGGCAAGGAAATATTTGGATCGAATTAAAGATTTGTCGGGATTACCAATAAGTTATGTTTCTGTAGGTGCCAAACGTGAGGCTATGTTTGCTACATGAGTAGTTTTTCGTATGAAGATTATGTTTCTCCGTTTACATGGAGATATGGTAGCAATCAAATGCGAGAATTATGGAGTGAAATTCATAAAAGGAAATTGCTCCGTAGAGTTTGGTATGCATTAGCAAGAGCACAATGCGAACATGGATTAGTAACATCTGAACAGCTTGATGATTTATACAATCATATAGATGATGTCAATATTGAGCGTTCATTGATTATTGAGAAAACTATTAAGCATGATTTGATGGCTGAATTAAATACTTATGCTGAGCAATGTGAAGTAGGTGGTTCAGTATTGCATCTAGGCGCTACTTCAATGGATATTTTGGATAATGCTGATGTGTTGCGAATTAAAAGTAGTTTAGAGTTGATCATAAATGGAATGGTAAGATTGCGTGATGTGCTAGCTGATAAGATAGACGATTGGGCATCAATTACTTGTATTGGTTTTACTCATTTACAACCTGCTGAGCCAACAACTGTTGGTTATAGATTGGCTCAATATGGTCAAGATCTACTTGTAGATTATGATGAATTAGTGCGTGTTTTAGAATCTTTATGTGGTAAAGGATTTAAGGGTGCAGTTGGTACTTCTGCTTCATATTTGTCTTTGTTAGATGGAGATAATGAAAAGGTAATGGATCTAGAACGTCGAGCAATGGATTTTTTGGGTATTAACTCTTTTACTGTTTCTACACAGACATATCCTCGAAAGCAGGATTGGTTTATATTGAATGCATTGTCTGGATTAGGAGCTACTCTTTATAGGTTTGCATTTGATATTCGTATTTTGCAATCACCATTAAGTGGAGAGCTTTCTGAGAATTTCTCTAAACATCAAGTTGGATCGTCTGCAATGCCCTTTAAATCCAATCCTATTAATTCTGAAAAAATAGATAGTTTGTCACGATATTTAGCTGCTTTACCAAGAGTAGCTTGGGATAACGCTTCACATTCTTTACTAGAAAGAACTTTAGATGATTCAGCCAATCGTAGAATATTATTTCCACAAGCATTTTTGATTGTAGATGAGTTATTAAATACGATTGTAGAATTAGTTGAAGATCTTCATATTTCTACTGAAGAAATTGATAGTAACATGAATATGTATAAAGAACATGCATCTATTGAACCTCTGCTTATGGCACTATGTAAGGCAGGTGCTGATAGACAGGAGATGCATGAATTGTTACGTACATACATAGTAGATGTTAACAGTAATAATTTTGATGAATCATTAGAAGACATTGATCTAATTGATAAACTGGCGTCTGATGAAACGTTGTTGCATTATGTTAGCTCTGAAACAATCAGACAGCAGTTGGTTTCTATAGAAAATTATGTAGGATTGGCTCCAGACTCTGCTAGTATTGTAGCTAAAAAACTGCGAAATTATTCTAGTTGAGATACATTTAGTATTATGCTATTTTTGTTTTGTTGATTTACAATTGTGGTCAGTACAATCGTTTTACAAATAATGGTAAATTTTATGAGTAATAATATTTCGAAAATCAATGCTAGAGAGATTTTAGATTCTCGCGGTAATCCTACCCTTGAAGTGGAAGTAGTACTTGAAGAAGGTGTAGTTGGAAGAGCATCTGTTCCTTCTGGTGCGTCAACTGGAAGTCATGAAGCACTTGAACTTCGGGATAATGATACAAGTCGTTATTCAGGTAAAGGTGTGATGAGAGCTATTGATAATGTGCATAATGAAATTTCAGATGCTGTTGTTGGTTGTGATGTTACAGATCAAAATAATATAGATAGTATTCTAATTCGTTTAGATGGTACATTGGACAAATCTAGATTAGGAGCTAATTCTATATTAGGTGTTAGTTTGGCAACATCTAAAGCTGCTTCATTAGCTACACAATTACCGTTGTTTCAGCATATTGGAGACGAAAATTCTAATCTATTACCAGTACCAATGGCTAATATTTTAAATGGTGGAGTACACACTGGCTGGCAGTCAACAGATATACAAGAGTTCATGGTGATGCCTCTCGGTGCACCTTCTTTTTCAGAGTCGGTTAGATGGATAGCAGAAATTTATCATAATCTCAAGAAAATACTTGTTGATAAAGGAGCTAAAACAACAGTGGGTGATGAAGGTGGGTTTGCTCCAGTACTCAATACTAATAGAGAAGCTATTGAATTAATTCTGTCAGCAATTGAAATGTCAGGGTATGTTCCAGGAGAAGAAGTGGGTCTTGCTATTGATGCAGCTGCAACTGAATTCTATGATTCGGACCAATCTAAATATTATTTACACGTTGACAATATGTGGCTAGATTCAGATGAAATGGCAAATTATTGGTTAGAATGGGTAAACAATTATCCAATTATATCAATTGAAGATGGTATGCATGAGAATGATTGGTATGGTTGGAGTAAATTGACTGATTTAATTGGTAAAAAAGTACAGATAGTAGGAGATGATCTTTTAGTAACTAATGTAAATAAGGTTGAAAAAGCTATTAGTTGTAATGCTGCTAATTCTTTGTTAGTGAAACTGAATCAAATAGGTACTCTTACTGAGACTATCTCAGCAGTTGATTTGTGTAATCAGTCTGGATGGACAGCAATTGCTTCACATCGTTCAGGTGAGACAGAAGATACTATAATTGCAGATCTTGCTGTTGGACTAAATATGGGTCAGATTAAAACTGGAGCACCTGCTAGATCTGAAAGGGTCGCAAAATATAATCAATTGTTACGGATCGAAGAGGTACTAGGAAACTCAGGGTCTTATGCTGGTTGGAATGCTCTAAATATTAGGAGGTAGATGTTATGAGACTTGTGGTTTCCCATCAAGTGCTGCTCTACTCTCTCTTCCTGGAGCTGGATTTGCACAGAACGCACAAACATTCCATGTCAGTTCTAGCATTTGATTGCAATTAGGGCAAGGTTTTTTTAATATAGTTTGGCATTGTGGACAAACATGCCAGTTGTTACGGGTAGGTCTGTTGCACCCAGGGCAAAAAGGTCTTTCTTCTATTTCTTGTAACAGTGCTTCAGCTTCCAAAGATCTTTCGTAAGTTTCTGATAAAGTTTCTCTTGGTCGTAGAATAAGATATATCACAAAACCAGCAATTGGTAGAATTGCGGACACCATTGCTGCTAACAATTGAGCAAAAAGATCTCTTGACCTAGCTCTCATGTCTCGAAAAGTCCATACAATTAGTGCTAACCAAAGTGCTCCTGCAAAAGCTCCAAGAAGAGCTATGCTCCATCGCACATATGTAGCAAGTGATGTAAAATCTATTTCATTAGTCATTTTAGTATTTGATTATAGCATTCAAATTGTAGCGGTCAAATATCGCTTTGCATTTGCTTGACCAGTTTGTATTGCAAAACTAAACTTGACAATGTGACATATATGTTTTTGGTCAATAATCATTTTATATAATTGTACTTTATTAGAAGAGTTTAATATGGATGAATATCAGATTATTTTATTGCCTAAACGAGATTATTATAGTTGGGTAGCTGCTACAAGAGAATATGTTTTGCAATTTCATTCAAATCTAACTTCTGATTTGGAAGTTGCAGGGCGTTATATGTATCCAAATCAAGTTGTTACAATAGTAGATGTTCCACAAGGATATGGTAGAAATGTTCGTGCTTGGTTTAACCAAAATTATCCTGAAATTCGCTTAGATATTATTGATGTGATGACTCCTGGTGATTTAGAAAATGTTTTGTCGAATCGAGTTAATAATAATGATAGATTCGGTAATTCAGACAAGGATTTTCGTTTGTTGTGGCCAACAGATTATCCAAAGCTTAATCAAGCATTTGGTGCGAATCATCATTTTTATCGCAGATGGGGTTTACCAGGGCATGAAGGTTTAGATATTAGAGCACCAATGCGTTCGGGTGTTTATGCTTGCGCTGCTGGCTCAGTTTATAGAGTTCATGATGGTAGTGGTGGACATCCTTATGGTATACATGTAAGAATCCGACATCAGGATGGGTATCGCACTATATATGCTCATCTTCATCGATCATTTGTAACAGTTGGACAGCAGGTGGAAGCTGGTGAACAGATTGGTTTGGCTAATTCAACTGGTAACTCTACTGGTTCGCATCTTCATTTGACACTAAAGAAAGAAGGTGCTACTGCCTCAGGATTGACTAGTTATCCTAGTGACATTATTGATCCTACTCCATTTTTAGAATTCCCAAAAGATGAGACACAATTGCCTGGCAAATCAATTGTTGTTGAATGGAAACATAATTGCTGTTTGGTAGGTGTACATGGTAGAGCAGATGGACCTTTATTAGAACCTGATTTTCCAATTATTAAAGATGCGAAAATAGAAGCTGTGAAACTTTTGTCTAATGCTCCAGCTGATAATGTAAAGCGTTTGATAGATATTAATAATGACATGTTTATACTTGTGAGGTTGTTTGCAGGTTTTCGAGACATAGTGGTCAGTTCATCTGATTTTGTTTCTTGGGTAGAAGCAGATGTTTCTGAGTTATACAATCAAGGCGTACGATATTTTGAGGTTCACAATGAACCAAATTTACAAATAGAAGGTTGGCAGCATTCTTGGCGAGATGGACATCAATTTGCTGATTGGTTCTTAGAAGTTGTTGAGCGTTTGAAATCTAGATTTCCTGAAGCATTGTTTGGCTATCCCGGTCTGTCTCCTGGGCATGAAATTCCAGGACAACGAATGGATTCATGGGTATTTTTGCAACAATCTGAGTCAGCAGCATTGGCTTCTGATTGGATCGGTTGTCATTGTTATTGGATTAATGAATCAGACATGATCCAACCGACTGGAGGGCTGGTTTTTGAGGAGTTTCGACGAAGATTTCCAGAAAAACTGTTGTTTATTACTGAATTTTCTAATCCTTTTAGTGAGATTCCTTTTAGTGCAAAAGGTCATCAATACGTAGATTATTATCGACGTTTAAGACATATTACTGGAATAGGTGCTGCTTTTTCTTTTGTATTATCTGCTTCTTCCAATTTTTCACATGAAGTTTGGCGTGATGAAGATGGTCGTAGATCTGATATTGTGCAATTGGTAGGGAGTAGAAACTTTTAGTTGTGAATTGCATGACATTTCGTGAGAAAATTTTGTCAAAGCATGATCTTCCTAAGATTAAGAAAGCTCCCAAAACTTGGGGAGGTGGATCCATGCTTATTCCGCATCCGGCGTCAGTTATGAATCTTATTGATCTAATTCCCAAAAAACAAATTTTGGATATCGTTACTTTCCGTTCTATATTGGCTTTACAGCATGATGTTGATATTTGTTGTCCTTTGACAACTGGTATATTTGTTAAGCTTGTGGTTCAGGGCTACCAAGAAGGTAGTATAAGAACTCCATATTGGAGAGTACTTAAGGCTAAAGGAGAGCTTAATGAAAAATTTCCCGGTGGTATTGATGGTCATAAGGATCAATTAATATGTGATGGATTATCGATTATTCAAAAACGCAAAAAGCATTACGTTGAAAAATATAGGGATTTTCTTTTTGCAGTGAAATAGTTATCGTTTTTCTATTGTAAACAATTCGAAAATAGGAGTGCCATTGGTCTGTAATATTGAATTTTTCTTTTTTGTTTGATATCCAATTTTGGCAACGTATTCATTAAAATGTTCATATCTGTCAATAAATGTTTTGTCTTTAGTATGCATAATATAAATTGTATTAGTATGAGGGTAGAAAGAATCAATTCTATTGTGAAAGTCATTTTCCGGATTAGTTGTAAAACCATAAATTTCTATTGGTTTTATTCGATTGTTAGTTAGATATTGTATTTGTGGCGCAAAACCCCAGTCTAGAGAAACGACATGTTTTGATTCTAATTTATCAAGATGATTTGCTAGACTGTATATTGCGTCACTGTGCGGACTTTCCCCACCAGTAACCATCAAATTTCTATGTATGAGTAAATTACTAATTAAATCTCTGCTAACCAAAAAAGATGTTGACCAAATTACTAGAATTATAGTTGCAAAGTAATAAGATTTTTTGAGAGATATAGATTGTTTTATTAGTGAGGGTATTCTAACTATTGAGAATGCTACTATTGTTGTCCACAAAGGAGTTAGAAGTGCAAAATGGTGAGGGAACATACCGGACGGTGTTGGTGTTAAAGGAATAAGTAAAAAGGAAATTATAAAAATATAACTTATGTAATGAGGATACATATTGTGCAATTGATTTTTGCGAATGTCAAGATATATTATGAACAATCCAATGGCTAGAGCAGCTAACCAGAATCTATTACCAGGTGACCCACCAAGATACCATAAATAATTACTGCTAGTAAGTACTGCAATGAATTGATCTAATCGTCCTAATAGGATGGTAATAATATTTGTATTTGTTTTGAACATTTCTGTAGTTCTAGTAAGTGTACTTCCTTGTCCTTTATACAAAAATAACAGTAATGGAGTAATTCCAATAAAAAATCCGCTTGTAACACAAACAATATCCGTTTTTGTTGGTTTTTTGGGCCAAATATTTTTTGATTTTCTTAGCAATGCTTTTATGTTCATTATTACTATTAATCCAAATATTCCACCTAAGATCCACAAGAAAATGATCTTGGAATAAACTCCCAATCCAGATAGAAATCCTATCAAGAATGCTGATTTCCATCCACTTTTTGTGTGCCAGTTGTGGCATGCCCAGAGTAGACAAATTAGAATAATTAATGTAAATGATGCTATAAGGGTTCCTTGTCTATTCCAGAAAACAAAGGATGGATGATTTGCTAATAATAAAGTTGCTAAAAGACTTATTTTTTCATTACTGATTGTTCGAATATATCCAAAATTTACTATAAGTATTGTAAGACCTAACAAAATGGAAGGGATTCTAATACCTATTGATGTAGGTCCTAATATTGTGATGAAAGGTATACTGAAATATATGTGTAGAGCCCCTATGTAATCTTGTACCATAATAGGGAAATTTTGGTTTCCAATCCCAACATTGCGGAATGTGTTTATGGTATGTTGGTTTGCTATTTGGAGAGCAGGTAATCCAGCTTCATTTGCTTCATCATAATGCAGACCTGGTAGATTTAATTGATAGACAGATGTATAAGTATAAAGTATTAATATTATGAATAGTGTCAAAACTACTTTGTTGGATCTAATTGATTGTAACAAGTTCTTCATCGTGTTTTTAGAAGTTTGATGAGATAACTTTTGTCTTCTATTCTATTGCTTGAAGTTCAATGTCGGCCAGATAGCTGTCAAAATTGTGTCCAGATGCATATATTGCAATAGATTCAATTATAGATGCAGGTCTTCCAGCTTGCTCAAATGCACTCATTAAATTTGGAGAATCATAAAAATGCCATGATCCATGAGGTATCTGAATGTGGTCTGAATCTGATGCGCTACAAGTTACGCAACGGTTTGGTATTGATGAGTTAGTGCTTCCTAGATAATAAAATCCTTGTAACCATTCATGAGTATTCCCACTAGTATCAATGTACTCTATCCTAACCATTAGTGGACATTCTGATCCTAGAGATCCACAATTACGTAAATCCTGGAAGGCTAACCATGCTGCCAAATGTAATCGTAGATTTTGGTAATCACTTACATCTAAGCCAAGCTCTTGTTTTATGCCTGTTTCTGCCCAATTCAAACCTCTTCTTAGGAAGTGTAGTGATCTCCTTCCATTATGTACTCCAACTTCAATAACTCCTGCAGATTCGTTGGCGTTTTGTCTGTTTTGGTAAGTTGTCCATCCTTCAGAAAGTGGGTCAGAGAAGCTACCATTATCAATTATGTTACGTTGACCTGATAGTTTCCCTGCTGGTTTTTGGCCTGATTCCACAGTAGTACGTTCGTCCTTAATGAGGGTAGTAGTTTTTCCTTGTGAGGATACTGTCGCCATACCTTCTCGTACTGATACTAAAGATTGATTGTTAATTACTTCAACAGAATAATTTCCTGGATGATGCAATGTGATTTCTGCTTGTGGTGTATGGATGGTCATTATAACATTTCGTTCAACTCCAACTGAGACTGATGATCTGAGTCTTCCTCTGTTAATCATTAATGATATATCATGTGAGTGTTTGCTAAATTTAAATCTTGGTGTAGTGAGAGACAATAGTTTAGCTTCTGTATCACCATATAATTGTACTGTTCCTAGAATCTTATTATTATCTGGGCTAAAGAAAGACATATTAGCTCTAGATGCATTTTCTGTTTCTATGTGTGTTCCATAAGTCAAATTTTGCATTGAGCCAAATAACGCTTCTGGTACGCCTACTGCTGGTCGAGTAATGTAAACACTTCCGGATCCTAGTGAAATGTTGCTTTTTTGTTCCTTGGTACTATTAATCAGGATAAGCCTTGTGCCAATTGGTAGAGTGATTGCAATAATTACAAATAGTAGAAACGCTATTAGAAGTGCTGACCAGGCTATTTTTTCGGGATTCTTGTGCATAACTTATTTAATATAATAGCACTTTTATGTGAAAAATGTTTACATCCAATAATATTGTATTTTTGTCATCAAGTAAGTTTGATCACTTTATTATTGTGTATCAATTCGCGGAGGATTATACCAGAATAAAACTATTTCTTTTTCTATAAGGTTAGTTTATCTAAGTTTGTAAAAAAGCTATTAATGGTGTTAAAACTAAGGGGCTAATTAAAGTAGTTATAAAGACAGCTTCAGTGACTAGTTCTGGTTCTAAGTCATATTCAAGAGATAGAACTGTTACGATAACTGCTGTCGGCATAGATGCTTCGAGGATTGATGCTTTACGTGAAGTTTCAGATAGATTGAATATGTCTGAAAGGAAAATTGCAATGATTGGCATTATTATCAGACGGACAACGATTACAAGGCTTATCCATTTCCATCTAATGACCAGATTTGTTTTTGCTAATTGCATACCTAGTATAAGTAGCATCACTGGAATTGCTGCTTCAGCTAACAGATCTATTGGTATGTATATCCATGTCGGAGTTTCTAATTCTATGTATCGCAATGTGCTAGATATTAGTAGCGCGTAAATAACTGGTACTTTAAGTGCTTTATTTATTGCTACTTTGGGTTTTTTAATGCCATTAGATGCAATAAAAACCCCAATACTATATACAGCCACAACGTTTACAAGATAATATACTATGGCTCTATTCATTGCTTCCGTACCAAATGCAAATAGATTAAGAGAAAGACCATAATTGCCTCCATTGACAAACATGCATGTCATCATTAGGGCAATAGTTATTGTTGGTTGTAGGCTTAGTATGTTTCCTATTATCCATGCCAATGCTCCAGAAATGAAAACAGTTGAAATAGAAAACATGACTATGCGCCAAAATTCAACAGCTGGAAGATTGTTGTTGGTAATACTTGAATATACTAGACAAGGGCTTAATATGTAAAAGGATAACCTAGACATAGATTTTATGTCAGGTCGAAAATAAAACCAAAAAACACTTCCTATACCGACAGCCAAAAATATTGGTAGAATTTGATCGCGAAGAATTTGTATTAATAAATGCATTTTAGGATGATTTATATTTTTTGCTAGTTGGAATTAGATTTGTTTTATCATTCAATAATGATTGGATTCGTTAGATCTTGCATTACTAAAATTGCCATTAGACCAATAAGTAATGTCATTCCCATGAAATGTACTAGACCTTCCTTTTGTGGATCTATACGTTTCCCTCTAATTATTTCAATGATTACAAACAAGATTCTCCCTCCATCAAGAGCTGGTAGTGGCATAAGGTTGGTGACTGATAACGCAAGACTTACAAAGGCAATGATTTGTAAAATGGGGAAGAGTTGCCCCATTTCCATTGCTGCTCCGACAGCATGGTCGTTAATAGTTTTTAGTCCAATTGGACTAATTAATCTTACTTCGTCAGTTTGAATTTGGCTTGTAATAAGTCCTACAGGCAAACTAATGATTGATTTGATTTGATTAGCACATTCTTGTAATGCTCGGAGGGTAGCTTTAGGTAGTGGGTAATTGACAATTTCCCATGAAAGTGATACTCCTATTGGGCCCTGATTATTGGGCCATTCATTGCGTGGTGTAACAGTTGTATTGAATATTGTCCCATTACGATCTATTTCCAAGTCTATAGGTCTACCAAGATTACTATAAGTGATTTCTGCTAGTTCTTGAGGGATATGTATTTCCTTTTCATTTACCTTAACAATTAAATCTCCGGATTGCAAACCAATATATGAAGCTGGTGATTCCGGAGAAACATTAACGATAGAAACTTTGTCGGGCCATCCACTAGCAAAACCAATAGTTAGTATTATGATGCTTAGTAGTAAGTTGACTCCTGATCCAGCAGACAGTATAGCAAGTCTATGAATTGGTTTTGAAGATGCTAGCCCACCTTCAATAGTAGGATCATCTTCTCCTTCAGGCCTAACAAAACCTCCTATTGGTATCAAATTTAGAGTAAATTTGGTATTTTTCCATGTACCAATTGTCATGATTTTCGGGGGAAATCCTAAACCAAATTCTTTAATTTTTACCCCAAGTTTAATTGCTGCTAGAAAATGTCCTAGTTCATGAAAGAAAATAAGACTGCCTAACAATATTGCGAAAGCAATTAGATTGCGAATTCCTTCTACCATCCTGCTATTATACTATTTTAGTGCAAATTTTTTGCGACAAGTAATGATTAGTTAGATATATCACAAATGAGTCTGTTTTCTGCCACTATAGACTGGATGGTTTCATCATTTGGTGCATATGCTACAATCTGACGCATTATTTTTTCTGAGCGGTCACATTCCAGATATGCAGCTAATACAGATGCATAAGTATAATAAAATTCTAAGGTTAATGGTCCTATTTGTAATCCCTCAACTGTAGTTTCAGTGACAGGGTGTTTGCATCCTTCAATTGCACATTCTAAATTAATGGTTGCACTTTCGTAGTTGAGAGATTTAAATTCTACTAGACCTAATCTCCCATAAATGTCTGCATTCCAAGGTTCCATTTCCATAGCTGTTTCTAGGTATTGGCTAGACCGACCATATTCTCCAGTCTGGTAATAGGTTCTACTTATAGAAAGAAACGGCCCAATATTATCAGGTTCTAATGCGCTAGCTCTTTGGAAATATTCAATAGCTGTATCATAATCTCCTAATACTCGATAATTTAATCCAAGCCTTATATGTAATAGTGCAATATTGGGGTTAATTGTTGCTGCAGTTTGGTATTCAATTATTGCCTCTTCATAGGATGCAACGCTTTCTAAAAATTGTCCATAAACTCTATGGGCGTCCATAGAGTTTGGATTTAATTTTAAGGCTAATCTAGCTTCATCACCAGCTTGAGCATACCTGCCTGTGTCAGTCAGAATTTCTGCATAATATGCATGTGCTAGTGCATTTTTGCCATCAAGTTGTATTGCTCGTACTGCAGAAAGAGTAGCCTCATCATACTCACCCATCCAGTCTAGAGCTAGGGAGCGAACAGCGTGGGCCATGCTATTTGTCTCATCAATTGATATTGCAGTATTAGCTGATGTAAGAGCTTCTTCTGGATGGTTATCATAAACTTGAAGTCTGGCTAATTCAATCCAGTATTCTGGCACATTAGAATCTGCTTCAGTTGCCCGTTTATAAGATTGTATTGATTCACTTATCTTTCCAGATGAAAAATATGCCTCTGCTTCTTGAATGAATGATTGAGCAGTTCTAGTTGCTGTAGGAGTTGGGACAAATGGAGGACTAATTGTTTCTGTTTGCCTTTGTCGAATAACAAATAGTCCAATCATTATTAGGATTGAATACAAAATTATACGACCGGGTCGGTCTTTATTACGTTTATTGAATGTGAAATTGCCGCGTTGTAAGTGCATGCTTGCATCCTTATAATAAGTTTAGCATGTTTTGTTGCTCTGGTGTATTGATAGAGATTTTACTATTACATTAGACATCACACATTGTGCAGGATATAATGATCTTATATGAATAAGATACCTAGAACAAATCTATCAGATATTTATTCAGAAAGAGAGCATACAGTTCAAACAAAATCAACAAGATCTAAGAATAGTTTTATACAGTCTTTGACTGTATCTCCATTTGCAACAGGTTTAGTTGTGATAATTTTTGTGTTTGTTGGTTTTCTTGTGATTGGTTATGTAGGTTATACTGTTGGTATTGATAATACTAGATCTATATCTGCAACTGCTGAGATGCGTGAGTTAGATTTGCAAGTTGCTCTTGCAAATAAAGATGTAGATAATGGAAATTATATGTTAGCCTTAGAACGGTTAGAATACGTTCTAAATGTATCTCCAAATTATCCAGGTGCACAGAAATTATTTGTTGATGCTAGAAGTCATGTGGATGTAGATTTATATGATAAGGATATTGATGAACCTGCAGAAGTTTTTTCTAATATAGATGTCTCTAATTCTGGTGAACTTATTGAAAATATAAGGCTGAATTACAAGATGAAGCTTTGGCAAGATGTGATCATTGATATTGAGCATTTGAAATTAACTGGTGAAGATTTTGATCAGGATGAGATTAATAGTATATTGTTTGTAGCTCTACGTAATCGAGGAATTCAAAGTATTGAGTCAGGAGATATTGAACTGGGTTTGACTGACTTAGAGCATGCGGAACAGATTGTTGCGCTTGATTCAGTTGCTGAGCAGCGACGAAGATGGGCTTCACTATATTTATATGGAGCTACGTTTTGGGATATTAATTGGAAGATAGTAGTAGATAATCTGTATATTTTGTATCAAATTGCACCAAATTTTCGTGATACTGAAATAAAATTGTGGCAAGCTTATATGGAATATGGCAGTGAGTTCTTAGGTGTTGAGGAGTATTGTGATGCAAAAGATCAATTTGTTTTTGCTGACAATCTTAGAAATGATGCATCACTTACCAACAAGTTAAAACAAGCTATAGAAGGATGTGATTTAGAGCTAGGCAATTCTACTGATGTAACTCAGACTGAATAGCAATAATGTCTTGACGGTATCACTTGGAAAGTATATACTCACACGCTGTTGCGGGGTGTAGCGCAGTTGGTAGCGCACCGCGTTTGGGACGCGGGGGTCCGCGGTTCGAGTCCGCGCACCCCGACTACTAGTATGCGGGCGTCGCCAAGTGGTAAGGCATCAGCCTTCCAAGCTGACATTCGCCGGTTCGAATCCGGTCGCCCGCTCAATTTGTAGGGCTTGTAGCTCAACGGCAGAGCAGTCGGCTCATAACCGACCGGTTCCTGGTTCGAATCCAGGCGGGCCCATATTTTATTTTTAATCTTATGTGATTATTTGGTTATTGGGAAGATTGATTTAGTTCAAAATATACTACTATGTGATACAGCTAGATTGTACATTGGTAAGGTTTTGTGATTATGAACATACCTAGATTAGGTGCATATCTAATTTTAAATGTATTAGTCTCCATCAGTGTAACTTTGGCTGTTTTAATTTATTGGCAAAACAATCAAAACTTTGCTTTGTTTAACATTAGATATGATGATGAATCTATATATGATTCTGTTTCTGATAGTGCAATAGAGTCTAATAGTCGTAAAGTACAAGACCATAATGCGTGGATAATTTTAGATGAAGAAATAGAATATAAGATTGCTAATGGAGACACGATAGATGGAATTGCATTAAAGTTTGATGTGTCTTCGGATGAGTTAATTGCAGCAAATAACATAAAAGATCCTAACCAGTTGTCAATCGATCAAATTATAGTGATACCGGCATCTACATCTTCTTATCCTACAGAGCGTCCCATGGCTACTGAAGTGATAAGTACTGATTTGGCTGTGTATGAAATAGATAATCAAGAAGATTCTATCGGTGTGACGATAAAATCCGTTAATTTTGTTAATGATGGAGAGTTTGAGAGCTTAATTCTATCCAACAAAGGTGAAACTATGTATTTGTTCGGTTGGTCAATCGTAGGAGATAGTGGGCAGATTTATATGTTTCCAGATCTAAGTTTGTTTAGTAATGGGCAAGTGACTTTGTATAGTGGTTTAGGTGATAATACTGTTACTGATTTATATTGGGGAGTGGATGAACCATCTTGGATGAAAGGAGATACTATTTATCTTATAGATAATTTGGGAGATATTCGTGATACGCATGAAATTGAGTGGTAGTTATAGATGACGCATGAAATTGAGTGGTAGTTATAGATGAAATTTGTTGTTAGACTGTTGATATTTGTATTTATATAGTATAAGATTGAATATATGAAATCAAGAACATTGTATTTGAAGTGGAGACCATCTACTTTTAATGAGGTAGTTGGTCAGAACGCAGTAGTGCATACTATTCAAAATGCAATAGCTGCTGATAAAACAGTTCATGCATATTTGTTTTCTGGTCCAAGAGGTACAGGTAAAACTACAGTGGCCAGAATTTTGGCAAAGGCCCTTAATTGCGTAAATGATGATTTGACTATAAGGCCTTGTGATGCTTGTGAGATTTGTAAGACAGTATCTTCTGGTAGGTTTTTGGATCTTATTGAAATTGATGCCGCATCCAATAATAGTGTAGAGGATGTCCGAGACTTAAGAGATAAGATTAATTATTCTCCGGGACATGGTTCTTACAAAGTGTATATTATAGATGAAGTGCATATGTTGTCAGGTGCTGCATTTAATGCTTTGTTAAAAACTTTAGAAGAGCCACCACCACATGTGGTTTTTGTTCTAGCGACAACTGAATTGCATAAAGTTCCTGCAACAGTAATGTCTCGATGTCAATCACATACTTTTCGAAGAATTTCTACAAATGATGTTGTGGGTAGGTTGAGTGAAATTTCTGAGAAAGAAAATATCGAGGTAGAAGATGATGCGCTTCATGAAATTGCTAAGCATTCAACTGGTAGCTTGAGGGATGCTGTTAGTTTATTAGATCAAGTTATGATGTCTGAAAAAAATTCAGTGACTTTACTTGGTGTGCAAAATATCATTGGTATTGCGTCTGAAGACATAGTGTCGGATATTGTTGTTGCGCTCTCTAAAGGGTACATTGATGATGGGCTTATATTGATTAATGATGCTGTGAACGATGGTGTGAATCCTAGAGAATTAGCTAGTCAGATTGTAAGTTTTCTGAGAGGTGTTTTGTTGTGTAGTACTGGTAATGATAATTTGATAGACTTTTCAGGTGAAATGATTAGTATTATGAAAGAATGTGAAGGTTGTCTGAATACAAATCAAATTGTATTAATGCTAAAAGAATTTGATAATGCGGTTAGAGACAATTTAGTGGTTTGGCATCCACAGTTGTCATTGGAAATGGCTTTCGTTAATTCAGTTCAGAAATCAGATATAAAAGTGTCTGTTGATCGTATTGACGAAATTCCTAAGAGAGACTCTGATATGCTTCTAGAGAATACATCTCATCAGAAAGATTCAGAGGAGAATAATAATACTCAATCGAATGGCAATTTGCCTAACATATCGGATTTGAAGCACTCATGGAAAGAAATTGTATCCAATAGCAGAAAATTTCATCATACTTTACCGGCTTTGTTGGAATGGTGTTCGCCAGTAAAGATAGAAGATGATACTTTGCAGATAGGTGTGAAGGAAGAGTTTGCTATTGTAAAATTGGAGCAGTCTGAAATGATTTCTCATATTCAAAATGCTATTTTTTCATCGACAGGTCATAAATTTGATATTCAATTGACTTTATCAGACACTGACTTAGATGAAAATTATGATGGTAGTGTTTCCGATGACAGTGTAGTTGCAATTGGAATTGAGTTAGGAGCAAAAATAAAAGAAAGATCTTTAGGAGACAATAGTGAACAAATCAAAAAATAGAAACAAAAATCTTGGCTCAGATAAGGGTTTGAAGGGAAAATTCAGACAGATGCAACAATTAAAGCAAATGCAAGATGAGATGAAAAAAACTCGCGCTGCATTGGCAAAAGAAGTAGTTACTGTAGTGTCTAGTGGAGGTCAAATTGAAATCGAAGTTACTGGTGATCAGAGAATACAAAATATCAACATTGCTTCAGAATTAATTGATGATATAAACTCAGATAAATTGGGACAAATGTTGGTAGAAAGTGTTAATGAGGCAATTGAGCGTTCACAGGCTTTAGCTGCTAGTAAGCTTGAAGAATTGACCTCTGGACTTGGGTTGGGATTTCCAGGATTGTGAAGATTATAGGTGCTATTCCTAGGCCAGTGCAGAGGCTAATTGACCAGTTGTCATGGCTTCCAGGTATAGGGCCTAAATCGGCTTCCAGATTAGCATTTTTCCTTTTAAGGTCTAAAGAAGAACATGTAGTACAACTTGGAGAATCACTAATTTCTTTGAAGAGAGATACTAGTTTTTGTAGTGTTTGTCATAATATCACTTCTTCTGATGTTGATCCTTGCATCATATGTGCAGATGTGAATCGAGATACTGATTTGTTGTGTGTTGTTGAAGAACCATTAGATGTATTAGCAATTGAACGTTCAGGCACATTTGAAGGAATATATCATGTGTTACATGGGGCGATATCACCGGTTGATGGCATTGGTCCAGACGAATTAAAAATTAATGAATTATTTAACAAAATTAGAACTAGTGAAATTAAAGAACTAATTATAGCTACTAATCCTAATCTATCAGGTGAAGCTACTGCAATGTATATATCTAAGCAACTCTCTGATGGTGATTTGAGAATTACTAGATTGGCCAGAGGTTTGCCAGTAGGTGGTGACCTTGAATATACAGATGAAGTTACTTTGGCAAGAGCATTAGAAGGTAGACAAGATATGTAATTATGAAAGCAATATGTATGATTTGGTTTTATAAGTAGGACTTGACATAGGTATATCGTGGTGCTAAAATTCTTCCTGGCTAATTAATGCGTTGACCAAGTAGCTTGGTGTAACGTCTCAAACTGTATAACATACATTGGAAACCGATCTATATTTGAAAAGGTCTAATGTGGCCGGTGCTGAGCATCGGCATTTTTATGTATAGAGTTTGAAGCCAACAATGCAGATCGATAAAGGACCTTAACAACTGAATAGTGATAGGAAAGTGATTAACGGGTCAATAGAAATAAATCAGATCATAATATGGTCTGAACTTGAAGTTTCTTACGAAGAGTTTGATCCTGGCTCAGGATGAACGCTGGCGGCGTGCCTAATACATGCAAGTCGAACGAGGAGCCTCACATCTTCGGATGAG
>MDTE01044165.1_pt1 | contig 106343 bp, 100 predicted proteins | sample 811231 | NCBI WGS metagenome assembly MDTE01 (sample SAMN05326651, study PRJNA326480) | marine metagenome | isolation source: seawater | place: Indian Ocean: Red Sea | collected 2010 | reverse complement strand
CCAGAAGATTGCCGGGTTTACTCCCACCTCACATGAGGAGGAAAGGATGATGAAGAAGTGGATGACAATCGGAGCACTGGCATTCGCGGTCGTGGCCGCCGATGCCACGTTCACGCCGGCGCAGGGCACCTTCGTGGACGAGAATGGAGACGGGATCGATGACGGCGCAGCGCGCAACCATCGGTTCGGTCGTCGCGGGATCCTGCGTGGTGTTCGTGCGCAGTTGACCGATGAGCAGAAGGCAGAGGTGAAGGCGGCGATGGAGGAACTCAAGAACGCCGAAGCATCTCGAGACGAGATTCAGACTGCCCTGTCCACGTTACTCGAGGGCTACGGGATCGAAGTTCCCGATCCAGGCGATCGCCTTAACAAGCGACTCGGTGGCGTACTGACCGAGGAGCATCTGGCTGACCTGCGTGCCGAGATCGACGGCCTCCGTGAAGCCGAAGCTTCTCACGTTGACATCCGGGCGGCCTTCAAGGCCAAGTTGACCGAGTTCGGGATCAACCCAGCGTCGATTCGTCCCGAGAAGCAGGGCCGCCGTGGGTTCGGAAAGTTCCGTGGTCGCAGGGGCGGATTCCGTGGTCCAGCCCCCGCACCGGCGGATGAGCCTGCAGCAGCAGACGGGAATTAGGACCGATATGGGGGAGCACATCGGCTTTGTGCTCCCCCATATATCACGTTGTCAACCAAGGGTGAGAATCGATGATGCGCTCCATTTTCGCAGCAATCGCCGTGTTCGCGACCGCTGCCACGGTCCAGGCCGAAGTGATTCGTGAGGTTTCCGTGAACTCGATGGCGGACAACAACATCTTCGCCACGTCCGAGGCCTCGTCCGACTACCTGACCGAGGTCTCCACATACATCGCGAACGCCTTCGGTGGGCAGGGCTACGACACGCGTCTGTTCTACCAGGGCACTGGCTACCTGTTTGCGAATGCCACCGAGCGCTCGTTTACGACACAGGAGGTCGGGATTGCCCACATCCGGAATCTGGGTAAAGGCCGAAACGCACTGTATGCGGGTGCCAGTTTCCTGACCCGGATCGACCGGACGGACTATGACGTCTATGACCACGCCGGGATGCGTGCCTTCCTGAATGCGAAGGTCTACGTGCAGTCCAAGACGATGCTGCGCGTCGGGTATCACCTGGCGACGCGAAACTACTGGAATCTGGATGCCTCCAGCTACGCGGACCACTACCTGTTCGGCCAGATCACCCACTTCCTGCCCTCGCGAACCACGTTGCGAGGCGACCTGAGCTACAGCTACAAGACACACTTCGCTGACGAAGGTCAGGTGGTGCTTGGGGCCCAGCTGGCGCAGTCGCTGACGCCATCAACCGGTGTAAGCCTGCGATTTCAGCGCCGATTCAACACCCTCTCTCCCGCTCAGGATGTTCTGTTCGGCGGGTTAAGCCTGGATGAGGATATCCTCGTGGACCGATACGACTACAGCGGGAGCGAGTACACAGTCAGGCTGGCGCAGCAGCTTCCCCGCGGAGCCTCCCTGGTCGTTCATGGGGGCTACGAGACACAGACATACGACGATCAGGTCGCCCTTGACGGGAATGGCGCTCCGTTATCGGATCTGGCGATCCGTCTCGACAGGATCACCTATGGCCAGATCGGCCTGGAGCTGCCCTTGGTCGACCGGCTCGAACTCGGGCTGGACTATCGGATCGATTCGTCCGAATCCACCGATGCGTATTACCACTATGATGGGCGACGGTCACTGTCGCTCAACCTTGGACTGAGGTTCTAAAGGAAGGGAATGCTTGTTCGGGCTAAGGCCGTGTCGTTGCCGTTTCTTCGAGTAGGGCTGGACGCAGTCCAGGCCGTATCGAGAAGCCGGCATCAGCCCCACAGAGCAAGTATCTGCCGGGTTCTAGATATGCGAACCCCACGCGCCGCTACTCGAACACACGGCAACACACATGGTTACAGAAGATGACAGAAGTCGAAACCAACACGCCGGTGCTCTCGTCTAACGGGCAGAACACAGAAGACGGGAGACGGGTCTCCGAAGGAGAGGGGACTCCACTGAGGAAATCGGTCGGAGTGGTCAGGATCGCGATAGCGATCGAACGACCCAACAAAGGAGGACACGATGAAACGCAAGTATTGGTGGATGGGGATTGGCGCGCTGGTTCTGGCGCTCGCGGCGACGGCCGTCTACGCAAAGGGACACCGTGGGAAACATCATCACTTCGCGGGACCGAGGTTCGAAGCCCTGGATCTGACGCAGGAGCAGAAGGATCAACTGAAGTCGCTGCGGACGGAGAATCGGAAGAAAATGATCAAGCTCAAGGCGGACATGCAGCTGGCGCACGTTGAGCTTCGAGAACTGATGAGCGAGAAGGCGCCGAATCAAGGTAAGGTCGATCGGACCGTGGAGAAGATGAATGCTGCACATGCCGAAATGACGAAGATCAGGGTTATGGCGAAGCTCTCCCTGAACAAGATCCTGACAGATGAGCAGCGACAGAAGCTTGAAGAGATGCCGAAGCGTCGCCACCGAGGCGGACGTCACTTCCGAGGACACCGACGCGGAGGCTTTGGCAGAGGGATGGGTATGGGGGAAGTACCTGCACCCACTCAGGAAGGAGACGGCGGTTCGCAGATCTAACTGTTTAGGGGGCCGCGTCCTGACGGGGCGACTTCACTCTCACCCGGCAGGCTTCGGCTGGACCGGCTCCCACCTGCACGGAAGGCGTCGATCTTCGGATCGGCGCCTTTCACTTTCTGTGGTACACTGGACAGGTGGATCGTGGAAGGCGATCTTGAGACCAACTTGTCGGGAGGATGCATCGTTGGGAAAGAAGATCTTGATCATCAAGGATGATGAGCAGACACGTTGCCTGATGGAGGAGGCTCTTGTCGGGATGGGCTACGAGGTGACGGCAAACGCTCAGCTGGCGTCGCTGATCGTAGAGGCCAAATCCGGTGAGTTCGATCTGATCACACTGGATCTCGGCTTGCCGGAGACCCGCGGTACGGATGTCGCCGATCTGTTGACGCATCATACCGCGACACCGATTCTCGTGGTTTCAGGGATGCTGGACGGGCCGGCTCCCTGTCGCTTGGAGCGGGCGGGTATCACGGCTTACGTGGAGAAGCCGTTCAGGATGGCTGATCTTTTGGCGCAGGTCTCGCAGATGCTGAACTAGGCAATCCAGAAAGTAAACTACGAAAAATTTTGTAAACGGTGCGTTTTTCACCCATTTGTTTGGGACCCCTGGAACCTATCAGCGTTCATGATCATGCAAAAACAGGCTGAACTCCTGGAATGTTGTCGTGGCGTTGGCGTGGATCTACCCCGTGACACGCAAGCAAAGCGACGGTAAGGCTTCCGGGAGGTTTTTTTACCCTCCTGAAAATAAGCGGTTACCGCCTAAAGGGTGACCATCACACGGTCAGTGATCACTCACAAATCTCAGAAAAATTCTTTAAGCCCATTATTTTCCGTAATTTGGGTAATTTCCGATGCAACCCGGCGTCCGTGAACCAAGCTGAAACTCTCGGGGAGTTCGCAACTATGGGAGAGGGCAATATCTACCCCGGCACTGTTTTTTCCCACACAAGCGTGTCTTTCCGAGAGTCTAATCTTGCCTGAATCTGAACGAAACGACGACGGGGCGACCCTTTACATGGTCGCCCTTTCCTGTTCTAAGCGCCGTCGTCCTTCTTCCAGCCCGGGTTTGTGCCCGCTTCCCAGTCGTCCGGTAACGGATCCACGAGCTTCTGATACAGTTCCGGCCGCCGCGCTCGTAGATATCGGTGACCGGATGACACGTCGATTTTGTCTGCCGTACACAGACCGACAACCACGTCATCCTCCAGAGCCGATGATTCCACCAGGATTTCTCCAAACGGGTCCATGATCATCGCGTTCCCGTTCTTGATCGTGTCGTGATCGACGCCGATCGGATTCGTGTAGATTCCGTAGACGCCGTTCTCGTAGACACGGGTCGGCAGCCAACGCATCAGCCATCCCCGTCCTTTCGGTCCCAGGAACTCTTGCCTTAGTGCGACCGGGTCTCGATCCCGATTATCCCATAACGCCTTGTCGATCTTGCCACGTCCAGGCATGGTGGATTCCATGCCGCACGTGACGTGAGGCATGAAGATGATCTCGGCGCCCATCATGGCTGTAATCCGGACGTTCTCGGGCAGGTTGTTGTCGTAGCAGATCAGTATTCCGAAAGGGCACCCGCAGAGCTCGAAGGTTGTGAACGTGTCCCCGGAATCGATGTGGTCGCTGATGAAGGCGTGGAGTTTGCGGTGCTTAGTGACAAAGCCGTCAGGACTGACGACGGCGTAGGTGTTGAACATCCGGTCGCCATCCCGCTCGACCAGGCCGGCTGCGATCGGTACCCCGAAGTCACCGGACATCTCGATCAGTCGCTTAACGGATGGCCCATCCGGGACCGGCTCTGCAAGGTCGAGAAGCTCGTTGCGCGACAGTGTCATCAGGAAGGTGTATCCCTGGATGCAGCACTCGTGGAACGACACGATTTCGGTGCCTTGATCGACCGCTTGTTGCGTCAGGGCTTCAATGCGGCCCAGGTTGTACTGGACGTCGTTGTCTTGGGGTTCGAATTGTGCAGCGGCGATGCGTATGTCTTTCATAGCGATTCCGAGTCGGTCGAATGACCGGCGAGGAATCCGTCCAGCCGACGAATCAGGAATCCCAGTCAGCCGCCAGATCCTCCCAATCAGAGTTCTGGGTTCTTACCAAATCAACTCGCTTATCCCGCCGCCAAGCCTTGATTTGCCTTTCTCGATACCACGCAGTATGTCGGCTGGCATATTCCTCGAACTACACGAGTCGAGTGATGTTGTATCTGGAGGTGAAGCCCCTTCGCTTCGATCTGTGCTCACGAACTCCGCGTCGAATGTTGTTGGTCAGGCCGGTGTAGAGCGTCTTGTTGCGACTCGAGAGGATGTAGACGTAGTGTGGCATATTCCCGAGTGTAGCCACATACAACCTTAGGTGCCAGCTGTGACAGACTCCTCGGCTAGGCCTCGGAGTTGAGACCATCAATCAGCCCTCGCATATATCCGACCGCGAAGAGCCTGCCCAGAATGTTGTATCCCCCCGTCTCATTCTCGTCGATTGCGAACGTCGGTGTATGATCCGGCCGGATCGGGCCTTCGAAACCGATGTCCATGTAGGCCTTGAGCGCTTGCGCCATGTCCGTATCCCCGTCATCGTGGAACGACTCCGCGAAGGTCGGCACCTTTCCGTGCAGGTCACGGAAGTGGGCGAACGGGATCCTGTCTTTTCCGAAGTGCTTGAGCGCCGAAGGGATGTCTGCGCCCATCGCCGTGAAGTTACCCTGACAGAAGGTGACTCCGTGATACTCACTTGGGTAGAGGCTGAGGATCCGGTCGTAGTTCTCGATGCTGTTAACGATCCGGCTGATCCCGCGGATCGGTGACAGCGGTGGATCATCGGGGTGGATGCCCTGGCGAACCTTCGCCTCTTCGGCGACGGGGATGACCTTCTTCAGGAAGTACTCTAGCGTTTCCCACAGCTGGTCCTGAGAGACCTCCCCGTGTTCGGTCAGGGGGGCGTTCTCCATCAGCTTGTGGTCGTAGCTGCTCGAGAGGGCGTTCCCCCGAGTGCGGGTGGTGAACGACGTCCGCATCCAGCCGAAGACGGCCATCCAGTTCCAGCACATGATGCTCACGCCGGCTGCACCCAAGTTAAGGATCGTCTGGCAGTAGTCGTCGATTTCGGCGTCGCGGCCCTCTTTGCCGAGTTTGACGTTGTCGGATATGGGGACGGATTCGACGACCGACCACTCGAGCCCGGCGTCGGCGATGCGCTGTTTGTTACGGACGATGGCCTCGTATGGCCACACGCGGCCGCTGCGGCCTTCGGTCGGGAGGGTCGTGACGATGTCCGTGACGCCCATCTGTTTGGCGACGGCGAGGTTTTCTTCGCTGAAGGGGCGGAGGACTAGGGCTAGTTTCATAGAGGCTCCTGTGGGCAGTCGGAGACTGCCCTTGCAAAGTGTCAGTCCGTGACGCCGTTCTTGGTGCCGCAGAGGTGGACGTCGATGCCCAGGGCTTGAGCCATCGCGGCTTTGGCAGCTAGGCACCGGTTGGCGGCATCAGCTGTCCTGGCGTAGGCAACTTGGATATGGTTGGCCTTCTGCCGAGCCATCATCTGGTCGCGGGAGACGCCGTAGGTGATACCGTGCATAATCGGCCAGACCGGTGTGGTGGCGTTGAGACGCTTTTGCGTCTCGTCATCGGGCAGCTTCGCGACCTTACCGCGACCAATATCCATGTGCAGCTCATCGTCCTCGACGAACACGCGGCTCCACACGATCTCACCGGGCTTGCTGATACCCGCGCACGTTCCGCCCCCAAAGGGGAAGTACATGGGGACCTGGCGATACGAGGTCGTGCCCGCGTATCCCCCGATGTAGTGGGCGGGCGGCGCGCCTCCCGAGATCAGGAAGACCCAGACGTAGTCGTTTACGCCACGTCCCTTGTAGTGCTCGCCCCAGCGGACATCGTGCAGGGTCGTCTCTGGAGGCTGACGAAGTGACCGCCAGACCCGGTTGGTGATCAGTGCATCGAGCCCTGCACATTCGTCGACTTCGTTGAAGTGGGGGAGGGCGTTCCCCTTGTAGAGAACCCGATCACCCTCGCGAGACTTAACGGGAGGACGGTCGACATTGTTGAGGATACCCTCGACGAGATCCGATGCCGGACAAGTGGCGTTTAGGCCTTGCTGATACTGGATCCCGATCGTATCGCACCCGTAGTCGTCGGCAATCCTTATGGCGGCGATATACATCTTGCACTGCAAGAGAATCTGGTCGTCCGTCAGCTCTGTCTTTGGCTTCTTGCCCACGTCGAAGGTTAACCCTTTTCGCTCGAGCCACGACCGGACGGCCAGGGCTTCCTTGTCGGACACGGCTTGCATTTCTGCGAACAGCGCTGACTGGCTGAGCCGCTCCTTGAACAAGCCCGTCGGGTTCAGAAGATGGTCGGGGATGATGGCGTTGAACATGCCCATGCATCCCTCATCGAACACCCCCATGATCGCCTTCTCGTTCTGCAGATCGGCAGCCAGGCTCTCGCCCACCGTACGATTACGATCAGGCAGACGGTAGTTCCTGAGGTCGCGTACGTGACTCGTGTCGTGGGTTACCCGTCCCGTATCCAGCCATTCGCGCAGACCGCGCTTAAAGAAGCCGTCTGTAAAGTTGAGGCTCCAGAGCGTGCTGTAATCGACACCCGCCTTGGTGAGCGACCCGTTCAAGTTGAGCATCCCGACGAGTCCCGGCCACTGACCGTTCCAGTTGGCCACGGTCAGGATCGGACCCTTGTGCGTCGTCAGCCCGGGCAATACGTGGTGGCTGAACTGCCACACGGCCTCCGCGACGATCAACGGCGCGTCGTTCGGTATGTCACGGAAGATCTCCATCCCTTCCTTCTGACTCGCGATGAAGCCGTGCCGTTCGGCTTTCTTGTATGGATGACCACGCCGGACCTTACAGCCCTCCTTCCGAATGGCAGCTGTTACCTTCTGTTCCATGGCCTTTTGCGCCGGCCAGCACATTCGGTTGGCGCTGAGACGCAGGTCGCCGCTCGCGATCAGAATCACTTCCTTGCTTGCCATATCTCCCTCGCTCCGGCCTAAGCCGGGATCGGTGTGCTCCCACTTTCACTGGACTGGTAGGCCGCTTCGACCACGGCCATCGTGCGAATCGCATCGGTGACGTCCGTCGAGGCCCGGTCGATCTCCCCTGCGGTCGCCCGCATCACGCTTCCCATGGTGCCGTGAAAGGCGTGCGGGAACCAGGTTCCTTCCAACGGTACCCCAGTCCAGTCTGCGCCGTCCTTCGAAATCTCCAAGATGTCTCGCTCGCCCGTGGAATAGTCGAGCAACACCCCCATCTGCGCGCGGATGGCACCCCGGCTTCCTTCCCAACGGATGTAGCTCTCCTGATGTTTGCGGCCGTGATCGTGGCCATGGTTCGTCACTATGTTCGCCGAGAGGTCATCACCATAATCCAGAACCAGGCTCGTTCTCGTGGCAGCCAGGTTGGGGTTGGCAGGATGTCGGGTAGTCTTTGCGTAGACGCCTGACGGTTCGCCCATGAAGTGGCGGATCAGGTCGATGTAGTGGATCGAGTGATACAGGATCTCCAGACGGGGAATCCCTTCCAGGAATGTCCACAGGCTCCAGGGGGTGTGGACAGTCACGCGGAATTCCATGCTGTGCACGTCGCCGATATCTCCGCGTTCGATCATCTGTTGGGCCACGAATGCGAACGGCGCATATCGCATCTGGAAGTTGACTGCAGCCGTGAAGTCGCGGTCCTCACAGATCTTTAGGATCCTTTTCGCCGCAGCCAGATCTTCGCCCATTGGCTTCTGAATCAGGAGCCCTGACCCTTCGGGAAACGCGGGAAGGAGGTCGGGCAAAGCGGTGGCTGGGACAGCTACATCATATACGACGTCATCTGGCTGGTTGGTGGCCTGCTCAAGGTCTGCATACACGGTGTCGAGACCGAAGTCGTCAGCCAGTTTCCGAGCCTTGGCGGAGTCGAGATCGAAGATGCCGCGACGCTTGAAACCGGCGAAATCATACGCCGGATAGTGTGCATCACGCACGATCCCGCCGGCCCCAATCGAGACAATCGGGCGCGGGTTTGCAGGTGAAGGAGGGGCCTGTGAAAGGTTGTCTGCCATTGCCCGCCCAACCTAAGGTGCCCACATGCCGGAAACAAGGATGATTTCGCCGGTCCGGGTGGTCCGGTTCTTCCGTGGTTATTGGTTTTGGGGGGAGGGGGACTAGGCGGAGGCCCTGGAGTAATTCCGGAGCCCGATCCGCCAGAAGATGCACGAGACCGTCAGCATACCGATGGCGACGGCGATGTCCAGGATTAGGGCATTCGTAGTGAGTCGATCGGTGAGTGCTTCAGCGGAAACGGTGATGGCGAACGCGATCGGGACGATGAAGGTGAGGATGAACTTGAGCCAGAAGGGATAGATGCTGATCGGCCAGCGATCGGCCTGATACATCGTGTCAAAGATGTTCTCGATCCGGATGAACCAGAAGGCGAGCGTGGCCAGGATCAGCCAGAAGCTGCAGATGATGGCCCACGTACACCGGGGACGAAAACAGCCTCCTGGCCTGTACCTGCAAAAGCGATCTGACTGAGTCCGGTCACCACACTAACAGTGACCAGGAGGTGGGGGAGCAATGATGTTGCCGCAAACCATGATATGGCCCGACCGACGTCGAGTTTCGGGTTCAGCCCAAGTCCTGTGCCGAAGAATGCGGCAATGAGGATCAGGTTCTTGAAGAAGCCGACGGCGGGGATCTCTGAGGCAAGGTATCGAATGAGGACGGGTTCATAGAATAGGAGGAGGGCAGAAACGATGAATACTCTTGCTACTTTTATTTCTCTTCCTCCGAGTGAGTGTGGTTCGCTCTTGGCGTTTTTGTGGTCAGGGGCGGAGTCCGTGCTGCTCTAGGTAGACTCGCTTCCCCCAGTCTAGGTCTTCTGGAAACAGCATCATCCCGCCGCCGCGCCAGAGGCCACCTGCTTCCAACAGATCCAGATAAGTACGGCGCATGACTGTATCGCGAGGGAGTGTGGCTAGGTCATCGTGGGTGAAGAGGCGGAAGAAACCGCAGCGGCCGGAGCCGGGCCCGATCGGGTAGAGGTAGCACTCGCGCTGGAACCGGAAGATGTTCGAGGTTCGGGGCATGCCGTCCTGGTATTGTGGATCGAGGAGCCAGGATCTACAGACGACCGCCTTAAAGGTTTTTTCGGGAAAATAGGTCGTGAAGTCTCGGATGGCATCTTGGATCGATGCGCCACACTCGTCGAATCCCATTCGCCCGTCCTCCGGGATGTGGATCTCGAGGATTGGGTCCTCCGGTTTCAGGATCAGCTGCCACTCGGTCATCGACAGCGTGATGGGTTCCTGCTGCGCGTGACCCGTGGGCCGGACGGGCGTGGCCCGGATCTCTTCGGCTGTCTCCTTGAACTCAGATGGCCACGCCGTGTCGTCGTCATCCTTGGCCTTCCATCCGGCGTCCGTGAATCGATGACCTGCTTCGGCTACGACTTGGACGCGCCCCGACTCTGTGTGTCGATAGGCCCGAAAGGCGCTGCGATATGGGGCGTGGATGAATTGCAGACGGTTCAGCCGAAGGATTCGTCCGACGAGACTACCCGCAATCCACTGGAATCCGCGTGTATGTAGACCCCATCTGGGCGGGTCGAAGGTATGGACAAACCCGTGGTCCAGGGGCTCGCCCAGGCGGTGGTATTCGCTCGCCCAGATATGAATGTCTCGGCAGTTCAGACGGCTCACCGCTTCGGGGATCCCGTGCGCCTGGTGTGAACGGACCATCGCATCGATGCCCGAAAGTGCGATCAGGAGGTAGAATGCTCCTGTGAGCGAATCAAGCGCAGGAAGATGGGCGGGCCATTTCGAGATGGGCGGCCGGGACTCGGTCCTATAAATGAGGCGGTGAGCGTGCCACGCGAGCATCTCGAGGTTGGGATCGTTCCGGAAAAGTGCGCCCACCTCCAGGCAATCCGAGATCGCCTCCTCTGTCAACTCGGTCCAGCTGGCGGCTTCTCGGATACCGTCTTCTTCCAGGAAGGGAAGGGTGTCTGGGAAGCTGGACTCGGATTCGGGCCAGCCGTCGGCCAGCGGCGAGTCGCCCATGGATGCAATTGAAAAGCTAGGCAAGTTGTTCGGCTGACGTGTGGGCAGCAGAGATGACGTGATCGGCCTGGCCTTCGGTCATGTCGAGGTTCAGCGGGAGGCGGAAGATCTCGTCTCTCCAGAGTCGTTCGGATTCAGGACAAATCCCCTCACCATATCCCCGCAACGTGAAAGGCTCGTCGAGATAGGCTGGCTGGTTGTGTGTCGGCATATCGACGTCCTCAGCCCGCATCAGGTGAGCAAACGCGTCTCGTGGTGTCGGCGCAGGGTCCTCTCCGCCCAGCGGCTGGTTCAAGATAGCAGTCTCCGCTTTGATCTGATCCGACGCGATCCGTGCAACATACCAATGGTAGACGTGGTTGTGTGGCCCGTCGGTCTGAACTGGTTTGATCATCGGCAGATCGGCTAGGCCGTCGGTGTATCGTTGGGCGATGGCTCGACGTTCGTCGTTCATAGTGTCGAGCTTGGGGAGCTGCGTGTGCCCGGTTGCCGCCCTGAGTTCGTCCATCCTGAAGTTCTCGCCGATGATTTCGCCCGTTCCCCTGACGTTTCGGAGTTGCGTGGCCTTTCGCGTCCACCCACCGGACACGCCGTCCCGGAGCACGAGAGCGCCGTCGTCGCAGGTGGCCATGTTCTTCTGTTCCTGGAAACTGAAAGCACTGGCACCGGCATACTGCGCGGTGTGACGCCCATCGTATCGGCCGCCCGCACACCGAGCCGGGTTGAACACGAATCGGGGGTCGTGATCGTCAGTAATCTTCCTGAGGCGGGCCATATTCGGGAAGTATCCCTCGTAGGAGGACACATACAGCGCCCGCGTCCGTTCATTGACCAGGTCCTCAACCGCATCCACGTCGATGTTCAGTGTGTCCGGATTGGTCTCAGCAAATCGGATCGTGGCGCCAGCCCTGAGTGGGTAGATCGCCGTCGCGATGTAGGTGATCGGGTTGGTGATGACCTCGTCACCCGGCTCGAGACCGATCAGGTGGGTGGCGATCGAGCGCGCGTTGCAGGCGCCGTTCAGGGGAAGGGCGAAGTCGACCCCGCAATGGGAGGCGAACTCACTGGCAAAGGCATCGACCTTTCCGTCGCTGGTCAGGCCTGACACGAGACCGCTCTTCATCACGGGGATGACGGCTTCGATCTCGTCGAGGCCGTAACGGGAGCCGAACGGGTGTTGTATGACGTCCAGATATGACCCTTAGCGAATGTTTCGGATATACTGCGACGCGTAGGACCGGACTTCTCGGCCGTTCAGCACGTGGAAACGTCTTAGACGGTCGAGGGTCTGGAGCGAGAACCGATTCATGGGGATGTAGACGAGACGCTTCTTCAATTGTTTCGCAATCCGGCGCCATCCGGCTGAGGGGGCGACCGGTGAGACCAGAGCGATGCGTTTCTCGTTCGAGTGGAGAGTGGCTCCCATGATCAGCCGCTCTTCAAGTGTTTCGGCTTCCTCGAACCGTGGGTCGGTCCAGACATCCGGGATCGAGCGCGGCGGAAAGAGGAGGAAGCAGCCGCCGTAGATGGCTTGCGCAATGCCAGGACCCAGGATGTTGTCCGAGAAGTCGGTGGCGTAGAAGCATAGCGTCGATTCCTCGTTGTGCTCGGCATACCACGTCGTGTGCCACGGATATTTGTGCGGGTCGGCCGGCGTGTCGTAGAGGAAGATGACTGCGTCGATCGATCCCTTCGAAGGTGGAAGTTCCCTGACATATAGATCGCGGGTGTGCCAGTTCCGAAGTGTTTCACGGATGTCCAGCCCGTCCTTGAGGGAGGACGTGAACTTCTCGGATCGCGCCAGGTCTTCCCCGATCAGAATGCGGGCCTGCTCCCGGACGTGCGCGTTGAAGCTCTCGATCCGGTCGTCCTCCGGAGGGTATGAGCACTGGCGATATGGGTCCCACTGCATCGACCACTTCTGCTGCTTCTCCTCCGGTGGGCTCGGTTGGAGGGGGAGTTCACGCCACTCGAGCTGGGCGCCGAGGAGCCGGTTCTTTGTGTCCGCGTCACCAGACGGGAAGATCCCGAGGTCGAACCTGAGGGATACTTCAGGATGAGGCGAGGCAATCTGCGGAGTGTATCGCCGCGCCGTTTCGATCAGGGTGGTGGCGAAGTCGTCGCCCCCAATTTGTTTGGCAGCCAACGCGATGTTGTAGAGGTCGGGCGACATTCGGCTGTCGAGCAGCGTCAGGTTGCGGATGTACTTCAGCATCAGCGACAGCGTCTGCGGTGTCAGCCAGTGGGACTCTAGGTCGTGCTTCCGGACCCATTCCGATCGCGCCTCCAAGATGAGCGACTTGATTCCGTCGATGGCCTGGGTCTCGTCGGGCATCATCTCCGCGCGTCGATGTTCGTAGAGCTGTGTGATGTAGGGAAGTTCACCGAGCACGAAGTAGAGGCAGTTGGGCACGACGTAGAAGGTTTCCGCCGGCCAGACCGGACTGGCGTCTTCGGGTGCCGGATCGTGTTTCTGGTAGGCTTCCCGAATCCAGGGCCAATCCATGACCGAACACACGAAGAGGATTCGCTCGTAATCTAGCTCGAGCAGATGTAGCTGATGCGCCATCCACCGGATCCGATCTCTTCGCTGGCTGTCAGGCTCGGGGCGGGGGAGCCCAGTGACGAGCGCGGCATCGAACTTTTCCAGGCTGATCTGCTTGAGTGCGTATGGGTCGGGGTATGTCGCGGTTTGCTGCTCGAAGTTCTCGACACCCAGATCGATGTAGGCTCTCGTGATGTTGGCTGCCAAGGCTTCCCGGATAGCTGCGATCAGGGGTTGGCAGGGGTCGATCGGTACGAAGCTGTATGCCGAAGCCTCGTCGCCGACACCACCCTCTCGCTGAGCGACGATGTGAACGCGCGGTAGGTGCCCAATGGCCTCTTCGACCGCTTCCTCGAAATCGTCGGGGATCGGAATTGCGACACAGTCGTAGTCATCCGCGTGAATGCGCTGACGGACCTCGAGTGCGAAGTCGCCGCTCCCGTGAATGACGGGGAGGAGTGTGATGTGGTCTGAGAGTTGGAGGACGGGATGCATAAGCGAAAGGAGAAGCCTGGCTGGTCTTTTCGGCCGCAAGACGGATGAGTGCCACGGACGGGCTTGGACAGCGCTAGTTATCGTCGTCGCGGTTCGGGTTCAGCGGATCGTCGCTGCCGAAGAAGAAGTCGCTCAGGTTGACCCCGGGGACCTCGCCGCCGAGCGCACGGTTTTGTTGTTCGGCCAGCTTGTCGAGGTCCTTCGCCTCCTCGCCCAGCACGCGCACAAGTGCCTCGCGCCACGCTTCGTCCTTGCTCAACGGATGGTCTGGGTCTTGTCCTAGCCGCTTGAGGGCGTATTGGAGGATGTGGATCCCGTCACGAGGTGAGAATTTGAGGTTGAGGTCTTGGGCGCGCTGGAGGAAGTCGACCGTGAGGTTGAGCATCTGGTCCTCGGCAAACGGAAGATGATACTGGAGGATGGCCAGCTCGTCCTGCCGGTTCGGATACCCGATCTCCAGCGTCGGCTGCAGGCGGGAGAGGATGTAGTCCGGGATCTCGTAGGTGGATTCGTCGTCGTTCATCGTGACGCAGCAACGGAAGTCCTGATGGGCGGGGATGGTGATCCCCGCGATGACGCTTTCCACATACCTGCGATGGTCGAGGAGCGGGGCAAGCGAGGCCCAACTTTTCTCGTTCATCCGGTTGCCCTCGTCGAGGATGCAGATGCCGCCCGTGATCATGGCGGTAACCAACGGGGACGCGTGGTAGGCTATCTTGCCCGATTCGATCAGGACTGGTGTGACCAGCAGATCCTCGGGACGCGTATCGCTCGTGCATTGATATATGTAGAGGGACTGCTCCTTCTCCCTCGAGGCGGCCATTGCCAACGTCGTCTTTCCGATACCGGGTGGCCCGATCAGTCTGGGCGCCAGCGGAAGATCCTGTTCGTGGACGACCAACCAGCAGGCGAGGAGCTGTTTAAGGACATCGGTCTGGCCGATCCATTCTTGAGATTGATCGACCTCGAGAGACAAGGTTAGACTGATTCCGTCAATGACGACTTGATTCTGGGAGCTACCGGACTTGGGCATCGAATGCGACTCGTTTCTGACTGAGGGTATCTTCCGTATTTAAAGGGGTTTGTGGACTTTCATGAATATAACGGGGCCATTCTGGCCTGTCCAGCCTACGTGTTTGACTTTCCGCCGAGAATCGGCTAACTCTAGTCCTAACCTGAAGTGAGTATCTGTTTACTTATCGCAGAGCAGAGCCGTGCAAACCACGCGAATCCGAATCGTCCTGCTGTGTCCTCTGTTCCTGATCGGTTGTTTGGCAGAGGACCCGTCCTCCTTCAGAACCGTCGATAGTCTCCTGACCGGTATGTGGACCCAGGTTAACGATCCACCAGCTCCCCCAACGATTGATTTCAACCCGGATAGAACCTTTTCTTCATTCAGCAGCGGCGTACCCGGTGCGGCTGTGCGGGATTTCTCCGGGGACTTCTGGCAGGCCGGTGAGGTCATTGCTTTTCGAGGGACCGGGCCTGTAGAGGGCGTTCGTGTCCAGTTCGTCCACTTCACGATTCAGGAAGACCCCCTGGTGCTGACGATGGCGCCGATCCTGCCGAAATTCGTGAACGAGACCATCGGCGTCGAGGACATCAACGGCATGTCGGAATCCGATGTCGAGTCCGCGCTCCGTCGATTCGACGGTCTGCCCATTCCCGAGACCGCTCTCGGGTTCTCGTTCGACTACCTCAAGTAGGCATCGATGATCAGACGCTACGCGCACATCCTGTTCGGCCTGGCCCTCTGTATATCAACGGGTGATGTCGGTGCTCAGGACACGACAACGGTCTCGGGGGTCGTGAGTGACGCCACCGACGGCACGACCTTGTCGGGCGCAAACATCAGGCTCTACTCCTCACGGGAGTCGCAGGCCGCGATTTCGGCTGCTGACGGTTCCTTCCTGCTGGAGAACATCACGCCGGGGATCTACGGGATGGAAGTCTCGTTCATCGGATATCGCCAGTGGCTGCTGACAGACCTCAAGATCGCCGGGGATCCGATCGATCTTGCGATCAAGTTGCGGCCCTCCGCGCTTTCGCTGGATGACATCGTGGTAACGCCCGGGCGCTTCTCCATCCTGAGCGATACGCCCTCCGCGCCCCAGACCCTGACCCGAAAAGAGTTCGAGGCGATGCCGTTTGTGGGGCAGGACATCTACCGAGCCGTGTCTCGTCTGCCCGGTGTGACGGCCAGTGACTTCTCTGCAAGATTTACCATCCGGGGCGGTGATTACGACGAGATTCTCGTGACGCTCGATGGGCTCGAGCTGTATGAACCTTTCCATCTGAAGGACCTCGGTGGTGGTGTGATGAGCATCGTCGACGTCGGGCTGATCCAGAGCGTGGACCTGATGACGGGCGGATTCCCGGCTGAGCATGGCGATCGGGAAACGGCCGTGCTCGAGATGCGGACCCGGACACCGAGAGAGGGTGCGTTGACGCGGGCAGAGATCGGGATCATCCAGGCCACTGCTCGGGCCGAGGGCGCGACCGAACGGATGTCCTACCTGGTTTCCGGGCGCGTCAGTCATCTCGACCAAGCCGTCGCGAAGTTCAACCCAGATGATGACTTCTCACCCGACTTCTACGATGCGTTCGGCAAGCTGACCTTCCAGGCCAACGACCGCCACCAGTTGTCGATCAACGGATTGCTTGCAGCGGATGATCTCTCTGCTGTCGACCAGGCGTTCGACCGGTTCGAGAGTCAGTACGCCAACGGGTATGTCTGGTCGATATGGAACGCGTCGCTGGAGAGCGGGGCTCGTGTCCGGACGATCGCTCACCTCGGTCAATTGTATCATCGGCGGAAGGGGACCGAGCTAGGGTTCGACAACAACGTCTCCAAGATCGTCGACGACTGGCGGAACACATATATTTACGGCGTGAAGGCTGATATCCAGCTCATCGGCGGGAAGCGACACGCGCCTCGTTTCGGGGTCGATCTGAAGGCGGGCCAGACGGAATATGACTTTTTCGAGCGCACGTTGATTCCAACGGGGCCGGAGGTGTCACAGGCGCGATACACGACCGAGTCGTCCCTGGTCAAGCACACGGGCAGCGAGATCGGTCTCTATGCGGCCGACAAGCTGCGGGCAACTGAGTCTCTGACGTTCGACGTCGGACTGAGGCTCGACCGTCAGTCGTGGACGGACGACACGAAGGTCAGTCCGCGCGCGGGAGTGGCCCTCAGTGTCGATGAGAACACTGTGCTTCGGGCGGCTTGGGGGCAATACTATCAGGCACAGGACATCCAGGAACTGCAGGTCGAAGACGGCGAGCAGGCATTCCAAGACGCGTCACTATCGACCCACTACGTGGCCGGGATCGAGCGGCGGATCGGGCGTGGCCTGCTCGTGCGAGCCGAGGCGTATTACAAGGATCTGGCAGACATCAAGTATCGCTTCGAGAATCTGGACGACGAGACGGACTTCATCCCGGAAGCGGAGGGTGACCGCGTACAGTTGTTCCCACATTCAGGCGTGTCGAAGGGTCTCGAGCTGTTCGTGCGACGAGACACCGGCAGGCTGAACTGGTGGATGAACTATGCCTTCTCGAGCGTAAAGGAGACGTTCGATTTTTCCGGGGCGACGTTCGAGACAGCGGGCAACGAGGCGCCAAGGCGGTTCGATCAGCGGCACTCGTTCTCGATCGACATGATCTTCAGACCCAAGGATAACTGGCACTTGGGGTTGGGGTGGGAGATCCGGAGCGGTTGGCCATACACGCCTCGCTTCGTTGAGACAGTGACCACCTCGGATGGCCGTCAGTTCAGGTCGCTCGTGCTGGGCGAATTTCTGTCTGATCGCTATCCCCTGTATCACCGGCTGGATGCCAAGATCAGCCACTGGTATGATTATGGACGCGTACAAATGCGCGTCGCCTTCGGCCTGACCAACCTCTACAACCGCGAGAACGTCAGACGCTACACCTACACCACGGGGGGATTCGGGGGAGGTGGACAGGGAGGGCCTGGCGGACCCGGCAGTCAGGGCGCCACGTTCGGTCAGCTGTCCGAGGGGTGGCTTCCTGCGTTACCGTTTATCGACATCGGGTTCGGGTTCTGATTCATGCCCGAGGAATCAGTGGCCGTCTCCGCAGGGTCAGGCTCGTCTTTATAGAGGTCTTCGATTGACACGGTGGCCGTTACAAGATTAGTATTGTGCTAAGTATGGAGCGGACTTCACCTCGTACCGGGACGATTGCCGTGTCTTATCCAACCAGATGGCTCTGCCTGTTCGCTCTACTTTCAGGCTGTTTCAGTTCAGAACGCGATAACCTCCAGGATCCCGCCAATACTCCGATCCTCCAGATCGGGCCTGCCAGTTTCGACGCCTCGAATGCGTCGGTCGTCCTGACGTGGTCGTTCATCGGTCAGGGAGAGATCCCCGAGTTTCAAGTACGGCGTCGCATCTCGAACGACTTTGAAATAGTCGGCGTCGTGCCCGGCTTCCCGGGGGGCCAGTTCGAACGCCGAACGCTCACTTTCAGGGACCAGTCGGCTCCCGGAGGAGAGACGGTCACCTATAGAGTGCGTGTGCCCATCGAGAATGCGCCCGCCGCTTCCACTGATGCCAGCACGGTACGTGTTCCGGGGGCGCAACTCTCCTCGACTGTTACCAGCCCTGCTGCGGGATCTATCCGGGTCAACTGGCGACCGTCCGACGAAGTCACACGCGTGGAGGTGATTCGCTCTGTCCAGGGTGAAGAGATGGTCATCTATGGCACGGACGATCCGCGTCGCCGGACGTTCGTGGACACCGGTCTCGTCGGGAATGTGGAATATGCCTATCGCATCAGGTCCTTTCTTTTGGACACATCAATCGAGAGCGTGATGAGATCGTCCGGATTTTGGTTGAACACGACGTCCAGCGCCACGGATGTCAAGCCGGCATCCGGGGACATCACTCTTCTCTACGGCGTGAATTCGAACCCGTCGTCCAGTGTTGTCTACATCTACCATCACGGCTCGCTCGTCACGCGGGAGCGTCGGCTATCGACAAGCCGGTTCAGCGGGACGATCTCCAGGTCCGGAGCGCCGGTCGAACGTGACGATCGTGACCTGCGATCCGAGTCGGTTTCGGTCGACACGCCTCCTTCCGATATCGAGGTGATGGTATCCACACCTCTTGGTGACTTTAGGAGTATCGTCCAGGTCCTGATCGCGGGAATCAGTGATTCGGACGGACAGACCGTCCTGGTTCCCCACGGGTCGAGTCCCGCGAGGGATGTCAAGCGCTGGCCGAACCCCGAAGGGGCCACGCGGACGGCCGTTTCCAGTGACCGATTCGCGTTCTTGATCTACGTGGCAAGCGGTCGGACGCTCAGAGTGTTGGATGACCGCCTGAACGAAGTCGATACGTTCCAACTCCCGGCGCCGGTCCAGGATCTGGAAGTTCACGGCGAATCCGTCTGGATGATCGACCGAGATGGAAACGTCTATCGGGCGAATATCTCGGCCGTCAACCGTATCCCGATCGCGTTCGACTGGTCTCCCGTCACACTAGCGGCTGGCGCGAGGCCCCACGCGCTTTCAAATGGGGTGTCAGGACAGATCTTCCTGCTCGATCCAACGCTTCGAGAGGTGCACGTGTTTAATGTGGATGGCGACTATGAGACAACGTGGATACTTCCGAAGAACCGTGACTTCACCAACGGGGACATTCACGCGGCGTCGGGTACGTCTGTGCTTGTCCTCGACGATGGTGGAACGATCCACTCATTCAGGCCCTGAGGCCCATTCTTGCGAACGCGACTTACGACAAGCCTGCTGGGGTGCGTGGTTCTTCTGATGGGGAACCTGTGTTCTCCTGTGCGCGCGCAGGATCAGGCCGATTCGGACAAAGCAGCAGGGCAAAGGTTGAATGAACTGCTGTCGATGCCTGGCCTGCTGGCTGCGATCCCGTCCGCGGACCTACCCACCGGGCCCGAGCGGGCGTCTCTGTTCTTCGAGATCGGGCGCTGCTATTACGCGATAGGTGATTCTGCCCGAGCGGCCCAGGCCCTCCGATACGCATATGGTCTCGATCCAGCGTTGGAAGCAAGACACGTCGAGACCCCCTTCGCGAGTGCTGACCTCCTTCAAGCGAAGTCGTTCGTAGTGGGTCTGAGCCTGAGTGAGAAGCGCGAACACTACGCCGGTACGTCAAAGCTCAAGGCTGCCGGTCGATCGCTGATTCTTCCGGGATGGGGACAGATGTATCGTGGTCACAGGAAGCGTGGTCTGGTTGCGCTTGGTGCTATAGCCGCATCCGGGCTGTATCTGGCTAAAGCGGCTCGGGACTACGACAGCGCGAAGCGAGATTACGAGGCGACAACGGTCTCGGAATTGAGCCTCGAATTGCTCCAGGAGGGGGGTGAGATCCCGCGTCCCTTCGAATCGCGCTATGAGATTTACCGGAGCAAGGCGAGCGTTGCGAACACGGCAGCCATCCTGCTTGCCGCCGTATGGGGCGCCAGCGTTCTGGACAACCTGATTCTCGAGCCGAATCGCTTCGAGTTGCGGGTCGGTATCGGGCCGTGAGAAGGATTCTCCTGACGCTGGTCTGCCTAGCGACCCTCCTCTTCGGCGAGCAGGTTCTGGCTACCAGCCGCATCGCCGTCCACCCATTCCGGTTCGCATCAGATCCGGACTATGGCGTGTTTCTTTCCGACCGGATCACGGCGGAACTCTACAACCGCAGCTATTTCACCGCTCTCGATTCTCTCCGGTTCGAGTTGATCGAACCGGACAGCCTGTCCGGTGATCTGCTCGCCCGCACCCTGGACGATGCGCTGACCTCGGGAGACCTGGAGGCCATCCGGGGGCGTGTGGATGCGGATTACATTGTGGTCGGCGACATAACGGAACTCGGTCACTTCACCATCCGGGTCGCCGTCCTGGATCTGGCATCGGGAACGCGGATCTGGAACGGCGAGACAATCGACAATCCTGCGTGGACCTGGACGCAGGCCTCCCGGAACGTCGGTGACATTCCCGTACAGAAGCTTGTTGATGCCATGGGGTTCGGCGATTTCGACCGACCTGTATTCAACCCGGATGCAAGCGATTTCCCCAGGAAGATCGCTCTGCAGCCAGTCCACACGACGGTTGACGGTCCGCTCGCCGCGGATTGTCGTCGTCGTCTGGAGTTGGGGCTGACGAGAGACGGCCTGTTCGAAGTCGTAAAGGGCAGCTTGGGGTCGGAACCATCGCGCACGGCACCGCCCCGTCTCGACTTCCGGTGGCGGACTATGGCCCGGTCTGGCCTGGAAGTGGATGCCGTCCTGTGCAGTAGCCTGAAGACACTGGGGAAGGACGGAACGGTCCACAATATCGGTGTGACCTCACGGCTGATAGAGGTCCCCACGGGGCGGATTTTGTGGGCCGGTTCCTCGAGTGGGCGTCGTATCTGGCGCCACGATAAGCTGTCTGACGTGACCGATGCGACCATGGGGCTGCTGACCGAACAATTCGCCCAATACGGAGCGAGTGCGGCGGAAAGCTCACTGGCCGAAGTGCTCGCCGACGCAAACGACGGGCTCGGATGGGCGCAGGTGGGGCACGCTTATCTGAAGCGGGGTTTGCTCAAACAGGCGACTGAAGCGTTCAACACCTCTTTGACGTATTCTGACGCCAAAGCGGCTGCTCTGAACGGATTGGGCTTGGTGTCCATTCGGCGATTTGAAGGCTTCGACGAGGGCATACGGATGTTCAAGAAGGCGCTGGATGAGGACCCTGCCTATGTCGAATCATACGCAAACCTGGCTCAGGCCTACTTCGACCGAGACAATACAACCGGGACCCGATACGCTGAGGAGGCGATCGAGCAGGATCCGAACTATGCCAGGTCCTATCGGATCCTTGCACATTGGTACGAGAAGAACGAAGAGGACAAGAAGGCGGTCTCTTACTACCGAACCTATGCGTCGATGGAGCGGGATGACACGGAGACGATCGTTCGCTTTGGCCACGCACTCAGTCGGCTTAAGGCGTTCCGTGAGATCGAGGCAGACATCGAACCCGTCCTCCGGTCCCATCCCGAGGCCTACGAGCTACTCCCGGTCGTTGCCTACAAGGACTATCGTACGGGGCGATTCTCTCGGGCGCGTGAGCGTTTCGATCGTTTCCTGGGCCGTATCGGCAAAGGGGAGCGGGATGTATATCAGGATTTGTCCCCCCTTCTCAGGGATGCCTACCGAATGGCATATGAAGAGCTCGACGACGAAAATCGGAAGGAGTTCGAGTCGCGATTCTGGCTCGAGCGCGATCCCGATCTGACAACTGACGCGAACGAGCGTCATCTCGAGCATCTCTCCCGTGTTTGGATCGCCCGACGCGACTATTCCGACCTGGCCTACCCCTGGGACCGGCGTGGCGAGGTCTATGTGCGATACGGAGAGCCCGATTACCGTGCACGTTCAGGTTGGGTGCCGAGCCTTTTGCCTCCTGACGTTGAAGTCGTTAAGATGAACATCTACTCCCAGCTTTACAACGATCCCCCCGACGGAGAGCTGGTGGGGCCGGTGTTTCCCGTACGGAGCGATGCGGGCCTGGCGGTGCATCACGTGGAGGGGGACATCCTCGAGAATCCCGGGGGAACCTTCATGCCGGGCCGCACCCGCGCCCAGCAGGAGGAGCTCAACCGGGATCGGGCCGGTACGAATGTGCTCGGCTCTTTCGACTCCAATCCGCAAGGATACGCGCCCGTTACGCTTCAGCGTGACAACAGCATTGTCCGGTGGGAGTCCTGGACCTACGTGAGTCTGGGAGCGGTATTCGACTTTACGCAAGAGACCGGCGGGTCGGGCGGATTCGATTTTGCGCCGCTTCCTTCGTTCGAACCTGCCTCTTTGAAGTCGACGATCCGACTCGCCGAGTTTGCTCCGGAGATCGCCTTCGAGCGGAGCGTCGTAGAATCGCCCGATCTGTATGACGCACCTCGGTATCCGGATTTGGTGGGTTTCGAGGCGGACGTGGCCGACTTTCGTGGCGAGGATGGTGAAACGCGATTGGACATCGTGTATGCCGTCCCGACTGCTTCGGTACGGGCCAGGGACACCCCGCAAGGACGAACCCGTATCCTCACCCGGTCGATCGCGCTTGCCGATACCGCCTTCTCGCGCGTGATTCGACAGGAACGAACAGTCCAGTTCTCCGATCCGGCCGATTCATTAACCCTCGTCGATGTCATACCCAGTACTGTGCCCCCGGGACGATACGTCGCCACGCTGACGGTCAGGGAGGCTGGAACCGGCAAGACGGGGTCCGTAACCCGTGAAATCGACGTAGAAGCTTACGGGCAGGACTCGCTCCGAATCAGCGACCTGCTCCTGGCGTCCGACGCCGGCGATTATACCGGCCGGGTGCGTTTCCGGCGGGGGGCTCTGCAGATCGTGCCCCATCCTTCCAGAACATATCGGAGCGACGAGCGTCTAAAGTTTTACTATGAGGTCTATAACCTGGCTCAGGACGCGTTCGGTTCCACGCTCTACACGGTGACCACGACCGTGGTCGCGAAGGACTCCCAGCTTCGGGGGGTGTTCAGGCGCGCGAGAAGCCAGGAGGCTGCCGCAACCGTCGAGCAGTCCGGATCCAGCTCGTTCGAGAGATCATACCTCGAAGTCGATCTCGGCGCCGCAAAGCCCGGTGTGAACAGGCTGATCCTGACGATCGAGGACCTGAACGGGAAAGCGGTGGCGAGAAAAGAAGCTGTCTTCCAACTCGAAAAAGCGAAGGGCGAGTGAGATCATCAATCAAAACCATCCTCGCGGTAGTGGTTGGAGCGACCGGTCTGCTTGCCGAGGTCCACGCCGATAGCTGGATGCGTCGGGGCGTGCCGAACGGGGACCGGTTCGGCTGTCTGCTCTGTCACCAGACATCGGAGCCTATCGGAGGGGCATCGACCTATCCCCTGAACGGTTTTGGGGTGGACGCCAAACAGTGGCTCCAGTCCTCCAACTACACCAAGTGGAGCAAGTCTCTCGCCGACCGCGACTCGGACCACGATGGCTACACGAACGGCGAGGAATTGCAGGAGCTGACTGGGTCGTGGCGGGCCGAGTATATCGGTGAGGACATGGTCGTCAATCCCGATGCCTACGACCTGACTTCTGGTATTCCAAGGAACGCGACTAACCCGGGAACAGTCGACGCGATCGAGGGTGGGGCAGTCCGCATCTCATTCGATGAAATCGAACCAGACACGGTGAATGTCGGTGAGCTGGTACGGGTGGAGTTGAGAGGGTCGACTTCGGCCGCAGGTCGTGAGGTCACTTTTTCCGCCCTCGATTCGACCCCGCTTCCCGAAGGTGCGATCCTGTCCGGGAGCCTCTTCAACTGGCGTCCCGTTTTCGAGCAGGGCGGTACTCACCGCCTCCTTATCCAGATGACGGACGGCACCCAGGCGATTACGCAGAGTTTCAGGGTGACCGTTCTGGGTGGGGCAACGCCTCCTGAACCGCCAGAGCCCCCGCCTGCAGAGCGCATCATTCCGCCTGTGACCGATTTCACCCCGCTGAGGATGGATTTCGATGAGAACCGGCGTGTCGACCTGACCGATTTCCTTGCCATCGCCGCGTCCTACGGGCAGCGCGATTTCCGTTTCGACTTCGACCGAGACGGATTCGTCGGCTTTCGAGACATCCTATACTTCCGGCATTACTATAACCAGCGGGTGAATACCTCCGTGACCTTTCGTACTCCCGCCCTCGATCAGCATGTGTTCGAGCCGGTGACCACGGCGGAGATCGTCTTCCGAAACACGTCGACCGGTCTGTTCGAACGTGCGCACGCGGGTAACATTCTGATCGGCAAGTACGAGGTGACGAATCTGCAATACTTCCAGTTCTGGGATCGGACGGGAAGGGGTGCGCCCAACACGCCGCTGGCGATCGACGGCGTGATCTTCCCGGACTTCTATCTTGATAGGGGTGATTTTCCGGTCGTCGGTATCGACTTCGTGTCTGCGAAGGCATATTGCGAGTGGATCGGCGCGAGACTGCCCACGTGGACGGAGTGGGTGGTATCGGCGAACGGCGAAGAAGACCGGTTGTATGCACACGGGAACGAGATCACCTCGGCTGACGCGAACTACTTCGATAGTGGCGATCCCTTCGAGCCAGGCCCTTCACCCGTCGGTTACTACAACGGGGAAAGGGAGGCGTTCACCACGAACGACAGTTTCTCGAAGTACGCCGCTTATGACATGACCGGTAACGTGTGGGAGTGGACCGACCGCACGCGCGAGTCGTTCGGATTGGTGGAGACGGCGATCATGGGAGGGAGCTACGACGATGATCCGTTCGGATCCGCCCTGTTCTCTCAGGGGTTCACCTGGGAAGACGTGACGGCGAAGAAGGCGACGCTCGGGTTCCGGTGCGCGCGGGACCAGTAGGTCTTAAGACCATCTCTGATCGAAGGGAACGGTCAGCACCCCTGGCATCACCCTCCGCGAAAGGAACGCCATGCCTGCAGGTATCGTAGCACGGTTGCTTCAATTCAGGCGGTCAGAAGAGTTGCGTCGGAGAGGACGGAGTGATCGCAGGAAGGACAGAGCGCAGAAGCAGGAGAGGGGCAAGGTCAGCCCGGTGAAGGGCGGCGCATCGGACAACGACCAACAGCAGACTGCACGCGATCAGAAGGCCGAAGGATCGATCCTGGACACGTCCTCTATGCTGTCGAAGTGATGGTCTGCCGAGACGATCCTTTAAATTCGATTCGCACGCATTGAACCAAGGTGGACGGCATCCCTCGTAGGCAGCGCGGGATGCCGCTCCATGTACAGCGTTGCGAGCATCACGTCCGGTTTCGACACGGGAAGCGGGTTTGGGAGCAGAGCCGTGATCTCGCGCGTCAATTCGATCCCCGCCGATGTCTTACGCAGTGGGTATCTTGCGGCAGCATTGATTTCCCGTCGGGAGGTCCATAGTGCACACCCTGATCACCCTGATTGTTTCCTGCCTGATCGGTTTGCCCTGCTCGTTGTCGGGTGCGACACCGGAGTTTGCGTGCTTGTTCAAACGTCCGGAACGTCGCACGATGGAGATGCTCGTCCGGCAGGTCGACAAGCGTGCAGCGAAGCGATTCTCCAAACTGAAGGGCAGCAAGCAGGCCATCTTCCTTTCCCGTTTCTGGGATGATCATTGTCCCAGGTTCTCCAAGCTGTATGTCGATTTTCAGCTTGGCCAGCGCCGCCCGAATGCCTCTCCAAGCTTCTACAACGATCCTGACTTCCTGACGCCGGACTATTGGGTCTACGTGGCAACGAAGGACTCCCTCGATCTGGGTCGTACCACCGCACTGCTGGAAACCCTCCTGGAGAGCAACCCATCCGACGGTGTCGGCATGATTGCCCTCGGATACTGCTACCTGGAATCGGACTCTCTGGAGCAGGCAGAGGCGATGTTCCTCGAAGCCAGGAAGCACCACCGGAAGGAGCCGGCGGTCTACAACGGCCTCGGTTTTTCCTGGGTGAAGCGTCCCAACGGACAGACGGTGGGTCGTGACTACTTCAGTAGCACTCGACCGATCGTATGAGGCGGCCAGCTACAACCTGGCCATGAGCCAGGTTGCGACGCGAGCAACGGATGTACCCTACCACATCCGAAAAGTGACGCGTTCGTTCCCCAACCATCACGATGCGTATTACAAGCTCGGAGTGTGGCACGAGATCCGCAGCCGGTTCGATGGCGACTTCGTCGATGATGCGATGGACGCGTATCTGACCCAGACGGAAGCGAACCCCACCCACTATGCCGCGTGGGGGAATCTCGCCCGGATGAAGATGCTGTCGGGTCACCACGCTGAGGCCGTGGTGATCTGTAGGCGGGTACTGGATGAAGCACCGCCGTATCGAATTCGGGTTCTGTCGGTGCTGATGGAGGCTGATTCCATGTGTATGTTCGTTACGGTGAGCCGCAGCACAACAGCCGATCGAGCAGCCTCCGCTTCGAGACGGATCCGATGGTGGTCCGGGTCCGTAACCTGCTGATGGCGGCACTGACAGACGAAGAATGGAATGAGATCAGGCAGTTCCATCGACGGATCCGCACGTCGACGCGAGACGTGCCACGCGATGGACTGAACACACTCGGACGGCGTTACCTGAGCAGTGATGACCGGTTCGTTTCGACATCTGATGGTGTATGTTAGCGACCTGGAGCGGTCGACCACCTTCCACGATCGTGTGCTCGGTTTCCTCGGATACGCGTTCGCCCACAGCGGCGACACATACGCCGTGTGGAACCCTTCGAGGGCGTGATACAGCTTCGGGATCGTGCTGGCGGACTCCACTATGCGAGATGACCGGTATATCCGTGGGCGAGCAGGCTTCCATCATCTTGCGCTCAACGCGGAATGTCGTGAACAGATCGATGCGCTATACGACGTGCTCCAGGAGATCGAGGCGGTTGTGCTCGATCCACCCGTCGCGTGTCCGGAATACAGTCCGACTTACTGCGCCGTCTACTACGAAGATCCGGATGGGATGAAGCTGGAGGTTGCCCACTACTAACGCGGGCTGTGGGGTGAAACGTCAGGCCGGGAGCTCGTCTTCCGGCCTTTTTTCTTTTGTGTTCCGGAAGGCGAAGAAGAAGATAAATGCGCTGGTCATGCGGAGCGCTCCAGCCAGCGCGAATGTGATCCAGTAGCCGTATCGGACGATCAGGAACCCCGCCGTGACACTCGCGATGCCAGACGGAATCTGGAAGCCGGTGACGCGAACGCTCTGAATACGTGCCCAATACTTGCGCGGTATGACCTGAGTCGCGAAGGTCATCTCGGTCGGTGTGGTGATGGCTTCGACGGTCGCTCCGATCAGCACCAGGATCAGGGCTTCCCAAAGGTTTCCGGTCAGCCCGAGAAAGGCGAGTGAGATGGACCCGATGATTCTCGTGGGGACGATCGTCTTGACCGTTCCAAGTCGACGGGCCATCGCTGGCGCCATCACGGTTGCAGGCACGGTCACGATCTGAGCGGCAAAGAAGATGATCCCGATCAGGGCCGTCGACGTATCGAGATCCTGCTGCAGGAAGACGTTGAAGAACGGGAACGAGAAGCCCATCGAAGCACCACGGCAGATGCTGATCGATCCGTATGCGGCGAACTCCTTGGTCGGGAATGGCGCATCTTCGTCCGCTTCGGCCTCGGTCGGTTCTGGACGGCGACCCCCCCGTTCGATGCCGAGGAGTGGAAAGACAGAAATCAGACACAGCCCGACTCCGACGTATAGTGCGTATCGATACGGACCCGGAAGGTCTGGATTGGCGCCGGTGAGTCCGACCATGATGTCTGGCAAGCATCCGGCAACCAGGCTGATCACCATTCTCGTGATGGCCTGCAGACTCATCCAGATTGCGATGGCCTGGGCTCTTCGCTCTGGGTGGGCGTTCTCCGCCAGGAAAGGGACGTGGTTGACCCAGAGAAACGCGCCTGAGGTGCCGGCGAGGAACGAGAGGATCAGGAGAATGCGTGGGTCGGATAGCGTGGCCAGGCCGACCTGGGTCGTGAACAGTACGCCAGCGGTGGCGAGCAGGAAGGGCCGTCGTCCAATCCGGTCGCTGACATATCCCGTCGGAATGGCGAACAGCCCGCTCGCGATCGGACCCAGGCCAACGAGCTGCCCGATTAAGTCTTCCTGGAATCCCAGCCGCGTCAGGTAGAGGTTGTAGAGCAGCGCCTGGATCATCATGCCGGCAATCAAGGGTACGCCGAACATGAAGAAGCAACGGACGTTTTTGTTGTAGTCGCGGAGGTTGTATCCGCGGAAGAGATCGTTCACAGGAGACTCGAGGCCGGATGGTCGCTAACGGGGGTAATAGATGACCAGGGAAGGGATAAGACAAGGGTGAAACCAGGGTGAAGCAAGGATTGGCAAGAGTTCAGGAAGGTCAGAGACGGTCAGGCTGTGGGTGGCGCCTCCAGAAGCTGAGGGGAGAGCACCAGGAATGCGGAATCGACTGCTAGACCGTTGGTTGACCGGCTCACGCCGTTATGCTATCTTGCCCGCTGCGCTATACTTATGCAAGCGATCAGGACCGTACGGAGGATGGCATGTTGAAGAAACTCGTGATTTGTGCTCTGGCTGTTTCCCACCTGGGATGCAGCGACCGGCTGGCGGACATGCAGAAGGCCTGCGAAGGAACGTGGCAACTCGAGTCGCGTACGCTGGCGGACGGAAATACCCTCAGACCGCCTCAGGTACAGGGCACGATCCACTGGGAGCCGATTGATTCCCGGAAAGCCCACGTCTCGGTGACCATGGTGCGAAACGAGGGTGACAACCAGATCATGGACCACTCACTCAGCACCTATGAGATCTCGACGTCAGCGATCACACGGAAGCGACACGCCCTGGTTCAGCGCGGGTATCGAGAGCGCGTCGGATCGCCATTGAGCCATTATGTTCGCGGGAAGACCGAGAAAGGCAAGGCTTCGTTCGAAGCGGAAGAGGTGACGTTCTTCCACGCGGCCAAGGGGCAAACGGGCGTGGAAAAGGGTGGTGACGAGGGATTCCGGCAGGTGTACTCGGGAGATGTGATGACGGCAAGTTACAGCGACGGATTTACAGACACCTGGCGTCGCGTGCAATAAGTCATCCCCCGCATAGCTGACCGTGGCCCGTCGCGTCGCTATATTCTTGGCAACTGGACGGGCCATCTATATATCTAGTCCGGCGTTGGACATACGACCCTGCTGCAGGATTTTTCTACCGCAGTCCTCAAGGCGCCTGCTTAACCGTTCGCGAGAATGCATTGCGAGGGGCTAAGTAGGCGCCTTTTTTCTGAATCTCTAAGCCGTTGTTTGCAGTGAGTGTATAGGGCCTGGCGGTCTTTAGCGGGACAGCGCCGGGCAAACCCGGATCGCGCCAACTGGTACAGACGGTATGCGATCGTGGGGCATGAGGCTGAGAGGCGAATTCGTCTCTTAGCTTGATTCGTTTGGGACGTGTAGGCAAACCCCCAGTCGGTTACAGCCAAAGTCAAAAGCTGGAACGGCAGAGGACGCTGAGAGGGGCTGGGTGATGGGAGTCCGGGGTGGAGGAGAAGCGTGGCGAAGATGGAACCCTGGGTTGAGGTTCTCGTAGGAAGGCGACGGGATAGGGCTGCATCCAGAAACAGCATACCCAGAGGCGCCAAATGGACTAGGGCAAGAAACCGAATCGACCCCATCGGATGGATCGGGTCAACTCCCACAGCGGGTGGATGACATCCCGGGAAAACAGGATCAGGCGTGGCCGTGCCTTGATGTTGTCGAGGGAGATTGGACCGAAATACCGCGAGTCGTAGCTGTTATCGCGATTGTCTCCGACGACGAAGATGTGGTTCTCCGGAACCTTGTAGGGCGCATAGTTGTCTCTTGCGATAAAACGGGCAGGGAGCACGCGTGGATCCGTATTCTTGACGCCGGGCGGATTCTCGAACGGTTTTCCGTCGACGTAGATCACCTTGTTCCGGATCTCGATCGTCTGGCCGGAAACCGCAATACAACGCTTGAACAGGTCCTTGCTGTCATCTTCTGGAGATTCGATGATAACCAGCTCCCCTGGCTGAGGGTCAGAGAACCCGGGCATCCGGAAGGAAGGCACTTTGGTCTCGAAGAAGGGAAGCCGATCAGGCACCTGGGTACCATAGGTGAGCTTGTCGGCGATCACGAAGTCTCCGGTCAGGATCGTGTCCTCCATCGACCCAGACGTGACGTGATACGCCTGGACGACGGTCGACCGAACTAGGATCGAAGCACCGATCACGACGATTGCGCTCTTGAGAAACTCTTTTGTGGTGCTGCTCTTTGGGGGCTTTCTCTTACTCATGGATCTCTTTCGGTTTCGTCTGAAGGGCCGTTCAGGCCTAAATGTCATCATTTCAGCGTTTTGGACAACATTTTTATGACTCCTGGTTCAAGCACGAAGTTTCCTCAAAACAGTGAGTTAGCCCCAATGTTGGCTGAGTGAAGATAAACAGCACATACGAGAGGCTCCTGTTGGCAACGGATCGTCCCGATCCCTTCTCGACCGACAAGGTAGCCCGTTTGTGGGTGGAGGAACACATCTTGGCCCAGATGCTGACCTGTCATCTCGGCGGGATTACGGAGGCGGCTTCCTTCCGCACGGACACGGGAAGCGTGTGGTGGATTACGGGTGCGGCCCGGGTCACTATGCCAATCGTTTTTCGGAAAATGGGGCCGAGGTCACGGGGATCGACGTGTCCAGCCGATCGCTCGACTATGCGCGGAATGAGGCAGTGGGGAGAGGCCTTTCGGCCGACTATGTCCAGTCCGATTACGTGGCTTACCAGCCCGACGACGTCTTTGATCTCGCAGCGATGATCAGCTGGAACTTCTGTGTGCTGCAACCCGAGAAGCGTTCAACGTTTCTGAGTCACGTTCAGGAGGCGATCGGGGCTGAGGACGATTTTTATTCGATGTGAAGTTCTCGACTGCGCTGAAAGAGATGACCGATAGCCGGAGGCTGGAACAACGCCCGGCGGCAGATTCTTCACAGCCGAACCACACGGAGAGATCAGGTCGACTGTCACGTATCCAGATGCGGCTGTCTCCCTCGAGCGATACACGATCGTCGAGTCGGATCGGGTCTGGACGATCGACAACTGGATGCAGTACTACACCTTGGAGCATTTGCAGTCCGTGCTCACCACAGCTGGCCTGGCCGTGCTGGAGATGTTCGGAAGCGTGACGGGGACCCCGTATTCGGATTCCAGTGGCGCGTTTGCCATTGAGGTCCGGAGAGCATCTTGATGGCAACGACTATAAGAGGCGGCGAATGGATAGGATCCCTCCTGGTCCGGTATCCCCGCGCCACAGTGGCGGTCGAACGGATGGAAATGCTCATGCAGGATACACCTGACGGCACACTCGTTCAGCACGGGCCGATCTTTCTGGAGGGAGACGCGCCTCAACTCCGTCTGCCGGAATGGTCGGTATCTGACACTCTGGAGAAGATCGAGGTGGACGGCCTGACCTACACGTTCCCTGATTCCGAGAATGGGATTGCGGACGTGAGCTTCGCGATCGCCCGTGGCTCGTTTACGGTCGTCACAGGGCGAATCGGATCCGGGAAGACCACTCTGCTTCGGAGGATGTTGGGACTGTTGCCCAAACAGGATGGGCAGATTCGGTGGAACGGAACGACAGTGGACAATCCGGACGACTTCTTCGTACCCTCTCGCAGTGCGTATATACTGCAGATCCCTGGCTCTCTACAGCGCCTCGCTAAGCGACAACCTGCTGATGGGACTGCCCGAAGAGAACGGATACAACATCGACGACGCCATTGCAGCCGCGGTGATGGAGGATGACCTCAAGGATCTGGACGACGGTCTGGAAACGATCGTTGGTCCCAAGGGGCTACGGCTGTCAGGTGGCCAGATGCAGCGAACGGCCGCGGCTTGGATGTTCCTGCGTCACCCGGAGCTGTTCGTGTTCGATGATCTGTCCAGTGCGCTGGATGTTGAGACCGATCAGAAACTGTGGGCCCGGATGTTTGAACGTCGGGAGAACGAGTAGTCGACGTGTCTCGCGGTGACACGTCGACGAGCGGCGCTGAGACACGCTGATCAGATCGTGGTCCTCAAAGACGGTCGTGTGGATGCGATTGGCGATCTGGACGACCTGCTGGAGTTGAGTGCGGAGATGCAGAGACTGTGGGCGGGAGACTACAGTGAGTCGTCGGATAGTGACTTTGTGGGTACCGCCTCCGAAGATGGATCAAAGCAGGAAACCACGGAATGACGGAGACCGAGTCACTCGTAGGAGTCGCCTCTGGAGGCGAGATCTCCGGGTGAGATAATCGAACATCGAATTCAGAGTGCTGAGTAGGGAGTGTTGAGTGCTGAAGGAAACCCTCTGAGGGGACTATGACTTACCTGAGCCTGACACCACAGGAAAGAGACTCGCGCACACTTGAGGACGCGAAGGTCGCGGAGGCGGAGAAGGCTATTCGCGAAGACGGGTTCGTCGTGCTCGAGGATGTCGTCGAGCACGATCATCTGGACGTCCTGTGGGGTCGGATGGTCGAAGATCTCGAGGTCATTCTCGCACGCCCTGACGTACCGCACCAGTTCGTCTGGGGGAATGTGCAGCAGGACCCTCCGCCGGTTGCTCCGTATGTGTTCGAAGACGTGATCGAGAATCCCTGGGTGAAACAGATTACCCGACGGGTTCTCGGGGATGATGCCTACAATCGGTTTTACTCGGGCAACACGAACCTCCCGGACAGCAAGCTTCAACCTGTACACGTGGACAACGGTGACCTCTGGCGAGGTCTGGAGGTCCCCCACCCGGCTTACCAGCTTGTGGTAAACCTCGCTCTGAAGGATGTCGATGAGCGCAACGGCAGCATCGAACTGTGGCCAGGGAGCCACCTGTTGATGTCCAATGTTGTGGGCGAGGACATCAAGGTCGATCCCGACCTCCTGGAGAGACGGCGCGTGAAGGTGCCTCCAATCCGGGGGAACACGAGGAAGGGCAGCTTCCTGATCCGGGACATGCGGATCTGGCATCGGGGGACGCCCAACACATCGAAGCTACCGCGCTTTATGATCGCAATGACGCACTGCGCCTCTTTCCTGGCTCGCAGACGTCCCCTGCGTTTCCACCCGAATGTCTCCTCCGTGTTCGCTGACGAACCCGTCAGCGACTACATCCTGACGGATGAAGACATCCCGTATCTGTCAGGCCACAACGCATACGACTTTCCGACACAGGGCGTGATTCTCCCGCTCTAGGCCAAAACACTTTCTCACCAGACGTTCTTCGGACGGTATACGGCGCGAACCTTTTGAGACTCAGTTGTGTCTTATGACGGGGTCGTGTATACAAACCGATTCGAAAGAGGTCGAATGGTCCACGTGGTAACCGTCTCTCTCCCACACGTTCCGGTTTTTCTTCTTTGGGGGAGTTAGTGATCCTGAAGTGTCAGAATCGCGTTGACATATGTTGTCGAACGTGATTGGTTGCCGAGCACGTTTCTCCACAACAGGCACGACCTAAGAGGCGACAAATGGCTGAGCGCGAAGTGATGATGGACCGGCTGACCAGACGCGAATTCCGGGAAGGGCTCGAAGCGGGGCACTTCCAGACGGCGATCATTCCGACGGGCGCGAACGAACAGCATCTCGAGCACATCACAACCGGTCACGATATCCGGCACTCCACGCATATCGCTAGAGAAGCCGCGATGAACCTGTATCCTCAGGTCGCCGTGACCGTTCCGATGAACGTGGGGATCTCCGAGCATCATATGGTGCACAAAGGGACGATTACGGCGAAACCGGGCTCGTGGCTGGCCGTCCTGTTCGACGCGGTGGAAAGCGTGATCAGGCATGGCTGTAAGAATGTGCTGATTCTGAATGGTCACGGTGGGAATGTGGCACCGGTGAAGGGCATCCTGGGGCAGTGGCAACTCTACTTCAAGTTACAGGCACCCAATACCAACCTGCACTTCTACTCGTATTGGGATCTGATCCCGGAGGCCTTCGCGAGTGAGCACCTAAAGACCAAGCGGTATCCCGGTCACGCCCAGGAGTTTGAGACAGCGACGGCCCTCGCCTTGTTCCCGGATAGTGTTCGACACGATGCCATGCAGGATCAGGATGACAAGGAGCCGCTGGAGGCGACGGCTGAAGCCGGACAGGCGCTCGTGGATGAAGCGATCCGGCAGGTGACCGCTTACGTGGAGCGGATGATCGGCGGGAGCAGCAGGCAGGATCAGAAAGCTGAGTTTCACCCTTAGGGATCCGATTCAGAGCTGGGCGCCCCTCGATACAATCCGAGCTAACGCTCGGATCACTCGGGAACGCGGTGTGCCGGCGCCTCAGGACAATGTTTGACACATAGACTTGCATCAAGACCAACGGTTCTAATCGGACTGGCGACGGCGTTCTCGTTGCTTGGTGATCAGATGCTGTATTCGGTCCTGCCCACCTACTTCACCGAGATCGGACTGATGCCGTTTCAGGTCGGTCTCGTCCTTTCCGCGAACCGGTTTATCCGGCTCATCACGAATCACCTGGCTGAGCGCCTCTGCAGGCGAATCAATCTCAGCCTGCTCGTGGTCCTGTCGTTCGGGCTGGGGGCGGTGGTGACATACGCCTACACGAGCGTGACGCACTTCGGCCTGCTCATCCTCGCGAGGGTGACCTGGGGGCTCTGCTGGTCGTTCATCCGGCAGATCGGCCTGATGACCGTGGTCGAGAGCAATCCGGATCACCGACTGGGTCGGTCGATGGGGTTCTATTCCGGCATTTCACGAACGGGCTCTTTGGCGGGTAATCTTCTGGGCGCGGTTGGCCACGACCTGATCGGGTATACGTCCACGCTCGTCAGTTTCTCTGTTGTTTCGCTGCTGGCGATTCCGCTGGGTCTGTTCGGCAGAAGAGGGCTGAATCACCGCATCGAGGAAGAAAAGGTCGAGGCTGGGGTCAGCGTTCCATCCGGTGGGCTTCTTTTCTGTGGGTTCGCGGTCGGGTGTGTGGGCCCGGGTCTGGTGATGTCGACACTCGGGCTGGTTTTGAAACAGACGGTGGGTGATGACATCGGGCTGCTCGGGCTGACCATTGGGGTGGCGAGCCTGAACGGTCTGTTCCTCTCGGTGCGCTGGATCGCGGACTTCTTCGGCGCACCCGTGCTGGGCTACGTGGGAGATCGCATTGGCCGAGGACGGGCGACAACCCTCTTTTTCGCCGGAGGAACTGGCGTGCTGATGCTCGCCTCGACCGCAGACTCTCTCACATGGATCGGTGTTGCTGTGCTCGTGTTCTTCATGTGTGCCGTCGGACTAACGACGATCTTGCTGGCGGAAGCGAGTCGTCGCGGGTCCCGGACGACCTCCCGCTACGTCACGGCGTCCGACATGGGGGCGGCCCTTGGCCCTGCCCTCGGATGGACCTCACAGCAATTCGTCTCGTCGACGGACGTCGTATTCCTGATGGGGATGACGCTCTACGGTATCGCTGCGATTGTGAGCCGGTATATCCGTCGGGACTAGCCGCTCAGCGAATGGCCGAAGTTCTGCGCGAACACCAGGAAGTCGCTGAAGTCAACGTCACCGTCGTTGTCGAGGTCGCCAAGGAGACCCGAGGGATCGCCCGGGCTGGCTGAAACGGTCGGCACGTCGTCGGATGCCCAGATGGCGATGCCTGACTCGTTCGAGATCGCGGGATGCCCCACGTTCGTGGTATCCACGCCCATCCTCGCACCACCCGTTCCCTCACTGTTCGCCACTCCCAGGAAACCACCTGCTGATGTGCCGACACCGATCGTGGCTGTCAATCCACCGGCGGTATTGCCGACCCCGATGAATCCGTCGCCGAACGAATCCACGCCCATGATCGTCGTCTCTGTGCCTTCACCGTTGAAGGCGGTGAACTGTCCTGCTCTATCCGTATCCACCGAGACCACGACCTGAGGCAGGCCGGTGACGTCGCCTAGCACGATCAGGCCATCGCCAGCCGTATCAGTTCCGATAAAGCCCACCTGTTGCCCGTCGTTGTTGAGGGTCTGGATCGCAGCCGCCTGAATCACTTCACCGAGAGGTTGAGTGACGACCTGCTTTCTGTGTGGTTTCGCTTTACGGCTGAGGAATGTAGACCACGTCATCCTGGTCGAAATGGAGGAGGCCGCGATCGACAACACACCCACAAGGATCGCACACAACAGGCCCGCACTTCTTTTTACTCGGCGGTTTGCCCGCCTGAGGGTGGCTATCTCCGAACGAATGTCATCGAGTGCCCGTCTGGTTTCCCGATCCATCTCTCCCTCCTTCCGGGTCTATCGCTGGATGAACGCCTGCGATCCGTCTTCCCAGTGTCCTCCGACCGGCCGCACCTGACCGCCTCCCGTAACGGGGAGGTTCTTGCCGTCTTTCTCCGTCAACGTGTGACGGTCGAACCAGTTTTCCATTATTCCCAGCATGTCTGAAATACGCCCAGTCTGTGCGCGATTTTCGGCGAGGTTCGTCCACTCGCCGGGGTCGTTGACGAGGTCATAGAGCTCGTGGGGCCCGGAAGGATAACGGTGGACATACTTCCACTCGCGGGTGCGAACCATCCGCGTGCTTCCATATTCGTCGTAAATGACGACGCTGTCCCTCGAGGCTTCGTCTTCCCCATCGAGAACCTTTGTGAACGACACTCCGGGAAGATCTAAAGACTCGGGTGCGTCCACACCGACGTAGTCGAGCAGTGTCGGCATGAAATCGATGGCGCTGAACATCCCGTCGCTGACGCGTCCCGGCTCTATTCGCCCCGGATGGCTGACCACGAATGGCACCGTGATCGAGTTCTCATACATGTTGAGCGGATACGTCCCGTTGCCCTTGCCCCAGAATCCGTGATGGCCACAGCTGAACCCGTTGTCGCTCGTGAACACGACAAACGTTTTGTCCCGTATGCCTTTCTGTTCGAGACGGTCGAGGATGCGACCAACGTCGATGTCCATGGCGGTTACGGCGGCAAAGTAGCCTTTAAGCATCTCGCGATCACCCAGGCACCTGGACAGCGCGCCGCCCCAGGGATGAGCGTCTTCCTGCGGGCACGTCTCGAAGGGACAGTCATCGTAGCTGTTGACAATGTCCTGGGGATGGCCTGTCCAGGGAGAGTGCGGGGCTGTGTAGTGGACGCTCAAGTAGAATGGGTCGTCGTCCCTGGCGTGGCGATCGATATACTCGAGTGCGTCGACCGTAATGACGTTAGTCACGTAGCCGGGTGCCTCGAACAGTTCGCCATTCCTGATCATGGGTGCGTTGTTGTATGGGCCACCACCCTTCTCGTGGACGAACCAATGGCTGAACCCGTGCTGGGGAAGGACGCTGTTGCCGAGGTGCCATTTTCCGCTGATCCCGCAGGTCCATCCCGCGGCAGAAAGTAGATCTGTGTAGCCGGTCTGACCTTCTAGGTAGGTTGCCGCATCTTCGCCGTGATTCCCCTCGCGGATCCAGTCGTGGACCCCGTGGAAGGAGGGCATCCGTCCGGTCAGGAATGATGCTCGGCTGGGGGAACAGACAGGAGAGGCGCAGAAGAACTGGTCGAACCGGATCCCGGTCTCGGCTATGCGGTCGATGTTTGGCGTACGGATCTCGCGGTTGCCGTAGCAGCCGGCTGCCCACGGGCCCTGATCGTCAGTGAGTATGAAGATGATGTTTGTGTCTGAGTCAGGCATATGGTCACCAAGTATGCGGGTCAGGTATAGCGGCGTCTATTCAGAGGACAGAAAACAGAGTACAAACGACAGCAAAACCCAGAAGACAGTCCTCAGAAGACAGATTCCAGATTCGCGTGCCGTACTTTCTGTAAGCTATCTGGAGTGCGTGAAAGGAAGGGGTTACGACGACAAAAGCAAGTGGCTGAAGGCTTCGTCGATTCGGTTGATTTCAAGATGGGGATGCGGTATGGTAGGCCTGATTCGCGAACGATTCACAGTGAGGAACGAATGATAAAGATCCTTTCAATATGTGCGCTGATCGCAGTTTTGTATGGTCCCGTTTCTTCCGAGGTGACGAGACAGGACGTGCTCAATGCCATGACCCGGGCGACGGAATATTTCAGGCGAGAGATCGCGACAGAGGGGGGTTACCTGTGGCGATACAAAGACGACCTGAGCTTGCGGGATGGTGAGGGTGTGGCGACGGAGGCGATGATCTGGGTGCAGCCGCCCGGGACGCCGGCGGTCGGCGTGGCGATGTTGGATGCCTACGAGGCGACCCAAGATACGCTCTACCTGAACGGTGCCATTCAGGCTGCGCGTGCGCTCGTCTGGGGGCAGCTCTCCACCGGCGGGTGGGACTACCGGATCGACTTCGGCCCTGAGTCTAGCAAGCGTTGGCACTACAGGCGAGATGTCGAAGCGGGAGATTCGGATCCTGGAGACCGACGCCACAGCAGCGTGTTCGATGACGACAACTCGCAAAGCGCGATGCGGCTGCTGATGCGGATCGACAGGCTACTCGATTTCAAAGATTCGGAGATCCACGGTGCCGTCGAGTTCGGTCTGAACGCGTTCTTACGCGTCCAGTATCCGAATGGCGCGTGGCCTCAGCGTTGGGAGTCGGATCCCGATCCCGAAAAGTATCCCGTGCTGAAAGCCCGGTATCCGGATGAGTGGTCGTGGACGTGGCCGGACATCAACTACAGGGACTACTACACGTTCAACGACAATGCGATTTCGGACGTGATCGACGTGATGCTGGAGGCGCATCGAACCTATGGGGATGAGCGCTACCTGAATGCGGCGCTCAAGGCGGGAGACTTCATGATTCTCGCCCAGATGCCTGATCCCCAGCCATCGTGGGCCCAACAGTACAACCACCGGATGGAGCCTGCATGGGCGCGCAAGTTCGAACCTACATCCGTAACGGGTGGCGAGTCGTTCGGCGTGATGCGCTCTCTAATCGATCTGTATGTCCACACAGGCCAGAAACGCTTCCTCGATCCGATCCCGAGCGCACTGGCGTGGGCGAAACAGTCCATGCTTCCGGACGGGCGCATGGCGCGATTCTACGAACTCAAGACCAACACACCCCTGTACTTTGTCCGAGACACCTACGAGTTGACCTATAACGACGCGGATATGCCGACACACTACGCTTTCAAGGTGGATGGGGGCCGTGTCGATCGAATCGAAGCATACTATGCTCGTGTCAATTCCGAAGATCGGGAAGCGATCGGAGCTGAGCAGTTGGCGCGTTGGACGGGGACAGTGACCGCGGAAAACCAAGCCGAAATCGCGAATATGGTTGCGACCCTCGACGAGAAGGGGCGGTGGGTCGAGGACGGGGAGATGCGTGCTCGTGAACGCGGCGGACCCAGGATCCCGGCACAGGTGATCAGCTCGCGAACCTACATCCAGCGTCTGCGGGCGATGGCGCGTTTTGTAGCGCTAATGGAATAGGAGAAGCTGAATGGCTGAACTGGAATGGCGTCGGCTGGGGCGCACGGAGATGAAGGTGCGATCGATTGGCTTGGGATGCGCCTTCTTCGGGGGCAACCAGTCGTCCGATGAGGATACCTACGAGGGGGTTCGCCGGGCGATCGGTCTGGGGCTGAACTTTGTCGATACATCGCCCCTGTATGGTCAGAGCGAGCGTCGCGTGGGGCTGGCTCTGGAGGGCGGCTATCGAGAGAAGGTCTATTTGCAGACGAAAACGGGCACGCATCCCGACCGCCGATACGACTACTCGGCAGACGCCACACGATGGAGCGTGGAGAACAGTTTGAACCTCCTGAAGACAGATCGATTCGACTCAGTGCTTATCCACGATCCTCAGGATATCGAAGATCCGCTCAAGCCGGGTGCGTGTCTGGACGAGCTCTTGAAGATGAAGGACGAGGGGTTGCTGGGCTACATCGGGATCGGCGTGCGCGATCACGGTTTTCACAAACGGGCGATCGAGACCGGTCACATCGACATCGTTCTCACCTTTCTCGACTACACCTTGCTCAGTCAGACGGCGGCACAGACGACACTTCCTTTGGCCAAGGAGCGAGACGTGGGCATCATCCTTGCGAGTGCTCAGGGCATGGGGTCGCTGGCCGGTCCCGAGCCGGATGATGATCGGGAAAGACGGCGGTATCCAGGCAAGGAGCCGGTGGCGCACCAGATGTGGACCTGGTGTCAGGAGCACGACGTTAACATCCGTGCGCTCGCGCTGCACTTCTGTCTGGCTGCGGACATCGACGGGATGGTGATGGCGGGGCCGGCCAACAGGCAGCAGGTGGAAGAAGTCATCGAAGCGGCGCTGGATCCGCCGAGTGAGGCTGTATGGGAGGCGTTTGAGGCCGAATTTGGGATTAGAGCCTGAGTAATGACCAATGACCAGATCGTAGGAACCGCCTCTGGCAGCGAGATCCGGAGAGCCGTGACCCATGAAGTCTACTACACGACTGACAGACACCGATCTATCCCAATTTCGTGAGCAAGGATACCTTGTTGCCCGAGGCGTGTTCGATGCTGGTGAAATCGAGTGGCTGAGGGAGGGATACGACTATATCACCTCACTGGTCGCCGCAGGTGGGATTGACGATCTCTACACGTGCGCGAAGGGGTGTGAGGTTCACATCCACGTGCAGGCCGCCCGAGGGAACGAGCGATGGGGAAGCGGTTCGGTATCTGCGGAAGGTGCAGTGGCCGTCGATGATTCATCCGGCGTTCGAAGAGATCAGGAGCAGCCCGAAGGCGAGATCGGTTTCCCGTGGCACCAGGATATTCGGCCGACACCGGCGTTCCGTGACCAGTAGCTGAACTGCGTGCAGACGATTATCGGCGTGGATGAGGCGACGGTGGCGAACGGATGTCTGCATATTGTGCCGGGAAGTCACAAGCTCGGAAATCTGAAGGTGAAGCGATATGCTCAAGGTCAGGTCGAGGAACAGGTCGATGTGAGCCAGGCGGTAGCGCTAGAGGCCTCGCCGGGGGACGTCGTGATGTTCACGTCGTATACCGTGCACGGATCGAAGCCGAATACGACCGATCAGCCGAGACGATCGTATATCAACGGGTATGTGCGGGTGTCGGCGTGTGATGTGGGGAAGTGGGCGTTTCTGGATGGGAAGGCGGTGCCGGTGACGAGTGATAGTGACTATCACAGGATAAGATCAAAAGAAGACCATGAAATACACGAAAAAACACGAAAGGGAAACGGCGTTTCGACTGGTTCTGGGTGAGGTCGAAGCCTTCGGGGCCTCGATGTCACGGCCCTCTTGCGGGGGGAACTGCAGGCTCGCAAGACCTCTCCCACTTTGTATTAGAGGGGAACTAAACGACATTCCAAGCGTCTCTGAACTCTTCCCCGCGCATATTCGTTATTCACACGTCTGACTCGAAAGGATGCTCTTGATCAAAGCGGTACTGTTTGACGGATATGGGACACTGTTTGCGGGCGGGATGGAAAGGCTCCATGGTCTCTGTCAGCAGATCTGCGACGATCACAGGCTCGACCTGGATGGGAAGGGGTTCCTGCACGAGTGGGATCAGCACTTCCTTCCGATGCTGAGGGGCGACGCGTTTATGACGTTTCGTGTGGCGAATAACCGGAGCCTGAAAGCGACGTTCGCTCAGCTGGAGATCGAAGCGGATCAGGAGCCTTATGTCGATCACTTCTTCGAGCTTCTGGGTGAGGTCAGTCTGTATGACGAGGTTCGGTCTACGATCGAGAAGCTGAACGGGTTTCCGCACGGTGTGGTTTCGAATGCAGATTCTGACCATCTACAAGCGGCATTGGACAGGAATGAACTCCACTTCGATCTGGTGGTGAGCTCGGAGTCGGCGCAAGCATACAAGCCGAATCCGGATATTTTTCTGCCGGCTCTGGAGAAGCTGGGCGTTTCTGCGTCGGATGCCCTGTATGTCGGGGATTCTCAGGAGGATGACCTGGAAGGGGCACACCGGGCGGGGAGCAAGATGGCATGGGTGAATCGGGATGGGTCGGTTCTGAAGGAGGGGATTCCGGCGCCTGATTACGAGATCGAGGACTTGAGTGAGGTGCTGGGGATTCTGGGTGTGTAGTTTTCGTTCCCAGGCTGGAGCCTGGGAACGAGGTGAGGAGAGGGTGTGATGTCTGTTGAGATGGACGAATATCTGTTCGACCTGCGGGGATACCTGATGCTGGAAGGGGCCGTCGAGGCTGACCACCAGGCCGAACTCAACGCGATCCTCGACACGTATCAGGATCTCGAACCGGGCGAGTGGCGGGGATGGGTGCGCCGATCGCCGAACAGCAAGGGTACGACCCGTCACCTGCACCAGGTGTTCGAGATGGGGGAGCCCTTCGAGCGGTTGATCGATCATCCCTCTTGGATCGACCATATCACGCGATTCGTGGGTGGGGATGATGGGTTGTTTATTGACGAGTCCTTCGCGGATATTCGTCAGCAGACCGCCGCAACGCCGCTTCACTCCGGCGCGCACAAGCGTCGCATCAGGACACAGTATCGCTACCACAACGGTCAGTTCCGGTGTGGGCAGATCAACATCCTCCTCGCCTTGAGGGATGTTGGGCCCGGTGACGGGGGGACGATGGTGATTCCATCTAGCCACAAATCCAACCTGCTCCATCCTGCATTCGAGTCGGGTGAAGGCAGAGGCGGTCTCGAAAACGTCGAAGGGGCTGTCGAGGTGAGTTACAATGCAGGCGATGCGCTGATGTTTGTCGACTGCCTGGCGCACGGGTCGGCGGAGCGGGTCAACGATGGGGAACGACGGATCCTGATCATTCGATACGGGCCGCATTGGGGGACGGATCGGTACGGATATCAGCCGTCACCTGAACTGGTCCGAAGACTTACGCCTGAACGGCGTCAGATCGTGCAGCCCTTGCCGCCGATCACGCCGCCTAATGTGGAAGGGGAGTATCCGAAGCGCGAACCGAGGGTGGCGAAGGCGGCGGTGGATAAGTACAAGGGGCGCTGGGAAGGGAGGAGGTGAGGGCACTGGAAGACCCGGATCATAGCCCTCACCAGATTTCGCCGTTGGCGAAAATTTGTTTTCTCCCGCTAGCAGGAGAGGATTCCAGCGTATGAGAGGCTATACCACGTAGCTCTTTTGTCTCCGCGGGCGTATCGGCCCTCATTCTCTACCATAAAGTCCAGGCATCGCTCTTCCTGATACGGGTAGTCGGACCGGTCCGCACAATAGGGGGAGATGATGACGTTGTCCATTTCCCACAGCGGGTGGTTCGGTGGTAGCGGCTACTCCTCGAAGACATCGAGTCCGGCGCCAGTCAGCTTGCCATTTCGCTATGCCTCCGTTAGGGCGTTCAGGGAGATGACCTTGCTCCTGCCGATTTTGAAGATGTAAGCGCCCTCCGTTATGGCCGCGAATGCCGCTGCGTCGAACATGTGCTCTGTCGATGAAAGGTGCTATAAGCTGATGGCGATGAAGTCTGCCTGTGCCAGCATCTGGTGCAGTTCATCAGGTGGGTAGACAGCCTCGACGTAATCGGGCGTTCCCTTGAGTGCCGGATCGACAGCGATCACACGCATGCCGGATATGTGACTGCGGGCAGCCATCTCGAGACCGATTCCGCCCAGACCGACGAGACCGAGCGTGCTCCCCGCCAGGTGCTTCACGGGGGTCATCCGTTTTGTCCCACGTATTCAGCGACTGTCGTTTGGCGTAGGTCTGTATTCCACTCGCCAAAGAGAGCAGCAATCCATAAATGTGATCGGCGTTGACATCACTGTAGATGCCGCTGACCGAGGTGATGGTGACGTCGCTTTCTCGGACCTCGGGTAGCCAGTATTCCTCCATACCTGCGACGCTCGCCTGGATCCACTTCAGGCGACTGGCTGCGGCGAAGGCATCCGACGTGATCGAGCCTGAGCACTAGACCTTGGCGTCAGAGATTAGATCGGATACGCTGTCTCTGTTCGATGTGGCGGCGACGACGTAGCCGAATGCCTCTAGCCTGCCTACCGCACGGTCCCTCAAATCCGGTATGCGCGGATCTTCCTCTGTGCGTATTCCTGTAAGTTCAGCTCGATTCCACAGGATCGTCATGTTCAAAGGCATCGCGTCCTCAGATGCAAAAGCCCGCACGTCCGAAGACGTGCAGGCTCGCAATGAAACAGGTCCCTTCCTGCTTACTTTGTCGGATCGGGTGTGTAGCGCAGGTAGGGTTTTACGGCGTTGTAGCCTGGGAACATTTCGTTCGCTTCTTCATTCGTGACCGCAGGAACGATGATGCAGTCGTCGCCTGGCTTCCAGTTGGCGGGCGTGGCGAGCTTGCGGGTTGCGGTCAACTGAAGGGAATCGATAACGCGCAGGATCTCGTCGAAGTTGCGCCCGGTGGAGGCGGGATACGTCAGGGTGAGCTTGATCGCCTTGTCCGGGCCGATTACGAATACGGATCGGACCGTTGCCTTGTCGTCGATGTTGGGATGGATCATGTCGAAGGCTTCCGCAACCGTGCGGTCCGAATCGGCGATGATCGGGTAGTTCACCGTCGTGTTCTGGGTCTCGTTGATGTCATTCACCCAGCCCTTGTGCGAGTCGAGTGGGTCGACGCTTACACCGATCGGCTTTACACCGCGTTTGTCGAACTCATCCTTGAGCTTTGCGACCGTACCCAGTTCTGTCGTGCACACGGGCGTGTAGTCGGCGGGGTGGGAGAACAGGATGCACCATCCATCGCCGATGAACTCGTGAAAACGGACCGTTCCCTCTGTGGTTTCTGCGGTGAAATCGGGAACCGTATCTCCCAGTTGTAGTGGCATCGTGCTTCTCCTTTATCGTACCCGGCTGGGTAAGAATTCACTTGTTCAATGTGATGAATTGCGCAGTGGCTCAAGGTGATATTGCGACCTGCCGGCGTCAAGCGGAAACGGCTGTTCGAAGGTTTTGCGGATCGTTGGGTTGACTCTGAACGTCGGCCTTGCTTATGCTTGTAAGTCGTGATTTCACAGTGATCTAAATACGAAAAGGATGTCTGTGTCGAGCCTTCGATTCGACAAGCTCTCGATGTATGATCGGGTGGCTGAACCCGTCTCACTTGCGATCCCGCTGCCTGAATCCGCGGTGTCGGATCCGGAGACCTTGGTGGTCCGGAATGGTGACCGGCCGGTGGCTTGTCAGGTTCGGACGACGTCGACGTGGCCAGACGGATCTGTTCGGTGGTTAATGGCCGATTTTCTGGCTGATCTCCCGGGGAATACCTCACACACCATGGCCTATGACTTCGAGGGTGGATCCCTCGAGCCAGAGGCAATTGTGACCGTAATGGAGTCAGACTCGGTGATCGACGTGAGCACAGGTCCGCTCGAGGCGAGGATCGACAAGAGGGACGGCGCACTCCTGCCCTCCGTGTCCCTGGGGGATAGCGAACGGGCTAATCTGTTCAGCGGTTTCGAGATCGTCGACGCCTCCGAGAACGTCTATACGACGGCCGGAGACACGGTCGAGTCTGCCGAGGTCGTTCAGGCCGGTCCGATACGAGCAGAGATCGAGCTGACTGGTACCCCTCGCAGCGAAGCCGGGAAGTTGCTGTTCGGGTACACGATCCGGCTTGTGTTCTGGGCCGGGAAGCCATGGGTGGATGTCGAGTATCAGTTTGTGAATCGAGAGCCCTCGGGTTCCGTCGATCTTTCCGCGATCCGGATGATTTCCCGCCCGGGCGCGAAATCTGAGCCAAAGATGGCACTCGGAGAGGGACACTACCGGACGAGCGTCAAAGAGGGTGAGTCTGAGCGCCTCCTGGATCAGGAAACGATCCTCTATCAGGCTGTCGAGCACGTACTCGAGACGTTTTACGGGGACTTCTGGGCGGACTGGTGCGCGGATGGCTTCGGGGTGGCGATCACGCAGTTTCAGGCGCATCAGAATTTCCCGAAGCGACTCGCCGTACATCGTGATGGAATCGATGTCGACATCTATCCGGAGTCGCAGCCACCGGTGACTATCCTGCAAGGTGTCGCGAAGACGCATCGATTCCTCCTCCACTTCCACGGTGACGAGACCTCCCTCGAGGATATTACCGCCCGTTCTCTTCAGTTTCAAATGCCCGATGTGGCCATGTTGCCCGAGTCCGTCTACCGTGACGCGGGTGTGTGGGAGAATCTGTTTCCCGCGGACAGGCATCAGCCGATCGAAGCCGGTCTGATCGACAAGGCTGATGGGCGCGGCCTTGGCCTAGGGATGATCCATTGGGGAGACGGTCCCGATGCGGGATATACGCAACAAGGTCGTGGGAAGGGGGATCTGGTCTGGACGAACAACGAGTATGACTTCCCGCACGGGATGTATCTGTTGTTCGCCAAGACAGGCGAGCGCCGGTTCCGTGACATTGCCTCAGTGGCCGCTCAGCACTGGATCGATGTCGACTTCTGTCACTACTCCGACGATCCGCTTAAGATGGGCGGTCAGCCAATCCATACGGCGGGTCACGTGACAGGCGGGGTCACACCGTCGCACGAGTGGACGGAGGGACTACTCGACTACTATCACTTCACGGGCAAGCGCGAGGCCCTCAAGAAGGCCATCTCGATCGCAGACAACATGCTCCGTCATCTCGACTCGCCGAAGTTCAAGGAAGCGGGCGGGTTTGCCGCACGCGAGACCGGTTGGGCGATGAGGGGCCTGGTGGGCGTGTATCAGGAGACTCGGGATCAGAAGTATCTGGATGCGTGTACCCTGATTGCCGAGCAATTCATGGATTGGAAACGCGAGTGGGGGGCGTTCCTGGCGCCTTATACCTCGCACACCAAGGTGCGTGTTCCGTTCATGATCTCTATCGCGGTGAACGCCCTGTATCGGTATCACTCCGTGACGGGTGACGATCGTGTAGCAACGCTCATCGTTGAGGAAATGGCAGATCTTCTCGAGCACTGTGTTATGCCCGACGGCCGGTTTTTCTACAAGGAACTGCCCAGCCTGAATAGGCGCGCGGGTGGACCGAGAGAAATGGAAGCGCTCTGCCACGCGTATGAGCTGTCCGGGGATCAAAAATTTCTCGACCAGGCGAAGCGAATGATGGATGCGATGCTTGCATCGGGGCTGGGGAGTGGGGGGCGCGGGTCAAAGTCTGTGAACAAGGATGCGATTATCTTCGGTGGCCCGGGGCCGAAGAGCTTCGCGAGCTTCTTCGTACCGTTCATGGTGGCGTATAAGACGCTATCCGATGAAGGGCTCCTCGACGGGTAAACGTATGCCCGAGCAGCTCCAACCCCACAAGCTGAGACGGAACGGTGACCGCGGTGGCGTCTCCGCGGCATTGAAGATCGAGCCGGGAGAGGAACGTCCACTGGTCTAACTGGTCGCGTTCTCCTTCTTTGCCGGCATCGTACTCGTCTCGTTCTACGTAGGCAGCAGCGCCCTCTTTCTGTCGACCTACGGGTCTGAAATGATTCCGTGGGTCTACATCGTCTCCGCCTTCGTCGCCAGAGCTGCCGGGACGTTCTACTACCGGGTCGAACGCAAGTGGACGCATAACGTCTGTTGCTCGGAACGCTTCTCTTTATGCTAGCGAGCATCGTTGGCCTTCGGATGGGGCTGACCTCCGGGGATACCGGGTGGCCGGCGTTCGGGCTCTTGGTGTGGTATCCCGTCGTCAGCGGTCGGATGTCTGTCGTCACGTGGTGTCTTGCCGGCAGCGTGTTGGACGTGCGGCAGGGCAAGCGACTCTTCGGGTTGGTCGGGGACGGCGAACTGCTGGCCAGCGTATTCGGTGGCGCAAGCACGCTGTTCCTCGTCGCCTGGATAGGTACGGAGAACCTGCTTTGGGTGTCTTGCGGCGGCATCTTCGGATGCATGGTGACGCTGGTCGTCGTGATGCGTTTTGCGAACGTCGAGCAACACACCCACCGCGAGCGCCTGGCTGACGCGCCTGAGGAGCAGAAGGCCTGGGTCCGGTTCCGCGATCTCCTGAAGTTACCGTATATCCTCGCGATCTTCGCCGTCTACTTCATGCAGTCGACCACGTATCAGCTGATCGACTTCGCCTTTTTCGACCAGGCACGTCTCCGCTATACGGACGTGGACGAAATGGCCCGCTTCTTTGGCCTATTCTTCGGTCTGACCCAGGCGGTAACACTCGTCCTGATCACGGTGTTGACCAGCCGTCTGATGGGCATCATGGGAATCCACGTCGGCGAGATTCTCTACGAGAAGGGTGGCAGCGGACGGACGATGTTTATCGTCGTGAGTGGACCGTTTAGGTTCACGACGGCGATCGGACCTTTGTGGAGCTCGGGGAGCGGGACTTCTTTGGCGAACTGACGACGCTGGATCCGGCACCGCACTCTGCGACGGTGACCGCCGTCGAGGATACGTGGCTGCTAGTCCTGGATCGGGAAGCACTCTACGAGCTCGTGTCCGACCATCCGGAAGTGCTGAGGGAGATTATCTACGAGCTTTGCGATCGGTTGAGAGGGAACCGGAGGTAGGTAGTCCGGAGGCGTCTGGAGCTCTCACCGGGTCCCGCCTTCGCATAGCTGCGGCGAGACCGTCCTCTCTCGCTTGTGGGAGAGGAGAACATTGTGTGGGGTAACAAGGAGAGTGATGGGGTGAATCTGTTATTCATAATTGCTGATCAGTGGCGGGCGGACAGCCTGGGGTGCGCGGGACATCTGGTAGTGCAGACGCCGAACCTGGATCGGTTGGCAAAAGCGGGTGTCCGGTTTGAGGACTGCTACGTCCAGACGGCGCCGTGTGGGCCGAGCAGGATGTGCATCTACACAGGTCGGTATCTCTGCTCACATCGCGCGATCCACAACAAGACGCCGCTGATGGATGCAGAGGACAACCTTGGAAGCTGGCTTCGGGATGCCGGATACGACCCGCATCTGCTCGGCTACAACGACTACGCGATAGACCCTAGAACGCTTCCGGATGATGACCCTCGCGCGCAGGAGCTCAACTATGACAACGTGCTTCCGGGGTTCGAGACCCTGGTCTATCACGAGTATGACAGCCAGGAATACTTCGAATATCTGAGGGAGAAGGGTTATCCGGAGTGGTTGCTGACACACAAGACCGTGCATCAGCCGAACGTTCCGGATGAAGGCCCGGGGGAACATCTGTCGCTGCGGTATCCCGCGCACTACAAAGCCGAGGATTGCGAGGCACGATTCATCACGAACAAGGCGATCGAGCACGTCACGGCGAACAAGGCCTCGGGATGGGTGCTGAACGTGAACTACATCAAGCCTCATCCTCCGAGGATCTGTTCCGCGCCCTTTAACGATATGTATGATCCGGCCGATATGCCGGCGGCGATTCGGGATCCGGAAGAGCTTTCCGCTGATCATCCGTATCAAAAGCTGATCCACGCGAATCCACAGCTGGAGTCGGACCGCGATCTGCGGGAGACGCAGGCGAATTACTTCGGGATGATCACCGAGGTGGACACGTCACTCGGGCTGCTGTTCGACGCGCTCGAGGAGACCGGTCAGTGGGAGGATACGGTGATCGTGTTTTCGTCGGATCACGGTGAATACCTGGGCGATCACTACCTGACTGGGAAAGGCCAGGTCTACGACGCAGGGATTCACGTTCCGCTGATTATCCGTGACCCATCACGGACTGCCGATCCGACGAGAGGAAAGACACTCGACGGATTTACCGAATCCGTGGACATCACGCCGACTATTCTCGATCTGATGGGCATCACGATTCCTGATCGCGTTCAGGGTGTGAGCCTGGCCGATCGGATCAGTGGCTCGGTGGCTGAGGGGAAGGTGGACATCCATTTCGAGAAGGACTTCCGGCACGTGCCGGGTGTCGATCCTGACGACAGTCTGATCTGGGTGGTCCGGGATCGCGACTACAAGTATGTTCAGTTCGCCTCTTCTGAAATACCCCCTATGCTTTTCGATCTGAATGCAGATCCGGGTGAATCGACGAACCTCGCGCAGAGCACCGCTCACGCGGCCACCATGTTGGAGTATGCACAGCGACTCCTCCGATGGCGTATGAGGCACGAAGACCAAAGGATGGAGCGCTGGGCCTCTCAGTTCAAATCTTGACCGTATCTGATATGTATCAGCGTTTTTTGTCATAGGAGTATATTAAACAGCAGTTTAGTTTAATAGAGTTTTGAAATAGTGCTAATTGTATAGTGGTTTGTGTATCAGAATTGCTTACATTAAGAGTCGATGCAGCATATCCTCGGTGACATCAAGTCCTCCGTTCGGAGGCTGAGTGGCGAGCTGGAGAACTTCCAGGAGATCGCAAGGCATATTCGCCCGAATGCTGGCGAAGTCCCTGTTCTGGACGGTCTTGACATCTATGGTCAGACGATCCCCCTCAATGGTGCGATCGGTGGTGACCATATCCTCTACGTCGACTTCAACAAGCGATACGACCTGGACGCCCGGATCGAGAAGGCCAAGAAGCAGGGACAGCTTCAAGTGGTTCAGGCGCTCGAAGGGTGCAAACGGAAGGCCGGGATCGGTATCCTCGACGTGTCCGGCCACCAGATCACCGATGCCCTGCTGGCCGCGATGCTGCATCAGTCCTTCCTGCTCGGTGTGATCTACGAACTAGACTACTCGGGCAACATCACCGAGCGGCTGTTCGAGAACCTCAACACACGCTTCTACAACTCATCGGCAGTCAGCAAATTCATCACGATGCTCTACGGCGAGATCTACACGGATGGCACGTTCAAGTTTCTGTCTGCCGCCCATCCGCCGCCGGTTGTCTTCTCCCAGAAACACGACAAGATCGTGACGACTCCGAACCCGGTGTCGTTTCCACCGATCGGTACGCTGCCCTCGCAGTCCGACATCGATCGCAGGAACAATAAGAGCGTCCTGGGATACAAGGATCCGTATCAGGTCAATGAGATCGATCTCATCGGATCCGGTGATATCATGCTGGTCTACACCGACGGTCTGATCGAGCACGAGGGTGCCCGGACGGAATACTTCCCGATGCGTCTGGAGGAAGTACTGCACCGGTACAAAGGTGACAGCGCGTTCGTTATTTTCGAGGCGATCAAGGAAGATGTTCTGGCCTTTTCGGAACCCGAAGATGATATCAGCTTTGTGGTGATCAAGCGAGAGTAGGCCAGTACTTCAAGAAAAGAGAACGGGCGCCGCCGATCGATCGGTGGCGCCCTTCTTGTGTACGGGAGTGCGGATCAAAAGACTTCTGGCACGAATCTCTGATGATCAAACGAAGGACGCACGTAACTGTCGTCCAGCTGACGGGGGGAAGCTCCACGGGTGTCGGTCTGGGATCCTCGTATGGGATCGTGCTGAGTAGGTGATGGATGCAGTTGAGACGGGCCCTGCGGTTGGTATCTGCGTGGACGACGTGCCTGGGGGCCTGTTTGATGTCGGTATGTCGGAACGTGTCGTCTTTGACCCTGAAGTACTGGACTCACCGGGTGCGGCTTTCCAGGTCCATTGGGCTCAGCTTCCAGTGCTTGGCTGGGTCGTCGATTCTATCTTGGAATCGCTTCTCCTGCTCTTCGTGGCTGACCGAGAGCCAGTATTTGATGGGGAGAATGCTCGACCGAACAAACATCCGCTCGAATTTGGGTACGGAGCGGAAGAATTCCTCAACCTCGTCCTCCGAACAGAAGCCCATGACGCGCTCTACGAGCGCCCGGTTGAACCAACTCCGATCACAGGTGACCATCTCACCTGCGGAGGGCAGGTGCTCGACATACCGCTGAAAGTACTAATGCGTCTGCTCGTGTTCCGTCGGTTTCTGAATAGCGACGAGCCTGCGACGAAGCCCTGTTTTTCTGGCTAGAGGATCCCTACAAGGACGGCGGGGTGTCGATCTTCGCGCACAACAAACTGAGATCATTGCTCAAGACGCCGCTGCTGCAAACGGAGCATATCTTCGGGCTTGAGCAGCACGTCGATTTCATTGTGAACGGTGCTACTGATTTCGTTCGCACCGGGGTGTATGAGGACGCCGGGATCACGGGCGCGATGAAGGTGGCCCACGCGGCAGAGGGGTTTGGTCTCGACGTCGAGTTCCACGGCGGTGGGCTGGCGCACCGGCACTGTATCGCCTCGATCCGGCTATTTGTTTATACCCAGTCTTCCAAGTCACGACCCAGATCATGGGACAGTACGACGGGGTCGTATAATGGGCTGTCCGCCTCCACGAGTTTTCCGTTACCCAGCACAATCTGGTTCGGCGTCGTCGGCACGAAAGCTGCCGGATGTGCCTTCTTCAGTTCAGCATTCTGCTTGCTCCTTAGCGCCTCTGTCTCCTCGAAGCTGAACCCGTCCAGCGCAGCCGCCTTCAGCGGGGCGAGCGCCTCCGCAAAGGCAGGGTCTGACGCGATACTCCTCTGCTCATCTGGGTCGTTCTCGATGTCGAACGCCAGATCCTCTACATCTCTGAACGCAACGTATTTGTAACGGTCCGACCGGACCATCCTGAACTCCGTTCCTTTCCCCCAGCGGGGCGCGAGTGCTTCGGTAATGATGCCAACCCGATCCAAGTTCAGTGATTTCCCTTCGAGTGCGTTCGTCAGGCTGTGACCGTCTAGCCCGTCTGGGTGAGGGACCCCGGCCAGGTCACACATGGTGGGGAACAGATCGGCGAGGCTGACGGGCTCAGTGACTTCGGTAGCCGATCGATCACCCGATCGATGGGCTGGAGTCGAGATGATCATGGGCACACGTGACGAACTTTCGTGCCACGTGTTCTTCCACCAGAGGCTGTGTTCGCCGGCCATCTCCCCGTGATCCGACGTGTAGATGATGATCGTGTTCTCCAACAGGCCGGCGTGTTCCATCGTAGCCAGGAAATCGCCTAGCATCTCGTCCAGAAAGTCCACGCAAGCAAAGTAAGCGGCGCGTGCTTTTTTCCCCTCCTCGGGCTCGACTTCTTCGGTTCGGAATCCCTTGACCATGCCTTCCGTCATCGGATGATGTGCCGCGTCGCCCGATCGCAGGACGCGAGGTCCTGAGAAGCCTTCGGGGTAGTAGCGGTCGAGATGTCTCGAAGGCGCTGTCAGCGGGAAGTGCGGGCGGCTGAACGACGTGTAGAGAAGCCAGGGCTGATCGGGGTTCGCGTGTTCCTGCTCGCGGGCCCACGCGATCGCCGTTTTGGCAACCACGTTCTCCTGCAAGTAGGCTTCGGGTATCTCCGACAGCCCGGCGTCCACGGTTCGAGAACGCATGCCCATGCCGGGACCGCCCTCCGCATCCAGCCTGCTCAAGGGATCCAGTTGATGCGCGCAGGGGCCGCCAAAGTCGCCGTAAGGTCTCGCGCCGAACCCCGCCATTTGTCGCGATCCTCCTATATGCATCTTGCCAACGGTCGCAGTTGCGTAACCGTGCTCACGGAGGTGTGACCCGAAGGTAGGGAGATCAGGGGGGACGACCGAGCCGTTACCCCACGCACCACATCGATGGGAGTGACGACCCGTCATCATCGAGATCCGGCTGGGCGTACACAGGGGCATCTGACAGTAGGCGGCGTCGAAGTGGACGCCTTTTTCGATCAGCCCGTCGAGCGTGGGCGTATTTACGGGTTCACCGCCCCGCTCGCGACTGCGTGCGGACAGGTATCGGAAAGAGTGCTCGTCACTGTGCAGGAACAGGATGTTCGGCTTGCTCATTGGTCCTCCGGGTTCACGTGATTCATTGCCGCACCCAATATGGGGTGTCGATCCGGACGGCGACATTCAGCCGGGAGGGGTGATCGCTTCAGCGACGATTGGGTCTTGTTTACCGCCTCGTCTTGCGTCTCGACCAGAGAACGATCCCGAGACTCAGGCACCCAATCAGGGCGAGTATCACCCGCCGGGCAGGGGAGAGATGACCTTCGATGCTGAGGTGATGTTCTCCAGGAGGAACGGCAAGGCCAACAAAACCGTCGAGGGTTTCGAATACGTCTACCTGTTTGCCATTCAGCCTTACAGCCAGGAAGGGATAGTATGCATACGACAGACGAACGAAGGCCGGCCCGCTCACGCTGAACCGGATGGATGTATCGTCGATCCGCGTCTCGTGCCCGTGTAGTTGGATCGTGGCCGGTTCCGGGTGGGCTGCTTCCGGGATTCGGTCAGGGATCAGGATCCGGTCAGCTCGGTGCCCGACGGGGTACACTCGCATTTCGCTCAGGATCATGAAGGGATCGCTGGCGGTTTCGGCAGTCTGTGCGTGACGCAGTTCGTTGGACACAATGATGGGTGACGTGTCACCAAAATCGAGCTGAACGATGCCACCCCCAGGCTTGGGCCGGAGGAAGTATTGGGTCGCCAACAGGTGGAACCCCTCGAGGAGGATGCTGCCTACAGGCGAACCGATGACTGTCCGAACCTCCTGGTCCGATCCACCGACCTCGGCGACCGCGCGGTCCAGGAAAGGCTTGATGAACCGGTCGTCGGCTCGCGGATGCTCGTGATAGGGACCATAGATCGTAGCCCGTCTGCCCATCGCAGCGGTCAGGTTGTTGACCGGGTGGTAGCTGTGGAAGAATCTACTGGAGCTGAACTGTCTCGGGGTATTGGTATGCGTGAGCAGGTCTTCCTTGAGCGAACCCAGGTTCACGTAGGCCTTCTCGCGCGAGAAGTGGTAGGGTTGTCTAACCGTCGTGGTTCCGAGGTCCAGGGCAATCACTGCCAGGAGGATGGGGAGGAGACGCTGCGTACCACCCACTCGGCTGTGTTCTCTGCAGGCGAACGCGACACACCCGCTGAGGAAGAAGACGACAAACAGGAGGAAACGGCCCGACCCCATGCTCTGGATCGCCTCGAAATCGCGAACGAAGGGAATCCGCCACGCATTGACGAGGATCGTTGCCGCCACCAGGCCGAGATATGGCCAGTCCGATACGCGCAGGGATCGACGGGAGCGGATTCGGCGAACCAGACCATAGGCACATAAGAGAGCCAGGCTGATTCCCAGGTAACCACCGTGCCAGTGGTCGCTTCCCTCGGGCAGCGGGAACAGCCGCGTTCGGTGGTTGGACCAGATGAAGAGGTGCTGCCAGGTCATTGGAGGCTCATACGTCAGGTCGATGACGTGCTCCAGGTTTGTCCAGCCCCGCTCGATCAACATCGGAACCACGAGATACGAGGCGAAGATCAGGCCTCCCGCAACTCCTACCCCCAGATGGCGTAGCGAGAATCGATTCGGTCTGGCCCGGCATATGACAATGAATGCCAGCAGCAGGCAGAACGACCAGGCTGCGTATGCCGGGTGCGTCCAGAAGAGGAGCGCGATGGACCCGCCGAGAACGGCCGAACACACAGGAGGCTTACCCAGGCCCTGACGCATACACTCTACAGCGCAGAACGGGATCGGGAGGAACAGGTAGATGAGGCTGATCGGATAGCGCCCCATGACCAGGACTTGCTGGAGGTGCCAGAACGAGAGCGTGTACGCGAGAGCGGCGACAAACCCGGCAAGTCGGCTTCTGAACGCGATTCTGGTGAGCAGGTAGACGGCCAGGCCCGAGGCCGTGTGGGCAAGACCCAGGGCAATTTTGATCGTCGTGTCCAGGTGGTCGACCAAGAGGTCCAGCAGGCCGATGGCGTAGAAGAAGGTGAATCCGTAGAACTGTAGGAACGGGGTTCCAGCCGATACCAGGGGGGTCCAGACCGGAATCGTGCCGGCCTTGAATCCCTCAGCGGCAATCCACGCGTAGAGTGTGTGATAAGCGGCGTCTCCGCCCCAGGTCAGGTCACCCGACGAGAAATAGTATCTGACAGACACGCAGAGGACCAACGCCGTGAACACGATGGTTGAACGCTCAGACCGGAAGACCCATTCGAGCAGCAGGCAGACACGTTGGCGCCTGACCTCCAGGTAGATGAGACTCAGGACCAGGCCCACCATGGCGACGAAAATGGTTTGGTCGAGTGCGCTCCAGGGGACCCGGGTCAGATTCTCGAGGAAGTCTGGCAGGCTCCACCTAGCACCAACTGTGAATGCCAGTTTGGGGAGGGCCGTGTACTGGAATAGCACGAGGAGCACGCCAAGCGCCGCCAGGATTGCGACAGACTCTCGTGGCACCGTGCTCCTGTTGGACTCATCGTTCACTGGCGCTTGGTCGGTCGAAGGATAGAGAAGTTGGGTGGAGCTATTCCCACCGGAACAGCACACCCAGTACATCTTTTGGGGCGTCGGCGAGCATCGTGTAGACGTCCTGACAGTCCTGCGGTGCGAACTCGTGGGTAACGAGGTGAGATACGGGCAGGCGGTCGGTGGCCATGAGCCGCATCACGAGAGCTCGCTCACGGTCCTTGGTCCACCGGTAGTAGATATGGTCGGTGTCTGGTGTCTTCGGTTGGTGCGCGCCAAGGATGCTGACTTCTCGCAAGTGCACATCCTTGAGGAAGTCCATCTCAACGGAGCCCCGGGGAGACCCGACGGCGACCATCTTGCCGCCGAGGCAGGCAAGGGATACGGCCTGCGGGTAAACGACCGGCAACCCGGTGCACTCGAGGATGATGTTCGCCCCGTCCTCCGGACACTTTTCGAAGATCACCTCGCGCAGATCGTCGACGTGACCCGGGTTGATGCCCATGTCGCAGCCGTGGTGGATGGCCTTGTCGATCCGAAACTCGTCGAGGTCGACACCGATCAAGGGGGCCGCGCCGGATAGCTGGGAAAACTGTCCACATAGTTGTCCGACCAGACCGAGACCAAACACGACGACCGACGACCCGAGTTCGATCTGCGCGACCCTGACGCCGTGGAGGGCGATAGCGGCCATGACCATGAACGCGGCTGACTTCGAGCCCACGTCGCCCGGCACGACCTGGAATCCGGATCGCGCCCGGAGGATGCCGTGGCTGGCGTGGTTGCCCTGCCCGCTGACGCGATCCCCGACCTGGACGTGGTCGATATCTCTGCCCACCTCGAGGACGCGACCGACGTTACAGTATCCAGTCGTCCTTGGGAAGCGACCCTCTGAACCCGGCTCGCCCCCGTGTGTCCAGTTGTAGATCTCCGTGCCGATGGATACGGCGGTGTACTCGTTCTCTACGAGGATCCCGTCATCGGGAACATCACCGAGCTCGAAGGACTCCACCTCCATCTGTCGAACGGCGTGCGAGATCAGCCGTTGGGCCTGCATGACGTCACCTCGTGTGCGTCGGGCTATGGTGGGTCGACAGGGACCTTCTGCCGTTTCGGGATCAGCGGATCATAGGTGAATCCTTTGGTCTTGCCGCGGAACTCAGACTTCACCTTTGACAATAGCTCCGGTTTCTGGAACAGGTCGACAGCAGATCCAGCGAAGATTTTCGCAGCCTGGAAGATCGCCCGATCGGCGAAGGGCAGGACGGCCTGAGCGGCCATGTCACGATGATGTCCCGGGGTTCCGAGGGCGTAACAGGCGACCGTGAACCGTCCCATCGGTGCCAACCAGCTGACGTTGTCCTCATCGGACGATCCCCGTCCCTGGGTGCCGTGGCCTGTCGAGACGTTGCCGTTGAAGCCGTCCTTGTAGCCCATCTTCTCTGCGGCTGCACGATCGGTTTTTGAGGCTCGAGGGGGGCCGAAAAGTTCCACGTTCCGGGCTACGGCATCGCACATTGCGTCGTTCGGCAATCGTGGATACACCGCCGTGATGCGGTGCCAGTTCATGGTTGTCTCTGTCGCCAGGGCTGCTCCTTCGGCGCATGCCGTCAGGCGTTTCCGGAGCTCGTCGACCTGGGCGCGGTCTTTCCCGCGAACGAAATACCAAACTTTCGCGTAGGCCGGGACGACGTTGGGTGCGTCTCCGCCGTCTCGGATGATACAGTGGATCCGACAGTTTTCGGGGATGTGCTCGCGCAAGTAGTTGGCGGCCACGTCCATGAGCATCACGCCGTCGAGAGCGCTGCGGCCGTTGTGCGCGCTGGCACCGTGGGACGTCCGGCCGTGGAATTCGTAGACGAGCGAATCGAGCGAGGATCCGCCGAAGTTGTTCACGCCGGTTCCGGTGCCGGGATGCCAGGCAAGAACGGCGTCCATGTCTCTGAACGCGCCATCTCGTGCCATGTAGACTTTGCCCGCCAGCGTTTCCTCAGCGGGACAGCCGTAGTAGATGACGCGACCCTTGGTCTTTGTCTGTTCGAGAATCTCTGCAGCGGCGACCGCACCTGCGGCCGGGGCAACGCCCAGGAGGTTATGGCCTCAGCCGTGGCCCCACGATCCGTCTGCGGCGCCGCAGTTGGGTAAGGCGTCATATTCGCCGAGCATGCCGATGGCGGGCTTACCGGTTCCGCGAATGGCGCGGAAAGCCGTCGGGATGTTTTTCCATGGGAACTCGACCTTGAACCCGCGAGAGGTCAAGTAGCGGGCAAGGGCTTCAGACGATTGTCTCTCTCTGAATGGGCGCTCGGCATACCCGTGGATCTCGTGAGACAGTGCCTTTGCCACACGTTGTTCAGCGCGTATGGCTTCGGTGACGCGCTTCCTCTTCGTGGCTGCGTTCATAGTTGACCCTTCACGTGACGGTTATACGGAATCGGTTCGTTGTTGTGTTGTGGTTACAGGGCGCCGATGTCGATCAGTGACTGTTCTGAATGAATACCGCGGCGCCTGAGGAATGCAGTTGCGCTAAATCCGGGGTTCCGTCTCGCTGGCGCTTCGGTTCCACCCCGGGCTACTTGCGCCGCGCCCCGTCCCGTCCGGGGCTCCCATCAACCCCGCCCTCTGTGTCCTCAGCGTCCTCTGCGGTTTCCTTTTGTAACCTCTGCCTACAGCTCTGAAGCGACGGCGTCTCCGACGTCGACGGTTTTGGCGGATCCGCCCAGGTCGCCGGTGTGCGTCGAGGTGCTCTGCAGGGCGCGGCCGACGGCTTCGTCGATCGCGACGGCAGCGGCTTTGGCGTCGTCGTCTTCGTTTCGCTCGCCTAGCCAGGTCAGCATCATGCTGGCAGACAGGATCTGGGCGTATGGGTTGGCGATGCCTTCGCCGGCGATGTCCGGGGCGGTTCCGTGCGAGGGCTGGAACACGCCGTACTTGTCGCCGACATCCGCTGAGGGTGCCATACCCATCCCGCCAACCGTGCCGGCAGCAAGGTCGGAGATGATGTCACCGAACATGTTTTCGGCGACGACCACGTCATAGTAGTCGGGACGGGACACCTGATAGACCGTGTACGCGTCGACGTAGGCGTAATCTCGTTCGGTGCCCGGGTAGTTCTCGGCGACGCTGTCGTAGATCTCGCGAAAATAGGCCTGGCTCTTGAGCACGTTCGCCTTGTCGACGCTCGTTACCCGGCGCACGCCATCTCGTGGGGCACCGTTCCGTTGCTGAGCGATCTCGAAGGCATACTTCACGATCCGTTCGGTGCCCTTGCGGGTGATGACCATGCTGTCGACGGCCATCTCGTCACCAAGCCGTACACCGCCACCCCGAGACGCATACAGGCCCTCTGTATTCTCCCGCATGATCACGTAGTCGATCGGTGGATCGGCCGCGAGCAGGGGGGAGATGCCCGGATACTTCTTGATCGGACGGATCCCGGCGTAGAGATCTAGGACGAAACGGAGGGTGAGCTGGGGTGCGATCTCGGTGCCGTCGTCGAAGCGGATCTGTGGGTCACCGGCTGAACCGAACAGGACGGCGTCGGATGTCTTGCAGGCCTCGAGTGTCGAGTCGGGGAGGTCGGTTCCCGACTCCTGGTAGCACTTCGCGCCGATGGGGTGTTCGTTCAGGATGAACCGGAGGTTCGGGAAGGGCTTCTCCAAGGCAAGGAGGACCTTGACTGATTCCGCGACCACCTCCGGGCCTACGCCGTCGCCGGGCAACACCGAAATGTTATAGCTTCCCATCCCACCTCCACGTTTGGATCATTTGCTCGCTCACTCGTAATCACTCCTGACGACGGCATCGCCGTCCGCAACCATCAGCCGTCCACGGCTCCAGACGGAATCGATCTCGGCGTCCTCTGTCAACAACACCATGTCTGCGTCGCCGCCGTCCGTGATGCGGCCCTTTGTCGAAAGCCCCAGCCGTGCCGCGGGGTTCAGCGTGACCAGGGGCAGTACGTCCTCAAGGGTGACGCCTGACCGAACCACTTTCTGCACGGTCTCGAACAGCGTCATCGGCTCAGCCATGGCTTGCTTGCCGTTTCGGCTTTCCAACGGGTACGATCCTCCCGCGTCCGTCGACAGGGAAACCGTCTTTATGGGAACGTCGGCATCCAGGATCTCGAGGAGCGCGCGATCCGGCTCGATCGCCTTGCCGTAACCGCGCTCTTTCTGGATCTGCGACGTGATATCCACTCCTCCGCCCTCTCTGGCGAACGTAAATGCCTGCGCCCATAGATCCGGGTTCCGGTTGACGTGAGTGGCGACGAAACGATCTGCCGCAATAGCCGATGCCTCGACCGCTTCGCGTAGGGGCTCAAGCCCTTCGGAACGGTCGCCAATGTGGGCGTGCAGTATGCCCTGCTTGCCGCCAATCCCGCCTCCGACGACAGCAGCCTGGGCGAGATGACAAAGGTCATCTACGGAGAGGGGCGGTGAGCCTCGTTCCGCGATCGCGACTTTGATCCCAAGGATCCGGTCGACGTAGGCCATGTCAGCCTGCGGATCTCCAGTCAGCGTGGGCACAGGATTTCGCCAGCCGCCGGTGTAGGCGTAGGCGTTGATGCCTTCTTCCGTTAAGGCGGCGGCCCGGCTGAGAAGCGAAGGGATCGAGCGGCTGAGGCTGTCGGTACCTAGAGGCGAGACGACTGTTGTAATGCCGGCAAGCGTGATCCAGCTGAGAGGCATGTCGGGTGATCGGGATAAGGGACCGCCCGCCCCGCTTGCACCCATGACGTGGATATGTGTGTCGATCAGGCCGGGAATCAGCGGTCGACCTTCCGCTTGATGCACGGTGGGCTCGCCAACCGGCCAGACTTCCGTGCCAGTGTCGATGATCCGGTCGCCGGCACAGAGCACATCCATGATCCCAAGGTCTTCGGGAGCATATACGTGCGCGTTCTTGATCAGGAGAGTGTCCACGTCAGTCTGTTTCCTCTTCGAATCCTTCGAGCTTTCGTAGGCGTTCGAGATGCACCGTCCATTCGGCCTTCAGTACTTCAACGTGCAACACGAATTCGTAAGCGGTCGCGAATGGGGGCTGGCTTCTCTCGAGGGCTCATACTCGGTGTCGCCAGGATGATCCAGAGCAGCAAGCCGATTGTCACAGAATCGGGGGCGACAGGTAGATGTAATAGCCCGATCCCAACTGGCTTCTGTCGTGTCGATACTCGAAAGATTCCGTCGGTGACAGAGAACGGCTCGACATCCGGTTGGGATTTGCCAGCACGAGCAGTTGATGGTGTACCGGATCCACCGTGACGATGTTCTCTCTCGCGTCACCCAGGACGTCCACGCATCCCAGGTTGCGTCCATACTCGGCGGTTTCCGGCAGCTTGCTGTCGGGTAGATCCTCGATCTCCCCTGATGCTAGGAGGCGAACCACGCGCTTGTCCTCCTTGCGGATCACGAACGCGACTTCGGGTCGCTCGTCCCAGTGTACGGGGACGAAGTTCTTGCGTTGCCAGTCCGTCAGGTTCAGCCAGGTCGATCCGTCTGGGAGATACACCGGGTAGTGATCCTGTTCGACGCGGCGGCTGTCCTCGGCCGTGTGGGGATGGAGCCCGTCTACACCCGGCGCGTGGCGGGCGATCCATCCGTAGTGCGCGTGCTTGAACGGATGCTTCCACTGCGTCTGTCCATCCTTGTCCACCAGGTAGACGCCCGCGTTCTCCTTTTCGACTGCGTACCAGATCTGCATTCCCGGCAGGCTGGGATCGATGCGACACGGTTTCGACAGGTCGGTGTGGCCGAAGGGTTCGGCCTCCCACCGCTTCGACCCGTCACCGTTGTAGCATATCCCGCCGCAAATGACTTCCTGAACGCCGTCCTCGTCGATGTCCCCGATGTCAAGGTTGTGGCCGGCGCCCCTGGCCTGATCCACCCGCCACTTGACGGTGCCGTCGACGCCGTTGAGCGCTGTCATCGTGACATCGCCATACGTTTCATCGAGCACGACCACCGACGCCGGTTCATCGATCCCGTCAAGATGCCCGACGGTCATCATCACGCGTGACTTGATCGCCTGCCAATTCGTTTCCCAGACGCGATCGCCTGTTTCGCCGTCGACCACCGTGAAACGTTCGCCGTCGACGGCCTCGTCATATGTGTCCTTCGGGTACGCCCCGCCGAACGAATGGAACGCGACCTCTGTCCGGCCGTCACCGTTCAGGTCCCAGGCGAGAAAGGGAACGTGATGCATGGAGCCGTCCCAGCCACCCCGCTCTGGTAGGTTCGTATCGATCTCCCACAGCCGATCACCGTCCATCCCGATGGCCGTCATCCAGACCGTCCCGCCCTTTGCGGATCGAACGACAAACCCGTAACGGCCGTTGTTCTGGAGGTCGCCGATGACCACCCCCTGAACGCGCGCGTCGGGATCGAGATTGTGGGCTCGGGCGATCAGGCTGGCTTCAGCGGTTGGATCTACCGTGGCTGTTTCGGACGGCGTGCCATCGGGCGCAATGATCCGAAATTGTTGTGGGCCGGAGTCATCGACCGGGAACTGGATCGTCGTCGCGTCCACCACTGCTTCATCCGTCGGGAATCGCCAGGTACCGTTGACCATGTGTTCGACGAAGAATGCAGCGTTTGCTGGATCCGTCTTCAGCAGTCTCCACGAGAGAAAGACTTCTTTGTTTCCTCGTGGCAGGGCGACGACGTGTCTGTTTTGAATCGCTGGCATTGAGCTTCTATCCCAAGAGTTGCGTGAGTTCTAGCGGCAAGATAGGGAGAAGGGCTGGACCTTGGTAGCGTTCAGTCTGTGCACTGTGAGGAACCCAAGACCAGCTGCAACCACAGATGGACGCAGATAAACACAAATGAGACACCCAGGTCTGCCTCTGTTACACGGCGAAGCCACCTTCGGACTTGAGTCCGTTCTTGATGACTTCCGATTCCAGGTCGAACCCGATGCCTGGCGTATCGGGAACGATCAGTTTGCCGTCTTCCTGGTCCCATCCGTCCAGGATGATTCCCGGTGTTTCGGCGGGTGCGGCTTCCAGGAGCGAGAAGTTCGGGATGGAGGCGCCGAAGTGCGCGTGCGTGTAGCGTTCGATCAGGCTGCCCCAGCAGTGTGGCGCACAACGGGCACCCCACGGCGCGACGCGGTCAGCCGTTTCCTTCCACCAGGTCAGGCCTTTGGCGCGGAAGTCGTGCTGGACGACATCGATCCACCCTTTTTCGACCATCGTGAAGTACGTGGGAGGAGGGGGGCCGGACTCCCCATCGGCGACGAGGGTGTCGTAGCCTTGCTCATCTATATAGGCCTTGAACGCTTCGTTGAATTCAGGATCCTCAGGGAAGGCTTCCTCGAACCAGTAGATGCCGACGTCTTCGCACCTCCTCAGGATTTCCTTCGCGATGTTGAGCGTCGTTCCGTTGTTGGCGTCGATCATGATCTTCGCCTCCAGGCCGGCAGCTTCTCGAACGGTGTGGATGACGCGGATGTCGCGGTCGAGTCCTTCCTCGATACCCATCCAGCGTGCGCCCCGGCCGATCTTGATCTTGAAGTTGTGGTAGCCGAAGCCAAGTCCGGTCTCGACCTCATCACGAAAGATTTGATCCGCCTCTTCATCGGTCTTGCCGAGGTCATCGATATAGATCGACCCGTCATACAATTCGATCGCACTATCACCACGGGCTCCGAGAAACTGGTACAGCGGTTGGTCGGCCAGCCGTGCGGCAAGGTCCCACAGGGGAAGGTCGATGGGGAGGCCGTCAGCGGTGCATCCGACCTGAGGATCGAACAGCTCACTCATTGGGCGACCGATCAGGCTGCTCGCAGTTTTCTGGTCGATTCGCGACCACCCAACGCCGATCGCGCCGCTTGAACTGTGAATCCGGACGACTGGATCCGTGAGGTGGCTGCCGTGGTCACCCTTTCGAGCATTTTTCCCGATAAAGCGTGGACGCTCAAACTTGAGGGTAATTTTCTCAATTCGATCGATGGTTTCAGCCGACATGGGTAGCTCCCGGTGTATTTTGGCGATTGAGGGCCCAAAATAGGGGGCACGTGCCAATGGGGCAAACACCAGAGTCCGAGACGGCTGGATAGCTTGTTTTTGGGTGTAAAATGCTATTAAATAAATAGATGATATCCCCAAGCCTTTGCGGCCACGTCCTGCGTGGAACAGGAGAAAAGGCTTGACCCCCCCTACTAGATCTAGTATTATGCGAAGGCTTGACCGGGCCCCCGATACCGCTTGTTGTGCAGGCGGTTTTCGCTCTGTTTCTCCCGCCCAAAGCCGCTATAGGCGGCCAGGATTGTCCCCGCGATTCTGAAAAGGCTATGGCCCTAGGTCAGCATTCCCTGAACGCTCCCTTTCCCCGGTACTTTTTCGGCCGCCGGTCGACTCTCCAATGCCTCCTCACGGCATGGTCGGCGGAGTCTGCATATTCAGGAATATCAGGAGGGTAAGCGTTGTATCTCTCGAAGATGAACGCGTTTGGGTTCAAGTCCTTCGCGCAGAAGGTGGACCTGAAGTTCCAGAAGGGTATCACGTGCGTCGTCGGTCCGAATGGCTGCGGTAAGTCGAACGTGGTCGACGCGATCCGCTGGTGTTTGGGTGAGCAGCGTGCCCGCTCGCTCCGAAGCAGCAGCATGGAGGACGTGATCTTCCAGGGCTCCCGTTCGAGGAAGCCCCTCGGTCTCGCCGAGGTATCGATTACGATCGACAACTCGAGCAAGATGCTGCCCGTCGAATTCACGGAAGTGACGCTCACGCGCCGGCTCTACCGATCAGGCGAGAGCGAATACCTGATCAACAAGATTCCGTGTCTGCTCCGCGACATCCACAACCTCACGATGGACACGGGGCTCGGCGCGCATTCCTACAGCGTGATCGAGCAGGGGATGGTCGACGAGATCATCAGCGACAAGACCGATGAGCGTCGTCGCATCTTCGAGGAGGCCGCCGGCGTCACACGCTACAAGGTTCGCCGTCGCTCCGCGTGGAACAAGCTGCAGTCGATCCAGCAAGACCTGACGCGTATCGCTGACATTATCGGCGAGGTCGAACGGCAGGTTCGGTCGCTCGCGCGCCAGGAGCGGAAGGCGCGTCTCTACAAGCAGCTGTCCGACGAGTTGACGGAGCTGGAGATCAAGCTCGGTCGGTTCCAGTATTTCGAAATGTCCGAACGCTCCCGGCCGATGCTCGAGGAGATGTCGTTCCTGAAAGAGGACATCGATGTCGGGACATCCGACGTGGCCCGTCAGGAGGCGCGACTCGAGGAGATTCGGGCAGAGCTGGCGGAGCAGGATCAGGCGCTTGCCGACGCGAACGCCGAAGTCGGCCGACAGGTGAACCTCGTTCACCAGAAGGACCGTGAGATCGCGATCGCGCGTGAGGAGATCCGGAGCATCGCCGCTTTCCTCGAACGGGCGAGCCGTCAGCAGGAAAAGTTGCGGATCCGGCGTGAGAGCGCCCTGCGGGACAAGGGACGGGCCGAAGAGGGAACGCGAGAAGCGCAAGGCGCCTTGGAGGAGGGGAGCACCGCCCTCGCGGTCGACGAGCAGACGCTGGCAGAGGTGACCGAACTCCTGAACGGGTGGCGGAGCCGTGTCGAGCAGGAGAAGACGCGGTCGAACGACCTGTTCCGGGAGATGAACGAGAAGAGTTCCCGGCTCGAGCGTGCACGGACTGAGCAGGAGGGCGCTCACGAGCGCTTGGACCGTCTCGGGGTAGACGCGGAACGGCTGGTTTCGGAGTCTCAGCACGCGGATGAGAAGCTCGAGGAGACACGTCGGCAGGTTGCTCAGGTCGAGTCCGAGATCGAGCGACAGACAGCGCACCGCAACGAGCTGGCCGAAGAGAAGGCCCGCATCCAGCAGGAAGGCGACGCGCTCGTCGAGGAGCGGGTTGGGGTCCGCAGTCGTCTGGAAGCCGAGAAGGCACGGCTCGCGCTGCTCCGGAAGCTCCAGGAGAGCTTTGACGGGTATTCGAACAGTGTGCAGGCGCTGACTGCGGAAACGTCACCGTTCAAGGATCGGATTCGTGGCCTGGTGGCCGATACGATCGAGGTGGATACAGCGTATGCGCCAGCCATCGAGGCTGCCCTGGGTCGCGCACTCGATTGCGTGATCCTCGACTCGACGGACGATGCCCTCGATGCGGTCGCTTTCCTGAACGAAGGGGAACACGGCACGGGTGCTTTCATCGCGCTCGAGCGTGTTCTGCAGGGATCGGGCACGCCCTGGAGCGTTCCGGCGGGTGACGGGGTGATCGGTCGCGCGAGCGATCTCCTCTCCCGCTCGCGGGATGCGTCAGGAGCCGCACGAGCACTCCTACGCCGCACGCTTGTTGTGCGTGACGCCGAGACGGCGATCCGCCACTTCATCGCGCTTCGCGCCCACGGGATCGATGTCGTGACGCTGAAGGGCGAAGTCTTCGGCGCGGACGGGATCGTGTATGGCGGCGGTTCGAGCGAAGCGTCGAGCCTGATTGGGCGGCAACAGCAGATCGAGGAACTCGACCGGTCGGTGCGCGAACTGGAGACCGCACTGAACGATTTGGAGGGCCGCATCCGTGGCGTGGTCGACGTACTGGGTGAGCGAACGTCTCGTCTGGAACGAGAGGATGAAACCCTCGCCGATCTGAAGAATCGTCGTGCGGCCTTGCAACGCGACGAGCAGAATGCAGCCGAGGCCGTTCAGCGTCATCAGCACGCACAGCAGGAAGTCGCGTCGGAACGCGAACGGCTGGAGTCGTTGATGAGAGAGGTTTCTAAACAGGTGTGTGACGGTCAGGTCGAGATCAGGGCACTGGAGTCGCGACGGATGGTGATCGAGGAAGCCGAGCGGGCGTTGGCTCAGACACTCAGACGCCATGAAGGCTTGCGGAGCGAGGCTCACGATCGTGTATCCGCCCGTCGTGTGGAGATTGCGTCGATGAAGGAACGGGTCGATAGTCTGACCCAGGATGTGGCTCGACTGGAGAAGGAAGCCGAAGGAATCGTCGACGAACAGACACGTCTGACGGCCGAATCCGAAGAAAACGAGAAACGCAAGGCCGAGCTCGACGGAACCGTCGGCGAAGCGAGCACGGAGCTGCAGTCACTGCACGAGCTGCAGACGGAGGCCGAGAAGAAGCGGGACAGCCAGGCCGAAACACAGCAGGAACTGCTGACACTGTCGCGTGGTGTGGAAGAAGAGCTCAGAGGACGGAGCCGGAATGTCACGCAGAATCGTGAACGGCTGCACGAGTTGGAGGTCGGGCTTGCCGAGCTGAAGACGCGAGCGGAGGAATTGCAGCGTCGTATTATGCGTGACTACGAGATCGACCTGAAGGAAGCCGGTCGTCTCGACGAGCCGGAGTTCAATGCCGACATCTCGTCCAAGAAGGTGATCGAGATTCAGGATCGGCTGCGCCGGATGGGGTCGGTCAACCTGGCCGCTCTGGAGGAGTATGACATCCAGAAGGAGCGATACGAGTTCCTGGCCAAGCAGCGGGACGATCTGCTCGAGGCTGAGGAAACGTTGAAGCGGACGATCCAGAAGATCGACCGGACCGCGCGTTCGCGGTTTATGGAAACCTTCCAGTTGATCCGGCAGAATTTTCAGCGAACGTATGCAGCCTTCTTCGAAGGTGGAGAAGCCGACCTGATCATGCCGGACGACGAGGATCCGCTCGAAGCACCGATCCAGATTTCGGCGAGGCCTCGCGGGAAGCGGCTGCAGAGCATCAACCTGCTGTCCGGTGGGGAGCGGGCCTTGACGGCAATCTCGCTGCTGTTTGCGATCTACCTGGTCAAGCCGAGTCCCTACTGTATCCTCGACGAGGTCGACGCGCCGCTCGATGACGCGAACGTGGGTCGCTTCGTGAAAGTCATCAAGGAGTTCTCGAAGGACACCCAATTCCTGGTCGTGACCCACAATAAGGTCACGATGGAATCGGCCGACGCGCTGCACGGCGTGACGATGGAAGAGCCCGGTGTGTCGAAGCTGGTCAGCGTGAAGATGAACGAGCACGCGGAGGCGAACGGCCACGCCGAGCACATCGAGAACGAGGCGGTGCCGGCGGACTAAGCGGTAAACAGGAGATACTCAAAAGGGGGCACGACCAGAATCCGGTCGTGCCCCCTTTTCTTTGGCCGAACCTCGAGTATGCACCAGCGTGTGTGGCATCGCACTCCTATTCATGTCGGCGCCGCGCACGGAGATCTCCTGTAACTGAGAATAAGATCGCGAGGAGATTCCCTCATTCTGAGTCAGCAATGGCGTTTCTGACCATCGCCAACCTGTCCTCTCGTCGCCTCGGCATCGTGTTCCAGTAGTACGTGAAGGTGCTCAAGGAGATCGCTAGGGCCCACGCACGACCACGCAGCCATTCGGACTCGTCTGCCTCGAGCCGTGTGCGGAATATCTGTCGTGCCTCTTTGTCGAACAGTTCCCAAGCACCGTGAAGGTCGACAGTCGAGTCCTCGACCCCCAATTCGCCAAAGTCCAGCACGGCCGTCAACCGGTTATCGACCATCAGCAGATTCTCGGAAACCAGGTCGCCGTGATAACACCGGAGAGGCGCTTCGGGTGTCGCGGGCAGTTCGATCGCTTCGTTCCAGATCCTCGATGCGGCCTCGAGGTCGATGTCGAGGTCAGTGATCGAACGGCATTCTTGGATGTTGATTCGGGTTTGGTCGTCATACTCGATCAAGGTGTGCCCGCGGTAGCCGTCCAGAGTCGGATCGCTGGTTGTGGACTCAGGACAATCAGTCTCACGCAGAGCGAGGATGAAGTCAGCCAGATCATTGGCCAGTGTCGATCGTTCTGCACTCACTGAGTCCTCAGGTCGGCAGGCTCCTGGTGACTGGCCATCCAACCAGCGGGTGATCGACCAGCGTTCGGTGTAGCCACATCCTGGATCTCCAATGCCCACGATCTCTGGAACGGACACGGGCAAGTGCTGAGCGAGGATGGGCAGCCATCGGTCCTCCTTGTCGATACTCTTGCCGTCAGGTTGTCGGGGCAGGCGGACGAGAAGATCGGGACCGAGCCGGAATAGCCGGTTCGTTGAGCCAGTCGCATCGAGTGCTTGTAGCGGCTGGGATCTGTATTGGGGAAACTGAGTATCGATCAGTTGGCGGACGAGGTCGCCATCGATCGGGATCTCATTGTCGTGGAGTCGGTTTGTCAAGGAGTCGGATGTTTGCTCTGGCCTGGTACTTCCTGGTGGTCCTAGGCCTTGAAGTCGACCCCGATTCGGGTTGGGGGAGGGGCTGTCTGATCTTCCGGCTGATCCAGGTGGAGCTGGATATCGGGTACCGGATACCCGGACCGGGAGAGGCCGTCTGACAACTGGCTCACTTCTGAGGCGATATGGTCCAGAGCCTGCTGGTTCTCGACGCAGATGCGACAGCTATTCCGGCCTTCATACGACGCCAGGTTGATCCGTATGAGACCGAGCTCCGTCAGGTTGACTGAGACTCGTAAGGAGATGCGAGCGGGATCGACATCACCGTTGGATCCGCCACGCGAAATCTGGATATTTGCTGTCGACAGCCGAGAGCCGTCGGCGAACGGTAGCTGGAAGGCGATGGGACCGCCTGTGTCGCCGGGAAGGGCTGCTGCCTGTGATGTGTTCATGAAGCGGAGCAGGTTCGCGATCTGGCTTGCCTCATCCGGAGTCAGATCGGTCGAGGACTGCAGTTGGAGCAGGGCGGCCTTCAGAGTGTCGATACCCGTCTCGTTGCCGATCCGTGACTCGAGATCCAACCCCAGACGCTGGAGCGTTTTCCGGAGCGCTTCAGGCGTGAGCTTGTCGCTGTTGGGGAGTTCGCTGAGGATGCCCGTCAGCCGATCGCGCAAGCCGGGATCGAGTTTGCGGTCGAGTCCCTTGAGGAGGTCGGCAAGGCCTTCGAGGAGCGCGCCAAGGGTGCCCGATGGGGCGGAGGAAAAGAAAGCGGAAAGCGAGTCAGGGGTGACGGGCAGACCCTTCGAGCGGAGGAACAGGATGCGGTCGACGAGTTCGTTCAGGTCATCGACAGAGACGGCATCACCGAGCGATGTCAGGAACTCGCGCAGAGCCTGTACCTCGGTACGTCTGACCTGGAGGCCGTTCCGAATCAGAGCCGCGATGATGGCTTGACTGGTCGCATCGTCCTTGAGACCGAGCTGCTGCAGTGCAGCGCCCACCGCAGCTACTTCCGACCCGGGTCGGCCGGAGATCGAGAGGACTAGTGGAGGGCCTACATCCTGGACCTGCGTTTCGACGATTTGACCCGGCTTCAGGGAAAGCCGGCTTTCCGCGACCAGCGTATGCCCCATAAAACGAATGGCCCATCGTCCAGTCGACAGTTCGTCGACGACGCGGGCCTGTATCGTTTGTCCTTCGCTTAGCCTGATCAGCAGCGAGTCGCGCTGAGCTTCCGTCGTGAGGCTAAGTCGGAAGGTGTTGAGTACTGGGTTGGATCCGGAGATTTGCACGTCGGAATCGCCTGTCCAGAATTGAAGGGGTGTCGTGTCTCGATAAGTGTACGGCTTCAGATACCCGGAACGACGACTCCATCAGATTCTCGGCGTCGCCCGAGGCCAGCCTTGTCTTGACGAGTAAAATCGAGGATTCGGTGATCGTCTTCAGCGACATCTCGTCGCGCAGGATCGAGACGAACAGGGTATCGGTCGCGCCGATATCGGAATCGATCGGAAAGCTCGACGTGAGCTTCAGGGCGATCCGTCCATCGGCGAACTTCCAGTCACCCGAGATCCGTTCCGCCTGACCTTCCGGTGGGTTGAAGAAAATGATCTCGAAGGTGTCCTGCGTGAACGTCCAGTCACCATCTCCGGACAGGGACCTGCCCATCAGGGAGAACTCGGAGAACGTGCCGCTCCAGGTGCCGCTAACGTCTTCGTTTTCCACGCCGGTCGGCGTGCTCTTGCCACAGGCTGTTGCCAGGGCGATGAACAGGATTGCCCAAACGGTGGGGTGGGTCAGTTTTTTCATCGTGAGCCTCTTCTACGATGGGTTTAGGCCGGCTCTTTCGGTGGGTCGGCCGCTCGCATTCTTGCGATCATCCGGACCTCGGCGACGCCGATGTCCAGTTCTCGCGCGATGTCGACCGTACACTTGCCCTGCTTGAGCAGGTCGCTCACTGCGTCGTAAGCGCCCGATCGCTCGGCAGGCTCCGTCTGTCCGTCTCCCGGATCGGCCTCCGTTGGCTCTTCCTCGGAAGTGGGATTCGATCCGATTGGTTCCGGCGGCTGTTCAGTTTCTGTCTCTTCGGGTCTGGTTCGGATGTTCTGTAGCTTCGTGATCGAGCTGCGAAGATCTTCAAGTTGCTGTGTCAGCAGGCCGTCGGCGGTCTGCAGGGACGCAGCGGTATGATCGAGCATCTCCACGGCTTCGGTCAGATTTCGGATCGATCCGCGAAGGGCTTTGATCTGTTGCTCGGTCTGTTCACGATCCTCTTTGCGCCAGCTTCGGCACCATAGGAGGATCGAGAAGATCGTGCCGAATCCAAACAGGACCGACAGCGATATGGCGAGCAGTTCCAGGCCTTCCATTGAATGCCTCGGTTTTCCGCACGTCGCCCGGGGATGCCTTGCGCCGTGCTAGTCCTCCAGCAGCGCGGGGAAGCGGAGCGTGAAGGTCGTACCCTGGCCGACTTCGCTGTCGACCTCGATGCGTCCGTTGTGTTTTTCTACGATGCCGAAGATGATCGACAGCCCGAGTCCCGTGCCACCGGACTCTTCCCGCGTCGTGAAGAAGGGGTCGAAGATTTTGGGCAGATTCTCTTCTGGAATGCCTTCACCCGAGTCCTGCAGCCTGACGATCACCTGGTCTTCCATCCGCTTGATGTCGACCTCCAGATCCCCGCCTTCTCCGGGCATGGCTTGCAGGGCGTTGATGATCAGGTTGAGGAAAACCTGCTCCATCTCTCCCGTGTTGCCGGCAATCTTGGAGGGCTCGTCGTCGTCGATGTGCAGACGGGCGGATACCTTGCCCTTCTCGAGCAAGTGGTGCATCAGGTTGATGGTTTGGTTCACGAGATAGACCAGGTCGATCTCTTTATGCTCTTCTTCGCCGCTGTTGTGTCGGGCGAAGTCGAGCAGGCTCCGGATGATCCGGGAGATCCGCTTGACGTTCGACTCGATCAAGCGAAGATCCTTGACCAGTCCGTCCTGCTCCTGGTGACGGAGCATCAACAGCTGGACCCGGCTCAGGATAATCTGGAGCGGGTTGTTGACTTCGTGCGCGACGCCGGCCGCGAGCTGTCCTACGGCGGCCATCTTGCCTGACTGCACGAGTTGGGCTTGGGAAGCCTTCAGTCGCTTCTCGAGCCGGGCGTTTTCTTCGGTGAGGGCGTCGACGTGCTTGAGCAGTTCCTCGAAGGCAGGGTCCTTGGATACCGATGCGTCCGCTCCCTCGATGATCTCGCGTATGGTGTTTCTCGCTGCCATCAGGCGCCGACAGGCTCTCCTTCGTCGTCATCATCCGAGCCCCGGCTCTCGAATAGCTCCGCTTCCAGATCGTTGAATACGCGCGCCTTCTCCAGTTCGACCTCGAGCCCTTCACTCAGCTCAGCCAGCAGGTCCTCGTCCGAAATGTCCCGTCCGGCCTTGAACATCGCGCTCGCCTCGGGGCTCAAGGATGCGCCGAGCGAGTCACCGGCCTGACCGACGTGGTTGTGCCGGGTGAGTGCATTCGCGGCGTGAGTGATCATCAGGATTTCGTTCGGGTCTTCCATCGCCATCGGATCGTGATGGTGGGTGATGGCCTGGACTAGCGTTTCTGGCAGATTCCACTTCTCAGCGAGCCAACCACCGATTTCTGCGTGGGTGACGCCGATGACCTTCATCTCAGCTTCCGAGATGGTCAGAAGCTCTTCGTGCGCCAGTTCCAACGCTTCGCCGAACTCGTCCGGGAAGTACTCGATGAGGATCAACTTGCCGATGTCGTGGAGTATGCCCGCGACAAAGGCTTCCGGCTCGAGTTTCTTGCTGCGCTTGTGGGCCAACATTCGAGCGGCGACCCCGCAACCGATCGCGTGCTCCCAGAATTGCTGCCGGTCGAACAGGGGATGGGCCTTGCCGGCCTGGAATCTTTTGAGGACCGCCACACTCAGCCCGAGGTTCTTGACCGTTTCGAAGCCGAGGACGACGATGGCCAGTTGAACTGTCGCGATTTTTCTGGGAAATCCGTAGAACGCAGAGTTGGCGACTTTCAGGATCTTGGCGGTGAGGGCTTGATCGGCCGAGATGAGTTGTGAGATGTCGCGCGCCGAAGTGGCCGGATCACCGACGAGGTTGATCAACTGGGTGACCACCGTCGGGAGTGAGGGGAGGCCGATCACTTTTTCGGTGACCTGTCGGAGTCTCTGTTTCTGGTCCATCTCTGTCTTCGTGGACATTTCGAATTTCTGTGAACGCCTGGCCATACCGGCTACTGCAGGAGTCGCATTCTGAGTTTACCGCGCAGGCTGAGAACGGCCTTGGTGTGGATCTGAGAGACGCGGGATTCGGACAGCTCCATGACCTGGCCGATTTCCTTCAGCGTCAGCTCTTCATAATAGTAGAGCGCGATGACGAGACGTTCCTGCTCCGTCAGGAGGCCGATCGAATCGACAAGGAGGTTGCGCATCTCTTCTCGCTCAAGGTCTGTGAGCGCGTCGCTCTTGTCCTGCGACTGGAGCGTGTCGACGAGTGGAACAGGCTTGTCGTCGTTGGAGCCATAGGTGAGCTCGTCCAGGCTCAACAGGGTCGTCGAGGAGAGGTCGTCGAGCAGCTTGTAGAGGTCGTCGAGCGATACGTCCAAGGTTTCGGCGACCTGCTGGTCCGTCGGGCTCCTGCCCATCTTGTTCTCAAGATCGGCGATCGCTCGCTCCATCTCCCGGGATTTGGCGCGGGTGCTTCTGGGGGCCCAGTCGATGGCGCGTAGTTCGTCGAGTATCGCGCCGCGGATCCGCATCGACGCAAAGCTTTCGAACTTGACGTTCTTCGACGCATCGTAGTTGCCGTGCGCCTCGATCAAGCCGACTACGCCAGCGTTGATCAGGTCGTCGAGTTCGACTGACTTGGGCAGCCCGATGGCAATCCGGCCGGCGATATACTTCACCAGTGGCAGATACTGCATCAGGTTTTCCTCGCGGTTCGGGTCCGCAGCAGCCTGTACCTGCGCCTGGTAGGCTCGAGCGGATTCGGCGGGTGTCCTGTTTTTCATACGATGCACTCTTCGCGACGGGGCTGAGGTCAGCCCGATACGGAACTGCTAACTCGAAAACCTAAAGTCAAAAGCGTTCAACCGCCAAGAACACCAAGAGAAACCAAGGTTGTCCCATCCTGACGTTGTGCCGAACCCAGGGCTGGTCGATCGACCCTGACAGCTGCACCAAACTCTTTCGTGTCTTTTCGCCAATCAGGCGACAGCGTCTTCTGATAGCCTACTCGGAAGGCGATCAAATAGACCCGGCTGACTGTGATCCGTGTGGTCCAGGTGACCGGCTAACTCGGCTGCCATTCGCTGGATACAGCGGGCCGATTTCGACTGGGGGCTCGCGACAATCACGGGATGCTGGGTGCGTGTCGCCCGCTCCACCTCGTGATCCTCGACCACGTGGCCGACTTTGTCGACCTGGAGACCCAGGAAGCGGTCGGCGATTTCTTCGAATTTTGTGTGCAGCTCGTGCGCTTCCTTCGGCGAGCGTGCGCGGTTTACGATCAGGCCGACCGGCAGGTCCGCTCGGTCACCCGTCGCGACTTTGACCATCGCGTAAGCGTCGGCGATCGAGGTCGGTTCAGGCGTCGCAACGATGAATGCGCGGTCGGCGGACAGGACGAAGTCCGTGACCTTTTCGGATATGCCGGCGCCCGTGTCGATCAGGATCAGGTCGAAGGCGCGCTCGAGACGGCTCAATTCTTCAGTCAGTTGCTCTCCGTCCCCCGCCTGCCACGCGTCAGACTCTCCCAGACCTGAGGCAGAGGGGAGGACCGACAGGCCCTCGGGGCCCTCAACGATCACGTCAAAGGCAGATGCTCGTCCACGCAGCAGATCCTGCAGGTTATACTCCGGTGACACACCCAGCAAGATATCAATGTTTGCGAGCCCGAGATCTGCGTCGATCAGCAGAACACGCTTGCCCGTGGCGGACAGCGCGATACCCAGATTCAGCGAGACCGTGCTCTTGCCGACGCCGCCCTTCCCGCTCGTGACGGCCCAGGCGGCTGCCCGTGGTCCTTCAGCTTTCTGCGGTGCCATTGAGGCTCCTTACGAAGAGGGCTTTGGGCAACGTCAATGACTCTGCTGCGCAGAGGTCGCCAGGTACCACCCGGCTGTTGGTGACGTAGGAAACGGAGATTCCCGTTTCGATCGCGATGCTGCAGGCCGCGCCGTAGCGGGTCGTTTCGTCCATTCGCGTGAAGAGCAGTCGATCCACGCCGACTTCCTTGAGGCCATCAACGGCATCCCGCATCTGTCGCAGGCCGGTCGGGGCGCTGATAACCAGGTGGATCTCGTTTGGTGCCGCTTCTCTAAGTGCGTCTTTCAGCGATTCCTTCTGGTTCTCGTCTTCCGGACTGATCCCGCCGGTGTCGACGATAACGAGGTCCTTGTCCTTGTGCTGCTGCATCGCCTCCCGCATCTCGTCTGCCGTGTAGGCGGTCTCGACCGGCAGGTCCAGGATACGACCGTATGCCCGGATCTGCTCGAGCCCGCCGACCCGGTCCGTGTCGGTCGAAATCAGCGCGATGCTCTTGTCCTGGCCAGCGAAGTGAGCGGCCAGTTTTGCTGCGGCCGTCGTCTTGCCGGCGCCTGATGTGCCCACGAGCGCGATCACCGAGCGAATCTTCCCGGTAACGATCGTCTCTTTGGTCGGGCCCATCCGGTCTGCCAGCAGGGCGGCTGCACGCTTCTTGAGCGGGCCGGCCGCTTTGTAGCCCTCTGCCCCCGGATCAGTGAGCAACTTCTTGACGACGTGAGAAGCCAGGGACCTGTCCAGGTCATCCTGCTCCATCTGGCTGGCCAGCTTGCCCAAAGTCTCTGGAAGCACTCCGGCCGGGACGCCTGCTCCTGAGCCTCCTATCCTGGCCTGAAGCTCGTTGAGTTGAGCGGATATCCGGGCGAGTGCATTGGGGTCAGCGGTGGTTGCCCGAGCGACCGGAGCAGGGGAAGGGGCTTGTGCCGCAGTGGCAGGGCGCGGACGTGGCGCCTGCTGCCGGGCAGGCTGAGCGGCAGCTGTTGCTTCCGGTGCCTGCCTGGCGGGCTTCTTGCCGGTCCGAGCTGCGGTACGACCGCTGCCATCGATGGCAGCAGTGACCTCAACCTGGCCCTTCTTGCCGAGGATGCCCGTCTTGCCGAGCGTCCGAGTGTTCAGGACGACGGCCTTCGGCCCCAGGTCGTTCTTCACGAGCTTGAGAACCTCGGGCACGCTGTCGGCGACGTATTTCTTAATTCTCATTGACCGTTTCCAGCGAGACCGTTCCGACCGAGTAGATGTCTACCCCGGGGACGATTTCGTTGTAGGACAGGACCGTCAGGCTCGGGAACGTGGTTTCCGTGACCCGCCGGAAGGCGAGCCGCACGTTCGGTGAGGTCAGGACGATCGGTGTCTGACCGTTCGAGACCATCGCGTCGATCCGTTCGGACAGTGTCTCGGACAGGCTGTTCAGCGTGTCTGGTGCGAGAACCACTTTGATGCCGCCGGCCGTGCTCTGCATGGCGTCGGCGATGGACTGTTCGAGCTCAGGGGCCACAGTCAGGACCGGTATGCTGCCTTCCTCATTCTGGAACAGCTGGCAGATCGTCCGCCCGAGCGAGCCCCGGACGTATTCCGTGAGGACGTCTGGCTCCTTTGTGACCGATGCATAGTCTGCCAGGCACTCGAGGACCGTCTGGGTATCCCGTACCGGAATCCGCTCCTTGAGCAGATTTTGCATCACCTTCTGAACGCCACCGACGGCCAGGTTGTCGGGGATCAACTCCTCGACGACGGTCGGACTCTTCTCTTTGATCCGGTCGATGTGTGCCTGCGTGTCCTGACGCGTCAGGATCTCGAAGGCGTGCGCCTTGATGACTTCTGTAAGGTGCGTTGCCAGGACAGCAGGCGGCTCCACGACGGTGTATCCCATGAGTTCCGCCTGCTCGCGCGCCGTGTCGGCGATCCACTTGGCGGGAAGCCCGAAGGCGGGTTCGACCGTGTCCGTTCCCTCGATCTCACCTTCCACATACCCCGGATCCATCGCCAGCAGGCTCTTCGGCTCGATGACGCCCATCGCGACGTTGACGCCGCGGATCTTGACAGCGTACTGGTTCGGCTGGAGCGAGACCATGTCGTCCCGGATCCGAATCGGGGGAATGACGATGCCGAGATCGAGTGCCGTCTGCTTGCGTAGCATGGTGACGCGATCGAGGAGATCGCCGCCCTGCGCCTTGTCGACGAGTGGGATCAGGCCGTAACCGATCTGGATTTCCAGCGGGTCGACGTGCAGGTAGTCTTCGACCTTCTCTTCTGGCTGCTCCTGTTCCTCAGCAGCTGCTTCGGCTTCCTCTTCCTCGACGGTGGCCTGCCGCTGCGCCGTAAAGGCGACGAATCCGGAGGCCGCGGCCAGAATCAGGAACGGAGTGGGGGGCAGGCCGGGTACCAGCGCAAATGCGACGAGCACACCGGTGGCGACCATGATCGCACGCGGTTTCGACGTCAGCTCGCGGCTGAGGTCGGCTCCGAGGTTGTCCTCAGAGGTCGACCGGGTAACGATGATACCGGCCGAAATCGATGTGATCAGCGCCGGAATCTGCGAGACCAGACCGTCACCGATCGTCAGGATCGTGTAGGTCTGGGCGGCGTCGGACGCGAGCATCTCGAGCTGGAGAACGCCGATGGCCAGACCACCCAGGATGTTGACGAGGGTGATCAGGATACCGGCGATGGCGTCGCCCCGGACGAACTTGCTGGCGCCGTCCATTGCGCCGTAGAAATCCGCTTCCCGCGAGATGTTCTGCCGGCGTGTGCGCGCTTCCTCTTCCGTGATGAGCCCGGCGTTCAGGTCGGCGTCGATGCTCATCTGCTTACCGGGCATCGCATCCAACGTGAACCGTGCCGCGACTTCGGCAACACGCCCGGCGCCCTTCGTGATCACCACAAACTGGATGATCACGATGATCAGGAAGACGACCATACCCAAGATGTAGTTGCCTTTGACCACGAACTGCCCGAAGGCGTTGATCACCTCACCGGCGTAAGCCTCGCCCAGAATCAGCCGCGTGGACGCGACGTTCAGGGACAGGCGAAATAGGGTGAGGACTAGCAACAATCCCGGAAAAACCGATAACTGGAGGGGATTGGTGATATAGATGGTCATCAAGAGGACGATCAAGCTGAACGCGATGTTGAACGCGAGGAGTACGTCCAGCAGACCGGGGGGCATCGGGATGATCATCACCGAGATCATACCGATTACGGACAGCGCAAAAAGCACGTCCGTGTATTCGGAAATCTTGTCGAAGAACGCGTTCACCGCGCACCTCCAGACGATCCCAATTCAGCCTTAATATACTGACAATTCAATAGTTTAGTCAATGTGCCGCCTCCGGCCGCAGCCCCCCGAGCGGGAGCAGGGGAGCAGGGGAGAGCGGGAAAAAATGCCGGAAACAGGTCTTTTGTGCTATTCAGTGTCATTTGGGTCCGATTTGTCCTAGTTGGCCATCGAGGCGGCGGTGCCTCGGAGACGGAAGACGTAGGCCAGAACCTCTGCCACGGCCTTGTACAGGTCCTGGGGGATTTCCTGGCCGATTTCGGCCGCTTTGAACAAGGTCTGAGCAAGTGGCTTGTTCTCAACGCACGGAATGCCGTTTTCCCGGGCGATTTCCTTGATCTTCTGCGCGATCAGGTTCTGTCCCTTAGCGACGACCATCGGAGCCTCCATGACCTCGGGGTCGTATTTCACGGCGATCGCGTAGTGGGTCGGGTTGGTGATGACCACGTCGGCTTCCGGTACCTCGTCCATCATCCGGCGTCTGGCAGCCTCACGCTGGAGGCTGCGGATGCGCATCTTCACCTGGGGATCACCCTCGGTCTGCTTCTGCTCTTCCTTCACTTCCTGCTTCGTCATCTTGATGCTGTTGTTGTGTTCCCAACGCTGGTAAGCGTAGTCGAGCACCGCAAGAATCAACAGGATCACGGCCGTTCTCAGGCCGACCTTCATGATCATGCCGGCGATATACTGGAACGTGTCGCCGATCCCCACGTCGATGAGCATCGCCATCGTCGCGAGTTCCGGCTCGATGGTGATGTAGCTGACGTAGCCGACGATCCCGATCTTGAACAGGCCCTTGAACAGTTCGACGAGGGAACGCTTCGACACCAGGCGTTTCGCGCCGGCGATCGGGTCCAGCCGCTGCAGCTTGAGGCTCAGGGCCTCTTCGTTCACCGTGAAGCCCACCTGGGAAATCGACACGACGAACGCCGCCGTAGCCAGGATCATCATGATTGGGCCCGAAACGCCAAAGTAGAACAGGGCCCAGTCGACGGCGAGGTTCCAGATGTTCCCCTGGCTGACGTCGATCCCTTGTGGGTTCGTGAGCACACCAACGGTGAACCCGCTCAGGTCGCGATACATCATCCCGCCCAGCACGTAGAGCCCACCTAGCGCAGACATCAGGACGACTGCGGAATTGAGCTCCTGGCTCTTGGCGACCTGACCCTTCTTTGCCGATTCTTCGCGGCGTTTTGGTGTCGCCTGTTCTGTTTTTTCCTGGAAAGACTCTTCTGCCAAAAGCTAGACCGAGTTTAGAGTAGCGAGTTCAGAGTTTTGAAGTCCCCACACCCCACGATGCTCAAAGGGTTCTGCATTTGCGTCATCGGCAAAGCTGTGCGTTGCTTGCGAGTTTGCTGCACAAACTTTCGATGAGCGTTACGGATTCTGCATCTGTGTCATCAGGACGCTCAGGTTGGGGCCGATATCGCCGAACAGCTTGACCAGTACGACCTGGAACAGCGGCAGTGAGATCATCAACATCGCGACGCCGACCCCGATCTTGAGCGGGAAACCGACGATGAAGACGTTCATCTGTGGCACCGTTCGGGCGACGATTCCGAGGGCCAGGGACGTCAGGAACAGGGAGGTGATGACTGGTGCGGCCATCTGAATCGCCATGACAAAGACCTGGGCCGTGGTGTCGATGACGCTTTGTCCGACGCCAGCGCCCAGGTGTACCCCTCCCAGCGGCAGCATTTCAAAGCTCTTGATCAGCGCGTTAAGGATGACGTGATGTCCGTCGATCGCGAGGAACGTGACGATCGCGATCAGGTTCTTGAACGTACCGATGACGGAAATCTGTTCGGCCGACAGTGGGTCGATGATGTTGACGACGCCGAAACCGATGTCGATACCGATGATTTCTCCCGCGAACTGAACCGCGTAAAACACGAGCCGTGCCGTGTAGCCGAACAGCATCCCGAGGATCAACTCCTTGCCTGCCAGGATGAGGTAGGGGAGGAGGTTCGGCTCGGGGTCGATGTGGACGGGCATCGACGAGAACATCATGATTGCAACGACCAATCCCAGACCGATTTTGGCCTGGCTGATGATGACGCGGTGCCCGAAGAACGGGCTGACGGCGATGACGCCGATAATCCGGACGAAGACCAGCAAGAACACCTGCCAGCGTGCCACAGAGAAGTCGAGCCAGGTCAGGTCCATGGGTCAGGGACAAGAAACAAACGATAAGTAGCAAAAGACGGGCATGTCAGCTAGCCATCACGGGGATGCGGGCCATGAGCAGGTTCATGAAGTCGAGCATCTTCTGCATCATCCAGGGGAGCGCGATCATCAGGGCCAGCGATACGGCCAGGATCTTGGGGATGAAGGTCAGCGTGACTTCGTGGATCTGCGTGACGGCCTGCAGGATACTGATTCCGAGACCGACGGCGAGACCGGCGATCAGCATCGGGGCCGAGATCAATAGCATCAGGAAGATTGCTTCCTTGCCGAGATTGACGACAAACTCTGGGCTCATTCCGCCCCCTTCCTTCCCACCTTGAATGGTAGAGCGGGAGAGCGAGAGAAAGGCCTGTCTCCACAGGTCTCTCTCTTGGCGGATCGCTCGGTTTGGCTGCACGCGAGGCGCCAGATTGTGCCGTTTTTGACCGCAGAGGGCAGCGGGCCCGCGTCTTTCATGCGTGGTGTGTGCGTCGAAATCATCTCAGGCTGCTCCTGAAAGGCGGCTCTTCAGCGCACCCCGAAGGCGATACTTGGCCATGACGATCTTGTTAGTGGCCCGGCGGAGGAGCGATAAGCGGTATCGGGATTCGACTGTGCTGGCGACGTCGCGGATCGAACTCATTCCGTGAGAGAACACGGTGTCGACCTTGATACCGCCGAATCCGGCTTCCTCGAGGAGTCGGCGCATCCGGGTCTGCGTGAATCCGATGCGGTGATATTCCCCCTCGTGGTCCTGGTTGTCGAAGATGGCGTCGATTGCCCAACCCCACTTCTGCGACTCGGGGAGCGACATCCCGTTTTGGAGTACCCAGGAGAAGTCGGGTACCAGCAGGACCACCGTACCCGACTGCAAGCCGAGGTCGATGAGATCGCTGCGGACATCCGATCCAGGGGCAAAGGTATCGACATTGACATACCCCTGTCGTCGATCCGATCCGCATCCAAGGTTGATTCGCATGGGGGAGACTCCGTCTACTTGAAACTGGCGACGAGCGATTGCACAATGAGGTGCCAGCCGTCGACGAGTACGAACAGCAGGATTTTGAACGGTAGAGACACCGTAACCGGTGGTAGCATCATCATACCCATGGAGAGCAGTGTGCTCGATACGACCATGTCGATTATGATGAAGGGGATGAAGAGGACGAAGCTGATCTGGAAAGCCGTCTTGAGTTCGCTGATGATGAAGCTCGGGATCAGCACACGGTTCGACAGTTCGTCCACGTTCGCGGGGCGCGGCATCCGGGCCATTTTCGTGAAGAGGGCGAGGTCCTTTTCCCGCGTGTTCTTGAGCATAAAACGGCGGATCGGCGCCATCGCGAGGTCGAGGGCCTGCGTGTGGTCGATTTGCTCATCCATATACGGGACCACGGCCTCGTCGTAGACCTGCTCGAAGACAGGTCCCATCACGAACATCGTGAGGAAGAGGGACAGGCCGACGATCAACTGCGTTGGCGGGATCTGCTGGGTGCCGATGGCCATCCGGAGGAACGAGAGCACGACCACGATCCGGGTGAAGGACGTGAGCATGATCAGGATCGCCGGGGCCAGCGACAGGATCGTCAGAAGGAAGATGATCTCGAGGGTGACCGAGACGTCCTCGGCCGACTTTGCCTCTCCCACTTCCACGCTGATTTTGGGCAGTCCCTGCGCGTCTACAGCATCCGGAAACGCAAAAAGGGCGATGGCCATTGCCATCCACCCGATCTTGAGCCAGCGGCGGGTCATGTCGCCGCTTCCTCCGTGTGACGGGCGAAACGGGCGTTGACCGTTTTCAGGACGTCCGTAAAGCGCTGGGACACCCTCGATTCCTGCTGCTCGGGATATCGCTCAAGCGTCTCTTCGAGGTCCAGGTCCGTCAGGTTAGTGATCTGCTGGTCAGACACGCCCAAAGCCATCGCCTTGCACCCGATCTGGACGACGTAGATCGACTTCTTCGGGGCGATGTAGGCGCGGTCCAAGACTCGGATTTGCCCGCTGTTGCGGCCTCCGGTGCTCCCGGGACTCAGTTTCTTCAGCACCTGAACGGCCCCCCAGATCAGCCCGATCACGACGAGGAGCGAGAGCCCCATGCGCGTGACCATGCCGGTGGTATCCGGAAGGCTGTTGCCGGTCGGGAGGACCGTTGATTCCATCATTACTGCGGATTCGGCCTCTGTAGTCGCGGTCTGAGCCGGGACGTCCGCCATCAGGCTGTCCGGGGCATTGGCCTCGGTCGTAGCTTCGAGCGTTCCCGTCCAGCCGAGTAGAATAGCCGTGATAAGAGACAAGTAGATGTTCACGTCGTTGCTCCGATTGGTGCTTCCGATGGTTGGTCGGGATTAAAAAAAGCAACGGATATGCCACGTGCGGGACAGATTGGGCTACAGCGGGAGGCTTGATGGCTAGTTTGTGGGCCGAAACGCCCCGTCTATGGGGTCTTTCGGTGGGTGGTGTTACAGCTGAGTCAGTCCGACAGGATGCCGGGCAGGGATGCGCGTTTCAGGTCGTCACAGGTATAGTTTTCCATCCAGACGGAAGGATGTTCCGTCCACAACCCTAGCGATTCGTGAGGGGAAAGGACTAGGAGTCCATTGCCGAACGGGCCGGCTTGGGCGAAATCTCGGTCAGTCGTACACCGAAGTTTTCTGCGATGACGACGACCTCGCCACGGGCGTAGGGCTTGTTGTTGACGATGACGTCGACCGGTTCGCCAGAGACCTTTTCCAGCTCGATCAGAGAACCCTCCGTCCATTGGAGCAGGGTGCTGACCGGTTCGTAGGTCTGGCCCAGTTCGATGGACACCGACAGCCTGACGTCCAGGACCCGCCGGATGTTGTTTGGCGACGCCCCTTCCGGTATTCCGCCGACGTGTTCGATCGCGGCAGCCGCGTGGCCGGCCGTCGAGCCAGTCTCGGTGGCCATGGCCTGGATCATCTGGGATTCGAGATCTCCGCCGCCACCGCCATCCTCGGCGGGCGCGTCGTCACCTCCGCCCATCTCGGCCTGCATGGTCTGAAGCATCTGGGCTTCGAAATCGTCTTCGCCGCCCTCATCGGCCGTGTCACCGGAATCTGCCGTATCTCCGGCATCTCCGGCCTCTTCCGCCATCATCTCATCGGCTAAGTCGTCTGTGTTTTCTTCTTCAGCCATCTTGATCCTGCTGATTGGGGTGGTTTAGGGTTCTTCAGGGACCGGCAACGGACGATCACGACCATCGACGGATATGCCCTGCGATTCAATCCGGTTGTAGATCTGGCTTGGCGTGACGCCGCGCTCGTTCATGTATCGGATGTGAATCTCGACGCGCCGGTTTTTGGCCATGTTTAGGTCCGAGTCGTTCGGCGCCAGCGGTCGATACTCGCTGTATCCCGTGATCGAGATGCGCTGGGGCGAGATGCTCCACTTGTCGATGAAGTAGCGACCGACCGACAGCGCTCGCATGCCGGACAGCTCCCAGTTCGACGCGAAGTTGGGCGTGTTGATGATCCGAGGGTCCGTGTGGCCCTGGATGTTCACGTGGTTGGGAATCTGGCTGATCGCCTTCCCAACCGCGTCCAGCACAACAGACGCGCTTTCCAGTACTTTGGCGTCCGCGGTCTCGAAGAAGAGCTTGTCGGAGATTCGGATGATGATCCCCGACGTCGATTCCTCCAACTGCACGTCTCCCTGGAGGCCGGCCTCTTCGATGGCGTGCTCGAGATCGGAACCCGCCTTGTTCATCATCTCCGCCTGCGAGAGGTTCCCCTCCGTCTTCGGCATCGACTGGCGGATCGGCAGGCTGAGCTGAGGCTCACCGGTTAGCACGCCCAGTGCGCCCTGGAGCGCCCCCATGGCGTGCTGGAAGTTCACGGTGCTCATCGTCGAGAACGATAGGAGGAGCACGAAGAAGGTTAGCAGCAGCGACATCAAGTCACCGAATGTCGCGAGCCAGCCTGGGAGGCCTTCTGGGCAATCTTCTTCTTTGATCATCGCCATCGGATGGTCTCCCTATTCTTCCCAGCTTCGCTTCTTGAGGATGGCACCGCCGCCATCTCTCTGGCCGTCGACACCTGCCTGCTCGAAGGCCTTCGCGATGATTTCCAGGTTTCCGTCGACTTCTCCGGCGTAGAGGATGTGGATTTCGACGCGGCGGTTCTTGGCCCGGTTTTCCTGGGTGGTGTTCGGTACCAGGGTACGATGCTCCCCGTATCCCTCGGCGCTGAGTCGGCGCCCGTGAATGTTGGTCTCGGTGATGAGATACCGAACCACGTTGACGGCGCGCTGGAACGACAGCTCCCAGTTGGAGGCGTAGTCGCCCCGGATAATCGGACGATTGTCCGTGTGGCCCTGGACGACGATCTCGTTAGGGAGCAGGATCAGCATGTCGCCGATCTTATTCAGCGCGTTCTGGATACTCGGTTTGAGCACCGCGCGACCGACGTCGTACAGGACGGGCGCCTGAATCCGGATGACCAGCCCGCTCGCCGTTCCCTCCAGAGTGATGTCACCCTCGAACCCCTCGTCAGAGAGCGTCTTCTCCAGCTCTTCGGCACTCTTTCGGATGTTCTGGGATTGGGCGACGGATCCACGCACCAGGGGCATCAGGATGCGGATTGGCTGGCTCAACTCGGGCTCCGAGTCGAACACGCCGAGCGATCCGCGCAGCGATCCCATCGCCTTCTGGAACTTGATCTCCTCCATCGATGAGAAGGAGAGCAAGAGCACGAAGAAGGTCAGGAGCAGCGACATCAGGTCGCCAAAGGTCGCGAGCCAGCCCGGAAGGCCTTCCGGGCAGTCGTCTTCGTTGATCAGATTAGGCAAACCAGCCTCAGCCTAGCAGACCGACTACTCGCCATCTTCCTCGCCAATCGGTCTGAGTGACGGGGCGATGAAGGTGGCCAGCTTCTGCTCAACGATCCGCGGGTTGTCACCGGACTGGATGGACATGATGCCCTCCATGATCATCCGCTTCTGGAGGAGTTCCTCGGCGGACCGGATCTTGAGTTTACCCGAGATGGGGATGAAGATCATGTTCGCGACCACGGCGCCGTAGAAGGTCGTGATCAGGGCTGTCGCCATACCGGGTCCCAGCGCAGACGGGTCGTCCAGGTTCTGGAGCATGTTCACCAGACCCACGAGGGTCCCGATCATTCCGAAGGCCGGACCGGCCGACCCCATGTAGGTGAACATGTTCGCGCCCGCCTTGTGTCGCTCCTCGACGAAGGAGAGCTCGGTCTCCAGGATCGTCTGGATCAGCTCTGGCTCGGTGCCGTCGACGGCCAGTCGAATGCCCGTGGACATGAAGGGGTCATCGATCTCCTGGACGGCCTGCTCGAGCGCCAGGATTCCCTCACGTCGCGCTGTTTCCGCCATACCGACGATCTTCTCGATCAGCTCCGTCGCCGGAAGGCTCGTCCAGAAGAACGACTTCATGCCGACGCTTACGAGTCCGACCATCTGGTTGAGCGGATGGTTGATGAGCGTTCCAGCAAGTGTTCCGCCGAGCGTGATGAGGAGCGATGGCGTATCGATAAAAGCGGACATCGTTCCACCGCTGAGAATACCCATCACGATGAGTGTGAAGCCGGCGATCAGCCCGACTACTGTGGTTATGTCCATAAGACATTACCCCTTGAAAATTCGCCTATAAACCTAGGTGTTATCGAGATTTGACATCCGGCTCGAGCCGGAGACAGCGTCTCTTGTATTCTACGACTTTGTCGATCAGTTCGTCTACGGATTCTTTCGCGACGACTTTCCGACCGGTCGTGAGTGTGACGATGGTGTCAGGGGTGGCTTCCAAAAACTCGATCATGTCGGAGTTGACGACAAGGACCGTGTCATTAAGACGTGTGATTTTGACCATGGGAACCCTCCCCCTTTTGTCCGTTCTGATGAAGCGTGAGAGGGGGGTGGTGTGCGATGAGATGACGCACACCACCCGGCCTCTGGCGGTTGTTGCGCTCTCCGAAGAGCTGAGAGGTCGGGGCTACGAGAGGAGACAGCCTCCGGATCGTCGACCCCCAGGCGACCGGAAGCTGCCTGTTCACGAAACCGTGGGCAATCGGAGAGTGCCCTTTCGGGAGTAGGCTAGCCCCAGGCGTAAGGCCCAGGACTAGCCTACTCTATTACTGTTTCAGGTTGACCGTCTCGGCCAGGATCTGATCGGTGGTTGTGACCACTCGCGAGTTGGCCTGGAAGCCACGCTGCGAGATGATGAGGTCCGTCAGCTCACGGGCCATGTCGACGTTCGACAGCTCCAACGCACCTGAGACGACCTGGGTTCCGATCGTCACGGTCGGACGCTCCTCGACGCGACGGCCAGAGTTCTCAGTCTCGGCAAAGAGGTTACCGCCATGGCGCTGCAGACCGCCCGGGTTCTCGAAGTCGGCGATGATCGTCCGGGCGAGGTTCATCGTCTGCCCGTTGTCAAAGCGGCCTTCGATTATGCCGTCCGTCGAGATGAAGATTCGCTCTAGCGTTCCAGGCGCGCGACCATCCTGCGTCGCAACACCTGCCGTGGACGGTGACGAGAACTGCGTCAGGCCCGTGATCGCCGTGTCCGTCTGCCGCCCACCCGTCAGCGACACGCGAATCGTCCCAACGCCACCGGCCGGTGTGAACTCGACCTGCGAGTCCACACCCTCGACCGGCTTGAACAGACGGTTCGAGCCGTCCTCGTTGAAAGTGACGGTTCCGAGGGCACCCTGCTGCGGTCGCTGACCGTCGATCTTGACGTCATACGTCCACTTGTTGTATTCCGTCGATTCCGTGAGCGTCACGTTCATCGTCTTCAGCGATCCCTGCGAGTCGTAGATCACCGTACTGATCCGATGCTGCTCAGGCTCTTCTGTACCAATAAGCCCAGACGACGTCGTTCCGCTATCCTGGAGGCTGAAGAGCGTCGTAAAACCGGTGATCTGTGCCGAGTCGGAATCCGTAATCGTGATCTTACCGTTGGCATCGAGTGCTGCCGTGACGCCGCCACCGAACTCGTTCTGAACGGCCGTCAGGAGATCACCGATCGTGACGCCGTCGTTGGCCGCACCGAAGGTAAAGATACCCTCGAACGTCGTGCCGTTACGCCGGGAACCGTTGAACTGGATCACGTCGTCGTCATCCAGGTCCTTACCGACCTGGGCCAGGGTGTTGATGTCACTCGCGGTGGTAGCAGCTGCGCTGGCCGCACCAGTACCCGGACCGGCACCGAAGACCGCCGCAACACCACCGACCGACACGTCATCGACCTCCAGCGTCAGTCCTGACCCGCCCGTCGTTCTGAGCTCGATCTGCCCAACGTCATCGAGCTGAGCGACCACCTTACCGACGAGTGTCTCGTTGGCGTTGATGGCCGCGTTCAGGGCATCTGCCACGTCCGTCAGCTCGTTATACGTTGCGTCAGGAATCGTGATCTGACCTTCGAGGGGTTCACCTGTGGAGAGGATCCTGATCTGGATCCGGCTCTCGTCGATCGCGCCTGTCACGCCCGCGCCCACAAAGGAGGAAGCGACCGTGAATTCCGTGTCAGCGGAGAGGCTTGGCGTGGAACCCGGATCGAGGTTACCAGACAACTTGATGTGCGTTGTCGCGGAACCCGGGATTTCCTGCTGGAGATCCAGGCGGATTGGCTGCAGGCCCGTCGCACCGCCGGTGAACTCACCGTTCGTGGCGAGGTTACCCATCACGAGCATACCGTTACTCGGGTTGACGAACCGGCCGTCGGCGTCGAAGCCGAAGGCACCGTCACGCGTGTAGTACTGCGTGCCGTTCTGATCCTGGAGGATGAAGAATCCGTTTCCCTCGAGTGCGAGGTCCGTGGTCTTCTCCGTTGTCTGGATACTGCCCTGCCTGAAGTTGGTGTCGATGCTCTTCAATCGGACACCGGTACCGGCCTGAATCGGGTTGGTACCCGAGACACCGCCTTCAGGACCGGTCGCGTCCTTCAGCGTCTGAGCGAGCTGCTCTTCGAAGTGGGCACGCTGGGCCTTGTATCCCGTTGTATTGATGTTAGCGAGGTTGTTGGCCACCACGTTCGTGCGCTGCTGGTGAACCTGGATGCCCGACAATCCCATGAACAATGAGTTGATAGACATACTCAACTGCCTCCGTGCAAGTATCCGCTGCGTCAATCGATCGGCAGCGGAGGGAGCTTCCTCCTGAGGAGGTCCAGCTCCGGGGTGGATGTAGCGACAGAGCAGCTTTCCTTAGCCGTTCTGCCTTGGGATGTTGAGAGGCAGTGGTCAGTGTCCAGAGGTCAGTGTTCAGCCCCCCGGCACCACCCAAAACCTTCCCGTATCGACGGTGCCTAGGTGACGACTACGGCGCTGTCGATGTTGGTGAAGACGTTTTTCGTGATGTGTTCGCCGTCCATGGCCGTTATGACCGTCCTGTTGGTCACACTCACGACAAACGCGAGATTTTCACAGTTTTCACCGCCCGGCATCAACATCAGCGCGTCCTTTGCGCCTTTTTCAGCAGCCCGGGCGACGGCTTCATCAAGCCGCTGCATCGCATCCCTGCCAAGATTAATCTGGCGTGAAGCCAGCTTCTGCTGGGCGTGCGCCGAGAACTTCAACGACGGAGCAACGCCGGACGAGCCTATCCTGGGCCCACCCTGACTCGTGACGAGCTCTTGCAGCAGTTCCTGGAAGCCACCCCCGGTCGTCTTGTCCGTCGAGCCGCTACGGCCCTTCGGCTGAACGCCTGGAGTCTGTACGATGCTCGGATCCAGCGGCATCGCACCGTTCGGATAAACTTTGTTCATCGTCAGCTTCCTTCAGTTACGCGTGTGACCGCGTGGAGGGGTGTCTCTCCTTCATCCGTGATGAGAATCGGTAGACCATCCTGGTAACGAACACCCGTTACGATTCCCGCGGCGCCAGAAGCGACCTCTACGGGTGCGCCCTGGTATTTCGCGGAGGGTACCAACAGATAGCTGCCTGCGCCTACGGTATCACCTTCGGCGTCCTTGCCGTCCCATACGACGTTTGCATTCCCTTGCTCCGGTTCTCCATCGACGAGCGTTGTAACGAGATTGCCCGATCCGTCGAAGACCCTGATGGTGACGTTGTCCGCAGGTCCTTCAAGGTTGTAGCCTATTCGTGTCGATCCATCACCTGAATAGTCGATCGTGTTTGTAGAGACCTGAACCTCTCGACCCATCAGGCCGACCGCTGTGTTGCTGTCGATCGCGACGCGTACGCCGTCAGTGGCCGTTACGCCTTGATCGCTGGACACAGCCTCGTTAATGGATGTGAGTTGCTCGAGGGAGCTGAACGTAGCGAGCTGCGCGACGAAATCTTCGTTTTTGACCGGATCAAGCGGGTCCTGGTTCTGCAGCTGCAAGGTCAACAGCCTCAAGAATGCATCTCGACCGAGTTCCTGGTCCGATGATACCGCGTCAGTAAGGGCGGTGGCCTGTGCAACGGCCGCGTCGGATTGTGCGGTCGGCGATGCAATACCTATCGACATGTGAATTCACCTCCTTCCATTAGAGTGACCATCCCTTCGGTGTTGCCACCACCGGTATGACGTCCGTGTCCCTAGGTGGTGTGATGCGCGGACGAATGTGTGATCTCGTCCGGAAAATCTGCGCGATTAACAACTCGCGCGATGAAACAGCAGGCGCGACGTGAAGTCACGCGGTTACGCAATCAGATCGATGTCACCGTCGGACTGAGGGTCCCGCGGGGGACGGTCTGGCGTGTCCTCACGGTCCTCGGGACGACGATCGCGATCGGATGTCGGGCGGCCGTCCTGGTTGGTCTGCTCGCGACGGAAGGCAGAGCTTCCTTCGCGATCGACGCCTGAACGGTTCCCGGATTCGACCGAGACTTCGATGTTGTCGATCTGGATGCCCTGACTGCCGAGCGACTCTCGTAGCTCCGCCATGTTCCGGTTCACGATTTCCTGGACCATCCGGCTTTCCACGCGAATCTCGCCGGTCAGGGTCTTGTCGACGCTCGACAACCGAATCGTGATCTCACCCAGTTCGGGCGGATCCAGCCTGAGCGTCACCTGATTGGCACCCTCCCGCGTGAGGAAACGCGCGCCACGCACGATCCGCTGCGTAACTTTCGTCTCTTCGACGTCGGTCGGTGCCGTCGTCGGCTGGTCAGTCACCGGTTCCATCGAGGGAATCGATTCGTGACTGCCGCTCACCGCGCCGATCGTCGGGATCGCCGACTCAGGCGCTGCAGTGGGTGATGTGCCGATGACCTGTGCTTCCGGTCGGTTCGTCGGGAGCAGGTCCTGAAGCGGGGCGTCCGAACCACCCTCGTGCTGGACGACGCGAGCCGTCGGTGAGGGTGTGCGATCCAGGGAAACGGATCGTTGATCCTGGGATACGGATCGCTCCACGCTGCGGAGGATCTCCACCTCTTCCTCGACCTGATGGCCAAGCAGAGGCCGTCGGGCTTCCCGCGTCTCGGTGCGAGCAACGTGCTCGGCCAAGTCGTCGGTCGCTCCGTCGTCCAGCGTGACGTGAGACGTCCAGTCCTGTCGCGGTCCGTCTGCCACGGGCAGTCGTTCCGGCGAAGGCGCTGCGTCGGTAGCGGGGGCACTTATTCTGCCGAGTTCCCCTGAGACCGATCCCGGAATCGTTCGAGGCTGAGCAGCCTCCACGGACGCCTTCGGCTGGCTTGCGTTGGGCGTGTTGGCGGTCGGCAGCCGTCGAATCCCTTCGACCGGTTCCGATCCACCATCCATCGACCGCAGCAACTCGGCGACACGGACGTTCTGTCCCGTCTCACCGTTATTCGTGTTGACTCGTTGAGATGCCACGACTGTCGCGACGTCTCTGGCGAGTCGAGGTGATTCGAGGTCGCTAAGCGCGGCCTCGATTCGTGCGGCGGGTGCAGGTGGGAGCGCGGTATCCCGTGTCTCCTGGCCTGCTCGAGCCGCCTGTCCGTCCCGATCGATTGTCACGGACTGGCGCTGGTCCATCACGCCGGCCGCATCATCGCCGATCCTCTCGGTTCCCTCAGCCTCTGCCAAAGCGGCTTCGGGGGTAGGCTGGTCGGATCGAAAGACAGATGTTGCTTGATCGGACAACCGAACTGCCTCCCACTCGAACAGCGTAGGCTGTTGGTGTGGGGGGCTCTCAAGACGCTGACCCTCTGCAACCGGCGCGTCCTGGTTCGGGTGCACACCGTTTCCTGTTTCCAACGATGGTGCGCGGCCTAGCAGAGCGTCCTGCCCCGTAACCGGAGCATTTGTCCGTCCACCCTGATCGGGTGGCTGCTCGGTCCCTTCCGAGTGATTCTGCGAACGCAACGTTTCGCCCCAAACGTTCAGGTTCTGTGCCTCGTCGCGGCTGATCGAGCCGTTCTGGTTCGGTGTGAAAGCGACGTGGGGATCTCGTTCTGTTCGAGTGGGTTGATCCGTCCGGTCCTGCCCTCTCACGGTCTGGAGGATCTCTGAGTCGTCACGTCCTTCTTCGAGGGGAGGGGCAACCGACTTGTCGATGTTGGTGGTTGTTCTCTCCTGCGGAGCGGGCGTGTGGTTTCGGGGTAATGGTTGATGCTGGAGATTCGGCGATGCGTGGCCATCGTCCGACTCAGGCGTCTGCCCTCCGAAGGAGAGCTCCGTCTGCGTCGGTTCGGTACGTACCGCCGGGTCCGCCTCTACGTCGAGATCGAGAGGGCTCCCCATAACTGCTGGAGAGAGCTCTTCGCGAGGCGAAACTCGGGTGACGCCGTTCGTGAGACCCGGTTCGATCGGTCCCTGCGGATTCGTGTGACCAAAGCTGGTCGACCCCTCTTGGGGATGATCCGAGGTGACCCGTTCGAGACCCGGTTGCTGCGTACTACCCGACGATCCCTGCCCTTCGGCAGCGATCGCTTCGACGATCACCTGAGCGAGCGAAGGGTATACAGAGCTGTTGCTCTGGCTTCCTTCAGTCGCCTGGTGAACGCCGGACAAGATCTCCTGGAACGGACGACCGTCGATCGCTTCCGTCGTGGGCAGAGCTTCTCCCGACGGCGGAGCATCTCCGATCAATCCGAAAAGAGGATTCAGGAGCATGGGGTGGGTCTCCAAATTGGGATTAAAGAGAACGGTTTTTGGGGTGAAGGGATGGGCCCGGTAGGAAGACCGGGCAGGGACACGGTTTTAGTTTGTCGTTATCTGCCCGTTCAATAGCTTCTCGGACAGGTCAGCTTTTCTCTGTTCGTCCGCCAGGTTGTTGAGGATCCGGGCCGCATTCCGCTCTGGAAGCGTCGGCAGGATCTCCAGGACCATCTCGTCGGACATGCCGTTCATGATGGCGGCTGCGTCACCGGGTCGCATCGCGCTGTAGAGCGTGGTGAGCTGCGCCAAACGGGCAGCGCGCTTCTGCGCGGCGTCCTGATCCTCCTTGCCGACCTGGGTCGTCAGGTCCGCGACTTTCGTTGACAGGTCTGCGTGGCTCTGCTCGAGGACCGACTGGTTTTCCTGGAGTGACACGATCTGCTCCTCCAGTTCCTGCTTCTGTTGCTGGAGAAGGAGGAGACCGTCCTGCGCTTCTTGGACATCGCCCGGTTTGAGGAAGGCGCTCTCCCCACCCGGCAGCTGCCCGCTCAGTAGGTCCTTGGCTTCGTCGATGCTCTGCACGGCACCCGTGGCAAACAGGATGACCAACCCGATCGCCGAGAAAGACAGGGTCATGCCGATGAGGAGCAGCAGTATCAGGGCTATTTTTTTCACGACTCGGACTCGTCCTGTTGTTGTCGGCGATGGGCGGCACGATTTGCGACTTCATCCGTCTCCGCCTGCTCGCGTTTGCGTTCGTCTTTCCTGAACGCCTCGTGATCACGGGTCCTCAGGTTTTCCAGGACCTTGTTTTCCTGCACGGCTTTGACCAGGTCGTTTCGTCGGCTCTGCGTGATCGCCCGGGCCGCCTCGACGCGTTCCTGTTGTGCCTCGATCTTCTGGGTCAGGTCGCTGATATAGGCGTGGGCGGCCTGAAGGTCGATCGGGTTCAGCTTTCCGGACTGGGTCGACTTGAGCCGATCCTGTTGTGCCTGGCGCTGCACCTGGAGTTCGTCCATTACGCGTTCCTCAGCGTTCTGCGACGTCTGCGCTTCGCCAAGCGCCTGCTGTTTCTGGTCCTCGTGACGTTCCTTGGCCTTCTTAACCGTGTTGAGACGCCACCTGAATTTCTTCGCCAAAGCCGGCTATTCCTTCCGGGAACGCACTCATCGTCCATCGGTGAGCCGACATCAGCCCACCCGTGACCGGTCATCCCGAACGCGACGGGAATCCGGTTGGTTTCAAACAGCGCGCGTGGGGTGGGGGACGCGGCCGCCTGTTCTGCTATTCAGCCGCCAGCAGGTCGATCATCTGCTCAAACATCTGCTGGAACGGTGTATTGTCCTCGATGCCTTGCCTCAGGAACGCGTTGATTCCGTTGACATACCGGATCGCGTGATCGATCTCCGGGTTGTTGCCTTCCTGGTAAGCACCGACGTTGATCAGGTCTTCTGCCTCGCGATAGTTGACGAGGATCTCCTTGATCCGGTTGGACGACTCGAAATGCGTGTCGGATACAACGTCGACCATCACGCGGCTCACGCTTTCGAGTACGTCGATTGCCGGGTAGTGGCCCTGCGACTGGAGACGACGGGACAGGACGATGTGACCGTCGAGGATCGACCGGACCGCGTCGGCGACCGGCTCGTCCATGTCGTCGCCCTCGACCAGGACCGTGTACAGTCCCGTGATGCTGCCCGTCTCGCCCATGCCCGCGCGTTCGAGGAGGCGGGGGAGCATGGCGAAGGTCGAGGGTGTGTATCCTCGCGTCGTGGGCGGCTCACCGATGGCTAGCCCGACTTCCCGCTGGGCCATGGCGACCCGGGTCACCGAATCCATCATGAGCATCACGTTCTTGCCCTCGTCGCGGAAGTATTCGGCGATGGCCGTCGCGACCTGCGCACCCTTGATCCGGACGAGCGCGGGCTGATCGCTGGTGGCGACGATGATGACGGAGCGCGCGAGACCTTCCGGTCCGAGATCCCGCTCGATAAAGTCTCTGACTTCCCGGCCACGCTCACCGATCAGGGCGATGACGTTGACGTCCGCTTCCGCGTTTCGTGCCAGCGTGCCGAGCAGGACGCTCTTCCCGACTCCGCTGCCGGCGAAAATGCCGGCGCGCTGGCCTTTGCCGCAGGTGATCAAACCGTCGATCGCCCGGATTCCTGTGGAGAGGGGTTCCGAGATGCGCTGACGCCCAAGCGGGCCGGGTGGGGGAGCGATGACCGAGCGTTTGTCCGTCGCCCAGATGGGGCCTTTCCTGTCGATGGGCTCTCCCAGTCCATCTATGACGCGACCCAGAAGACTGTCCCCGCATTTGATGCTGAAGGCCTTGTCGCTCGCAGTGACCTTGCTCCCAGGGGCGATCCCTTCCATTGGTCCCAGCGGCATCAGGAGGACCCGGCTCTGCCGGAAGCCAACGACTTCGGCTAGGACCGGCGGCCCCCCACTGGCGTTCGTGATCGTGCAGAGTTCTCCGACCGATACCGGCGGACCGTCCGACTCGATCACGAGTCCTACGACCTGGTTGACCTTGCCGCGTATGCGAATCGGGTCCGTGTTGTCCACTATCTGGTTCAGTCTGTGTGCGTGCACGGGTCCGGGTCCGGGTTCGTGTCGGTTTGGTTGATTTCTTCGAGCAAGGCGATTCGGAGTCGCTCGAGTCGTTCTTCGATCTGTGCGTCGACGTCTCCGATCGGTGTCTCGACCACACAGCCGCCCTTGGCGACCGTGGGTTCGGCTTCGATGAGGAGGTGGTCGATGCTCTCCAGCGACTCAAGCCAGTCGTTGCGGTGTCGTCGAACGGCCTCGAGATCGTCAGGGTTTACGCGAATGATGACCTTGGTCTTGTCTTCGACATACCCCAAGCACGCGTGTACCGCCTGGAGGACCGACTCACTGTTGTGGTCGATCTCGACGTCGATGATCTTGCGCGCGATCCGAATGGCGAGATCCGTGACCGCGGTTTCGTAAGTCCTGAGGGTGTCCTTCCACTGGCCGGTGAGGGTGTCGACCAACTCCTGAAATCGGACCACTTCTTCCTCAGCCTGGTTCAGGCCCTGCTTCATCCCCTCGTTCGTGCCGGCCTCGAAGCCCGCGTGGTAGGCGTCTTCCTTTTCCTGCTGGAAGCGCTCCTCGAATTCCTTGAGACGCGCTTCGACAATCGCTTCGATCTCGGTGGCTGACGCAGGCAACTCCTCGGTCGGCGTTTCGGACTCGGCGCCGGAGGTTACTGCAGCCTCATGCTCGGCGACCTTTTCCAGACTGATAATCATCTCGCACTCTTCGGCGCTGATGACGCTGGCTAAATCGTCGGTTCCTTCTGTCGGCGGATCCGAACCTTCAGATGCCTCATCAGGTTCACCGGAGGGTGCGTCCCCTTCGGCGTCTCCCGGCTCCGAACTCCCTTCGTCGGTCGCGTCGTTTGGTTCCAACTGCGACTGATCGCCGGAATCAGGTCCCTCGGAAGTCGTGTCCTCCTCAGATCGGGATTTGTCCGGTGTCTCCTCTGAGGCGGAGGAGTCCGCTTCGGATTTTTCCTCCGAGCTGGCTTCCGTTTCCTCCTCGTCCTCGATAGACGGTTCCGTGGAGGGTCCGAACCCCTGGAATCCCTCTTCTGCGTCGTCCTGCTCCGGGGCCGAAGCGGACTGGACGGGAATGACGTAAGGTTTTTCCGAGATTTCGGGTGATCGCAGAACGCGATTCATGGATTAGGCTGCGCCTCCTCGGTTGCGCTGTGTTTCTTCGATGAGCATCGTCCGGATCAGCTTGGCGGCGTCCTCGGGTCGGTCGGATATCAGTTGAGCGATACGGCCCAGGATGATTTCGTGCGGCGTCTCTGGAAGCTCCTCCCCGGCATCGTCTTCCTCGAGCTCGCGTTGGGCTTCCATTGCGATCTCTTCCTCGCGGGCAACACCGCGGCCGATGGCCCCGATGATGGCGCGCAGGATGAGGAGGGCGACGACGATGGCGATCGCCTTGGCGACCTGCCAGACGATGGTCATGATCAGTTCCTTCGTCTCCTCGTCCTGCAGCTCTTTGGCAGCCGCACGCTTGAGGTCCTGCGTGGCGAAGGCGAAGGTGCTCACCGTGAGCAGGTCGTTTCGGCCGTCGTCGTACCCGATGGCTCCCCGGACGATTTCGCTGATATAGTCTACGTCTTCCTGCGTTCTGGCTTCGGTCCGGAACTCGCCGGGCTCCAACCCGATGACGGGCTTCTGATCGTTAATCATCAGGGCGGCGGACACGCGCTTGAGGCGCCCCACCGAACCGGTGATTCGCTTGATCGAGGAGTTGATCTCGAAGTTCGAAACGGTGTTTTCCTTGGTCCCGGCTTCGGCCGAACTCTCCTCGTTGCGCTGCTCGCTTCGGGTCACCCGGTTGTCCGGGTCGAACGTGTTGATCTCTTCCTGACGCTGGTCGAAATCCAGCTCCGCGGACACGCGAACGAACGCCTGATCGGGCCCGAGGACCCTGTTCAGGATATCCTGAGTCCGACTCTCCAAATATGCCTCGACGTCCCGTTGTATTTCAAGCTGTTTCGAGGTCATTCGGGCAAGCGGGTCCATCTCTTCGGATAGCATGTTGCCCAGGTTATCGACGACCGTGATGTGGTTCGGATCCAGGCCCGCGACACTGCTCGCCACCAATCGCTGGATGCCCTGAATCTGGGGATTCGAGAGGCGCATGTTCTGGCGCAGGTTCAGCATGATGGAGGCGGTGGCTGGCTTTTCTTGATCGGTAAACAGGCTGGCTTTGGGGAGCACGACGTGGAGTCGTACATCCTCAATCTGGTCAAGGAGTAGAATGGTGCGTTTGAGTTCGCCCTCCAGAGCTTGCTGGTGCTTGATCTCCTGAAGGAACTCGGTCATCCCGAGCGGGACTTCGTCAAAGACCTCGTAGCCGATGAATCCCGTTTTCGGGAATCCTTCAGCGGCCAGTGCGTTTCGGAGCATAAGACGATCGTCTTCAGGAACCATGACAATGGAGCCGTCACCGCCGACCTTGAAGTCCTGGTTCATCTCGCGGAGTTGGCCGGCCAGTTCCCCGGCTTCCTTCAGGTCGATGTCAGTGTAGAGGGGGAGATACTCGACGTCGCCTCCGTTTCCGCCAGACATAGACAGGAAAATGACGAGGAGGACTAAGGCACCAGCGCCGCCTCCGACAGCCGTCCTCTTCTTGCTGTCCATATCGTCGAACGACTCTTTAGACTTATCGAAAAACGCTTTCAACGCATCCATAGGTCAACATCTTCTGGGTTTGTGTGTGTTCCGGTGTCGTCTGTTTTCTAGTGTTGTTTCCACGTGTCAGGTTCCAGGCTCCAGGGGAACCGAGACCTGCTATTCGCTGACTTAGACCTGGATTCGCATGATTTCCTGGAATGACTCCTGGACGCGATTACGGATCTCGATCATCAGGTCGAGTGCGACGCCTGCTTCTTTGCCGGCGACCATGACCTGGTGGAGATCCGTGATCTCCCCGGCGACGAATGCCTTCAGCGCGTTGCCGGAGCGCTGCTGCATGTGGTTGACGTCCCCGATGAAGTCGGAGACAAGGCTCATGAATTCCGATTCGCCTTGAGCCTTCTGCGCTTCAGATGTTCCTGGCGTCCCCTGTTGTAGGATCCTGCCGGACTGCTCGAGGTGTCTGAAGGATTGGGTCCCGCTCGGTCCGGAAGACACGCCTGTAATGAGGCTACCGGTGGCCATTACACACCTTCTCTGTCTAGGATTGACTTCACGCGAAGGACGTTCGGAATGTAGAGCTTGGTTTCGAGCGGGAGTCGGTTCCGTTTCACGGATTCAGGTCCCGCGTTGTATCCCCACAGTGCCAGGTCGACACGCTTGAACCGTTTAAGCAGCGTGCTCAGGTAGCGCGTGCCGCCATAGATGTTCTGGGCGGGGTCGAAGCTGTTGCCCACTCCGATGTCGGACGCGGTTCCAGGCATCAGCTGCATCAGCCCTTCGGCCCCCACGTAGGAAACGGCGTTCCTATTTCCCGCTGATTCGACATAGATCACGGCCTTAACGAGGTTCGACTCGAGGCCGTTCATTCTGCTGTAGGTGTCGATCAGGCCGTCATATTGGGCGATGCGATCCAGGATCGCGCTGCTGAGTCCGTGTGCCTTCTGGCTGGCGACGGTGGGCACGAAATCCTTCAGGGGATCCTGCTCGCGTACGAACGGTGTGTGCGGGATCGTCAGCTGCTCCATCTGAGGCAGAGGCGCCGGGTCGATGATCTTGCGCCCTGTGCTCTTGTAGACGATTCGTTTGAAGATCTCAGGCTGCGTGCTCCGAGCGATTACGGCTCGAGCGCTGTAGTAGTTGAGCTGGTCGGCAATCGAGGGCGTTTCGTTCGCGCCGGATTCGCTCGAGGCGATCGCGATCGCGGTCAGGCTCAATAGATGTCGTCTCATGGGGGGTGGGGTCTGGAATTGGGATGGCGGTCGGTCAGGCCCGCAGGTCGAGCTGCGTGCCCAGGACCGTGGGTTCATCGACGGTGGTTCCGCCGCCTGAATAAGTGGGTGCCTTTGCTTGCGAGAATGCGGCGGCAAGCGCCTGTTGTTCCTGGGCATTCAGAACGTTCAGCAATCCCGCACCTTCAAGGGGATCTGCGCCGGAGGGGCGTCCCACGGGGGGGCGGGAGGGCTGAGCCGGCGCATCACTGCGGATGTCAAGCCGGCCGCCCGGTCGTGTTTTGCCGGTCGAAACCAGCGATGCCTGTAGTGTCTGGATGTTCATCGAACTCACCTGTATCAAGTGATCTGGCCGGTAATCGACTTCTTGATGGCCTGGAACTTCTGGCTGAGAATCTGGCTCCCGATGTTGTACATCAGGTGGTTCTCGGCGAGGTCAGCCATTTCCTGGTCGATGTCGACGTTGTTGATACCTGTCGTATTCGGTCCCGGGTCCTGCTCGAAGATCTGAGGTTTGGCGAGCGGATCGGGTTTGCCGACCGGCATGTGAAGGCTGTTGGTCCGTTGGCCGACAACGGGAGGCGGAACGACGGCTGCCTTCAAGTAGGAGGCGAAGTCGACCTCTTTGCGATTGTAGTTGACGGTGTTCACGTTCGAGATGTTGTTCGAGATTGCACGGTGCCTGAGCGAGGTGACGTTCAGCACCTTGTTCAGCACAGGAACGCTTGTCTTGTTCAGGATGAGATTGCGAACCAGCATGGCTGTCTCCAACGTCGGGGTGGCGGGCTCGATCACTCTATCGAGCACCAATCAGAATGAACCGGCAACCAGAAAAGCAAAGCCTGTACCCTGTCCTGATGGACAAGTCACAGAGCATCAGAAATAGATATAAGTGTTGTATTTACAGTGCGTAATGGTGGAATGGTTCGGCTGGGTGGGGATAGGAAGAAGAGAAAATCTTTCCCCAATTCTCTGGGGGAGAGGGAATGGGGCGGGTAGCGTCACGACGTCCCCTGGTGGGGCGGACCGCTACTGCAGGAAGTGGATGGTCAGCGTCTGTACATAAAAGGACGGCACCCTTGGGAGGGGACGGGCGCCGTTATCCGTTGACCGACAGGTTAGTCGATCAGCGGGTTTTTAACATAGCAAGCGTATCGTTTGCCATCCGCCACTGACCCTTTTCGTTCCGCCAGCAATGATTCCGGGGCGGGTCGTTTATGGATCGGGCTCCGCGGAAAGCCGATCGTGATTTTTCCGACACACTCGGCGCCGCGAGTGCGATCGGATTCCGTCTTGTGCGCGTGCCCACTCCCGAACTCGGTCGTCGATTCGCTGAACGATACTGATCCATCCCTTTGAAAAAGGAAAAGGTCCACACCACTCTAAGGGATGTGGACCTTTTTTCGTTTTGCTCGTTGGTGGTGGTCAGGCGGCGTTTCCGGAGACGTAGTAGCGGAGATTCTGCATCGGATGCTTGAGATGGGCGAGCTGTGACTTGACGAGGTCACCGATCGAGATGATCCCCACCAGCCGTCCTTCCTCCACGATCGGTAGGTGCCGGAACCGGTTTTCGGTCATCTGTTCCATCACGGTGTCGATGCTGTCGTCACGCCTGGTCGTGATGATGTTCTTCGTCATGACGTCCCCGACGATCTTAGTCTCCAGATCTGCGTGGTCGTAAACTTCACGCATTAGGTCACGTTCGGTGATGATGCCCAGGATATCTCCCGACGCATCTTTCACCGGCAGGGCTCCGACTTTGTTGTCGACAATCGTCTCGAGACCCTGTCTCAACGTGAGGTCCGGACCGATAAAGACAAGCTTCGTTCCCTTCTCACCCAGTATATCGCTGACTTTGGTCACGATCTGCCCTCCTTCTGGTCTTCCCCGGGCCGTGGGGGAGGGCGCGACTAACGTCACACTTAAAAAAGCGGTCGTTGCGGTTTGGTGTCTACGTCCGCAACGACCGCCAGAAATAGCCTGGTGGCATAGTGCCCTCCTCTTAACTGTTGCGGCCCACAACTCACGTTCGCGACCCCGCGCTGTCGAGCCGTCAACTCTCCGGCGTCGCTTTCGTTGGATTGGCGATCCTGTGGTCAGGGAGAATACCCAAAACACGTTGAAAGCGATCTCCGAAGTGAGGCTGGGTCCTTTTAGACCGCTTGCCGCCGCTCCTGCTTCTAGTTGCTCGAAAATATAACCGGGACGAAGGCGCTGGCAATAAAAATTTATGATATAAAGTAGAAATACTTATTTTTTGGGCGTAGGGCTTGATTAGGGTTTTTAAATGGGGGGTTGGGAGTCCATATTGTTCACGATGATCGAGGTCGATCGGTAACTCTTTATAGGACAGGACTATGCGACCCAACATTCTGTGGATTTGCTCGGATCAGCAGCGGTATGACACGATCGGCTGCCTGGGGAACGAAAAAATCAACACGCCCCGGATCGATCGTCTTGCCCGATCCGGTTTGGCCTTTACGCACGCCCATTGTCAGAGTCCGATCTGCACGCCGAGTCGCGCGAGTTTCCTCACCGGCACGTATCCTAGTTCCGTTCACGGGTGTTCGAACGGCAACGACTACTGGGCCGATGCGGCGCCGCTGGTCACCAGGATTCTGGCCGACGCGGGGTATGATTGCGGTCTGGCAGGCAAGCTCCACCTGGCCGGGGCGTACGGGCGGATCGAACCCCGTTGTGACGACGGATACCGCGTGTTCAAGTGGAGCCACGATCCCCGTGACCAATGGCCCGAAGGCCACGCCTACAAGGACTGGCTCACCGAACAGGGCCACGATCTCGGCAAGATGATGGAGGATCCAGAATCGATTCCTCCCGAGTTGCATCAGTCGTCCTGGTGCGCGGACGAGGCGATCGCGTTCATGAACGAGGACCGTGACGGCCCGTGGCTGATGAGCGTGAACATGTTCGATCCACACTCACCGTTCGATCCGCCGAAGCCATACCTGGATCGGTACCGGGCAGATGAGATGATCAGACCGTTGTTCCGCGAGAGTGACCTCGAGAATCAGCGGAAGCTGGAGGGTGTCGACTTCCAGAATGCCGGCCGTACCCCTGAGGAGATGGACGCATACGACAAGCGGGCTCGGTACTACGCGATGATCGAGCTGATCGATCACAACGTGGGGCGGATGCTGTACGCTCTGGAGGCAAGCGGGCAGAGAGAGAATACGCTCGTGATCTACACGAGCGATCACGGTGATATGCTCGGAGATCACGGGTTGATCCTGAAGGGATGTCGGTTCTACGAGGGACTGGTTCGTGTGCCCTTGATCGTCTCGGGAGCAGGCGTTGGGGTTACCAATCGAACCAGCGATGCGTTGGTGGAACTGACGGACATCGCGCCGACGTTACTCGAGCTGGCCGGTGTGGACGTACCTGAACGCATGCAGGGCCGCTCGCTTCGCTCGCTGTTTACAGATCCTGATGCCTCCCACCGTGAGGAGGTCCGGTGCGAATATTATTGCGCATTGAATCCCAATCCTCCGGGCCGTGCCCAGATCAATGGGTCTTACGCGACGATGCTTAGAAACCGGCGCTATAAGATCAGCGTCTATCACGGACACGACTATGGGGAGTTGTATGACCTGGAGAACGACCCCGATGAATTCGAGAACCTGTGGGACAATCCTGGGCGTGCGGATGTGCGGTTCGAGATGCTGAAGCGGTGTTTCGATGCGGCAGCGTTCGCGATTGATATCGGGCCGAAGCAGACGACGAGATTCTAGAGACGAACCACGGAAGACAAGCATCATACGGAAGGGCGTGCGGACCGGATTGAGCTAAACTCGGGAGGGGCGTCCCCTGTCTTTGATCGAATCCCGTACACGAAAGCGGGCGGCTCCTGAAGGAGCCGCCCGCTCGTACCCCCGCCTGATCGCGAGGCTATTCTTCGTCCGCTGTCTCCGCTTCCGTCTCGGCGATGCCGTTTCCGCCCTTCTTGAAGATTCCCGACATCCCATATTCGTGAAGCTTGTTGCGCAGCGTTCGAGAGCTGATGCCGAGTGTGTCGGCCGCATTCGTTCGGTTTCCGTCGCAACTCTCCAGCGTCTTCAGGATCAGCTGCTTCTCCATCTCCCGGACTGTTGTGCCGACCGTAATGCCACCGCCCGAACTCGCGGTTCTCGGTTCACCAGTCAGAATCTCGAGCGGCAGATGGCTCTCGGTTACCTGGGGTTCCTTGCAGATGACGACGGCGCGCTCGATGTAGTTTTCGAGTTCACGCACGTTGCCCGGCCAGTCGTAGCTCATCAGAACTTCCATCGCCTTCTCACTGAACCCGGAGATGCTCTTGTCGTTTTCCTGGTTGTATCGCTCGAGGAAGAACTCGGCCAGATGGACGACGTCCGACTTGCGTTCACGGAGGTCGGGCATCTGGACCGGGATGACGTTGAGTCGGTAGAAGAGGTCTTCCCGGAAGTTGCCCTTTTCGATCTCGTCACGCAGGTTGCGGTTGGTTGTGGCGACGATGCGGACGTCGACCTTGATCGTGGTGCCACTGCCGATGCGCTCGAACTCACGCTCCTGCAGGACGCGCAACAGCTTGGCTTGTAGCGGCGGCTCGATCTCGCTGATCTCGTCGAGGAGGAGCGTGCCGCCGTCGGCGAGTTCGAAGCGTCCCTTGACCTGCTTGACCGCACCTGTAAAGGCGCCCTTCTCGTGTCCGAACAACTCGCTCTCGATCAGGTCCTGGGGGAGGGCTGCGCAGTTGAGCTTGATGAAAGGTTTGTTCGCACGCGGGCTGTTGTAGTGGACGGCGCGAGCGACGAGTTCCTTACCCGTTCCGCTCTCCCCATTGATCAGGACCGTCGACCGGCTCTGGGCGACGGACTCGACCATCTCGAACAGCTCCTCCATGACCTTGGTCTTGCCGACCATGTTCCCGAAGCTGAACCGTTTTCCGAGTTCCGACTTGAGGCGTGTGTTTTCGCGTCGCAGTTCCTGGTTCTCGAGCGCGCGCTCGATCCGGACGATCAACTCCTCGCCCTTAACTTCACCCTTTATGAGATAGTCGTAGGCGCCTTTTCGCATGGCGTCGACGGCATTACCGATCTCTCCGAAGGCCGTGATCATTAGGACCCGCGCTTCCGGCCGCGTGACCGTGACGCGCTCAAGGAAATCTAGGCCGCTCATCCCGGGCATTCGGATGTCCGAAAGGATGACGTCGAAGTCCGACTCCTCCAGCTTCGCGAGGCCCTGGTCGCCGTTCTCCGCCTGGTCCACCTCATATTGCTCGTCCAGTTGGGCAGCGATGGACTCACGCGAGTAGGTGTCGTCGTCTACGATCAGAATTCTCTTCTTGCTCATGCTGGGTTCCTCGATGTGGACTACGTCAGGGGGAGGATGACGTCGAATTGGGTTCCTTCGCCCAGGGCGCTTGTGACACGCATCGTGCCGCCGTGAGCCTCTACGATTTTCTTGGCTGTTGCGAGTCCGAGGCCGTTCCCGTCTTCCTTGGTCGTGAAGAACGGACGGAAAAGCTTGGACCGCGTCTCTTCATTCATGCCCATCCCTGAATCGGCGACGCTGAACACGAGGCAGGGAGGCGTTAGCCCTTCCGTGTCCTCATCCGCTCGGGTCTGGATGTCCGTCCGGATCCATCCGTTACCCGGGATCGCCTGCACCGCGTTGTGCAGCAGGTTGAGTACGATCTGCTGGATCTGCTCCGGGTCGACTTCGATCGTGATCTCATCTGCCTCATACTGTCGACGGACTTCGATCTCTTTTGCGCGTGCACCGGCGTCGATCTCGAAGAACCCGAGACAGTCCTCGATGACTTCGACGAAGTTGACGGGACGCGTGGTCAGCTGGGAGGGGCGCGTGTAGTTGAGCAGGTTCGAAACGACGCTGTTGAGCCGATCGATTCCCTCGACTATTCGTGTCACGAGCTGCCGTCTGGGATCGTCCACTTCCAGTTTGCGGTTTAAGACCTCGGCGAATCCCCCGATGCCGCCCAGGGGATTCCGGATCTCGTGCGCCACGGTCGCGGACATCTCACCCAATGCGGTGAGGGTGCTGACGCGACTGGCCTGATCCGTCAGCTCTCGGATCTGGGTAATGTCTTCGAAGATGCCGAGCCCGCCGATGGTTTCACCGTCCGAGTTCGTCAGGCAGGCGGTCTTGAAACGCACTGGGAATTCGGAGCCTTCGCTGGTCTGGAGGACGCGTTCCTGATCGACGCCATGCCCGGTCTGAACCGTGAGGTCCAGCAGGCCAGACGACTCACCCAGCGCGTGTTCTGACGCTTTCCCCAGAAGTTTGTCCATGTCGTGTCCGAGGAGGTCCGCCGCAGCAGCATTGCAGTGTGTGATGCTGCCGTCGGAATCCACCGCGATGACACCCGTACCGAGGCTCTCCAGGATGTTCTGGAGGTAGGTGTTTAGCCGTTCCTTGTCGTCAAGGCTCTTCTGTAGCTGTCGGTTGGTCTCTTCGAGCTCTTTGTTCAAAGAGTCGAAGTGCTGCTCCAGGCTCTTGTGCGAAGTTTCCAGCTTGGCCAGGGCTTCGTTGAAGGCCACGTAGGACGTGGCAAATTCCCTGGCATCCTCCTGGTCTGCGTCCGTCGGCTGCTTGCTGTCTGTTGCGTCGCTCATTTGCCGGCGGCTGGTCCCTGGGGCTTGCGTGGCTTCGCCGCGTATACCTGCGGCGTGAGGCGGATGCCCTTCATGGTGGCATCCTGATGGTTTTGTGTCGTTATGTCCGCGAGCTCCTTGAACGTACGCTTGAGTTCGTCGAGCTCGGGTTTCGTCAAGCCTTCTTTGTTATCGTTCAGATCGGAGATGCTCTGCTGGAGCGCGGTCACAGTCTTGACCTGTCCCTTGAGGGTCTCGATCAGCTTGCTCGGGTTGTCCAGGTAATCGGAGACTTCTTGCGCTTGCTGTTTGGCGCGGTTCTGGAGCCCTGCGATTTTTTCGCATAGTTTCGACACGTTATTCGCCTTCAGTAGGGGATGGAGGATCGGGTTGGGCTTCCGGCTCGGGCTGTTGCTGAGCCGGGGGGGCGGGTGCACCACCGTATGCGCCAGGCAAACTGGTAGGTCTTCCGACCGGTCTGGGGCCCTGGGCACCGGAAACGGGACCGCCTCCCGTGCGCCTCCGGAGCT
>MDTE01156153.1_pt1 | contig 106448 bp, 93 predicted proteins | sample 811231 | NCBI WGS metagenome assembly MDTE01 (sample SAMN05326651, study PRJNA326480) | marine metagenome | isolation source: seawater | place: Indian Ocean: Red Sea | collected 2010 | reverse complement strand
TTGCCCCCCACAAGATCTGTTTATGTGGGGGTAACAAGTGTCAGTTTCGCTCTGGATCCATGTTACGCATCTGCGGATGCTAAAGGCAGCGAAACTAACGGTATTTAGACCCCTGCAAGGTGCGGCACGGCACCTAGTGCTGTCAAGCACTCGTGGGCAAGAAGTCGGCTATCTATGGTGGGGTGCAAGGAACGTTGTCAAGAGTAACGTGGTGGTCTTAATTTCCAGCACTTTCATAGATCCGTAATCCTCGGCGCCATAGTCGGGCGCCGGCCAGCATGAATATCACGCCGATAACAGGAGTGCTAAAGACAATAATCGGAGGAAAGAACAGGTTGCCACCACGGTCAAGCACGAATGCGGCTGGAACAAAATTTATGAATGCGAAAGGGATGACGAACGTCAGGGCTGCGTGGACGACTCCGCCATATATGTGAAGGGGATAGCGAGTATATGTGTCCGTCATCCACGGAATTAGCACGGTAAGCGTATCCTCTCGCTTGGTCCAGAACGCGATGCTTGACCCTAGGAGCTGTATACCGGTGTAGATAAGGACTCCCCCGCTAAACCCTATCCCTAACCCGACGAATTTCAAAAGGGTCCATTCGATAGGAATATAAAGGGATGCGATAACAAGCAGCGCTATTGAAAAAGCTGCTTGTGGAACTCGTCCAGGTGTTTGTTCATGGTCAGCTAAGAAATGCACCAGTGGGTCTAAGGGTCGGATTAAGAACTTGTCTAATTCACCATGAATAACAGCCGTATCGAGACCTCCGGTCCAGAAAAGTTGATGGTAGATAACGAACGCTAACTCCTTTAGGGCTAGTAGGACGGCGATTTCCCAAAATGTCCATCCGCCTACGGATCCGAAGTGGTCGAGGACAACCCAAAGGACGACAAGTTGCAGACTTTCCAGAGCCAGAGTAAGAAAAACGCGAATCAACATTTGGCCAGGAAATTGCCAGCTGGCTCGGACGTTTAACGCCATGAGGGCGAGGTATAGACGAACGTACCGAGTCATGTAGGTTAGCCGCCTTGGACTAGGACTCGACGTCGAGCCTGTCTCAGCATGACGCGTCCCAGGATGAGCAATGCCGGAATCCAGGCGATTTGAATCAAGAGCAGTTGAACAATTTCGTGTCCTTGCACTCGTCCTACGAAAATCGAGAGTGGGACGTGGTAAAGCATTGCGAATGGCAGATACTGGAGCGCTGACTGAAGCCCTTCGGGTAGGAGCCAGAGCGGAACGAAAAATCCCGCGGTCAGCTGGACAATCCGGTCTAGAAGCCATGTCCAAGTACGCACCTGGATGGTCCAAAATCCGATGAGGATTACGCTGAAGTGAAGAAGGAACGCAATAAGCATTGCGAAGACGAGGCTACAGGCTGCGATGATTAACGTTGAGAAGCTTGGGGCACCTGATACACCGGCAATGCCCCAAAGCACGAGAGCCATTGGAAGCGTATCAACGAGAAGCTTGTAGAGACTTGATCCTAACCACGAGCCAAAAGCCTGCGGCTGAAAGTCGGTTGGGCGCATGATTTCAAAGACGATGTCGCCGCGTCTGATTCGTTCACTAACCTGCTCACCAAGCTCGACGTTCACAAGTCGACTCATAACAATTGCTGCAGCAGCCCAGCTCAGCATCATTGTTAGGGTCATTCCCCCAGGCGCATCGCTGGCCTGATATACGGCGTTCCAGAACCCGAGAAGCGCGGCGGCTATGCCTAGACGTGCTAGCGGTGATAGCCAAAAGTCCCCCGGGTATGCGAGATGCTGTTGGAGTTGGGTCTGCGCAAATCCAAGGATTACATCGACACTACGAGGCCATGCGAATTGGCCCCGGTTTGGCTTGGTTGGTAAAGCGCTTGGCGTGTGGGGGTGCTTGATCGGAAAAGAGCCTACTCAATGGCTATTTTTTCAGGTTTGTCCTTATCAGTTGATGTGTTTTGCGTATCAACTGCTTGGATACCAGCATCCAAAACTTCCCTAAGACTCACGAGGGCTTCCCGCACGGCAGCCCGCATGTGGCCTCTGGCTTTGCCAAGTCCAACCCGTGGCCGGTCGATCTCGATGGTGATTCGGATGGGGCCAGCCTCGACTTGATCGCCGCTATCTTGAGCGTCGTTCATTGTTCGAGTTTCCCCTCTAGCTGTTCGGACTCAGAGTATATATCGCCGTCCAAACCAAATCTTAGGTTGTGCCTACAGTAATCTGTGATCTCATGATCGAATTCTGAATCGGTGAACTCGTGATCAACCGGATCTCTGAACCAAAAGTGACTCTGTACAGTGTTAGTTGGTGCGGTTGGTGTGATCTGGCGCGTGCGTGGCTTGATGAACACGACGTGTCTTATCGGGAAATTGATGTTCCTGATATGCAGCAGGAGCGTCACGAAGTTCTACAGGTTTCTGGTCAGCTGGAGGTTCCGGTCATCGTTGTTGAGTGCGACGGCCAGCAGCACGTTTTTTTGGACGAGCGGAACTCCGAGCTTCGGCAAGTATTGGGATTGAAAGTATGAAACATCAAACACTTGGTTTGTTAATGGGGGACTCTCTTGTAGAGGTTTGGCTGTTAGCCAGATGACAGAGGTTCACCACATCCGTTGCAGAAGTTGGCTTCGGACCTATTTGTAAGATGGCAAGCTGGACATTCAATATTTTCGGGAAGTTTCTCGCCACAGTTTGAGCAGAAATTTGCAGTGCTAGGGTTGCTCTTACCGCACGTATTACATGTTTGTCGCATGCCGATGTTTTCGGGCTCTGGAGATAAGCGGGAACTTGATCTGTTTCGTGCGCTCAGTAGCTGATCTACATCTAAGCCTAAAGCGTGGGCCAAGGCCCGAATGTCTTCGTCGAGTACGTGCGTTATCTTTCCGGTCTCAACATCGCTCAACCATGGCCGATCCCGCTCAATTTTCTCAGCGAGTTGAGCCTGCGTCAGTACATGCTGTTTTCGGGCAGCAAATATGAGGCCACCGAATGAGCCGCGAGCTATATCGTCAAATGATCGTTTTTGAAGTTTTCGGCGTGCCATCATCTGCCTTCGAATGTCTAAGCCACAATAGTTAAACCATAGGATAGACAAGGAGCTGTACTCTGAAGATTGTAGAGCAAAGAAGCGACGGGGATTCTCTTAAACCAATACATTGCAAATTAGCAGGGGATATTGTTGCTACATCATGGCCGAGGACAATGTGTTCTCGCAGCCGTACGAACATCGATTATCAGCCAAGCTATGGTGCAGGAATTGTTAACTCCTGATTGACCTGCAAAGCATCCGGATTAACGATCATGTTGGTCTTGATTAAAGCGTCTACGGTTACCCCAAAAAGCTCCGCGATTCGTGAAAGCGTATCGCCTGGTTGTACGACATAAACTTGAACCGTTGGGGTTCTGGTCGGTCGGGCAGTAGGAGTTTCAGTCGGGAGAGGTTCCGGAGTGGGGGTAGCTATAGCATTTATGAAGGCCTTGTTAGGGTCGGTGATCGGGATCGCGAGCCCGGGTGTTGGCGTTGGTTGCAGCAGGGGGTCTGAGGTCTGGGGTCGCAGAAGGATTACCCAAAGTAGGAAAACAATAAACGCAACTACAAATAATCCAACGATCAACTCGCTTCCACGAGCAAAGGCGTTACCTGGTTTTTGCATAAGGGATGGCCCGTATCGGGGTTAAGAGATGGGGCTCAGAATTAAACATAACGGCTTGATCAAAGCTGCTTACGCTTATGCATGATCATTGCCAGGCTTCCTGTCTACTTGGCCGTTTGTATCTGTGCGTCCCATTGAGAAATAGCGGTAGCCGAGATCTGTCATACGATCGGGCTCATGGAGATTTCGACCGTCCACCAAAACGTCTCCACGCATGGTGTTAAGGACCTCTGCCCAATCCAAATCACGAAATTCGTTCCATTCAGTGGCCAATACAACGGCGTCAGCGCCGATTGCGGCTTCCATCGGTGAGGAAAAAAACTCAACACTGTCACCAAGTTCCAACTTGGCTTTCTCAGTTGCTACTGGATCGTAGGCGTGCACAGTGGCCCCTTCACCCGTGAGGAGGTGCGCGATCTCAATTGCAGGGGCATCGCGTACATCATCCGTGTTCGGCTTAAAGGAAAGTCCAAAAATCGCAATTCGACGGGTCCGAAGATCTCCTAATGCTTGCCGTAATTTTCGAACTGCTGCCCGACGGGCGTCTCTATTGATTTCCATTACCGCGCGGAGGAGCTGTGGGTGGGCTCCATGGACCGACCCCATGTGTTCAAGGGCTCGGACGTCTTTTGGAAAGCAACTACCTCCCCATCCGATGCCTGCGTCTAGGTAACCCGGACCGACGCGCTTGTCGAGTCCCATCCCGTTAGAAACGGTTTCGATATCAGCACCCAATGCTTCACATATTGCGGCTATCTCATTTATAAACGAGATGCGTGTTGCAAGGAACGCGTTTGAAGCGTACTTAATCATTTCTGCGGTTCGGAGGTCAGTAACGATCACAGGGCAATTAAACGAACGGTACAGCTCAGCTAAACGATTGGCAGCGATTGTATCTGTAGATCCAATGACAACCCTGTCGGGGTGCAGGAAGTCTTGCACGGCGGTGCCTTCTCGCTGGAATTCCGGATTAGAGACAACAGGAAACTGACCTGAATCTGTTCGATGCTCATGGACGAGGCGAGTAATTAGATCGCCAGTTCCAATAGGTACTGTGCTTTTCGTGACAATTATTGTTTCAGGCGTAAGGCTCGACGCGAGAGATATTGCTGCGCTTTCAACGGCGCTCAGATTGGCTTCCCCAGCAGCGCCTGTTGGTGTATCGACAGCAATAAAGACAAATTCACGGTTGGGCACTGAAGTCGTGTAGTTGCTTGAGAAAGAGAGACGCCCAGCGGCTACATTCCTTTGGACCAGGGATGTGAGGCCAGGTTCATAAATGGGCATGTGACCTTTACGGAGGCTCTCTACTTTTGACTGATCAATATCAAGACAGGTAACTGAGTGGCCGAGGTCTGCGAAGCATGCGCCTACCGAAAGGCCGACGTAACCGGTACCAACAATACAGATAGAACTCATCGGAAGCCCATCATACGGTTACGGCAACAATATTATTGCTCATATCACTTGCGTTATTAGATTTCATGCCAAGTAGTGAGTCCAGGATCTTGTGCTTACGCATTTATGAATGGTAGCTAGAAGCGTTAAGAGTGTATGACCGAACTAGCAATAAAAGATCTTTAAGTTGGGCGCGGAGTGAATCGGATCAGCAGGCGACCGTTCTCGAGCCGTGCTTGGCTATGTTCCATTCGGGCAAGGACCCGCGGCAACACAATGTTTCGCCGAGCTGCTCCCATGCGAATTACAAATTCATCCCCTCTTCGGACAAGCGTGGCGTCGGCCTTATCCAAGAATTGGGCGGGGATTTGAAACTCGAATCCGCCGTCTATCGGCACGATTTCATAGGGTTTGTAGCTGATCAACACGTCTTCGGGCGGATGATTCTTATGTAATCGATCCCCCATTTTTCGAAGCTGCTCAAGTCCTAGGATTTCGGAGGGAAATTGCTCCACTTCCAGCACCGGAGTTGGATCGAAAATTTCGTGGATGTTTTTCAGATGGGGTGCCTGCATTTGTCGTATTTGTTCTGCGAAACTTCCGTCAGCGTTTTTTGGGATCACTCGGTTTACAACAATAGCGTCAGTGACATGATCGTACAGCGTTAAATACGTGTAGCTACGCTGAGCTTCTCGAATGACCATTTTCTCTGGGTTTACGACGAGGCGAACTGTGGCGCTGTTTGAGGCGGTTAGTAACTGATGAAGCCGGTCCAGCTGATCAACTAAATCGGTCATGGCGACAAAGACGTCGTCCTCAGGAAAAGGAAGGTCTGTGACGCGACGAGCCATAGGTCTCACAATTCGTGTGAGCTGACGGTGCATTGGAAGTAGTTTTTCAATCCACCAACGTCCTACCTCTGGAAAGGCCAGCAGCCGGAGCGTTTCTCCTGTGGGGGCACAGTCAACCACGATGACGTCAAATTCTCCTGACGAGGCATGGCGATTGACCCACAATAAATTTGCGAGTTCCTCCATGCCAGGAAACACGGCGATTTCTTCGGCCATGACGTTGTCCATGCCGCGCCATGTCAGTAACGCCTCGATCCAGGATTGAACCGTTCCCCAATAAGTTTCTAGGTTGTAGTACACATCGCATTCTTGTGCCCAAAGATTGGCAGAAACCTTCTTGGGTACGGGGCCTAGATCGGTTTCCAAAGAATCCCCCAAACTGTGCGCGGTATCAGTACTCAAGACGATGGTTCGTAATCCTGCGTCCGCGCACCGAAGTGCCGTGGCGGCTGCAGTGGTCGTCTTGCCAACCCCACCTTTCCCTGTATACAGGAGGATTCGAGGTGACGTGTCAGTTTTCATCAGCGAGGACTGTGATTAGAGGTGTCGTCAGCGCTTTTATTCGGCCAATAGTGGTGATTTCTCGACCCGTGTCACGGGCCAAGGCTTGGCTGAGGGCGTTTTGATCTTCCGGAGGTATGGCGATCAGCAGGCCGCCGCTCGTCTGGGCGTCAGCAAGCAAGATTTTGTGTGCCTCTTCTAACTTTGGATGCCAGCTAACGTCGTCGTTAATAGCATGAAGGTTGCGCATTGTCCCTCCAGGGATGTGCCCCTTTTTGATCAATGGCCAAACATCCGGAAGCGCTTGGCACCTGGCAGCATTAATGTCGGCAGAAACACCACTTGCTTCCAACATTTCTTTTAGATGGCCGAGCAGGCCGTAGCCGGTGACGTCGGTTACCGCGTGGGCGCCGTGCTGGCGCGCGAGCAAAGCAGGTTTTTCGTTGAGTTCTCTCATGGAATCGATGGCGGCTGTCACAGCGTCTGGTCCGGCTTCATCATGTTTGATGGCAGTGGTTACGATTCCAGTCCCGAGCGGCTTTGTAAGCACCAGCAGATCGTCGGGGCGTGCGCCAATGTTTTGAGTGATGGCATCGGGATGTGCTGTACCAAGCACAACAAGCCCGAATTTGGGTTCCGGATCATCGATCGAATGCCCACCGCCGATAACGGCACGTGCTTCAGCGACTTTGTTCGCTGCGCCTCGCTGAATATCTCCTAGAAGTTCGAACGGAAGCTTATTTCTAGGCCAGCCTGCGAGATTCAGTGCTAGCAGCGGGGTGGCACCCATTGCATACAAATCACTGAGCGCGTTGGCAGCCGCTATTTCTCCAAAACTAAAGGCGTCGTCGACAATCGGGGTGAAGATGTCAGCGGACAATACAACTGCTAGATCATCGCGAATTCGATAGACGGCAGCATCATCCATGGTCTGCATTCCAACCAAAAGGTCGGGATTGACCATCTGTGGCATCTGGCGCAACACGTGCGCCAACTCATCAGGACTGAGCTTGCAGGCTCAGCCGGCGCCGTGCGAGTAATGGGTCAGTTTGTGCATCTAAGTGTCCGATGAAACGCATTTGTACGGTAGCGTAACGTTAGAGGTTATACATCTCGTTATGTAGTTAGGCGAGATTGACGGAACTATAGACATGCTTTTGGCTGGTTTCTTAACGCTAAGGCGGCGTATTTCGATCTCTGTTGTTGCGGCAGTGGTACTAACTGTTGTGGTAAATGGAGTCGCTACAGCTAAGCCAAATTCACCGTTCCGTGTTGCGGGAGGAATGTTCTACCCGCTCAATGAGGTTACCGGACATGGTTTTGCGGTCCGTAATTATTTTGAGGGGCCTGATTTTTTCGCCACCTATCAAAGTTTGGGTGGGGTTGAAGTTTTAGGGCCGCCACTATCACGAGCTTGGATTGGAGATGATGGATTTGTCTATCAATTAACACAGCGTGTGCTGATGCAATGGTCACCCAGTGAGAAACGGGTTCGCATCGCCAAAATTTTTGAGTTGCTCAGCGACCAAGTATTTGAGGAACAGTTGGCAGGTCGGCATATTCCATCGGTTGAGGAGTCAAACGCGGATTCAGATGCCTTGGATCGTGCTGAACGGCTCTCTTGGTTGACTGATCAACGTATAGCGGAGACTTTTGCGAACAATCCCTTTGGCGTGCCTGCACTTGAAAAGAGCATTGAATTTTTTGGATTGCCAATGTCACGCCCTGTCAGAATCGGGCCATTTATCGTCCAGCGGTTTCAGCGAGCGGCGCTACAACACTGGGTTGAACAAGTTGAACAGGGGCAGCCAATTGGCTCCGTAGTTTTAGTCAATGCCGGTGATGTATTTCGGGAATTCGCAATGCCAATCGATGTACGGATCAAACCACATCCGGCTTTTGAATGGCGTCTATGGGATGCAAGAGGCGACGTGCCGGTTGAGTCGGGATGGCGCCTGGATGCTGTCACGGTCAGGAGATATCAAGCAGACAATGAGCTTCTCCGTGCGCTTGCATTGCTGGAATTGGTTGAAGTGAACGATGTCGCGTTAAAGCTCGCGTCTCAGAAGGCATTAACGATGGAATTTACGGTGATGCCGATGGGAACACTGGCGATGTTTACTTCTGCTCCGAGCGTGAAGGTAAATGAACGACTCCGCAATGAAGATTCAAGGATTCTTGCAGCGGTGTTAGCGCATGAGCTTAGACATTTTGAGGACTACATGCGGGGAATCCTTGTAGCTGGACCAACAGGCTGCCTAGATGCAGAAATCCGGGCGGTTAACAGAGAAGCCGAGACATGGACACGATTAGTTGGTTCGCGTGGTCTTCATCCGGAACCAAGCAGGCTAGCCCAAATAGAAAATTATCGTGCGACTGTTTACGCCGATGGAGCGGAAGCAATTGAGGGGTTGGTTAATCGGCTGTACCGCGAGGCATGCGGACATACAGGAAATTGATTTCTGTCAGCCAGAAGCTGGATATGCCAGTACCCTTGTAGTTAGTTGTGCCTCTTGGTGGATGCTTGGATATTGATCTCGTGATGCGGATTCAACTGTTTGCTTTCGGTGGATCTAATGGCTGATTCTCTCTACGACGAGCTTGTCTCGCGTGGTTTTGTCCATACGGTCACGAATGCTGATGGTTTTGGTGCTGCCCTTGCTCGACAGCAGACTTTTTATGTCGGCTTTGATCCCACTGCTAGGAGTCTTCATACAGGCCATTTGATTCCACTAGCTTTGGCGGGCCACCTGGCCCGGGCTGGTCACCAGCCGATTCTATTAGCGGGTGGTGGCACAGGAATGATCGGTGATCCGACGGATCGTTCCGCGACCAGAGCCATGTTGGAGGTGGAACAGGTTCAGGCCAACACTAAGGCTATTCAGTCTCAGGTTGAGCGAATGCCTTCGTTGGCCGGGGTAAATGTGGAAGTCGTGAACAATGCTGATTGGCTAAGTGATCTCCGATATTTAGATTTTCTACGGGAGATTGGTCGCCATTTCAGTGTCAACGAAATCCTTTCGACTGAGACGTATAGAGCTCGATTACAGGATGGTAAAGGTCTCAACTTTGTAGAGATCAATTATCGGCTCTTACAGGCCTATGATTTTTTGCACTTGTTTCGTGAGCGGGGTTGTTTAGTGCAGATTGGTGGTAGTGACCAGTGGTCAAATATTTTGGCCGGCGTTGATCTTATTCGGCGTATCGAAGGAGTCGAAGCGTTTGGTCTTGTGACTCCGCTACTTACAACAAGTTCAGGAGAGAAGATGGGGAAGACGAAGGGTGGCGCCCTATGGCTTGACCACAAGCTGACCTCGCCATTTGACTTCTATCAATACTGGGTCAATGTGGAGGACATTGCGATTGAGCAAGTGTTTTCCTTATTAACGACACTTCCGATGGATGAAATATCGGAGTTGGCGTCAAGAAAAGGCCCGGACACTGCGGTGGTAAAACATCGTTTGGCCAAAGAGGTGACTTCAGTTGTACACGGCGTGGAGGCGGCGGAGGCGGCCTATGAAGCTGCACAGTCGCTTTTTGGTGCCGGTGCCGGTTCAGTTGATGCCGCACCTGAAACGTATATAAGTGAAGCCCAGGTTGATTCTGGTCTTAACGTTGTTGAACTATTGGTCACGACTGGACTTGTCGGATCACGAGGAGCTGCGCGACGCCTTGTGAATCAGGGCGGTGCATATGTGAATGAGCAACGCGTTGATCGTCCAGACCGGATCATTGCGACTGCTGACTTCGAGCAAGGGGAAATCTTGCTCCGGTCAGGAAAGAAGCGCTACCACCGTGTTCGCCTTAGTGAACAGAACAAGGATGATTGATTAATGAACTGGATAGCTGAGGAGATTCGTGGGGTTGATGACAAAAGTCCAAGCGATGTATGGGAGCGATTTCTAGCGGCTCTTGATGCCTACTGGAATGAGAGCTTTCCACAGGAAATCAGTCATTCTGATTGGCACGAACTTTATTCGAATCAAATAAAGCTTCGTCTTGAGAGACATCCAACATGGCTCTGGATGTATGAGAGGGATGGACGGACGCTGGCGCTTACAAACTTTCATTTGGAGGGTGGGGTGGCGCATATCGCTGAAGTATGGGTTTCTCCCGAAGCACGACGCTCAGGATTGGGAAAATTTATGGTTGTAGAGATGAAACGAGTGCTGCGTGATTCTGGTATAAGCCGGATCGCAGTGACTGTACCTTCAAGCGCAACTGAAAGTTTGGTTTTTTGGAAAAACATTGGTTTTGGAGAGGTCGCTGTGCAACTTGAACGATCCACGTTTGTTCCGGATCAGTTGTGACGGGATTGCCCGTTTAGTTTTAGCGCGTTGGCAAACGGGATTCTGGGCTAGTCTCATGGTGCTAGTTGAACTAATTGAGAAGTAATCATGGTTTCTTCGTCGATGCCATCCGAGATTTCTCGCCGTCGAGTTCCTCTGCGCAAGCTGGTAGCTGCAGAGGACATTAGAGATGCTCAAGTCCGCGAGGCTCTTGGACAGATAGGTCGGTGTGAGTGGGCTCAACGTCATGATGGATTGACAAAGTATCACGACGACATATGGGGTGAACGGCCTTCTGATGACCGGGAGTTTTTTGAGAGGCTGATGCTAGAAGTTTTTCACGCCGGCCTCAGTTGGACGCTTATCTGGAATAAGTACGAAGGTTTTCGTCGGGCATATGATGACTTTGATATCAAAAAGGTAGCTGCGTACGGGTCGAAAGATGTCGATAGGCTCATGCATGACCCGAACGTTGTTCGTAGTGAGAAAAAGATTGCTGCGGCAATAAAGAATGCCCAGCGTGTTCAGGAGATTCAGGATCGTGACGGATCGTTCGAATCGTTTCTAGTCGGATTGCCAGAGAGCAAAGACTCAAAAGTAAAGGTCCTGTCCAGCACGTTTGCTTTTGTCGGGCCTGGCACTGCACGAGGCTATCTGTCTGCAACAGGCTTGGAAATTCCTCCGCACCATCCCTATTGCTTTAAGGCTGATAATCCTTCGTGGACTGTTGTTTAGTCCGATCATGGCGGTAACGGTTGAACTTGACGATTTGCGCCGATTTTGTCGGATGGTTCTTATCACGCGTGGGTTAAGCGAGGGGCAAGCAGCGCTCGTTACTGAAGTGATGGTTGAGCAAGATCTTCGCGGCCATGGTCATCATGGGAGCTCGTTGCTGGCTTTGCGGGTCAAAGATATTGATTCGGGGATAGCTAAAGTCAATGTTGATGTCGAAGTTTTGTCCGATCTTCCAGCCTATACAGCGCTTGATGCTCGTGGGCTACTTGGCCCTCTTGGTGCTATACGTGCGATGGATGCCTGTATAGAGAAAGCTCACACGCAGGGTATCGCTAGTGCCACCCTGCGGGACATGCCTCACTGGGTGATTCCTGCTTATTACAGTATGCGAGCCGCCGCCGAGGGATTAATTGGGCACTGCGTGTGCTACACAAATCCTTCTTTTGCTCCTGTTGGAGGAAATTCTCGTGTGCTTGGTAACAATCCAATGTCGTACGCGATACCGGCAGATCCTCGCCCACCCATCGTGGTCGATTTTGGCGTGTCAGCATCCACGAATCGGATGCGTGAAATGGCTGTAGACGGCGAACTTATTCCTGATGATTGGGCCATTGACACGGATGGCAGTCCAATTTCTGACCCTTTGGTGGCGATTGAACGAGGTGTCTTTCTACCCTTTGGGGAGCATCGAGGGTACGGGCTTGGGTTGGTTCACGAAATTCTTGGAGCGACACTAAATGCTATGCCTATAGGGCTTGAGGGAGTAAATGGAAGATTTGGGGCCATGTTTGTTGCAAGTCGTGTTGATGTCTTTCGCCCTGCGAGTGAATTCCTTAAGGATGTAAACCGAGCTCTTGATCTTGTTGTTGGATCGTCTTCGGTAGACCCGAAGCAGCCTATTCGATACCCGGGTGAGCGATCAGGTACGAAGATGCGGGAAAATCTAGTGCGTGGTCGTGTTGATTTCGGAAAGGCTGCATGGAATAAGCTTCATGAGGTTTCTGAACTGACGAATGTGGCTATGCCGAGAGCTTGCGGATAAGCAGATTGTTTCGTGTCTAAACCAGTGTGATTTATCGACAGGCATTCTTAGGTGTAGATCGTCTTCTGCAAGACAAGAATAAAATTTGGACAACGGGTTATTGGAAAGACAAATCAACTAGCTTTTGAAGGAAAAGAGATGGTGTTACTCGGTGAGGTGACGCGGAAATAATGCATGGTCCCAAAGACATCAGGAACTTAGCGATTATCGCCCATGTTGATCATGGCAAAACTACGCTTGTTGACGCGATATTGAAACAGTGCGGTTCGGTTGGCAGACGGGATGCAGTAGAAGATCGAGTTATGGACTCGATGGATCTTGAAAAAGAAAAGGGCATCACTATTTTGGCGAAGAACGCTTCAGTGATTTCCAACGGAGTAAAGGTCAACATTGTTGATACACCAGGTCATGCTGATTTTGGAGGTGAGGTGGAGCGTGGCCTCGAAATGGTGGACGGGGCTTTGCTATTGGTTGATGCGAGCGAAGGTCCGTTGCCCCAGACCAAGTTCGTGCTCAAAAAGGCTCTTGAGAAAGGAATCTCGATAATCGTCGTAATCAACAAGGTTGATCGTCGTGACGCGCGGACATCTGAGGTGGTTGACGAGGTGTACGACCTGTTTTTTGAACTAGGGGCTGATGAGGCTCAGATTGAATTCCCAATCGTGTATTGCGTGGCAACGGCTGGACTAGCTTCACTTGAACCAGGCGTCGTAGGTGAAGACTTGGGCCCGTTGTTTCAGGTCATGCAGGACTATATTCCAGCACCAACGTATAGCGGGGCTGATTATCTACAGGCTCTTGTGACGAATCTTGACGCAGCTCCGCATTACGGGCGGCTGGCTATCTGCAAGGTGAAAGAAGGTTACTTGTCTGCGGGTAAAAACGTCGCACATTGCAAGCGAGACGGCAGCGTGCAGATGGTTAAGCTGAGCGAGGTGTTCATTACCGAAGGCCTTGAGCGGGTTCGAGTGGAAACTGTTGGACCTGGAGAAATATGTGTGGTTGCAGGGATCCCGGACGTGACGATTGGCGAAACCCTTTCGGATGTGGAGGATCCTAGGCCGTTGCCGCTCATTCAGATCGATGAGCCGACGATGGCGATGAATATTGGAATAAACACATCGCCAATGTCAGGTCGTGAGGGCGGAAAGCTCACGTCACGAATGCTTGGCAATCGGCTTGAGGCTGAAATGGTAGGCAATGTTTCAATAAAGGTTGAGCAATCCCAACAATCTGAGAGTTGGAATGTGCAGGGTCGAGGGGAATTGCAGCTTGCAGTTCTAATAGAAACCATGCGTCGAGAAGGCTTTGAACTTACTGTCGGAAAACCAGAAGTGTTGACCAAGCTTGTCGAAGGTAAGTTGCACGAACCGATGGACGAGCTCTTGCTAGAAGTTCAGCAAGAGTTTGTAGGACTCGTAAGCGAGAGTGTTGCTGGACGCAGGGGGCGAATGACCGGGATGAATAGTCAAGCAAACGGTAATGTCCAACTCGAGTTTGTTGCGCCTGTTCGGGGTTTGCTCGGATTTCATACCGAATTCCTTTCAGCAACACGTGGAACCGGGGTGATGAATAGAATGTTTTCGAGCTACCAACCGTGGCTTGGAGAAATTCGAACGCGGCGTACAGGGAGTTTGATAGCTGATAGGCCAGGAGTTTCTACAACTCATGCGTTATTCGGCCTTCAGAGCCGCGGTCGATTGTTTGTTCCTCCCGGGATCCAAGTGTATGAGGGAATGGTTGTTGGGGAAAATGCTCGTTCCGAAGATCTAGACGTTAACCCAACGAGAGAGAAAAAGTTGTCCAACATGCGGACTTCCGGGGTTTCTGATAGTTCTGAGAACCTAACCCCTCACGTCAAACTCTCTCTTGAGCAGGCGCTCGAGTTTATACGGCCAGATGAATGTCTTGAGGTAACACCCCAGTCCATCCGGGTTCGAAAAGCCGAACTAAATGGTCACAAACGGGGCCGGTAGATCAATTCTTGAAATCGACAGCCCATGATTGAAGGCAATAGCTTTTAGGTTTTCTGGTCTCAATTACTGGAATCTCGATATAACCATTGCGTTTGAAGGAACCGGAATACGTGTTCCTTCCTGAAGGTCTTGGGGGGCGATGGGGGCAGCAGTTCGGCGAGCGGAGACTCCTGCGTAGATGTATAGGGCAGAAGATTCCTCGCTGGATCGAAGTGCGATGTGCGCCATACCGATTTGGTTGTCATGTACGTCGAGAGCTGAACTGGTAACTGTTCCTATCCACGCACCTCTTCGATCGACGATGGGGTCGCCCTGACGGGCTATTGGCGCCCGATCATCCGTAATCCTAAAGCGAACAACCCGAGATTTTCGGGCTTTCTCACGGCTATGAAACCCGGAGCGTCCAATGAAGAAGGGTTTGTACATTTTTACGAACGACCCAAAACCTGCATCGCCGGGCGATAGGTCCAGTGGACCTGCCAGTTCATGCCCATAGAGAGGAAGTCCGGCTTCGGTTCGCGTGGAATCACGAGCGCCTAGCCCTGCAGGTTTTACCCCAAGGTCCTCACCTGTTTGGAGGATATTGGTCCAGAGGTCGGCTGCAGCTTCGGGATGAACGAAAATTTCGTATCCGACTTTTTCTCCTGTATATCCAGTTCTGGCAATCTCTAAATCAGTTCCACCTAAGTTCACGGTTCTGACATCGAAGGAACGCATTCCTCGAATAATTCGCTTTGTTTCCTCGTCGTGTGCCAACCGTTGGAGGACTTTGCGTGATTCAGGGCCCTGCAGGGCGAGATCTAATCGACGACGATCAGCCTCAGCATCATCCTTGAGGTTACGCAAGGTAACGACAGCAGTGACCTTCGCCCAAGGATCGTTTGGTTCTATTGCGTAGCGGTGCTCGTTTACGCCATTAAGCCAAGCCCAATCCTTGTCTGTGTTTGATGCGTTTACAACGGCCAGATAGTGCTCGGTTTGAAGTCGATAGATAATAAGATCGTCAAGAGTGTGGCCGGTCGCGTCCAAAAGGTAGGTGTACGCAGAACGGCCAACTCCCAACCGCGAAGCGTTGGCGGTTGTGACGAGGTCTAGGAACTCAGACGCTTTAGGACCCTCGATTGAAAATACTCCCATGTGTCCAACATCGAATAAGCCTGCGGCTTGCCGTACGGCTGCATGCTCCTCGGAGATTCCACGGTAGTAGACGGGCATGTTCCATCCAGCAAAAGGAACCATTCGGGCATTGAGTTGATCGCGATGGATAGACTCTAGCGGAGTTTGTTTTAGTGGCTGGTTTGGTTGTTCAGCCCATTCGAATTCGGGCTGTGCTTCAGGACGATTCGATGGCAGTCGTTGTGTCCGTCCGAGGAAGAACGGTTGATTTAGGTCTGGATCTGGAGGTTCAGGAAGGCTGCCAGATGTAATTACCCGATTTTCTAGCATTGTTGTGAAGGCTATTGCGTTGTCTTGGTCGTAAAGCAGCGCTGCGGCAGCTCCGTCTCGAACTAGGAGTGCGGAATGCTCACCTAATTGAACGCTGGTTGTCCCAGATCTCTTTCCGAATACATTTGCATCAGACTCAGTAAGGATCACCGCGGATACTACCCCTACGGTATTTGTGGCTTCTGTTACGACCACTGGTCCAACAATTTTTCGGCTGGGTTCATCATTGTCTAGTAATGCGTAGCCGTCGGATATTGAGCGGAACCATGCCGCCATATTTTCTGAGGCCGCGGGATCTACTATCACGTAGAGACGGCGATCCCACGGAAGGTTGTTGTCCTTAGGTCGGACTAGTAGAGCGGAGCACACGTTGCTATCGGGTTCTGAGATGCCTACATGTACGACGTCGCCAGGTTGCATGTCGCGAACTTGTTGGTCAGATATTTCGTCAGCGAATGCTAAGACTCGCCGTCCTCGAAGTTCGATGACAGCGCTAGGTTTTTGGTCCGTCGACGAATGGGTGTGCTCGGCATGTCCGTGTTCAGCAAGGGCTAATACATCTTTCTGAAGCTTTCGAAATTTGGTGAAGTGAATACGACCACGGAAACGGTCATTGCGTCGGCCCGGGAAAGTCACTCCGGTCATGGCTTCAAAAGACTGGGCCAAGATGGCGGCCAGTTCTTTCATCTCGGTAGGTCCAAAGCCTCGTTGGGTGAGCCAAGGTGTACCTATACGGACGCCTGTCGGAGCCGAAAATCCGATGTCACCAGGTAGGGAATTTCTATTGGCTACTATCCCTATCTGGTCAAGCATACGAACTGCAGGCTCTCCACGAAGATCCCCTACAGCTCCAGATCGCTTAAGGTCAATTACAAGGAGATGTGTGTTGGTGCCTCCATACGCTAGCCCTACATTGTTTTTTGTCAGCGCTTCAGCTAACACAGCTGCGTTCGCAACTATTTGGCGTTGGGTGGCTCGAAATGCATCAGTGGAGGCAATCTCAAATGCTACAGCCATCGCTCCTATTTTGTTCAGATGAGGTCCGCCTTGTTCGCCTGGAAACACGGATCGATCAACCCGACGCATAACGGAATGCTTGTGTGAAAGGATGGCCGCCGCCCGCGGACCAAAAAGTGTTTTGTGTGTCGTGAACGTCACAATGTCGGCTATTCCAACTGGCGATGGGTATTCTCCAGCGGCGACCAATCCAGCTGGATGAGAAATGTCAGCAAGTAAATATGCGTTTACTTCATCAGCGATTTCTCGGAAGCGATCCCAATCTGGGGCCCATGGATAGGAGGTGTACCCGGCTACAATTATTCGTGGCTGTTCTTGCCGTGCGATCTCCAAAATATTGGTGTAATCAAGCTGGGCGTTAACATCAGTAATCGTATAGCTAGCAGTCTGAAACCTACGGCCGGATCTGTTGACGATTGCACCGTGACTTAAGTGGCCACCGTGTGCGAGTGAGAGGCCCAGAATTTTATCGTCCGGTTCGAGCAATGCTTCATATACGGCGTTGTTCGCAGCCGCTCCAGATAAGGCCTGAACATTTACCCGGAGGTCTTCAGCTTTGATCCACTCATTGGCGAACAATGAAGCACAACGTTTCTGGGCTAAAGACTCAAGCACATTGGTGAATTCGTTGCCGCGGTAGTAGCGGCGATCGCCATAGCGGCGAAAACGTGCAAGTTGCCAGTCAAGATCAGCTAGTCGCTCCGGGGTATCTCTGGTCATTGGGCCGGCGGGATAACCTTCCCCGTACAAGCTGGTTAATGGGGAGCCCAACGCCATTCGGACCGGTGCCGGCGTAATACTTTCTGAAGGAATCAAAATTAGTTTGCTGAATTGGCGCCGTTGTTCATGCTCAATTAGATCGGCAATTAACGGGTCAACGTCATCAAGACTCTTGTTAAAAACAAGGTCAGCGTAGGTTTTGTGGTCAGGCATGTTGCAGGGGAAAAGCAATTGGTGACACAAGCGTACGGCTACAAACCGATTGCGACGAACGTAGGTGTGTCATGAAGTAAATAAATGGGATTTAGCGAGACCGCTAATCTTTTTTAATACGGCGATTTTGGTGCAGTACTTGTGAACGGGCTTGTTGCATGGTTGTTCGTACCTCGCCGCCGAATCGTTCGTTAAGCCATGGATCACCTCGGACATGATAGCCGCCACGTTCCCAAAACCCTGGTTCCTCGTGACTCATGAATTCGAGGCCCCGAACCCACTTTGCGCTTTTCCAAAAGTAGAGGCTTGGAAGCACCAAGCGTAAGGGTCCTCCATGCTCCCAAGCGAGGGGGGCTCCGTCGTGCTTGAGTGCAAACAGGACGTCATCTTGGTCAAGCTCTTCAATCGCGACATTTGTGGTGTAATCGGGATCTGCATGAACCATCACGAACTTTGCCTCAGGAAGAGGATTCGCCCGTGACAGCAGTTCCCTGACATGAATACCTTCCCACCGATTATCGTAGCGGCTCCAGTGCGTGACGCAGTGAATGTCTGAAGTAAGACTGACTTGTGGGAGCGAGATAAATTCGTCCCATGACCAACGTGTCTCGTGCTCAACGAGGCCACTGATCCAGAAATCCCATTTGGACATGTCGTAGGGACGAGGTTCCATGTAATGGAGCACCGGCCATTTTTCGGTCAGTGTTTGATCGGGCGGCAATCTGGGGTCGCGAAGTTCAGCTGGTCTGGGTGTGATATCGAGCGGTTCGCTTGCAGTGTTTGATTGGCGATCATGAGATCTTTCGCTCATAGTTTTGTGAAACTCCTAGTGTCGCGATTGAAGCTACGAGCCCTTTACCAAGTACGCAAGTTAGTTCTTATGGTTCGGTCAATTTCTAATTGAAGGTTACCTAGGGTCAATCAAGTAGAAATTAACCGGCAGCAGGAGGTGCAGAAGCGAAGGTCGCCAAAGACTGATCTAGCTCTGGGGAAACATCGGTCATAGAGGGGCCAATTTTTCCGAGGGGATCACCCGATTTATGTATAAACGTTGTAGCTCGATATTGAAGCTCTGTAATGGGTCGTTTGATCTCGATTGTTGGGACCAGTAGTAACACGCGGTTTTCATTGATAAGTGCCAAAGCGCTGGTCGACATTTCCCTGGTAGGGGCAGCTGACGTACGTTTCTGTAGTCGCCATGATGGGTTCATACCGGGGCGATAGTGAATCTCAAACCATGTATCTGTATTCTCAAAGATGTCGAACTGACCCACTTTCGCTGTCCAGTTGTCGGTCGGATCACTGTTGGCTTGAATAGCAACTGAAATTTGAATGCCGAGTTGTTGATTGTCTAGCGGGATTGGATTACCGAAATCAACAAGGAACGCGGCATATCTCTCGCTTTGATCAATGGGGTTGGTTGGAGCAACGGCAAACGACGATGAACGAAGGGCTGCTAAATGGGCTGTTGTAAGGGTGGCGTGTCCACTTGCGATTCTTCGTATATCTCCGAAGGCAAAACCTTTCACGATGTGTGCCTCGGAAATTGAGAAGTAATCCTCGCTGGCGTCACCACGGAACATAGGTTGATCGGCGGCGGCGGGCGTGACGGTAAGAACGTGGTCGACCGGCTGTAATCCAATGACGACTGTTCCCTTTGTGATCTTGGAGGTTATTCGCTCACCGCTTCGATATTTCCATTCGGCGGCGCGTTGATTGCTTACGATAGCTAGAGGGATTTCTCGGGTAGATCCTCCCCGCAAAAGCACATTCTCCGTTTGCGCAGGTGATATCTGCATTTTTCCTGAACCATGGATCAGGCTAAGTTTGCTTAAACCATCGCCGCCTAGATTAATTAGGCCGCATGTGGCTCGGGCGACAAGTACATCTGGTGGCACAGTGATGGTGGATGGGCAGATTGTTGCAATAAGGGGCATAGGCTCTTGGGAATCTGGGTTGCCATTCATTCGAGGAAGTTCGATTCGATAATCTTCGACTTCGCCGAAGGGCCAACGTCCACCCCCATCCCACTGGGTACCCTCGATTCTTGATCTTGTTAGCAAAACGCGCATCCATGCCCCGTCCGGCAGTTGAGTGGCGCTTCCGATGGGAAACTGATCTGTTTGGATTTGGGTTGTTGTGCCAGGATCGACTCTGACCGGAAAGTTTCGTATAGCCCACTCAGGTGAAACTCCGGCCGACGGTCCCCAGCGACCGTCCATATTCATATCGATCAGGATGTTGATAAATCGATCGCCGACTGGAGCTGACGGATCCAGTGACACAGTTAGATCAACAACTGCGCTGGCAGGGGTCCCATCCAGTTTTAGAGTCAGGCCACGCACTCCATCATCTGCGGCGTCTGCGTTCACTAGATTAGGGGCGGTGCCAGGATTAGTGGAGTCATCAACACTTGCTTCAGCTGTAACGCTAAGGCCGAGGCGATCAGCTCCGGGTGTGTAGATATGAGCGCCGGGTTTGTCGCTACTGCGGGTTTTAAGCCTTGTTGGAAAGCGACCGATTATGCGGGTGTTCGCATAACCGGCCGGGTTTCCATCTGGGGCATCTCCAAAATCAGCGTTTAGTTTCGTTGGGGTTGGGGATTTGGTCGATGTGCTCAACGGAGTTGCCTCAGCGGGAACTGATGATGTTCCGGTGGTACTAGGGGAGGGTATGAGCTTGACTAAAGGGGTGTGATTATCGGGGTGGTCTGCAACATCACATCCGGCTATTACCAGCATGCTGATTGCTACAAGTGTGCCGTAACGCACGATTGAGCTAACGCGCAGATAATCAGCAGTCATTGAGGTGAAGCGGATCACACTTAGCACCCGATTATGTTTGAAGGTGAAAAGCGCACGTAGTAGTCACATGTTCTTATGGTGCGGTCGTCTCACTCCCAATATCGTTTTTGGACTGTTTGGGCAAACGCTTTGGGGTGTAGGTGGCATATGAGTCCGAGGTTTCCCATAAGGTTACAGATACAACTGGAAATCCTTGCAACTCGGTTTGTTCATACAGCAGCCGGGCGAGATTTTCTGTTGTGGGATTTTCCTCGATGACGTAGACATGCTGCCCAAGGTTTTCAATAGCTTCGATGAGCGGATCACCTCGTTGCAAGATCATTCGGTGGTCGAGGTTTTCGTCGATCCACGCTTGCATTGAATGTCGAATGTCTCGGAAGTCAGCCACCATTCCTTGCTCGTTTAGTTTGTTATGGGCCAATCGAATCTCAGCTCTTCCGTTGTGGCCGTGGGGTTGGTTGCACTTCCCGTCATAATCAATCAGACGGTGGCCGAAACAGAACTCGATATGTTTGACAATCTCGTACATTCTGGCACTTGCTCCTATTACGAAATGGTTCGCCCACCGTCTACCGGAATGACGGCTCCAGTCACGAAGTCGGTCCCTTCCAAAAGATAAAGCGTAGTCTGCAAAAGGTCTTCGGGGTCGCCGATCCGGCGCAGGGGAGTTGCTTGAGCAACTGCCGCCACGGTGGAGGTGCTGAAGTCATCCGGCATGAGAATTGGTCCAGGGGCTATGGCGTTAACCATAACCGTAGGTGCGAGTTCTTTTGCGAAAACCTTTGTTAGCGTCACGATACCGCCCTTAGCTACGAAATATGGAGCGTAATTCGTGTAGGGGCGATTTACTCCCCAATCTGTGATGTTTACGATCTTGCCATGGCCTCTCTCGCGCATGTGAAGACCGAATAGCCAGCAACCCAGATAAGGACCCTTGAGGTTTACTGCGATATTGCGATCAAAATCGTCTTCAGTTAGCTCGTCCAATGGGGTATTTGGATAGATTGAGGCGTTATTGATCAGACAATCCACGCCACCAAATTTGGAGATAGCGGCATCTCTGACCGCCTCAACCCCAAGCTTTGAGGAAATATCGGCCTGTACGGCCAGAGCACCTGTGCCCATATTTACGCAGGCTTCAACGACCTCATGTGCCTCGGTCGCTGAGGATTGATAGTTGACGACAACATTGGCACCTCGCTGGGCAAGGCCCAAGGAGATGTGCTTACCTATGCGACGGGCGCCGCCAGTTACGACGACAGTTGCTCCAGCTATCTTCATATAAGTTAGTTCCCTTGTGCGTACATAGTCAGGAACATGCGTTCTTGACGTCGAGCATTACACGCTAAGTGTCTCGGATTATGATGTTTTGCACTGTAAGGTTTGTTGCATGAGTGAATCTCCGTCGGTCGAAATGCGAGTTGCTGCGTTGGTGAGCGGGCTCGATAGTTGCGTAATGGTTGGGTTATTGGCTCGCGAGTATTCTGAAATCACACCGATATACGTGCGAGCGGGCTTACGCTGGGAAGATGCTGAAATAAGAGCTTTGAACAACTTTTTTGGTGCACTTGCCGAAGATGTTGTTCAACCGGTGGTTGAGGTGCATCTGGGCGTGGGAGCGTTCTACGGGACCCATTGGAGCATCGGTGGTGTAGACGTGCCTGATACGAATGAACCAGATGATGCATGGTACTTGCCAGGTCGAAATCTTGCTTTGCTAAGCGCGGCTGCGATCTATGGAGGAACGCACGCCATCAAATTTCTTGCTATCGGCATTCTCGGCAGCAATCCGTTTCCCGATGCAACAGAAGAATTTTTCCATAGCCTTGAGCATACGGCCGGTTTAGCTATGAACACGACATTTCATGTTCTTAGGCCGTTGCAGGGGATGCATAAGGCTGATGTCATACGGGCTGGTGGTGCGTTTCCTATAGAACTTTCCCTGTCTTGCGCAAGTCCTGTGGAGGGCAAGCATTGTGGTGTTTGTGGAAAATGCGGGGAGCGTCGTGGTGGATTTATCCAAGCGGGGATTCTTGATCCGACAGATTACGTAGAGTCGATCCCCGTGTAGCTAGAGGCTAGGACAAGTAACCGTCCACAACTCTTTGAGTTTGTCGCCAGGAACACCTGGAAATGGGTTGAAGTGAGTAACACTCTCGACATTCAGTCCGGCTGCTTCTAGGTCAGAGCGAACGCTGTCGGCTTCGAACCATCGGGCAACCAGAGTCTCCTTGGCGGGTTCGAGGCCAGCATGTTCAATGTCTAGGTGCATGGTGGTAACGGTGCCAGATACTTCAAACCTTCGATGCAGAGTGAAGTCGCGACCGCGTTCTGTGATCGGAGTTCTCCACAATGTTTCGAAGGCAACCCGCGAATTGAGATCAAAAACGAAAACGCCGCCAGGCCTTAAGTGTTGTGACACTTTGCGGAATACCTGTGAAAGGTCACCGGGACCGAGTAAATGATTCAGACTTGCGTAAAGACACGTTACGGCGTCGACGGACTGCTCAATATCGAGGGACCGCATATCCCCAATTACGAATTGAACTGGTTTTCCCTCGTGCTTCGCGCGGTTTCGGGCTTGCTTGACCATGGCAGGTGAAATGTCTAGACCAATGACTTCGGTTCCACCGTGGCACTGTAGTAGTGCATGAGTACCGGTTCCACAGCCAAGATCTAAGAGTCGACGAGGTCGACCAACATGATGTCTTAAACGCTGGTTTACTCTAGGTGCGACAAGAATGGCGTATTCAGTGCCGTAAATTCGTTGCCACGCGTCATAAATCCGAGCGAAAGCTGAGTACATCGATCCTGAATTTATGAAAGGATCAACTCAGTCATTTTCGTGCAGCCAGGAGGGTACGTCCCCCTCGGCGACGCCGGATGCCCAACTTTTTGATGACGTGGAAAAATCTTCCCCTTTGAGTGAAGTAGTGATGAGCAGAGGAGCTCGAACCCCACCGTCCGTGACGGTTATAGAGCGAGCGATCACAGATTCGGTAGCACGCACGTTCAACACGGCTTCGATATGGTCCGCACTAATTTTTTCTGCGCGCACCGTTTTTCCTGTTATGCCTGTCGCCTGAATCTCACCTGTCACCTCGATCTCTTTTTCGGCGGAAATCACGGCTTGCCGAGCTTCCAAGCTGCGTCCATAGATTGCAGCATCCTCGATACCGTCACCAGCGACGTGGAGTTCTGATCCCTCCACAACGATTCGGAAGTCTGGAAAGATGATGGGTGTCTCAACGTGGGTGGTTTCGGCCGGTATGGTCAGTACGCTTTCGCCGTTCACCTCTTCGGTACGGGCACCGTTAGGCACGATTGATCCTCGTGGCGAATCCAATGACTTTATTTCCTGGTAAAAGACGTCGCCTGTCATGTTTGCCCTCCGATGGAGTTAACAGGGGTTAAGGATAAATGGTTAGCGGGGTGTAGCGAACTGTTCGTTAACGCTGTAAAAAATTGGTGGTTAACGCCTCTCGTGCTTGTGGGTCCAACATGTAGTCAGTCCCCTGTCGATGCTGGGTGGTTTGGTAGAGGATAATTGATACAGCGGCTGAAACGTTGATGCTTTGAACCATCCCTGTGAGGGGCACGGTGATGAGGAAATCCGCGGCATCTATGGCTTGAGATGACAACCCGCGATTTTCATTACCAAACCAGATAGCCAGATTAGAGTGACCGAGTTCGGCGTCGGCAACAGCTATTGCGCTTGAGTCTGAAACCGTCGCAGCCAAGACGTGGTTGGTCGATTTTAGGGAAGCTATGCAAGCGCTGGTCGAGTGATGCACCGTGAAATCGAGCCACTTGTTGGCGGAAGACGAACTCGATTTTCCGACACGACGAGGATTAAACGGGGATTCATCGCGAAATACGAAGTGCACGTTCTGTACACCAAACGCATCGCAGTTTCGCAAAGCTGCCTCGGCATTGTGTGGGTCATGAATGTCTTCCAGAACAACGACAAGTCCTCTTTGACGTGCGGCAGCGACCTGAGCACATCGAGTGCGACGTTCAGGTGTTGGCGGAGCTATTCACGGCCTCCATTTGTTCCAGGGGTCAACGAGGGGTCTCGAGGACGTCGGGGTTTATGCACCAGAGTGGAGCCTCGCCGGCTAGCACCCGTGCAATTTCTTCAACAGCGTGCAGGGCGGTGCGCTTGGCTGACTCAGCAGTTATGCCTGCTACGTGCGGAGAAAGCAGCACATTAGGTGCGGAAAGCAACGGACTTTGCACCGGTGGTTCGTGTTCAAAGACGTCGATTGCTGCCCCGGCGATAACACTCTGTACAAGCGCTTCAGCCAACGCAGACTCATCGACGACTGCTCCTCGGCACGTGTTAACGAGTATTGCGTTTGGACGCATCAGGGATAGCCGTTCAGCATCTATCAGGTGATATGTCTCCTGGGTAAGGGGTGTATGGAGGGTGACGACATCGGATTGGCTTAGCAAATCTTCGAGGCCAGCCGAAGGCTCGCCTCCGGCCTGTCGAACCGCTTTTTCAGATACGAAGGGATCGTATAGCAATCCCCGCGTACCTAGGCCGTGAACGAATGCTCGGAGGACTCGTAATCCCACTCGGCCTCCACCGATGATTCCAACCGTACGACCGGCGATTTCATGGACCCCTTCTACGGTGATGTCCCGCCAGCCGCCTTCACGAACAATGTTTTCTTGTTCACGTAGTTTCTTCAGGATTGCTAGCGTGCTTGCGACTGTGAACTCAGAAACCGAAGAAGCATTTGCTTCGGCTGTGATGCAGACCGGAATACCCAAGCTTGTCGCATGCTTGACATCGATGCTGTCAACTCCGACGCCGTGCTTCTGGATGATTTGTAGATTTGACGCTGCGCTGATCACGTTGGCTGTAATTGGAGCAACGCGAACGATTATGGCGTTCGCCGGCGCTACCGCCTGAAGGATCGATGCCTCATCAGCCTGTGTCGGGCGAGCAACCCTCGAAAAATTCTCGAGTTCCGCTAGTCCGGTGGGGTCAATGGTCTCGGTTACGAGGGTTACCGGTAGTCTCGTACTGTGATTCATGCTGGTAGGGGATCAATTGGTTGAACGTCGGGCCGATTAACGAGATGTGTGTACTTGAGGGCGTTTCCGGTGTTCAAAAGGACGATTCGCTCATCGCGATCGATGTCGCCGCGATCCAGCAGGTGGGAAAGCGCAGGGATTAACGCTGCGCCTTCTGGTGCAGCGAGAATTCCTTCCTGGGCGGCTAACTCATGCATTCCGGTGATTAGCTCATTGTCATCAACAGCTATCGCCGTGCCGTGGGTGTCTTTAAGAATTCGGAGAATGAGTCGATGTGCGAAGGGTAGAGGTACGAGTAGGCCGTTGGCTGTTGTTCGGGGATCTTCGGGGCGGACCGCGCTCTCGGCGCCAGCTTCAAACGCGTCAACAATCGGTTGGCACCCGGAAGCCTGAACGGCGATTAAGCGGGGCGGTGAGCCTCGCAGCCAGCCAAGTTCAGACAGTTCTTGCATCGCTTTCCATACGCCGATTAGCCCCACGCCGCCGCCGGTGGGGTAAAGCACGACATCTGGCGGATCCCAATTAAAGGCTTCAGCGATTTCCAAGCCCATCGTTTTTTTTCCTTCCACGCGATAGGGCTCTTTCATTGTTGAGGCATCAAACCAGCCGGCTTCGGTGCTTCGCTCGGCAACGATGCGCCCCGCATCACTGATTACTCCTCGAACCTCTGTGACGTCAGCGCCATAAGAGATGCACTCCGCTTTGATTGGCTCAGGCGTTTTTACTGGCATTACTACATGCAAAGTAATCCCCCATGCTGCGCAGTAGGCGGCCCATGCGCTGCCAGCGTTGCCGGCGGTCGGAATTGCAATCTCCCGAATGCCTAACTCGTGCGCGCGGGCTACGCCTACGGCTGCGCCTCGAGCTTTAAAGGTTCCAGTGGGGTTAGTCCCTTCGTCCTTAAGCCACAGGTTTTTAAGACCAAGTCGTGCTGCAAGCTGACACATCGGAATCATCGGCGTTGCTCCAGCACCGAGGTCTGGAGCGTTGAGTGGGTTGTCGAGCGGCAGTAGTTCGCGAAATTTCCAGAGATTTGCTGGGCGTTGAGCAATTATTTCAGGGGTGACCACATCACGTATCGCATCTAGGTCGTAGTGTGGCAGGAGCGTGGCCTCAGTCCCCTGACTCACCGTTTGTATCTGCTTAGGGTCGTGAGATGTTCCAGTTTCGGCACAACGTAGTTCCAGTAACAGTGAGCGGAAAGAGGCCTTGTTCATAAATAGACCATTTGTTGACAAATGACGTGGGCTGGAGCCTAGCGCAACCTACGGTTATGGAAAGGATTTTCGGTCTATGAACAGTTCAACGACGTGTTTAAGCTGCAGTGATTTGCGTCCAGACGACTCGTCGTAGCTTTGCTGGGTTGAGGATGGATATCAGGCGCTTCCGATGGTTGGAGGGTGCCAGCGCTCCAGCATTTCGAAGCTTGGTTACAGCAAGGCTTACGCTTTCCCTGACAGTTCCTAGCCGTTGTGCCAATTCTTCATGGGTGACGTGGAGGTCCGTTTCTCCTTTACCCTCCGCCATCTGAAGGATTTCGAGCGCTACCGATGTCTCAACATTTTCGAGTGCAATCTGGCTTGTGCGCTGTTCAACTTTGGAGATTCTCAGAGCCTGGCGGTGTAGAAGTTCCAGTAAGAAACTAGGATTTCGATTGGTTAGTCGGCGAAAGCTAGGAATGCTGAACCATGCGATGGTGGCAGGTCCATCAGCCTCAATTACTGTCCGGTCGCTGATGGCTGTGGGAAAAACATTTTCGAACCAATCGCCTTTAACTAATGGTGCTGTTGCAACTCTTCGACCATTGGGACTAATCCGCCACACAATTACCGACCCATAGCAAACAATCCCAATTCGAGCCTCGTCTATCGCGGGATCCATTATGATTTCGCCATCTCGGTACATAATCGAACGTGCGTCTTCTCCACGAAGGATTTCGACCAAATCGGACTTGGTTATGGGGATTTTGGTAGCCATCGGTGGAGTTGTTTCCTATATGAGACACGTCTTCAATAGCTTGTTGAGACGATACCTACCTCACATGAGAAGACGTTAAGAAAACCGTATAGGTCTTCATCGGCATTTGGATTGTTGGGATCAGAAAAGCATGAGGATGATCATGATCGAGGCACAGGTTCTGACGGGAGTCTTATTTCAAATTCGGCACCGCCCAACGTTGAATTTCTGGCAGTCACGTTCCCGCCGTGCGCCTCGGCGACGCCCCGTACGATGGTCAGACCTAGTCCTGTACCACCGCTCCTGCGAGATCGTGCTCGATCAATTCTGTAAAAACGTTCAAAGACGTGGTTTAGGTGGTCAGGTGGGATTCCATAGCCATCATCCCGGACTTTTATAGATATCTCCTGATTATCAATTTCGAGGTGAATCTCAATAATTCCATTTTCGGAAGTAGCAGTGATGGCGTTCCGTAATAGATTTCGAATCGCGAGTTCGATTTTTTCTTCGTCGCCGAACGTCGAAGAATGATTGGGATCGTGAATCGTGATTGAGCGTTGCCCCATCAATGTCTGCATGTCATGAATGATCCGTTTGGTGAGCGAGTGCATATCGATTGACTCAACGTGCAGATCTCCAGGCATATCCAGTTTGGTGACCGAGAGCAGATCGTCGACAATCCGTTGCATTCGGTCAGCTTCACGGATGATCGCTGGTGACGCTTCCTTCGCGCTTTGAGGATTCCCTCTGAGCAATTCAGCATTGCCCCGGATTACTGTCAGGGGTGTTTGAAGTTCGTGAGAAGCGTCGCCGATAAATCGCTGTTGGTTGCCAACGGCCTCTTCGATGTGGTCGAGCATTCGATTGAAGGTTCGGCCGAGTGTGCTTAGCTCGTCCGATCCGCGGCCGGCGTTGATCCGACGACCAAGGTCACTTTGCCGGTAAATTGCTTCGGCCGTTTTAGTAATCTCGGCTACAGGGTCTATTGCTTTCCTTGTGAGGTACAAGGCGCTGAGTCCGCCGATAATTGCGACTCCTACCGAGCCAGCAATTAGTAATTTCCCGAATTGCTCAAGCGTGTTATCCCCAACGTACATAGATCGAGAGGCTTGCAGTAGAGCGACAAGCCGACCTTCGTGCACGATCGGCACCGTAAAAATGCGAAGCCGGTAACGACCCTCGATGGGAAGCATTTCCGATACATTTTGCCGAGAACTTTGTGCCTTCAGCGCGTCGCTGGTTACTGGTAGTCGCTGTCCGTGCAAATTAATCGAGGAAGCCACCCAACGGCCTGTTGGATCAAGGACCTGCAGGTACACGTCGCTTTCACGTAGATCTGCGGTTTGAGGGCGGAGAAGTTTGCCAATGTCTCTAGCGGTCGTTTCAGTCGTCATCCCCGATTCTGCTATGCGAACTATTGCTCTGGTACGGGACTGAAGAGTTCGATCGATCTCAGTTTCAACATGATCAACAAGAAGTTTCATGAGGCCGGCGCCAAAGCCAATGATGGTTACGAGGAAGAAAACCAGATACAGGATTCCCAGTTTTAGCCGAATGCTCATGCTCTTTCGCCTCGCAACACGTACCCGATCCCTCGGACGGTCCATATGAGGCGTGAGCCGGAGTTATCTTCGAGCTTTCGACGTAAATAGCCGACATATACATCTACCACGTTCGACGATGCTGAGGATCCGAAGCTCCAAACGGATTCCAACAGGTGCTCACGGGCAAGTACCCGGTTTGGGTTGTTGAGGAAAGTCACCAGCAGATCAAATTCTTTGGCCGTCAAGTCCAGAACGTTACTTCCGCGTACGACGCGCCGAGCTTCTGTGTCCACCGCGATATCAGCAAAGGTCAGTAGGTTTACACCCTGGGTTCCTGGTCGGCGAAGTAAGGCCCGAAGGCGTGATACGAGTTCCGCAAAGACGAATGGTTTTGGAAGGTAGTCATCGCCGCCTGCGTCCAAGCCGCTGATTCGATCGCCAACTTGCTTTCGAGCGCTTAGAAACAAAACAGGCACATCACTTGTAGAGCGAATTTTTTTCACAACCTCAAAGCCGTCAAGGTCGGGCATCATAATGTCTAGGACAACGACGTCGATTTTGGAGGTTTTCAGCGTTCTTAGGGCGGTTTTTCCGTTAGCAGCAATACGCACATTGAAGCCCTCGACGGCGAGGCCTCGTCGCAGTAAATCTAGAATTTCGGGGTCGTCGTCGACCGCAAGTAGTTGTGGCTTATCACTAGGCATGATCGGGTCCCTGCAGGAAGCCTACATTGGGTTTTCCGTTCTTTGACACGGTACATTGGTGTTCGAACATGACGACGAAAACATTTTACTTTTTTGCCCTCCGAGTGTTTCGGTTTTGGTTCGGGTTGCTTGCGGCTGTTGTGCTGACTTTTGTGCTATTAGCCTGTACGGGTGACGGTGTGCCAAAACTCGATACGTCTGATGCGCTAGATAAGGTGCGTGCGACGGTTGAAATTGAACTCGGGACTACAAAGGTGACGGCGAGTGGCCGACAAAATATATGGGTTGTTGGTTCAAACGGGTGGAATCCTTGCGAAGAATCTCATGACGCCAAGCATCCGCCGGAAGACTGTTGGATCCGGGTGATGATTGACGATACACAGATTGCGGTTGTGTTACCTGAACCCGATGGGACGTTTGGGCCATTTCCTATCGCGATCCATTTCGATGTTTTTGAGTTTGATGTGGGCTTGCGCCAAATCCAGTTTGTACAAGTGGGACGTCTGGAAGTGCGAGAAACCAAGCCGCTGACGCTTGAGTTTGAAGCGCCTTCTTCTGGCTCGCCGTAGAGGGAGAGGCTTCCGCTTAGTCTGACCCTCATTTAATTTCGGGGGTCAGCCACGAGGAACTTCCGTGAGCATTATTGATCGGACAAGATCCAGGTCGTCTAAAAGCTCGTCGATTTTTTCGACACGTGCGACTTGCAGTATTAGGGCAAGTACTTTTTCGTGTTCAGCAACCAGTAAGCTCGCGACGTAAACGTCTGAGCCACTAGAAACTCGGGTTCTGGCTGCAGCTGTTTGAAACTCTTTGACCGGGGTCTCAATCGTGGTTAGCTCTAAAATATCTGCAGCCTGCGTGCTTTTCTGGAATCCCTTAACGAGGCCACCCGCAATTGTCTGAAGATATTCGTCTGGCCTTTCGATTAAGTCGTTAGCTATTAGTTGTTGTCGGCTTGATGTGGCTTGGCCTACAAACGCGAGGCCCAGAAGAAACGGTTCCGGTTTTCGGATGACGATGGGGTCAAGAAATAGCCCCTCGAGACCGAATTCCATGGACGTGTGGTCACCATCTTGTCCTCGAGAAACGGCCATGCCGAGGTTTTCAGCCAGTGATGTTAGATCCGGTAGGCGTGCGAGCAACTCAAGCTCGCTGTAGCGGAATAAATCTTCGGTGGGAAGAGACGAAGTTTCTGGTGTGATCGATAGATTCTTCGTGGGGACGCCTGAGGGCGTCTCAGATTGGGTTTTAGTAACAGGGGCGTTGGTTGGGATTGGGATTGGCGACGGGCTTATGGGAATGGCCTCATTCGGGGTGGTGGTAGCGGTGGCTATTGGAATAGGCGTCCATGTCGGCGTCGGCATCGGTGTCGGCGAAGGCGTGATTGTGGTGACTGTGGATGTTGAGAGGGGTCTACATGCGGCAGCGCAGGTGATGACGACTAGTGCGACCGTGGCAGCTACGTTTCTCATAACCAAAAGTAAAATGTGTTTCACACGGCTAAACGTCCGTCTTCTATAACCACTATTCCATCAGCAATCACTGTCGGATGTGAGATCACCCCGTCCAGGTGAAAGGGGACATCCACCGTGCCCCCGATGTGGAGGCTGTTGCCGAGAGCTACATGGGCGGTTCCGGCGACCTTTTCGCTTTCGAGGATGTTTCCGCTTAGCCGAGTTTCTGGGTTTGTGCCGATCCCAAGTTCCGCAATGTTTCTGGCCCCGACTCCTACTTTGCTGAAGATGCCCTGTAAGGCGTGCGCGCCAGTGCCCTCAATTGTCTGTGCCAGCCCATCTCGTACTTCAATGATTGTGGGTTCATCTGGTTTTTGAGCTTCTGCTCCAGGATCCATCGAACTTGCATCAATTACCAGCGTACCTTCGGCTTTACCTTCGACTGGTGCGACATATGATTCGCCGCCTGGAAGGTTGCCGAAAGCACCCGGGGCCGTGAAAACCCCCGAGGAAGGTCTTCCAGCTCGTCCTGCAATGTCCAGCAGAAGATTTGTGCCAGCCGGAGCCGTCAGGTGTGCGGATGATGCCCGAGTGAGAATCTCGGCAATCGCATGACATCTGCGATCGATTTCCTGATAGTCAACACGGAGCGTGCGCATCGCTATTTCGTATGTGATTGACGGCATGCTTACGATTCTTGTTCCTGTCGCGCTCGCATCATCACGGGCTTTCGTATGGCTCATGGATTTGGTCGTGGCAAGGAAACCGACATCGGCTTGGGCAAGTGCCAAAGACACGTCGGCTGGGGGCTCGCTTCCATGCTCTACAGTTACCGGCATTATGAGGAGGCGGACATCTCGGGTTTTGCAGAGGGCGCCTCTGGCGAAAAGTTCTCCGATGTGTTGCATGGGAGGATCTGTGATCACAACGACGTGTTCAGTACTGTTGAGAGAAACCGACTGATTCATCACTGCATCAAGCATGTCGTACTCATCGTGGTTTAATTCACGCTGTTCTATTTCGGTTTGACTAATCTCTCGGAGATTCACGGCGTACCTGTGTCGATGTAATTACTAGGTGCAGTGTGACATTAGAGACGTAGGCTGTGTTGGTGGTGTATGTAGGAGCTGACGATGTCAGGAAGCTTCTCTAGGCTCCTGTCCTCACTGCGTTTCCCGAGGGTTAGACCCTCCCTGATCGTACGTTTTGTTTTGGGAGGTCTAGGTGTTGGGATCGCAGCAATACTTCTGATTTCTGCGGGCGCTGCATGGAGAATCACGCATCCGCCACAGGAATCTCAGATCCAGACTCGGCTTGACAAGGATGTTGGATGGGTGCGATTTGACTTTCCAACTCGCGATGGGGCTACCTTAGCTGGTTGGTTCGGTCCGGTCATTGACCCGATAGGGACGGTGATTTTGGCGCACGGTGCGGGCGGGTCCCACCAGGATATTCTTGGCAAGGCGCATTTTGTACGACGTGCTGGGTATCACGCGTTTGTTTTCGACTTTTTGGGACATGGGCTAAGCGATTCTGGGGTGGTCAGTCTAGGTGCATATGAGGTCAAAGATCTTTTAGCTGCGGTAGATCTTGTGGTTCGTTTGCCTGGGGTTGATCCTAGTCGGGTTGCGGTGCTCGGAGATTCAATGGGGGGTGCGGTGGCTATTATGGCGGCGGCCCGCGACCCACGGATTGCGGCGGTTATTGCCGAGTCATCCTATGCTCGACTTGACCGAACAACATCTGAGTCGTTTTACGAGTTTTTGCAGCTTCCGGCGTTTCCATTCGCCGGTCCTGTGAAATTTTTTGGCCGCCTATTTTCCGGGGTGGATGTTACTGATATAAACCCGGTTAATGAAATTGGTCGAATTAGCCCACGCCCAGTTTTTATAATTCACGGGAGTGCTGACAGGCAGGTTTCGGCGCAGGCCGGTCGAGAATTATATGACGCTGCGCAGGAACCGCGTGTAATCTGGCAGCCAGCGCGCGTTGGACATGTGGCATCGTTCTACACGTTCTACAGTCGTTTTGATTACCATGCTCGCGTTGGCGCGTTTCTGGCCCAGGCTCTTGGTCGGCCGAACGTGGCAACGCAGGGTGATGTGTGATTCATTACGCTGTGTTTGAAACGTCGGTGCTACCATCTCGCGGGTTTTGTTGACGAAACCTCAACTATAGATTTCTAAGGGAAGTTACGAGTGGAGCGAAGCGGATCTTCAGTCACGGATACGACAATCGTCGTGCTGACTCTTTTGTTGGGTGGGTTTTTCTGGCTAATTACATGGCTTCCGTCGCTCGGATTGCGTCAAGCCGGAGACGACTGGAACATTCCGGCTGAGTTTTCTGCACGTGCAAATCCAGTTGTGGCAAGTAGTGATGTTTTAATGCGGGGGCGTGAACAGTATTTGTTCACATGTGCTAAGTGCCACGGGTTTTTAGCGGATGGCCATGGGCCGCAGATAGAGCTACTGATGCCACGGCCGTTGAACTTTACCCATCGTGACGTCCAGAATCGCACTGATGGGGATCTTTTTTACATCATTTCTACGGGACGGGATTCGATGCCGGAGTATGGGTCTCGGGCCACTGAAAAAGAAATTTGGGAACTCGTGCACTACATTCGCGCCACTGTCCATCTGCCGGGCCACTACGATGAATCTGATCCAAACGACTTGATTTTGAACCCTGGCATGATTACGACAGCAAGGCCAGATACGCCTATAACGCCCATACCGCTCATTGGTCCGGATCGTTAGTCGGGGAACTGCGGACAGCCTGACGTGGGCAGCGACGAATGGGTTTTTGCATCGGTTCTCGAAATCTCAACAGCGGTTCGTGAGGGGAAGATCAGCGCGCTCGAGGTCACCAACGCTGCATTAGAACGGATTGAGGCGACTGACCACAGCATACGGGCGTTTAGACATGTGGATGTTGAAGGGGCTCGGGCAGCAGCGTTGGAACTAGACACGGCTAGGCGTAGTGGCATGAGCCTGGGAGCTCTCGCTGGCGTGCCAATCGCGGTCAAAGAAAATGTTCCGGTAAACGGCTTGCCTCGTGAAGTTGGGTCGTTAGTTCGACGTGGTGAGCGATCAGATTCGGATGCTCTCGCGGTAGGGCGTTTGCGTTCTGCTCACGGGATCATTATTGGGATGACGTGCATGCCCGAGTATGGTCATATCGGATTGGGGCATAGCCCGCTAGGGCCCGCCACCAGGAATCCATGGTCAATGTCGCATACCCCTGGCGGATCAAGTAGTGGTTCTGCTGCGGCGGTGGCATCAGGACAAGCTGCCTTGGCTCTTGGTACTGATGGCGGCGGTTCGATACGTATCCCGTCGGCTTGTTGTGGCGTGGTGGGCCACAAGCCGACGCTTGGTCGTGTTCCCCATGCACCGCTGCGTGCCGGATTCGCACCGATGTCGCATTTAGGCCCTATTGGTCGCAGTGTTGGTGATGTGGCCATGATGCTGGATGTCATTGCCGCGCAAGATCATCGCGATCCAGCGTCCTTCCCGTCCGAGGGAGTGTGCTATGCAGAGATATCTCAAGAATCGCGAAGTGAAGGCCGGATCGGATGGGCTCCACAACTGGGAACAACTACTGTCGATGACGACGTGCTTAAGGTCTGTGGGAGTGCTGTTGAGGCGTTGGTGGCTAACGGTTATACAGTGGTGGATATAGATCCGTTTCTCGATGACTGGACCGATGCATGGGCGATTCTTTTTGATGTCATGATGGCTTCTCTGGTTGCCGAACGCCTGTCAGACATTTATCGACTTTCTGAGCCGAGCTTAATTGCACGTGTCGAGCATGGACTTGGGGTAGACGCAATTGAGATTGCTAAGGCAGAGGCCACGCGGCGGGATGTCTGGGCCGCGTTTCACAGGATATACGAGCAGTTCGATGTAGATGTAGTTGTGACGCCAGCGCTTCTGGATCCACCTCTGCCAGTTGATCCCCAGACCGGGGTTATTGATGAGCCTGAGGCATGGTCGGACCGTTGGTTTATGCACATGTATCCGGCGAACCTGACAGGGCAACCGGCGGCCAGTGTTCCCGTTGGGACGACGGTTGATGGACTTCCGGTCGGTCTCCAGGTCATGGGGTCACGGTTTGCTGACGGTAAAGTAATCAGGTTTGCAAGTGCCGTGGAGCGGTGTATTAACTGGTTGGGTACACGCCCGGATTTTGATTAGTCGCACGGTGCACGGGCATTCTTATTGAATGACCTACAATTGGTCGTGGTCGTCGACCATTTACTCGGTGCGTCTGTGGGCAGGTTTCGTTTGCACCGTGCTTATATTTTTTAATCAGAGAGGTCTTGATGGCCGAAAAGGAAAGTGGTCTCCGCGGAGTTGTTGCTGGTCGTTCGGCACTTAGCTCAGTTGATGGTGAAGCTGGCCGTTTGACGTATAGAGGTATTGATATCGCTGCTCTGGCTTCACAGACGATTTTTGAAGAGGTTGCGTATCTTTTGTGGGAAGACGAGCTTCCGTCTCGAACTCAGCTTGACACGCTCACCCAGCAAATCAATGAAGGTCGAGCATTGCCGGATCCGGTGCTTGATGCCATCGCGGCCTTGCCGGAGGGGACCATTCCGATGGACGCACTGCGGACGGCCATATCGATGCTCGGCTCGTTCGATCCAGATCAAGGCGATGATTCTTTAGAGGCAAGCCGCCGCAAGGCGGTTCGTCTTTTGGCGCAGACGCCAAACGTGGTGGCACAGATAGGTCGCTTGCTGAACGGACGCTCACCTATTGAGGCTCCTGAAGGTTCCATTGCTTCCTCGTTCCTTCAGACATTCTTTGATGAGAGTCCAAGTGCCGAAGCGACTCAAGCTTTGGACGTTTTATTGGTACTGCAAGCCGATCATGAATTTAATGCCAGTACGTTTGCTGCTAGGTCGATTGCTTCTACGATGACGGACATGCATTCAGCGATCACTGGGGCGATTGGATCGCTTCGCGGACCATTGCATGGTGGGGCAAATCAGGCGGTTATGGAGATGTTGTTAACCGTTGATTCCGTCGATCAAGCCGAGGCTTGGGTTCTCGAAAGGCTGGCTAGGCGGGAACTGATAATGGGATTCGGACATGCTGTCTATAAGACGGCTGATCCTCGAGCTACGGTGCTTCGCGAAATGGCACGGGAGCTTGCTAATTCCTCCGGGCACCCTGAATGGTTCGATGTTTCGCAGGTTATGGAGTCGGTCATGCTCCGGGAGAAGAAGTTGCATTCGAACGTCGACTTCTATGCTGCGACTGTTTATGCGTCATTAGGGATTCCGCCAGAATTGTTCACGCCGATCTTTACGTCGAGCCGTATGAGTGGTTGGACCGCTCATGTATTGGAGCAGCAGGCGAACAATCGAATTATTCGCCCTCGGGCGGAGTATGTGGGCCACACTGATCGCAGGTTGGTTCCGATGGACGAGCGTGGTTAACGGTCAACCCTCGGGTAGTTGAACTTCTAGGCGTTCGGTCATCGACTTGTAAATCGCATCGACGATCTTGGTGATGAGCACACCGTGTGCTGCTGGCACAGTTGGTTCGGTGTTGTGTCTAACTGCCTTCACAAAGTCAGCGATCGATAACTCATGCGATGGGCGCTGGTGATCAGGCGCTTCAAATGTCTCGGTGCTATGACGGTCATTCCTGTCGTGGAAGAGGCGAAGGGGGTTGAGGGCCAGGCCGCTGTCCGCAGCAGATATTTCGAGCTGTTGGATGCTCGGGTTTTCCATTCGGAGGATCCATGAGCATTCGAGCAGTAAGATCATCTCGTCGCTGAATCGAATGGCAGCGAAGGCGTAATCATCGACGTCATATGTCTCGGTGTTCCAGGCTCCCCAGCGGTTGGTTACCTCGCCCCGCTGACCAAGCGCTTGGCCTGTAGCTCCCCAGACGCTTGTCGGTGTAGGGTGACCGAGTACATACAGTGCTCGGTCTAACGCGTGCACTCCGATATCGATCAGTGCTCCGCCTCCATTTGCGGTCTTGGAAGTAAAAGTCCCCCATGTCGGTACACCAGCACGACGTAAATATGACGCTCTAGCGAAATGTGGTGCTCCGAGTACGCCAGTGGTGACAAGGCGTCGGGCTTCTTGCGTATCCCACTCAAATCGCGTCTGAAAATCAATTGCCAGAATACGGTTGGCCTTCAACGCTGCTTGTTCCATTGCGATGGCTTCTGCTGAATTCATTGCCATTGGTTTTTCGCAAAATACATGCTTTCCTGATTCAAGGGCCGCGATAGTGGTCTCGGCGTGTGCCACGGGCGGCGTAGCAATGGAAACAGCATCGATGTCCTCTCGATTAAGCATTTCTCTGAAATCGGTAAAGGCGAGTTCAATGCTGGCCTCGTTCGCGAGTTCAGCTGCTCGGCCTTCCACCGGATCAGCTACAGCGACAACTTGAACATCCGAATTTGCCAAAAACCCTGGTAAATGGGCGCCGCGAGCGATGCTGCCGGCACCTATGAGGCCAACCCGGGTTCGGGAGGGATTGTTGATGTTGAAATGTTCAGACATGAGTAACTCGTGTAGGCCAGGCGACGGACGCTAGCACATGTTCATTTTTTGGTCTGCGTCACGATGTTTTGGCAGGGGACCGAACACCAGTGTGGCGAGACTGGTGCTAAACTCGGCTTCCGCGGCTTTTGCGGAATTAGACTTAACTACTGATGAAACGTACATATCAACCCAAGGTTCGGAGACGAAAGCGTAAGCATGGTTTTCGTTCGCGCATGGCGACTCGAAATGGCCGGGCAATCCTTCGGCGTCGGCGTCATAAGGGCCGCAAACGCCTAGCTGTCTGAATCGAAATACCATGCGGCCTAGCGCCGGTGTCTGAGGATTTATGACTCGTCCAACTCGTTTGCGCCGTTACGCGGATATCTTGCGCGTACGACGACGTGGGTCGCGGATTGAAACCGCCCACGTGGTCATGCTCGTGGTGCCAGGTGGAGGAGGGGTATCACGGAGTGTTGTTAGTGTTGCCCGACGATTTGGTTCAGCGGTAAAACGGAATCGACTGCGACGGCAGTTAACAGAATTACTCCGAATTGAACTTCCATATCTCCAACGTTCAGTGGATATAGTGGTGTTCCCACGGTTATCGGCGGTCGATGCGTCATTTCCGCAACTCCGTGGCTCTATCAAGGACGCCTTTCGCCAGATGGATGTTGGGACACGCGTGTGAAGGTGCTTACGCTTTTTGTTATTCGAATGTATCAAAAATGGGTTTCCCCACTCACGGGGTCAAACTGCCGATTCCATCCCACATGTTCGAGTTATGCATATGGGGCGATTGATCGCTACGGCTTCGCACGGGGTGTGGCTTTGACGATGCGGCGTATTGTCCGGTGTCACCCGTGGCACGCTGGAGGTTTCGACCCCGTCCCATAGGGGTTGGTTGTTCCTATGGACGGGATTTTCAATTCGTGGCAGACATTAGCCGTTGATCCTTTAAGCGGTGTGCTTACCGGCATCCACAGTGTGGTCGGAAGTTACGCAATAGCAATCGTTTTGTTCACGGTAGGGATTCGATTGCTGATGGTCCCCTTAACGATCAAACAGATTCGTTCGCAGCGAAAGATGCAGCTTATTCAACCTGAGCTGGAAGCGATGCGTCGGAAATTCAAGGGTGATCGCCAGGCTACCTCTGAGGCGACCATGAAGTTGTATAAGGAGCGTGGTGTTAATCCGGTGGCCGGCTGTTTACCGGCGTTGGTCCAACTTCCGATCCTTCTGGCTCTCTACGGTGGCATTCTTACGCTCAGCAGTCGGGGTCTCCTGAACGAGCAATTTCTCTGGTTTAATTTGGCCCGGGAGGATTCAACGATCCATCTTGTTGGTGAGGCAGCACCGACGGAACCCGTCGATGTGGTAATAGCCACCACAGGTTTACCGTCCCCACTTCATGCGTCGCTTGCAGTGTCCTTCACCCAGTCTGCGCCGAACTTCAGGTTTCGTACGGAGGTTACTGACACGGGTACTGCGATAGACGCGCTCAACAAGGGAGCTGCAACAGCCATTGTGCTCGATGAACAGGTTGAAGCTTCGAAGTTGCCCAACGGTACAACGACGTCCCGACTTATTCAGGCGGCTGCCTTCTTGGTGGAGCGTGATCGGCTGATAACCCGGCTGTCGGAGTCGCAGGTTGTGGGCATTCTCAGAGGTGAGATTACGAACTGGGCCCAGGTGAGTGATGCGAATGGCCCTATTGTCTTGCACGGATTACGAGACGATTTTGGATCACGTGCGTTAGTGCAACGCTTGTTGCTCGATGAAGGTGAAGCTATTGGTGTGCCAATCCGCGAGCATGAAAGCCGCGATGATTATCTCAATGCCATACGTGAGGATCCGAATGCTCTTGGGTTATCGATGCCCATGCGTACCGATGAGGTTCGTATGGTTAACATCGAAGCTCGCGGAGCGACACGGGCATTTCCTCCTATTGTCGACGTCTTGAGTGATGGGCAATATCCGTTAGCTCGAGACATCTATGTGTATTGGGGAGATGCCAATGGTGAGGCTAAGACATATGTGCGTGATTGGTGGCTGAGCGGACAAGGACAGGAGGCATCGCAGGCTGCCGGATTTACACGAGTGCCCCCGAGGTATGATTTCTTTGGCTCTGGGGGGTTCTATATTTCGGTTTTGGCGCTACTTGCTGGCGGGTTCCAATTTATTCAAGCCCGGATGATGCAGTCGGTGGGGGCTACCGGCCAAGCGGCCACGATGAATCGTGTGATGCAATTCATGCCATTAATTGTGGTTGTCTTTGCTTGGACATTCCAAGCAGGTCTTGTGCTTTACTGGGTAATCTCAAGCATTATCGCGATCATTCAGCAATACTTTACGACGGGGACCGGGAAGCTTTTCCCAGCTCACTGGTCTTTGGCGCGCGATGTGATGGGGGAGCATAACGCTAAGGTAGCTCAGGCTGCTTCAGCGGATCCGGAAACAAAAACCTCGTCGGCGGACGAAGAAACTCGTCCTCGGCGACCACGGCGGCGAAGACGGAGGAGACGCGGTGGGTAATGAGAATGAACTGCCTGATGAGGTAGTCATATCGGGAAGTTCTGTTGAGGAGGCTGTTAAGCGTGCGTTGCTACAACTGAATGTAAACCTGGATGACGTCGATGTTGAGGTGATAGCTACAGGATCGCGAGGTGTGCTTGGTTTGGGTGGTGAAGATGCGCGCGTACGTGTTCGGTTACGAGATCGTCCCTATTCGGAGGGGTCAGATGTTGGCACGGACGACGAGGAGGATGTTGCGGGTGCATCGTCGACCCAATCACAGTCGACCCAATCACAGGGTCCTGATAAGAGTAGTGCTTTAACGATAGAGAGTTCTGATGGTGTCGAGGAGCTGGAACCAGAGGTTGAGCCAACAGCGGCCGAAGGCCGTGAGGTAGTTGCTGCTTCGTCAGGTTCTGACACGAACCATCGTAAAGATCCTATTGATTCAGGTGAAGATCTGGAACGAGAAGCCGAAGATCTTTTGGATGGCTTACTTGAACGCATGGGATACATGGCGGATTTTGAAATTGTTTCCGAGGATCCTCTTGCTTACAACATTGTGGGGGATGAGGATTTTGGACGGCTAATTGGCCGCCGTGGTGAAAACCTTCGATCTCTGGGATATCTCTTGAATCTGATGGTTGGACGCCGGCTTGGTCATCCGTGTCGGGTTACGCTGGATGTTGCTGGATATCGTCAACGTCGGGTTGAACACCTTACAGAGCTTGCTGAAACTTTTGCCGAAGAGGTTCGTGAGAACAAGGAACCCATAACGCTGGAAACAATGTCGGCTTACGAACGTCGGGTGGTTCATGTCGCGTTAGCTGATGATGAAGAAGTACGGACATACAGCATTGGTGAGGGCGAGGAGCGCCGCGTCGTCATTAGCCCCAAAGCCTAGTGGTATCGATTTACGTTCGGCTGGTCATAAGCGACCGCTGTATCTTTGCGCAGGTCATGTAACGCGAGACCTTGAGGGATCAGGCTGGTCATTTGGTGGGCCTGTGTATTTTAGTAGTCGTACAGCGACGGCTTTGGGTTGTGATGTTGTCGCTATCACACGCTTGGCAGGCTCTGATTTACCGTTGTTGAAGCAGAAAACACCAGGCATCGAGTGGTTGTCGAAGCCTGCGGGGGTAACAACGACGTTCGAAAACATATATGGATCAGCTGGACGCACCCAGCGGGTTCATGCTCAGGCCCCTCGACTTGCTGTACGTGATGCTGGGGCAGTGCCTTTACATCCCCGTATTGTTCATATCGCTCCCGTGCTTCGGGAAATCGGAGCTGCGTTCTTGGGGAAACTGGCTGCGAATCGATTTGTTGGGCTGACAGCTCAAGGTCTTCTACGAAGTGTGAATTGTGACGGAGTCGTGAGTGTGGCGGTGGCTCGATCCGCGCCGGTAGCATTTCAAATTGCTGATGTCAGCATCGTAAGTGTCGAGGATTTCGACGGTGATGTTGCACAAGCACGCGACCTGCTGGCTCGCTCAAGGGTTGGGGTACTTACTGATGGGCATCGCGTAATTCATGCGCAAGAAGAGGGCCGTTGGTTTGAGCTTCCAGTTGTTCCTCAGCCGATCCGAAATCCGACCGGAACTGGTGACGTTTTTGCCACAGCTTTATTTGTTCGATATGAGGCAACGGGAAATTTGGAACGATCTCTTGAGTTTGCAGCGACGATTGCTGCTGATTGGATAAGCGCAAAAGACGCGGGACTTTTTGTGACGTCGTCGCATGTAAAAGGACAATAAGAGCACCTTAATGTTGCATGGATTGGTATTGGATACGAGCGAATTACTTTGTGGATACCGTGCGAGGTTTTCGTTGACAGTTTGAGCAGTAGTGGGTGCTTCGTTGAGCCAAGACGATACGCCGGATGTTTTTTCCGCAACTCGGACACGGTTGTCCAGTTTTTCGAAAAACCTTGAGATGTCTCTGGTTGTTACCAGGGCTTCCTTCACTTGTTTCGAACGTGCTAAAGGTTGTTCCCTGATGGGCAATACCCGACTCAAGAACGGTCACGATAGAGGCGGTGAGTGCTCGAAGCTTTGGCGGGGACAGTAGATTTACAGGGGTTTCCGGATGGATGCGTGCAGCAAACAATGCTTCGTCAGCGTAGATGTTGCCGATCCCAGCTACGGTCCGTTGGTCAAGTAGCGCAGTTTTAATTGCGACGTGGCGACCGCGTAATCTAATGGCTAGGCTACGCCAGTCAAATCCGGCATCCAACGGTTCTGGTCCTAGGTGGCCAACAACCTCATGGCTATGGGCTTCCTCAGTTATCCATGCTCTGCCAAAGCGGCGAACATCGACGAAGTGAAGGGCTTGATCGTCATCAAGCGTAAGGAGGAGGCGAGTGTGTGGCCGAATATCGGTTCGCGCTCGCAAGTGCAAACGTCCACTCATCATCAGGTGGAGTATCAGGACATCCGACTCGACATTGATCATCAGGTATTTGCCCCGTCGTGCAATGTTGGTGATGAGGGCGCCCATAAGACGTGTCTCAAATGCTTTGGGTTGAGATGCTTGTACAAGTCGAGGATCAAGAACCGTTACATTGTTGAGGCGTCGTCTGAGAATCTGAGAATGTAGTTCTCGGCGGATCGTTTCAACTTCTGGCAACTCAGGCATTATCGCGAGACCATTGGTCCACATGTAGGAGATGCCACATAGCATGCGATCCGCTGGCAACTCGTCAAGTTGTGACAATGAAGGTAGACCGTCTGTGACTGATAATCAGGTTTTGCCGGTGATGAATCGTCGCCTGTTAATTGCACAACTTGCCGTCCTGGTCGTGGTTACCGGATTGAGCGTGGCCGCAATTCCATTTGCGTCGGAAATCCGTGCAAATGCCGGTCCGGCTTATCTGGCGATGTTTTTCCTGTCCATCCAGTCGGGTGCTCTTTTTATGCTTCCTGGATTCGGTTGGGCAGCTATCGCTGCTTTTGCGGTGGTTTTCGACAACATTTGGGGACCCGTTCTGGTGGGAACAACCGGTCAGGTGATAGGTGAAATGGTTTCATATCTCTTGGGCGCTACAGGGTCGCCGTGGATTCAGCGACGGCGGTTATATCAACGTGTGGAGATGTGGATTCGCAGATGGGGGTTATTGGCCATCTTTGTAATTGCCGCTGTGCCAAATCCTGCTTTTGATCTGGCTGGGGCGGTAGCTGGCGCAGCTCGTTTAGGGTGGTGGAAATTCTTTGTTGCGTCTTGGGGAGGTCGACTTATCAAGAACATTGGGTTTGCCACCTTGGGTCTTCAAGGCTCTGGCATCGTGGAGCAGTTCATTTAGGCGGTCAGCCATGTGTTCTCCGGCGATAGAATGAATTCTGATGGAAAAGTACTTCCAGCAAATAGTTGCGCACACCGAACGTGGTGAACGTGTCGCCAGTGCTGTTGTGGTTTCGAGTCGGGGTTCGACTCCGCAGGATGTTGGGGCCCGAATGCTGTTTTTTGCCGATGGCACCACGTGGGGCACGGTAGGTGGTGGGTGTGTGGAGGCGGATGTCCGTGCTGAGGCCCGCCGAGTTTTGGCAGATGGCAAAGGCCGAGCCATATCGGTTGAGCTCGTTGATGACGTTCGAGGCGAGGGTGATGTCTGTGGCGGAACATTGGAAGTCTTGCTGGAGTCGTGGGATGGCGGTGGAACCAGGGCTGTCGGATGAATCCAACTGCTGCGGTGCTCGTGGCGGCGCGAGAGGCGCTCCACACTCGAACCCCTGTCGTGTTGATCCATCTTGTGAGTGCTAGGGGCGTGGATGGTGAAGAGCCGGGGTTACGTGCCTGGTATACGGACGCTGAGGGTCTAACTGGAAGTGTCCATAATTCTAAGGTCGAGGCAGTGGTAGCGCGCGAAGCGGCAAGCGTCTTGGTGTCCGGTCATCCTCAGATGATCACCTTGGGAACGGACGGAACCGAGGCGACCAGACGAGATTCTGAGTATGTTCGCGTGTTCCTTGATGTGGTTGTTGCGACGCCACGCTTGTTAATAGTGGGTGCTGGACATATTGCGCAGCCGTTGGCCAACATCTCGTCCGTTTTAGGGTTTGAGACGGTGGTTGTTGATGAGCGAGCCGATTTTGCTAATCGTGATCGGTTTCCAGCGGCCGATGAAGTGTTCGCGTGTCCAATCGAAGCGTTCTTGGAAGATTATGCAATTGATGACCGGACGTTTGTGGTCCTGGTGACTCGTGCTCATCGATTTGACGAGGCAGCTCTCCGTCTCTTACTTGGATCGCCAGCGCCTTATATTGGCATGATCGGCAGCCGGCGACGGGTGCATGTTGTCTACAAGACTTTGTTGGATGAAGGTTTTCGCACGGACCAATTCGAACGAGTCTTTGCCCCGATTGGTCTTGATATTGGTGCGAAAACTCCGGCTGAAATTGCCTTAGCGATTTCAGCAGAGCTGATTAATGTGCGTCGGCATGGCCGAGGTTCACATTTATCGATTGGCGATTTTCGCTTGGGTCAGCACGGAGGCAGCTAGTCGAGGGGTTTAAATAGCTCAGTGCTAGGTCGGGGTGTGCAAAGATGAACCGATGTTCGGTCGAAAAATGGAGTTTTTCGAATGGCTACTTACGAATGCGCGGCGTGTGGGATGTCTGCTGACATTACCTGTGGCCAGTGCGGTGATCCTTTGGTCAATGACAGTATCACGACAGATGACGGTTCCTCAGTACAGGTATCCAAATGCCCGAACGGGCATGGGAAGATAAAATCCCCGTCGTGTTGTGGCAATGAGATGGCTTGTTCGGTTGGATAAGACTTCTGGCCACGAAGGTTCTATGAAGTATGGTTCGAGATAGCCACGAATAGTGATGGATTGGTCTCTGGCATCAGTGGCTCGGCTAGGTACATTGGTGTTTCTCGGCATTCTTGCGTTGGTACTGGCTGGTGCCGGTTTGGTATCGCCTTGGTTTTATGTCGTTGGGTGCTTGTTGCTCGCGCTTGCAGGGTTCTTTGGATCAATATCAGGGTGGCCGAAGGATAATTCAGGCGGGGGTACCATCGTTTAGGTAGAACGTCGGTTTCAGGAAATGCCGCTTTCGATCTTGCCGGGGGAGTGTGGAGGCTTATATTCCATTTTGTTCTTGGTGGAGCGAGAGCGGTATCGATCTAGGTTTTGGCGAAAAATTGGTTGTAAGACCATTTACAATCTGGGGCCCACAATAGATGCACTGGTGAGTATCAGTTGATACCGCCACGCAGGAAACCTGGCTCATATGGGAACTCTACGAACCGTGTTTTCGTTTCCGTCGACTGTTGACAACACCACCACGCGAACAGTGGCTGGTCTGGTTTCGGTTCTCGCAATAGTCACGCTCGTTCTAGCGGTCGCGGGTAGTGGGATCGAGGGCTGGTTTATGCTCGCTTTGGTTGGTGGGTATACGGGCCGGGTTTTTACCGGGACTACCATGTGTCCTTTTTCGCACCTTACGATGCGCGTGATTCTTCCAGTGGTGAAGTGGCCTCAACAACATGTAGATGGTCCGCCCAAGCGTTTTTCGCAGACGATAGGGCTTGTCTTATCGGTCGTAGCCACGCTCCTAAATCTAGTGAATCCCACCGTTGCGATAATCCTGATCGGTGTTTTGCTGGTATGCGAACTTTTGGAGGCGGTCGTCGGGTTTTGTGTTGGATGCTTTGTGTATGCACAGTTCAATGGCTGATAGAAAAATAAGCACGGTGGCTTGTCTCTAGAGGTCACGATCGGGAGAGCGAATCGTTTTGGTTTCTCGTGATCTATAAAACTATTAGAGTCATAGCGGGAGTTTAGGTCGGGGCTTCGTACACTGACTGGTATGGCTACGGTACAACGACCGCGACTTATCGTGCTTGATTCGATGTCGCTGATTCATCGCGCCTACCATGCGGTGCCTCGAAACTTCGCTACGTCTTCTGGTGAGCTGACCAATGCCGTGTTCGGTTTTGCGAACATGTTGTTACGCATTGTCGATGAGATTGAGCCTGACCATGCGGTCGCGGCTTTTGACTTGCCGGGCCCTACATTTCGAGATGAGATGTATGACTCATATAAGGCAAATCGTGAGGCCCCTGATGACGATCTAATTGCTCAATTTGGTCGTGTTCGCCAGCTGGTGAATGCACTAGGCATCCCGATTTTTGAACTGCCTTCATATGAAGCGGACGATATGTTGGGCACGATAGCTCATCAGGCGGAGGCATCTGGATTCGACGTATGGCTGGTGACAGGAGATCGAGACGCGTTTCAACTTGTCACTCAGCATGTGCGGGTCTTGAGCACCAATCCTAGGACTGGTGCCCCGCTTGTTTACGATGAGGATGCGGTAGTCGAGCGATGGGGCATCCGGCCAACTCAGGTTGTGGATTTTAAAGGACTGTTAGGGGATACCTCGGACAATATTCCCGGAGTGAGGGGCGTAGGTGAAAAGACAGCATCTGCGCTGCTTTCAACATACAAGGATATCGATGAAATCTATGCCAATTTGGATGAGTTGAAGCCCGCTGTCCGACGCAGGCTTGAGGGTCAGCAAGAGGTTGCCCAGCTTTCGAGGAACTTGGCCACAATCGTCTGTGATGTTCCAGTCCAGTTTGAGCCTCAGAAGGCGAAGCTTTGGCAGCCAGACGCAGAAGCGGTTAGGAGCCTGTTCCAGGAATTAGAGTTTCGAAATCTAGCCGATCGACTCACGTTTCTTGATGGGTCGGAGCCGGAGCCAGCTTTTGTGCTCCCGAGCGTAGCGCCCAAAATCATCGACGATCCCGACGAAGCTAGATCCCTTGTTCAGCAACTGATGGACGCTGAGCAAGTCGCCATTTTTCCGTGTGTTCGGGCTTCTACAGGAGAGGTTGACTTACTTGGTTTTGCGGTGGCTTGGACGGATGAAACTGCCTACATCTCGATCACTAACAGTAGCGTCAGTCTTGATGAATTTCGTCCGTGGTTGGAGGCGAAGGATTCGAGCAAGGTCACATTCGATTCAAAGCTTTTGTATCGGGCTTTTTTCAATAGGGGCGTCTCTTTAAGTGGTGTGATAAATGACTTGTTTCTCGCGGCATATATCGCGACACCGAGTGCGACTCCAAAATCATTAGAGGATTTGGTGTTTCGTCGTTGTGGTGTTGAGGTGGAACCGGAACTTCCACAACCACCGCCTGTCGGTAGCTTTGATCAACTAAATACTGGTGATGTTGTGCATCCCGCAGCTCTCCGTGCTTCTCTTGTCTTACTTCTAGCTCAAGAACTCGAGGTGCAGATTGTGGGCCTCAAGCTCACCTCGTTACTTCAGCAAATGGAGCTGCCAGTTGCGCGGATTCTTGGCGACATGGAGCTTCGTGGGATTACGCTCGATGGTGAGGTCTTGCGAAAGTTGTCATTGTCGATGACCAAGGAGATCCACGAACTTGAATCTGAGATTCATGGTGATGCTGGGCGTGAATTCAATATCAATTCACCGAAGCAACTCGGCTCGGTGTTGTTTGATGAACTAGGTCTGCCTGTGGGGCGGAAAACCAAGACCGGTTACTCGACGGCCAGTGGTGTGCTCGAAGAGCTGGTAGAGGTTCACCCGATAGCGAGCCGAGTGCTCAAATTTCGAGAGCTAAGCAAGCTTCGGTCCACGTATGTTGATGCTTTACCTGGCTTGGTAAGTCCGATTACCGGGCGTGTTCACACCACGTTTAATCAGGCAGGGACTACGACCGGTCGTCTTTCGTCCTCGAGCCCGAATCTACAGAACATCCCGATCCGTACAGCTCGTGGTCGGGAAATTCGGCAGGCGTTTGTTGGCAGGGATAAGGATTGGTCACTTCTGGCTGTCGACTATTCTCAAATTGATCTGCGAGTGCTTGCTCATATCAGCGAAGACCCTGGGATGTGCCAGGCGTTTACTGATGGTCATGACATTCATTCAGCAACTGCTGCTCGTTTACACAACGTTTCGCTTGATCAGGTTACGGATGAGATGCGGCGGCTGGCGAAGACAACAAACTTTGGCATTGTGTATGGGATTAGTGCTCGGGGGTTAGCGTCACAGACAGGTCTTTCCTTCAAGGAATCGGAGGCGTTTATTGAGAATTACTTTGCCATGTATCCAGGCGTGAAGGCGTACATGGACGCAACAATAGAGGAAGCCCACAATCGAGGTTACGTAGAGACCTTATTCAACCGACGACGATATCTCCCTGAATTAAAATCGCGGGCTTTCAACGAGCGCGCGGCAGCTGAGCGAATGGCGATTAACATGCCAATACAGGGGACGACCGCGGACATTATGAAAATGGCGATGGTTCGTGTTGACGAGGCTATTACGGTTGAAAATCTTTCTGGCCGGATGATTCTGCAGGTGCATGACGATTTGTTGTTTGAGGTTCCGTCTTCCGAACTTAAGCAGTTCTCGAGAGTTGCGTGCAATGGGATGACGTCGGCCGTCGACTTGCGAATCCCTCTTGTGGTGGATGCTAAGGCCGGACCAAATTGGCGAGATATGAAGGAACTGTAGTGCTTGATGATCGGTTTTCGTCTTCGGACTTACAGGGAAATGAGGCTCAGAACACATTCACGTGCAATACTTGGCCATTCAAGTCCATATGTACCAACACATATATGGTGCTCCGTAAATAACAGCGGTTACGAACCTGTCTAGGCTGCTTATTCGAAGCTCCTGTGCCGGGCACGAAAAACGGCCGGGATGAGGGCGACAATCGTGTACGGCTTTCTTGGAGCCGGCAAGACTACGTTGCTGCGGTCCCTCGTGCCGCGTCTCACTACGATTGAACCCACGGTTTTGCTAGTCAATGAATTCGGTATGGAAGGAACGGATCAGGTCGTTTTTGCTTCCGACAATCTCGTTGTCCGTGAATTGATCGGAGGCTGCGTATGTTGCGAGGTCCGTGGCGAATTGCTTGTGGCGCTAGACGAGATACATAAAACTGTGGGTCCCGCTCGCCTAGTAATCGAACCTACGGGTCTTGCTTCACCAGGCACGCTTGCAAACGTGTTTACGTCTCCTGTTGTGCAGTCTATTGTCACCGTTGACTCACTCCTCACGGTGCTCGATGCCTCAAACTTCGCCTTGGTTCGGGACAGTTTGGGTGAGTTTTACCCAAGGCAAGTTATTGATGCCGATCTAGTGTTAATAAACAAGCAGGATGTGGCGACTGAGGCTCAACGGCGAGAGGCTCGTGAGTGGGTACGCAGTCTTAATTCGCTGGCTACGGTGGTGGAGACGGTTCATTGCAACGTGAATCCAGACGTGGTGGTTGCGGCGATCAGGCAGGGTAGTCCTCGGATGTTCCTTGAGGATCCGAGACAAGGCACAGATGCGCATGATGGACTGGAGGTGCTAGGTCTCCAGCGGGTGGTGGTAGCCACCGATGGATTGGACACGGAAGTGGTTGAGCGGTTTGTCCAAGAATTGGCAAAGGGCACCTATGGTGAGGTAATTAGGGCGAAGGGTTTTGTGCCTGCAGGGAGCGAGTCGCATTTGATTGATGTGGTACTTGGGGATTGGGAGATTCGGCCGTTCGGTCCGGCGCCGGCTCGAATCGACGTGATTGGAAGAAATCTGGCATCTCACGAAATGGAGCACGTGGTAACAAATGGCATTACAGAGTTCACGCGGACGACGTAGCCGAAGGTCATCGACCTCCGGCTCAACGTCTGCGACGAACGTGGCGGATGGAACGGCTATTCCAAGTGAAGAAAAGGCGGTATCGCACCGGTCTCATCATCGAATGATTGCTCAAGCCACCAACGCGTTGATCGAAAACTTTGGCGAACTACGCAATCAGGTTGTTGAGACTGAGCGGGAATACAAGCGGGCTGACAAGGATCTCGATGCGGGGTTTTTTCAGATCCGAAAGCAGCTGGAAGCTGTGGAAAAACGTTTAACAGATTTTGTTGAAGAAATGACTCAGGTCGCGTTTGAATCAAACCTAAAAATTCGTGGTAATTCTGATCGACTCTCGGCACTTTGGGACGCGCTACAGGCTAATTCGCCAAACGTCGATGACGTTAAGCAGCGTCGAGAAGAGGCGGAGGCTCGAGAGTTGGCGCGCCAGGCCGAAATTGACAGGCGTTTAGGCGAACTTGCTACTCAGAAAGAAGAGAAGAAGGCGCCAGCGAAGGCTAAAGCCAGGCGAACTGCGACCCGAAAACCAAAAAGAAAGGGCGCGTAATTGTGCGACAGATTTCACCGATTCCTGAAAATATATCGGCAGATGTGAATGGAACTGGAAACTCGGAAGATCAGGAGTTTCGAGTTCTTGTGGACGAACTCAAACAGGCGGTTGCTGCTGAGCGGCCTGGAGAACGGGAGCTTGTTGCTTCGATTAAAGAATTGGGCCGGCTTGCCAGTGCTAATGGTGACCAGCCTGGTGTCAGTGCTGGGAACGGACCCAAGTTACGGCTTGGTGTTTTTGTGGATACCGCAAACGTCAGTGATCGAGATCCAGACGACCCCATTCGCATTGATTTTTCCAAGTTGCTGAATCACGTGACGGCTGATCGTCGCTTGATTCATGCGAGAGCGTACTGTCCGATCTACGCTGATTTTGCAGGCCGTCTCGAGCATCAGCGCTCTGTTGCTCCGGTCTGGGGGTTGGGTTATGACGTAGTTACAAAACCTATCAAGGTGTTTTCTGACGGGACTCGGAAGGCCGATCTTGACATTGTGTTGGTTATGGATGTGATTCGTCGTGTTCCGACAATGGACGTTGTGGCTTTGGTTTCTGGCGATGGCGATTATGTTCCAATGGTCGATTTTCTTCGGGAGCACGGGTTGCGTGTTGAAACCTACTCGTTCGCGGACTCCATTTCTGAAGACCTGCGAGTAGCTGCTAATGACTGGACTGACCTGTCAGCCTCGAAGGCTCTACACGTTCGCAAAAGCCGTGCCCGACGTCCTGCATCGCGTGCCAGTAGGTCTCGTGCGACGACCCCATAGGGTTTGTGGAGGTGTTCATGGGTAATCGCAAGCGTCGCCGGCGCACGTCGTCTGAAATGAGGCGTCGGACTCGTCTGCCGTCTATGCGGAAGTGGTTCACTCTCACGCGTGTTTGGTCAGTGCTTGCATTACTTGCAGTGCTCGTGCTCATTTTGTCGCTCATTGCGCCAGCATTTACAGCTGGAGTCTAGGGGCAACTCGTTGACGGACTCGCTATCGAAGCGTTCTGAGACTAGAAAGACGGTGTCGGGTCAGTGGCGCGTCTTTTCGATTCGGGGCACTGATATTAGCCTTGATGCCAGCTGGTTGGTCATTTTCGCATTTGTGACCTACACGACTGCCACCTCAATAATTCCAGTGCGTCTGGCTAACGAGAGTTTCCGGAGTTCCGGTGCAGTGGAAGCATCGGAACTGACTCTTTGGTTAGCAGGTTTAGTCACCAGTGTTTTGTTCTTTACGTCGATTTTGTTGCACGAAGCAGCCCACGCCGTGGTTGCGGTTCGCACAGGTATTCCGGTGCGAAGAATTCGGCTCTTTATTTTTGGCGGAGTAGCTGAAATTGGAAGTGAGCCGAGTCGTCCAGGACAGGAATTCGTTATAACGATTGTGGGTCCTCTTACGAGCGCAGCCCTCGGCGGTTTGTTCATTGTTCTCGCCGGGAATTTCCCGGCTGTATCTATTCCTCATGTCACTATGACGTGGTTGGGTCAAATGAATCTGGTCCTGGCAGTTTTCAACATGTTGCCGGGGTTTCCGTTGGATGGTGGAAGAATCCTACGATCAATGGTCTGGGCATTTTCTGGAAATTTCTTGCGAGCAACCGGGATAGCGAGTTTTATTGGGTCGGCACTCGGAGTGGCGCTCATCGTTTACGGTCTTGCCCAATTGTTTATGCAGGCGTCATCGGTGCAGTCAATCTGGACCCTTTTGATCGGGTGGCTTCTTTGGTCGTCAGCTCGAGGCGGCTACAAAGATGCGAAAAGACGTGAGCGATTCAAAGGTGTCTGGGTTCGCGACGTCTTTCATTCGGATACTGGGGCTGTTCCTGATGATGGAACTGTTCAGGAATTTATGGAACGGGGACTCCATCACGATGGGCACGAAACCCGGCCAGTTGTTGATCCGGTTGGGCGTCTTGCGGGCGTTTTGGTTATGCAGGATATTGTGGGCATTCCTGTTGAGCGTCGATCGGATACCCTGCTGCGGGAGGCTGCACGGTCCGTAGATAATGCTTCCCTGATCGATCCGAACGAGTCGCTCGAGAATGCGTTCAATAGGGCTAGGGATGAAGGCGTTCGACGATTCTTTGTGGTGGAGCGCGACCGGCTTGTTGGCGCGGTTGATGTGCTTGATGTGCTTCGGCGGGGTCGGTTTTAGCTTGTTCATGTCGGGTGGTGATCGCTGTGTCAATTATCATCGGTATACGTTCGACGGTTAGTGAAGGGCAATCCTATTGGTTGAAATTTTGAAACAGGCGGTTTTTGTTGATCTTGCCTCTCTGGATGCAATGTCGAGTGAGCATGGTGTGCAGGTGCATCATGGGTCTCTTCTGGAGAGACTTTCCCAAAATCGCCGGCTTGTTCGCGCTGTGGCATATGGGACACTCGACGACGACCGTCCTGATGCTCAGTCCAGACTTTCCCAAATTTCGGACGGTGGTTTTAAGATCGTCAGTAAACCCTTGCGCCGCCGCGCGGATGGTGTTCTGAGGGCTAGCTTAAACGTAAATATTGCGGTCGATGCGCTTGAGCTTGCGCCACATATTGAACTACTGACCTTGGTCACTGCTGACACTGACTTCATTCCACTAGTTGAGGCTATGCAACGTTCTGCCGTAAGAGTAGAACTGGTTACAACTCAAAAACTTGCGAGTTCCGGATTGTTGCAATCTGCAGATGCAGTGATTGATTCTTCAGGTCTATTTGATGAGGTTAGACGTGCGATGAATCGTCCTCGAAATAGAATTCGAGAACGGGATGACGCTAGACCTCGGGTACAGCGATCCCGTCAGCGGCCTTCAGGTCGTCGGTATGGGCGAGAGCCGACGAGTGCGGGAGTTGATCAAACAGATGATGTTAATGAGGGTTCGATGCCTACAGGTTCTGCCGAAAAAACAGTCGAGTCAGTCACATCAGGCACTGAGCATGATCTACAACCAAAGCAAGAAGGTGCTGGAGGCCAACATCCGTTGAAAGACCCTGCTGTGGGTTCGCGGTCTGAAGTGTTGCGTGATAAAGAAGCAAAGGATTTGCCCAGGCCTGTGATTGCGTTGCCCGAAGAAAACCTGTCAGGGCGTGCTGTGTCTGCGCGTCGCGATACCGAGTAAGTGCGTGTCGCCGTCACCACCACTATGTGGGGTGACACACCATTTCTGGAGGCTGCGGACGAGGCTCGCGAAGCTGGGTACGCTGGGATTGAAGGTGTTGGTGATCTTGCAGGAAATGTTCCGCTCGCTAGACGGGTGCTCAGTGACGCCGGTCTTGATGTTTCGGCAGGTCGTTTCTTGGCCAACTGGTTTTCGGACGTCTACAGCGGTATTGAATTGGACCAGCTCCGTCGAGCGGCGGAGTTTTTCGCAGATGTTGATGCCGACTGTGTCATAACTTCTTCCCGTCCTGTTCCAGAACGCATGATGACGGCTGGACACGGTGTTGGTGACCGGAATGATGGTCTGCTTGACTATCAGTGGGCACATCTCACCGATACGCTTGCTCAAGCGACACACATATGTCTAAGAGACTTCGGTCTTCAGCTCATGTTTAGAAACCAACTCGGTTCCTATGTTGAGACCGAAGACGAACTTGATCATCTTATGAGTCTGACTGATCCGGGTTCATTGCTGATAGCTCCGGATACCGGCTATCTCTTTTACGCTGGTATTGACCCAGTTGACTTCATTCGTAAGAACTTTGAACGGATTGGGTACGTCACGCTGAAGGATCTGGATGCTGACTTGTATGAACAACATATGCATCGACAGGGATCGCTACAGGAATTCTGGGATGAGGGTGGTTTTCTCGAACTTGGGACTGGCGATGTTGACATTGAATCGATCGTCACACTACTCAGTGGTCAAGAGTTCAACGGGTGGGTAGCTGTTGGTCACGATCGACCTGGGCGTGACCCGGTGGCTAGTGCGCAAATCGCTCGGGAGTATTTGGTTGGGCTGGGTCTAGAGCTGGAATCAGAATTGGCATGATGCGAGAGATCAACAGACGGACAGTCCTTTTGGCAGCAGCTGCGTCACCAGTTGTTGCCGCTTGTGGAGATCCCGAAATCCGTCGTCGACAATCCAGTCCCATTGCATTGGCAAACGTTTGGCCATGGGGGGTAAACACTTTTCTGGATCTGGAGGTGGAGAGTTGGAAGCGTCGCCAAACACTCAAAATGATTAGTGATGCTGGAATCCGATGGATGAAACAACATATTCCATGGGCTGATCTGGAGATTCCAAGTCGTGGTGAATATTTTGATGCATCAGCGCGTCGATCAACTTGGGAGAAATATGATGAGATTGTCGACTTGGCCGATGAAGCAGGGGTTGAAATTATTGCCCGAATTGATCGGGCGCCAGCCTGGGCACGGCCCAATCATCCACATCCAACTTCCCCACCCACCGACGAAATGCATCTCGAAGAATTCCTCACCATGTTTGCCAGTCGGTATGGGGGAAGAGTTCGTTGTTATCAGATCTGGAATGAACCGAACTTGGCCAAGGAGTGGGGTGGTCTGCCCCCAGATCCTGAAGCCTATGCGCGGCTTTTGGCACGAGCTTTTGGTGCGCTTAAAGACGTTGACAACAAAAATATAGTGATCGCTGCGCCGCTGGCGGCCACACTCGAAAACAGTCCGCGTGCGATGGATGAATTAACTTTTGTCGAACGACTCTACGATGCTGGTGGAGGCGACTATTTGGATGTGCAGGCAGCCAATGCTTTCGGGCTTGAATATCCGCCTGAGGCTGCGCCGAATAAAGATGTTCTGAACTTTCGCCGTGTAGAGTTTTTGCGGGAATTGATGGTTGAGTTTGGACTTGGAAATAAGCCTATTTGGTTCAACGAATATGGTTGGAATGCCTCGCCTTCAGATATGAGTCCCGAAAAGTTGATCTGGCGGAGGGTTTCAGAGGAGCAGCAGGCCGAGTGGTCAGTGGAAGGCATACGCTACGGATTGAACAATTGGCCATGGGCTGGGGTGTTTAACATCTGGTTTTTCCGAAAACCTGAAGGTTCTTTGAGTCCAGACATGAGCGAGTATTACTTCCGGATGGTTGATACAGACTTTACGCCGCGTCTCATATACAGGGCTGTGAAACGTGCCGCGACCGGCGTTTCGTTCCCATAGGTCTGGGCGCAACGCTCCGGTGTTACAGATCAGGGCTAGCTTTTATCGTCCGATAATCGCGCTAACGTCAGTGATCCTTACGGTCGTACTTTCGCTTGGATTGCTATTTGCGACAGCATTGGCTGATCGCGGTGTTTCGTATGGAGTCAATGCGTTATCTGAGATTAATGACGCTGACGTAGCTGGCATTGGCGCAAATACGTTTTTACATCGTGAACCTGATCCTGCAAAGGTTCGGCGGGAATTAGAGGTATTGAGAGGATCTGGAGTTGGGATCATCAGGCAGGAATTCAATTGGGCCGAGATAGAGCCTATTGGTCCTGGGCTACATGTTGATTCCGCGGGGCGTAATTCATGGGAGAAGTACGACCATATAGTGGCTGTCGCCGAAGATCTCGGAATTGAGATTCTTGCACGATTAGACCGTCCTCCTGCGTGGTCTACACCTGGTTTTGATCCGCAGGACAACCCTTCGATTCAGACACCGCCGGCTAACTATGATGATTTTGCGGCATTTGCCCAACGTGTAGCAGCACGCTATCGGGGAAAAATTAGGTATTTCCAGATATGGAATGAGCCTAATTTGCTTGGTGAATGGGGAGGTCGGTCTCCAAATCCATCGGAATATCTTGAAATGTTGCGCGTGGTTGGTCGGGGAATTCGTGCTGTAGATTCTGGGAACCGGATTGTACTGGCTGGTTTGGCGCCAACCATCGAAACGGGGCCGGACAATCTAAGCGATCTTATCTTTCTTCGCAGACTCTACCAACTTGGGGCGCGGGGTGATTTTGATGTTGCGGCCAGCATGGCTTACGGACTCTTTACTGGTCCTCGGGACATCAGGATTTCTCCAGAGCGAACAAATTTCCCTCGAAGCGTGCTCTGGCGGGAAATCATGCTTGAGTTCGGTGATTTCCGTACACCAATTTGGGCCACCGAATATGGCTGGATGTCTCTGCCTAATGACTGGGCGGGTGAGCCTGGGATTTGGGGGAATCATCCGATTGAAAGGCAGGCGGCATGGACGGTTGATGGTATTCAACGGGCCCGGGAGCAGTGGCCTTGGATGCCAACCATCATCGTTTGGGCGTCAAGGTGGCCTGAAGATGTCAATCCTCGGGATCCAACCCCATTCTTTCGTTTGATGGATAAGGACTTTGCGCCGCGTCCCAATCTTTCAGCGCTTCGCCGGAGCTTTGCAACGGCTCCAGTTGCTGGCGTCGGATTACATCAAGAATCGCATCCAGCCATTAGCTATATCGGACCATGGCCTCGAATACCTAGCGATTTAGCATCCCTCACATTTCACCGTCAGACTGGAACTTCAGGGGCAGCCCTCGAATTTCGTTTTGAAGGAAGCGATGTTGCTCTTTTGACTAGGCGGGGGCCCGACATGGGACGGGTGCTTGTTCGGATCGATGGACAGGATTCTTTAGCTGATGCTGTTCCACGTACTGCTGCTGGCGAATCGATCATTGATCTTTACTCAGCTCAGATGGAGCCATTATCTCGCATACAGATTGCAACACGTCTGCCTCCCGGGAGACATGAACTTGAAATAACGGTCCAAACCAAGGCCAATCCGAATTCGTCTGGAGGGCTAGTAATCGTTGACGGCCTCTTTGTTGGTAACGAGCGACCAATGTGGCCGTGGTTGTTGCTGGCTGGAGCATGGTCGGCAACAAGCGCAATCTGTCTTTGGGCTCTGGCACCCATAACATCGATCCGGCGGTTTGTAACGGGGATACCGACAACATGGATGGACAAAAAGCTTGGCCCATTTCGAATATCTGAACTGTGTATAGCAGGTGCCTCGATTCTCTACGCAATGCTGCCGTCGGGTGGAACAACCTCGGCTTGGACCGCAATCCGTCTTGGTCTAGTCGTTGGCATCGGGTTGATGGCAATTGCCAGAGTTCGTGAGGCTAGCTTCGTCGCCGTGGCTTCAATTCCCTTTGTCGGCGTGATTGGTCGTACGGGCATTGTTGATAGACCAGTGAGCGAGATTCTGGTCATAGCAGTTGTTGGTGCGTGGATTGTTCGGTCTATCGTCACGGGACAGTTCGGATCTGTCCGTGGTCGGTGGTTCGTGCTAGGCGGGTATTTTGTCTTGGCGGCTCTAGCTGCTGCTGTCCTTGCGGATTTCCCCAAGTTCGCGTTCCGGGATCTTAGGACAGTCATCCTTGAGCCACTCGCCTTGTTTTTTGTGCTGATAACGGTTTTGCGGGATCGACGAGACATTCGGCGACTGCTCACCGCTTTTGTCGGAGGTGCAGGCTTGGTTGCGTTGGTTGCCCTGGTGCTCATTCCTGCTGGAGGCGTTGTAACGGAGCTTACTCCTCCACGTCTTCGGGGCACGTTTGGATCACCAAATAATCTTGCGCTCGTTCTCGAGCGTTCTATTCCCATAGGAATTGCTTTGATTGTGAGCGCACGTACTTGGCGTACCCCGTGGACGAGCGTGCTGCTGTTGCTGGTTGGGGTGCTGCTCGCGACATGGAGTAGAGGTGCGTGGGCAGGGACATTAGTTGGTGTTGCAATTGCAGCGGTTCCTTTTTTGAAAAGATTTGGGTCCAGATACACGCTTACCGGTATCGTCGGCTTTGGGGCGATGGCAACTGGGGCTCTCGTAGCCGCAGGCGGAGATCGGCTTGCTACGTTCTTTCGGTTTGGCGACGGCACAGTGGTTTCCAGGTTGTCTGTTTGGGATGCTGCATGGCGAATGGTTGGTGATAACTGGGTTTTCGGTTTAGGTCCTGACAATTTCCTGACGCATTATCGGGCGTATATGCGGCCTGAAGGCTGGCGAGAGCCCAACATCTCGCATCCCCACAATTTTGTGTTCGATGCGTGGTTGTCCACTGGGATGTTTGGGCTTATCGCATTGCTGTTGGTGCTTATTCTGTTCTGGAATATCTGGAAACACGCACGTTATCGAGCGAACGGCGAACTTGATCCGTATACATTTGGTGTAGGCGGGGCCATGTTGGCCTCACTTGTACATGGCCTTGTGGATCATAGTTATTTCTTGCCGGAGCTTGCTGCTATGTTCTGGGTGTTGGTCGCTGCTGTCGTACTCCTGCATCGGAACAATGACCCTAAATGTTCGCCTCAATCAGCTGGCGGTACCGGATCGGCTGCGATCGTTTAAGGATTGGTTATGGAGTTTGCCTGGTTATTTTCCAATGCAGAATTTTGAGAAAATAGTATCCAGAAGATCTTCCGTTGCAGACTCGCCAGTTATTTCGCCTAGAGCGTTTACTGCTCCTCGAAGTCCAATAGTGATCAAGTCCGACGGCTCGTTGTCTGCAACTGCAGCTCGTGCGCTGATCAACGCCTGGCGTGTGCGCCGAAGGGCGTTTTCGTGTCTTACGCTCGCAACTAGGCTAAGACCACCATCTTCACCGGCTATGCCAGCTGTTCGTTCAAGGGCCTGCCGGAGTTCGTCGATATCACCAACTATAGCGGCCGTTAGGACTGCTGACGCATCGGGTAAAAGTTCTTCAATATCTCGGGAACGTATTGCCTGAGGCAGGTCTCGTTTGTTCAAGGCAACGATTAAAGGCTTGTTTGTAGCATGTATTTGCGCAACAACTTTTAGATCGTTCTGCAATAGAGGTCGACTGGCGTCGAGGACGAGGACGATAAGATCTGTTTGTTCAATAGTGCGTGACGTTCGAGACACCCCGATGTCTTCGACTGGATCTCTGGCCTCGCGGATCCCAGCGGTGTCATTGAGTACGATTGGAACGCCGTTTAGGTTGAATGACTCTTCGAGGACATCCCGCGTTGTTCCGGGAACATCTGTCACGATAGCTCTGTCCGTGTTGAGCAACGCGTTCATGAGCGAAGACTTCCCAACATTAGGGCAGCCGACGAGCGCAACTCGTATGCCGTGCCGTTGCATGATTCCTCGGTTGGCAGATTCCAGAATCGTGGTCAGTCGTTTTTCTAGTTTGTCGAGGATTGTCGAGACGGTTTCACGATTCATAGCGGGCACGTCTTCCTCATCAAAGTCAATTTCTGCTTCCATCTGGGCGAGTAAGTCGACGCACGCGATGCGCATGTCACGCACAGCGTCAGAGAGACGGCCGGCCAACTGGTTCGCCGCGACAGCTACGCCTTCTGGCGTGGGTGCAGCTACTAGGTCGGCAACTGCTTCGGCTTGTGCAAGGTCTATCCGGCCGTTTAGAAAAGCGCGTAGTGTGAATTCGCCAGCGAGGGCAGGTCGTGCGCCCATCGCGAGTATTCGGTCAAGCACCTGTCTGAGTACTATCGGGCTTCCATGACAACTCACTTCGACGACATCTTCGCCGGTATATGACTCCGGACTCGGCATGTAAACCACGAGTGCTTCGTCAAGCGCCATACCGTCTTCGTCGAGGATTTGCACGAGATGTGCATAGCGAGGCTTGAAGGGTAAATCTTCTGGCCGTCCGGTAAGTTCTGACGCAATCGGTTCAGATCCGGAACCACTGATACGAATGACGCCAATGCCACCGTTGCCTAGCGGTGTGGCGATAGCTGCAATTGTTTCTGTTGCCATAACCTTATTCTTTGGCGATTTTCTTGAAGCTTGCAGGAAGGTCCCCTAGGTGTGGGTTAGTTTGATGGCGCAGGGCCTGACGTCCCAGCCTCGATTGCGCGGGCGTATTCACGCTGGAGCATACGCTTGGTGACAAAGATATCGACGATGTCCCATGGCAGCGGTTCCTCGACGCTGCGTTGACGGTGGATGTACCACGAGAGATCGAGGCCTGCTGCGTCAATAGCTTCGAACCAGCTGGCTGGCTTGAAATGTTCGGTCCACCCGTCAAAGCGACAGCCACGTTCCCAGGCGCCTTTAATAGCGCGTCCTACACGACGGTCGCCTAAGGCCAAGAGTGCTTCAATGTGACTTTCTTCGGGATCGTGCCACATGAGATGAATGTTTCGGTCACGAGCGATCTCCAGGCACGCTTTTTGCTTAGCTTGAATAATCTCGGACCTATCCTGAGGATGCCATTGAAAGGGGGTGAATGGTTTTGGGATGAATGTTGACACGGTGACATTGACCTTCGCTTTGTTTCCATGGTGACGACGGCCAATTTCCATGACACGATTTGCAAGGTGGGCGATCGCTTCAGAATCTTCGAGTGTTTCTGTCGGTTGGCCAATCATGAAGTAGAGCTTGATTGTTCGAAAGCCTCGACCGAACGCCATATCGCAGGTTGTGAGAAGGTCTTCATCGGAAATTTCTTTGTTTATTACCTCTCGCATCCTAGGTGTTGCTGCTTCTGGGGCGAACGTTAGGCTACCCCCACGTTTGCCTCCGCGTTGCAGGGCATTTGCGATATCAACATTGAAGGTTTCAACGCGCGTTGATGGGATGGACACACGTACGTATTCCTCGCTTGTGTCATAGACGTTGTCGATAAGTTGATCGAGCCCTTCGTAGTCAACTGCGTTAAGTGAGAGGAGAGAGACTTCGCTTTGTCCTGTTGTGGTCATACAGGACTCAACAGTTTTTTCGACTAGGTCAGCCCGGCGTTGGCGTACTGGTCGATACAGGTATCCGGCCTGGCAAAACCTGCATGCTCGGGCGCATCCTCGGTCGAGCTCTATGGCGACTCGATCATGCACGACCCCTGTGTTCGGTACGACTGGCCGTTCTGGACCAACAAACGAGTTAATGTCGACGTATTGTCTTTCGATCTGTGCTGGTAGTTGCGGATCCACTCGACTATGGCCAAGGAAGGCTCCGTCTTCGTTGTACTTCGGGCGGTATCGTGCGGGAACATAAATTCCAGGGATACGGTGAGCGCAGGCATCTAAAAAACTGTCTCGCCATCCCGTGGTCGACCGGTCAAATTCCTCGTGCAGGTCAAGAATACGTAGAAGCAATTCTTCGCCCTCACCGATGGCGATCAAGTCGAAAAAATCTGCCATGGGTTCTGGGTTGGTGACGGCAGAGCCTCCACCCAGAATGATCGGATCGCTGTCAGTCCGGTTCTTGCTCTCCAACGGTATTCCTGCTAAATCAAGCATTTCTAAGACATTTGTGTTGCCGCTTTCGTAACTCATCGAGAAGCCGACAATGTCGAATTCTCCCAATCGGCGTCGGGATTCCCAACCCCAGAGTTGGACACCGTTGTCCCGCATCGCGTCGGCCATATCTGGAAGAGGGGCAAAGCATCGGTCACAAAGGTGGGATGTCTGATCGTTTACGAGTTCATAGAGCAGGTTCATTGCCAAATTCGACATGCCGATTTCGTATGCGTCGGGGAAACACAGCGCCATGCGGGTAGCTGCCGTTTCCCAGGGTTTAGACCGTGCGTTGTGTTCCCCTCCCAAGTATTGGGCAGGTTTTTTGACTCGATCGAGCAATGGTTCGAGTTCTACGGTCGTGGCAATAGGCATGCGAAATTACGGACGTTTGTCGATGGGTACTTTAAAGCTACCGAAGGTGCGTTGGCCTCACAACTAGTCTGTTCGTTTTTCGGCAAGCGGACATCGATGGATAATGGTGAGATCTTTTCCGAGTTGAGTGCCTGTGGCTGATCTTATTCTCCGAGCGGCGACTTTGGTTGACGGAACAGGAGCCGATCCGGTCCGGAATGCGGATGTTGTTGTCCGCGATGGACGGATTGTTTCAGTTGGTCCGACCGAGCCAGCCGTGACCGACACCTGTGTGATCGATTATGGCGACGCGACGATCATGCCAGGGCTCATTGATTGTCATTGTCATCTGCAGTTTGGGGCGTACTCGGCTCATGAAAAAGTGCGTCTAGTACATGCTGGTGCGTCGAACGAGGAACGTATTCTCACGGCTGTAGCTAATGCGCAGAAGGCTCTTGCGACGGGGGTGACAACACTAAGGGATACCGGAGGATTCCTGACGCTGAACATGAGTGTCCGCGATGCATTTGTGAACGGTCGGGTAGCTGGTCCACGGTTACTCGTATGTGGTGCACCAATCACGACCACTGCTGGCCATCTGAACTGGTGTGGACTGCGGGCTGACTCTGAGGATGAAGTTGTGCGAGCGGTACGTGCAATGGTTGAGGCTGGTGCTGATTTCATCAAGGTGATGGCGACCGGTGGAATGATGACGCCTGGATCGCAGGCTGGGGAGTCGCAATACGATCTCCAAACACTTGGTTCGCTGGTAACTGACGCGCATCGGCTTGATCGGCATGTTGCGGCTCACGTACTAGGGGCTGACGGTTGTCGAGATGCGATTGATGCTGGCGTTGACACCTTGGAGCACTGTAGTTGGCTTACCCCAGAGGGTGTTCGAGGGCAGTCTGCGATGGATGTGAGTGCGGTGGACCGAATTGATCCTTCCCACCAGTCAGTACATATGACGTTGGCAGCTATGAATCGTACGCCGTTCCGGGGCTTGGAACATCTGGATGCGTTGGCCAGTGATGAGCGTGAAAGAATCCGTCAACATGGTGCGAATTTTCGTGAGATGCGTGAACGGGGCGTGCCGCACGTGATCTCCAGTGACGCGGGTGTCATTGATACGCCATTTGATGAGTTCCCGTTATCGGTTGTCAGTACGGTTATTGCGCTTGATACGACGCCAGTTGACGCTATCCAGCTCGTGACGAGTGCTGCAGCGCAGGCTATAGGGCTGGGTGAACTCACAGGGGCGGTAAAACCGGGCCGACAGGCCGATCTGCTTGTTGTAGAGGGTGACGTTTCAGAAAACATATGTAACATCACTCGGACTGCATCGGTGTATCTCGGAGGGCGCGAGGTGGCTCGTAATCGCCATCTCCACGTCAATGCGGGTACTGCTTAATGTGTATCTAGAGCATTCGGTGGTGGATTAATAACCTTGGCCATGCTGAGGCTCCATCTGACCTTCCTTAGACATAACCGGCCCTGGCACGGAGATTTCCGATGACTGAGCAGCTTTTTCATATCGATAGTTATATGAACGAATTCGATGCTGCCGTGGTTGACACGAGGCCTGACGGTGTTGTGTTGGATCGGACGACGTTTTACCCGCAGGGCGGCGGGCAACCTGCTGATACAGGAATTCTGAAGAGCGATGTGGAAACCTGGCCGGTGGTTGCGGTCGTGAGAAAGCAAGGAGTGATTGTTCATCGTCTTGAGGGTGAGGCTCCGTCGCTGGGGACGACGATTCGTGGCGTGCTGGACTGGGATCTGAGATTTCGATATATGCGATTGCATACGGCTCTACATGCATTGTCTGGCGTGGTGTGGACCGGTTGGCAGGCTGATGTAACCGGCAGTCATATTTACGAGGACGGATGCCGGGCTCGAATGGATTTCTCGCTGGAGGCGGTTCGAGTTAGTGATGTTCGCGATGAGATCGAGGCTCGTTTGAACGCTGAGTTAGCGAAGGCTCGTGATGTTCGGGCGTACGAGTTGCCGCGCGAGGACGCTCTTGCCTTGCCGGATTTGATTCGTACTCATATCAATCTCGTCCCAACCCATATCGAACAGATTCGAATTGTCGAAATCGAAGGTCTCGATCGTCAGGCTGATGGTGGTACCCATGTGGCCAACACTCGAGAGGTGGGCCCCATTTCTGTTGTGAATGCGGTGAACAAAGGCCGTATTAATCGTCGTCTTGAGATTGCGTTGGGAGAATAGAGGTATGAATGCTGGTCCGCTGCCAAACAAAGAGTTGGAAACGTTTTCAGCTCTGCCGGAGGATCTTGATTTTCCGTCCATGGAGCAACGGATTCTTAAGTTCTGGGATTCGGAGCGGACATTCGATCGGCTTCGTGAGAAAAATTCCAATGGTCCCCACTGGTCATTTATCGACGGGCCAATAACGGCAAATAATCCGATGGGTGTGCATCACGCGTGGGGCCGCACCTACAAGGACGTCTTTCAACGCTACCGGGCGATGAGAGGGTTTAACCAAAGATTTCAGAATGGATTCGATTGCCAGGGGCTGTGGCTCGAAGTCGAGGTTGAAAAGGAATTGGGGTTCAAATCAAAACGGGATATTGAGGCCTATGGCTTGGCTGCCTTTGCAGATGCCTGTCGGACTCGTGTGAATACGTACGCGAACATTCAAACCGAGCAGTCGATTCGTCTTGGGCAATGGATGGACTGGGACAACTCTTACTACACGCACTCTGATACAAATATCGAACACATCTGGCATTTCCTTGGTCGTTGTCACGAGCGTGGCTGGATCATGACGGCCCAACGGGCCATGCCGTGGTGCGCTCGGTGTGGAACAGCCTTATCGCAGCATGAGTTGATTGATACATATGAGGATGTGTCCCATGAAGCTGTCTATGTCCGACTACCTGTGTGTAATCGCGAGAACACGTCGCTGCTTGTCTGGACAACGACACCATGGACTCTGGTTGCCAATGTGGCCGCGGCCGTACATCCACAACTCGATTATGTAGAAGTTGCGGTAGGCGACCAGCGGTACATCTTGGCCGAAGCAGCTCTCGAATCTGCCTTAGACATGGAGTTTGAGGTCATCGGGAGGATGAAGGGTGCCGAGATGATCGGTTGGACCTATGACGGTCCATTCGATGAGCTTCCGGCGGTTGCCGAGGTTGTGCACGAGGTGATCCCGTGGGAAGAGATTGGTGCTGAAGAAGGTACAGGTGTTGTCCACATTGCCCCTGGTGCGGGAGAAGAAGACTTTGATCTCGGACGTGATTTGGGTCTTGCGATCGTTGTTCCCATCGACGAGAACGGTGAGTATGTTGATGGTTTTGGTTGGTTGACAGGTCGAGATGCTCGCCAGGTCGCCGCAGATGTAATCAGCGATTTGGATGATCGAAATTTGCTGCATCGGGCGCACACGTATCAACATCGATATCCACATTGTTGGCGATGTCGCGAAGAACTCGTATTTCGTGTAGATGATGAATGGTTTATTCGGGCCGACGAGGTCCGAGAACCGATGCTGCAAGCTGCGGCTAGTGTTCAGTGGGTCCCTGAATATGCCGGAGCTCGTATGGCTGACTGGCTCAGCCATATGGGTGATTGGAACATCTCTCGGCGCAGATTCTGGGGATTGCCGCTGCCCTTTTATCCCTGTACGGAATGTGGGCATCTGACGGTCATCGGATCCCGCAAGGAGCTTGAGGAGCGAGCGCTTGAGGGGATTGATGGGCTACGTGAATTACATCGGCCCTGGATCGATGATGTTGTGATCCGATGCGAGAGTTGTGATGCGGCAGTTCGACGGATCACAGCGGTCGGAGATGCTTGGCTCGACGCCGGCATTGTTCCCTTCTCCACACTTGACTATATGCAGCAGAGCGATGCGTTTGCGTCTTGGTATCCAGCAGATTTCGTGAGCGAGATGCGCGAGCAAATTCGACTCTGGTTTTATTCCATGCTGTTTATGAGCGTGACCCTCGAAGGTCGGTCTCCATATCACGCGGTATTTGTCTACGAGAAGCTCAATGATGAAACCGGTCGACCCATGCATAAGAGTTGGGGAAACTCGATTGATTTTGGGGAAGCCGCTGATCGTATGGGCGCGGATGTTATGCGATGGATGTACGCGGGTCATAACCCTGTGTACAACATCAACTTTGGCTACGGCCCGGCGACCGAAGTTAAACGGCGGATGCTGACACTCTGGAACGTATACGCCTTCTTCGTTACATATGCGCGGCTCGACGGGTTTGATCCGACTGCTCCGGGCATTCCCGTTGCGCAGCGGCCGGATCTCGACCGATGGGCACTGTCCCGGTTGCAGGGCGTGGTTGAAACATTTACCGACTCGCTTGATAACTACCTGGTGTATCGCGGTGTGCAAGCGGCACAGGCATTCATTGAGGACTTATCAAACTGGTATGTCCGCCGTGGGCGCCGTCGCTATTGGAAATCAAGTGTTGATGCAGATAAGCAGGCGGCCTATCAAACGCTCTATGAATTGCTGACGACGCTGGTTCGATTATTGGCCCCGGTGATGCCGTTCTGGACCGAGGATATGTACCAGAACTTGGTTCGACGGCCTGATCCGGCGGCTGTGCCTAGCGTGCATCTTTCGGATTGGCCGGTCCCAGATGTTGGAAAAAAAGATGCTGAGCTTGAGCGTTCGATGGGAGTTGTTCAGCGGGTGGTCCGCGTTGGTCGGGCGGCCCGTAATGGGGCAGACGTAAAGTTACGGCAGCCTCTTCGCTCAGCCTTGATACGGGTTGATGATGGGCAGTGGGCGTCTGTTATCTCGCTTGAGCAGCATGTTCGGGACGAGTTGAATGTGAAGGCAATTGAACGCATGGTTTCTGAACATGACCTCGTGGAATTTGAATTGCGGCCCAATTATCGGGTGCTTGGTCCCAAATTTGGAGCTCGTGTAAAAAGCTTGGCTGTAGCGATCGAGGCTCTTGATCCGGCGGTTGTTGTTCGTCAATTAGAAACCGATGGGCAACTGGAGATCCAGTTTGATGGCGATATGGAGGTTTTGAGTCCTGATGATGTCCTGATCCAGCGCACGCCTCGGGAAGGTTTTGGGGTTTCTGAGCAAGATGGGGTGATTGTGGCTATTGCGACGGATGTTGACGATGTCTTGCGACGAGACGGTTTTGCCCGTGAATTGGTTCACGCCACGCAGGGTCTCCGACGTGAAGCTGGTTTTGAGGTATCCGATCGGATCTTGCTCTGGATTGAGGGCGGCGACGAAGTTAATAAGACAATTGCTGAGCACCGTGATCGAATTTCCGAAGAGGTTTTAGCTGTTTCATTGAATGAGGGTCGTGGTTCTGATGACGTGGTAACGCAAGAGATCATTCTTGATGGGCATGAAGTAAAGCTGTCCCTGGCATCTTCAGCTAACTGAGAAGAGGCGGGCACGCGCCATGCATGGACCGGGACCTATACGACGTGACTGATTCTATGTCGTGTTCCCCGATGGTTGGGCACGCCTCTACCGTTTATCGAAGCTCCAGTTTACTCAGGTCAAACTCTAGCTTTGAGGTGCTAGTTCAACGATGTCGCCGGTTACACGAACGTGGAAACTTTTGGTTCGTTGTCCAAGTGCTGGGTTTACGAGCCACCCATCTGTTACGTCGTAGGTCCATGCGTGTAAAGGACATGTGAGATGGCACCCGATGAGCTTGCCAGCTCCAAGGGGCCCGCCTGCGTGTTCGCACAAGCCATCAATAGCGTGATACTTCCCGTTGACGTTCGCGATTACTATCTCGGTACCGTCGAAGACGACCGTGGTTAGCCGTCCAGGCGGGGGCAGCATGTCTGTGGAACCGACTGCCTGATACGTATTTTCGTTAGCCAAGATGTCGGCACATGATGGTTACATCAGTGGATGCGGCGTTGCTATCAGATTCTGGGCCAAGTTGGAACTCGTTATGCCGAACGGTTTCTATCTCGAAGCCACTCTCGTGGAGTACTTCCTGTCGATGTTGGCTAATTGCGGTGGCGCGTACTTCGCGCAGGCCATTTTGGGAAGCCTCTTCAATGGCTGCGTTGATGATCGTTGACGCTCGGTCGTGGTAATCAACAGCGATCTGGAACTCCAGTGTGGCTGATTTGCTCAGCGGCCCTGCCGATTGGGCCGATAGGTTTACAGAAGCGGTTAGGCGGCCCTGATTGTTTTCTAGGACTTTCCACGTGTTATTCGGATTGGTCTCATGATTGGCAAACGTGTTGTAGAACGGTCGTAGGCACCCGCCTGCTTCCACCGATGGGGGTGCGTGAAAAATGGCTTCGGTGTAATCACGGACGATCCATCCGCCTGTTGCTGTTGTAAGTAGCAGGTGGGTATACGCCGCAAGATCGCCAAGTCGAATGTCACGGATAACGCCATCGCCGTCTCGGCGAAGATAGGTACGGTCGAAATCCTCGGATTCAGTACCTGGCTGAACCGCACGCATGACCAATCCGTTCAGTGGTTGGAATCCATTTTTCGTATACACGTGTTGTGCGATGGGGTTCATTGTTCCGAGATAACTGGCGAGGCCTCCCGACTCCCAAAAAGGATCAAGAGCCATCTCAGTGAGGACTTGGGCAATTCCTTTGCCCCTATGGTCAGGATTCGTAAATACGAAACCGTAACCTCCAAGGTCGCGTATCTTGAAATCGGTGGCATGCCATGCGGTGCCAACAATCTCGTTATTAATTCGAGCAACTAGCAAGGTATCTGCGAGCGAGGGATCAGCAGTGCCGGAGATAAATTGAGCGAGGAAAGCTGCCTCCGTGGCAACCATCCATGGATCAAAGGGTCGTGTTAAAAAGTGGTAGATCGAAAGGTGGTCAGGTGTTTCGCCACGATCTTCTCCAGGTAGCATGATGTGTACGTCGAGTCGATCGCCGTTGGCCAGCAGGCGTTCGTGTTTCATCGCAGCGTAACTCCGGATGTTGGTCGGATGTTGAGTCTGTGATGCAACAATACTGGTTTGTTGTGCTGTGTGGGAGGGACTTGAATGTCGATGACAGGAAAAGCCGCATTGGTCACCGGGGGTGGGACTGGAGTTGGTCGTGCCGTCGCGTTGAAGTTGGCGGAGCGTGGTGTGAATGTGGCTGTGAATTATTCGAGGTCGGCCACAGAGGCTGCGGCAACCGTGGCTGATATCGAGGCATTGGGTGTGGACGGTGTAGCCATTCAAGCTGATGTGGCGTCGGATGCTTCGGTAAAAGCAATGGTTGAACAGGTGGCGGCTGTGTTCGGACGGTTGGATGTTGTTGTCAATAGTGCAGGGACTACCGCGTTCGTACCCCATGAAGACCTTGATGGCATGAATGAAGCTGACTGGGATCGTATTCAGGCGGTCAATCTAAAGGGACCGTTTTTTGTCAGTCGCGCAGCCACTCCGCATCTTCGGGCTTCTGGCGATGGGGCGATTGTGAATGTGTCTTCGCTTGCTGGCGTCACAGGTATTGGTTCGTCGATTGCGTACGTGGCGTCGAAAGGTGGACTTAACTCGATAACCAAGTCCTTGGCTCGGGCGCTAGCGCCCGAGATTCGTGTCAACAGTGTGGCCCCTGGCGCTATTGATACTCGTTGGATGGACGAGCATCGTGACTTTCTTCAAGTCGCGATTGACAGAATGCCGCTTAAACGGGCTGCGACACCTGAAGATATTGCCGATGGGGTATTGATGTTGGTTGAGAATCGTTATGTGACTGGCGAAGTGCTTGTCATGGATGGTGGAGACTCGCTGTAATCGTCCATCGTTAAAGGATGCAGTTGAACATCCTCGCAGTTTGTGTGTTGTATAAAACAAGGCGCCGACTAAGTCGGCGCCTTGTGAAATGTTCGAACGGTGCTAGCGGCTAGGCGCGGTTCGCAGGAAGTGAACGACTTTCCACACTTCGTCTTCGGTGACTTTCTTGCCACGGTGGTTTAACCCAGCCATTTCTTCAGTGTCCTGATTGCCATTCCATGCGTTGTAGAAGATTTCCCCATCTGATTTTGCCTGGAAAACATCGGTTTTAAAGCTGGTTGGTCGAGGAGAGTACAGTTGGTATTGCGGTCCGAACCCGTCTGCCGCATAGCCGTGGCAGGTCGCGCAGTGTGTTAGATAGGCGGTTTCGCCTTCGGCCATGATGGCATCAGTTTTCTCGTACTTGTTGGCCTTGTTTATCCATTCGGCAGGAACAGGCGGAAAAGGAGTCGTTCCCGGCGGTGTGCAGGCTACAAACAGAATCAATGTGGCACCTGCTGCCGCGAATCCGGCTAATAGTGTGCGCCAAGCGCCAATTCTCATGCTAAGTATCTCCCAGTCGACCGCCAGAAATGAACGGCTAGTTCTATCAATGCGTGGATAACAATGTAGCGCGCCTTCTGACACCGGCGCTAGCTTCTATTGCCTCTCACGCTTAAGGTTATTGCAAGTTTTGCCTCAGATGGGATGTGTATCAATGCAACCGGCTCTGCATACACTGATGTTCGGAAGTTATGGGCTCGATCAAGTGGCCCCTATTGCTCGAGAGATCGGCTACCAGGGCGTGGCCCTGATGTGTCGTCTTCCACATTTGGATCTCGAACATCCCGAAATGTCAGCGGCTAAAGCCTTCCATATTGTTCGTGATTCGGGTCTGACTGTGGTCGGATTGGCTTCTGGACTAGGTCGGCCAAACTCATTTCTTGGTGAGGATGGAGCACAGGAGCTTGATGGCGTCAGGCGCGCAGTTGAGGCGGCTAACATTTTAGAGGCTGGCTTGCTTCGACTCTGGGCTGGGCCCGAAGGGGCGTCAGTAGCTGATGGTGAAGGGCTTGCCCATGCGGCGTCGTGGTACGCAGACGCCGCTGAGATTGCGAGTGCTGCCGATGTGCGAGTAACGATCGAGGTGCATTCCATTGGTTTTGCCTCAACGGCACAAAACACCTGCCGGTTGCTAGATGCGATAAACCATCCAAATCTTGGTGTGGCTCTAGATACGGGCAATATGCACGCATCTACTGGTGTCGTGGGTTCGACCGATGTGCAGATGTTTGGCGAGCGTCTTTTTGATGTACACGTGAAAGATATGCGAGATCTGTCTAGTCCCGAGGGCCACACGCTAGAGGTTGATGGTCGTTATTTTGTGCATTTGCCGATGAGCGAGGGCGACGTGCGGAACGACGACGTGGTAGTCGCGCTCTCAGAGGCCGGGTATAGAGGCTGGATTGCGAATGAGTCGGAGTGCACGTGGGATACGTGGGAGAGGTCAGTCGTAGCTGCTCGGCACGAGTTTGCAGCGCTGCAGAACTTGATCCACCGCAGTCGGTTATGAGGCCAAGATAGGCTTCACGCCGTTAGAATCTGTGGCTGGCGGCTCGGGTTTGCATTATGCACGTCGGATTTGTGTGGGATTCCAGTCTTTTTGACTACCGAAATATGATGGGAAATCCGTACGGAGGTTCCCTTGTTGAAGCGTTACAGCCACATGGCTATACCTTCGAACTATTGAATTACGTTGATGAACCGTCGACAGGTGTAGCCGGGTTTTCTGCTCGCTGGGCATGGCTGAATCGGAACCGAGTGCAAGCTGTTCATTTGCACTGGCTCGCTGGATTTGTTTCGGCAGACACAACTCTCGGTGCGTGGCGGCGTTTGTTTGGATTGGCTATGGCGCTCATTCTGGCCCGTGTACTTGGATACCGGATTATCTGGACGCTCCACAATATGTTGCCGCATGAGCGGCCGCATCGCGGCGTCGATGTGGTGGGCCGTTTCCTGATGGCGGCGCTGGCTAACGCCATAATTTGTCACTGCCGATACGCGGCCAAGGAATTTAGTCGTAGATTTTTTAGACGACGGGGTTTGCATGTGATTCCCCACGGAAACTTTCGGTCTGCGTATCCATCAAGCATCACGCGGGAGGATGCCCGCGCCGGTCTTTCGATTCCATCTAACGCGTTCGTGTATCTGTCGTTTGGAAACATTCGTGGTTACAAGGGGCACGATGATATGGTCGACGCGTTTTGTGGGCTGTCTGGCGAGCACTTACGACTAGTCATTGCCGGTTCGCGTCATACCTCATATACCGGTCCGATGGGTCCTGGGAACGAGATAGATAAACGTATTGTTTGGATCGAGGACAAGATCCCTATTGATGATCTTCAGCGCTACTTCAATGCTGCTGATGTTGCTGTGTTTCCATACCGTGATGCTTTGACCAGCGGGGCGCTAATCACATCGCTAGGGTTTGGGCGTCCTGTAATTGCTACGCGAGTCGGATGTATTCCAGAAGTTCTAGAAACGTCAGATGCTGGGCATATGGTGCCACCTGCTGATATTGACGCGCTTCGTCGAGCGATGGCTGAGGCTCAGGAGTGGGACATTGCTGCTCGATCCCGGTCTGCACACGCTATTGCGGACCAACTTGAATGGGAACCGATTGCGGAGCTGACGATGCGGGCCTATGGGTCTCCGTGAACTCGGGATATGTCGATCACTGACTGGTTAACGCTGGGGCCCGAAGACGGTAATTCACAAGCTGAGGAAATATCTGAAACGGTTGTTGACTGCGTATTTCGTAACGCGTCCCTAGCTTTGGATCACCAGCCTTCGTTGCTCTAACCGGTGGGAAGAGCTCCGGTGGCATGTTCGCTCTTGATTTCTCGACCGGTCAGACTAAAGGATTGCCCGCATCCGCATTCAGACCGTGCGCGGGGATTTTTGATCTTGAATCCACCGTCAATCAACGAGTCGCTGAATTCGAGTGTAGATCCATGGAGCAGGTCAACACTGTCAGCATCCACTATCACAGTAACGCCATGTGCATTAATCGATGTGTCGCCTTGGCGCGGTTCAGGTTCTATTCCCATGGCGTAGCGGAAGTCGCCACAGCCGCTGTCAGGGACTACACGCACACGTAGTACAGCATCGGGTCTATTACGCTTATCACGCATACGCTCGAATTCTGCTGCTGCTGATCGATCTACGGTCAGGATTTGAGTGTTGGCCTGCGGCAGGCTCAAATCCACAGTCGATTCCTTGGACGTCATTGCTCAGACGGCCTTTCACTGTGTGGTGGTGCTACTACCCCAATTCCTGTCACGAGCCTACGCAACTCCATCGAGTTTGGCCACATGTGCAACCTGTAACTTCGGTACGAGACTGCGCAGAGTGTCAATTGTTTGGTTGATTTGGGTAAGGGTGTTTCCCCGACCGGTTGTTAGTCGCAAGCTTCCTGCGGCAAGGTCTGGCGTGAGCCCCAGCGCTTGGAGCACATGGGACGGTTCTAGCGAGGCCGATGTACATGCCGAACCGCTCGACGCTGTTATGCCAGCTGCATCCAGTTGGATCAACAGGGCTTCGCTATCTACGTTTGCAAAGACCACGTTCACGTTGTTTGCGAGCCGATGGTTGCGAGGGCCGTTGAGACGGCTTCCCGGGATGGTTGTGATTCCGTCGATAAGAGCATCTCTAAGTTTGGAATTATGAGATCGGTTGCTCTCGCGGTGTTGTTCAGCGTGGCTTAGCGCTGCCGCTAGGCCTACCGCAAATGCAACGTTTTCTGTGCCTGCCCGTTGGCCCCGTTCTTGGCTGCCACCAATAATTTGAGGGGTTAGCCGAATGCCGTTGCGAACATAGAGTGCTCCTACCCCTTTTGGACCATAGAACTTGTGGGCGGCAATTGACATTAGGTCCAACCCTAGTGCTTGGACCGATATTGGAAGGAATCCCGGCGCTTGTATGGCGTCGGAATGCAGAACTGCAGGATGATCTTCGAGTTCTGCCGAGATTATTTCTAATGGTTGAATCGTGCCTATTTCGTTATTTGCGTACATCACGCTGACGAGCGCTGTGTCGTCACGTATCGCGGCTAGTACATCAACTGGATCAACATGGCCCGAACTGTCTACATCAACAATGGTGGCTTCAAATCCGTGATGAGTTTGGAGGTGCTGGATAGTGTGAAGAACAGCGTGATGTTCAATAGCTGTGGTTATCAAATGCCGGCGATTTTCCCGGGCAGCTGCCATCGCGGTTCCTCGGATTGCGAGCGCGATACTCTCACTTCCTCCACTCGTAAAAACAATTTCCTCCGAATCAGCCTGTAACGTTTGGGCGACATTCCGACGAGCGGTGTCTAGCGCTTCTCGGGCTGCTCGGCCTTCGGCTGATAACGAACTGGGGTTCCCAGGGAACTCACGCAACACTCGTAGGATTTCGGCTACAACCGACGGGTGGATGGGTGTGGTCGCAGCATGATCCAAGTAGATTCGGGATGATTTCATACCTTCACCGAGTCCGTGCAACGAGGCTTGTTGTTGTGTAAAAGATTACACAGAAAATCTCGGGCGAATTGGTACGTTTTCTTTGTGCAGATGAGGCAAGGGTTTTGCAAACCCTAGTATCTCCCTACGAGGCGTAACACTGAGTGTCCAATACACCAGGAAATAGTCTGTCATTTTCAAATCAATGGGCTGAGCAGCTAGCAGCGTTAGATAAACGCTCCGCTAAACCGGAAACGGGTGCGGATTATGGAAGTCCGGAACGAGATCATGGTCAGATCGTGGTTGAGGATGCCCTCCGAACGTATCTTAATGACATTAATCGTGTGCCGTTGCTGACTGCTTCGCAAGAGGTGGCTCTTGCCAAACGTGTGGAGGCACACGATGAGGAGGCTCGTCGGATACTTATCGATTCAAATCTTCGTCTTGTTGTTAATGTGGCAAAGCGATATACGACGGGAGGGCTCCCTCTTCTTGATTTAATTCAGGAAGGAAATCTTGGATTGCTGCAGGCCGTTGATCGTTTCGATTGGCGTCGAGGATTTAAATTCAGCACATATGCTACATGGTGGATTAGGCAAGCCATTACGCGCTCGTTGTCTAACGATTCTCGGACGGTTCGGCTACCAGTACACGTTGTGGAGGCACTACGAAAAATACGAAATCTAGCTCCGAAACTCACGATAGAAAACGAACGGGAGCCCACGGCAGCTGAGCTTGGCGAGGCCTTGGGCATGGCGGCAGATAGAGTCGTCGAGATAGTTCGGGCGGGTCGAACACCGGCGTCTCTAGAGCAACCCGTCGGCGAGGATGGTGGTGACTCGTTGGCTGATTTTGTGGAAGATCCGGATCCGGTATCTTCGGATGATGTCCTTTTCTCGAAGAAGCTACGTGATGATCTGGATCGGGCATTGCAGGTTTTAAGTGATCGAGAGCGGCTGATACTGGTTCGTCGGTTTGGTCTTGATAATTGCGATCCGTGGACGCTCGATGAGATTGGTGCATATTTCGGACTCACCCGAGAACGCATCCGGCAACTACAGCTCGAAGCTCTTCGCAAGCTAAAACGGTCTAGTTCTGCGCAAGTTCTTCGGGACTATTTATGTGCTTAGGCGGTGAAGGCTTGCTGATTAGCTGAGTTCGAGCATACGGTCGATCGATACCCGTGCTCGGATCCGAACTTCTTCTGGCACCTCAATCTGCTCACTATCTTCACGTAGAGCTGTCAGCACATGCTCGAGCGTGATCTCGTTCATATGTGGGCATCGCACAGAACATAATCGGAGCATGTCTTTTTCTGGCGCTTCAGCGGCAATGTTGTCTCCCATGCTGCACTCAGTGAGCAAGAGGTATTGGTTGGCGCCGCTGTCACGTATGTAGTCAGACATTGCAGATGTAGAGCCTGAGAAATCTGCGGCATCAACGACGGCCGGGCTACATTCTGGATGTGCTAGGACCACAACCTCAGGAAACTGGTGGCGCACAGACAAGATGTCATCGACCGTGAATTTTTCGTGTACCTCACAACGACCGGTCCATCCAACAACGTCGTAATGCATGCCGTCGCTGGCTGCAGAATCTCTGGTGCTCCCAGTCACGGGCCCTGAACTTGGGAAAATGATCGACTTACCCGTCTCTCGGGCTACATTTTGTGCCAAGTATTCGTCAGGGAGAAATATGATCTGATCGGCGTCAAGTGCGTTCACGATTCTGGCGGCGTTTCCCGATGTGCAGCAGATGTCCGCTTCAGCTTTTACGTCCGCATATGTGTTGATGTATGCGACTACAGGGGCTCCTGGATATTTTTCCCTAAGGTTTCGAACATCTGCAGCGCTTATAGATTCGGCTAGCGAGCAGCCGGCGCGACGTGCAGGAAGTAACACCGTTCGCTCCGGGTTAAGGATTTTGGCAGTCTCGGCCATGAAGCGGACGCCACAAAAGATGATCGGGTCAGCCTCGGTTTGAGCAGCCACTCGACTCAGCTCCAACGAGTCTCCAGTAAAGTCACAGACTGAGTGAAAGAGTGCTGGCTCCATGTAGTTGTGACCAAGAATGACGGCACCGCGTTCTGCTTTGATCTGATTCACGGAATATGCGAGCTCGGCTTTTAAGTCGAGTTCGGCTTCGGGCACGATGCCGCGAAGCTTAGTGTGAAGATCAGCTCGCGTAGCCTCAAGTGTTGCTGTTGAGCCCTGACTTATCGTCATTGTTCGTGTGCGCCGAGAGACTCGTTCCGAACTAACCGCCCAGGTCGATTCGGCCTGACGTTAGCGTTGGAGGGAGGAGTCTCGAAACGACAGGTTTACCAGAAGATTGTTAGGGATTCTCGCATATGCAGACCCAAAGTAAGCAAGCCAAACCACAAACTAATTTACTTAAAGAGGCGAAGCAGTTCGAAATATGAGGGATCTAGTGCTCGTGTTTTTCCTGCAATGAGTGTAAGTGGTACTGGTTCTACCAATGATCCGTGTAGCGCAGTCATCTGGCCATGTGTTTTTCCGTCCAAAAAATCAACCGCAGCTAGCCCCAGTCGTGTGCCAAGAACCCTATCGAAGGTTGTCGGAGATCCGCCTCGTTGTAGATGGCCAAGAACACTAGCTCGGGCTTCATATCCCGTCTCGTTTTCAAGTGTGCGGGCCAACGTTTCTCCCACACTGCGCGTCGATAGAATCACGTGACCGAATTCATCCCCCTCTTGCACTTCGGCACTTTCAAGGTTCAGGCCGTCTATAGTCGCACCCTCGGCAACCACGATGATGCTGTAGGACTGTCCGGCTTCATAGCGACTTCGTACGTGTTGTACAAAATCATCAAGTGATGTTTTGACTTCCGGTACAGCAATGAAGTCACTGCCACCGGCGATACCACCTGCCGCGGCCAACCAGCCTGCCTGACGTCCCATGGTTTCAACGACTGTTATTCGGTGATGGGACATGGAGGTGGTACGAAGCCGTTCGATCGAAATTGAAATGGTCTCTGCAGCAGTGTCGTAGCCGATGCAGGCATCGGTTTCAGGGACATCGTTGTCAATGGTCTTGGGCACGCCGACAATCGGGAATCCGTCTCCCGCTAGTGCTCCGGCTACCGACAGTGTGTCGTCGCCTCCAATTGCTATAAGTCCATCTAGCCCGATATCACCAAATATTGATGTCGCTTTGGCGTAATCCTCCCGGGTTCGAGTGGGATTTGTGCGTGAACTGCCCAGCAGTGTGCCTCCGACATCAAAGAAACGATCGGTGTTTTCGATTGTTAGGGTGGACGTTTCTTGGGCTAGAACGCCTGCCCATCCGTTTCGGATGCCGATGACGGTCCAGTCTCTTTCGATAGCGCTTCTTGTGACTGCACGTATAGCGTTATTCAATCCGGGACAGTCGCCCCCGCCGGTTAGAACTCCAATTTTCACTTTGATCACGTTTGGGATTAGACACTTATACGATAACCCGTTCAGCGCTGGTTGATGCGGTAGTTCCTTACAGTAGCGGTCGTCGATGGATGTAAAGGGCATTAGCTGGATACGATAGTTTTGTTTTTCTGGTTGTTGGAGGTGTTGTGATGGACGTTTATACGGCGATTCATGGTCGCCGGAGTGTCAGCACGCTCGCCGAAGACGTGCCGCCGCGAACTGTGATTGAGCGTTTGATAAATGCTGCTGTGTGGGCGCCGAACCACCATCTCACTGAGCCGTGGCGGTTTCACGTGCTGTGTGGAGCTGCGCGATCCGAGATGGGAGCAGCTGTGGCTGACCGGCTTGAAGAGGAGTTAGATCCTGCTGACCCAGCTACATCTGGGGCAATACGTTCGGCCCGCAGTCGTCTTTCACGTGCTCCAGTTGTTGTTGTGGTAAGCCAGAATGGGTCTGATGATCCTATGGTTAATCTTGAGGATTACGCGGCCGTGTGTTGTGCCACACAAAACTTAATGCTTGCGGCACATGCCGAAGGTCTGGCTACTAAATGGCGTACTGGTGATATGTGTGACTATCGGGCATCTAAAGAGTTCCTTGGTCTTTCCGAGGCCGACCGTATTGTGGGGTATGTATATGTGGGATATCCGGCGGCACATCTTTCTTCTGATGACCGGGAACGAAAGTCTCCAGAAGTCGGATGGCTCGGGTGGGATGATCCTTCCGATTCGGTCTCGGTCTGAGGCTTGAGTGAGGATTTAAATATGGCGGGACACAGCCAGGAACTTGCGCAACTTTCGTTGATTGAAGTTGGTAAGCGCATTGCGGATAGCGAAATAAGTCCGGTTGAAGTGACTCGTAATGCTCTTGATCGTCTTGAAATGTATGGAAGTGCACTAGGGGCCACAACTCAGATTCTTGCTGATGAGGCGATTTCGTCGGCTCGAAGGGCTGAGCGTGAGATTGGTGGTGGGGATTATCGAGGACCGTTGCATGGTGTTCCCATAGGTATTAAAGATTTGGCAGACGTCGAAGGTGCGATAACGACCGCGGGTTCTGACGTTTTTGGTAACCGTCCGGCATCGAGTGATGCGTCGCTGGTGCAGTTGCTCAAGAAAGCGGGAGCGGTAATTGTCTGCAAGTTGAATTGTGATGAGTTTGCTTATCATCCAACGGGCGCGACTTCTCGACATGGACCATCACGGAACCCATGGAATCTCGACATTGTTTCAGGAGGGTCGAGTGGAGGCACGGGTGCAGCTGTTGCGGCCGGTCTTATTTACGCAGGCCTTGGAACTGACACTGGTGGGTCAATTCGACTGCCTTCAGCACTCTGCGGCCTCGTCGGGATAAAACCCACATATGGTCGCGTAAGCCTGCACGGTGTTCGACTACTTAGTCCAAGTTTTGATACGCCGGGACCAATGGCTCGAACGACCATGGATGCGGCGGTCATGTTGCGGGCAATGGCTGATCCACTGACAGAAGAGATGGTAGGAGAAGCTAATCGAATGGTTCATATCGCCAGTGAGATCGACGCTGGTCTGGAGGGTATTCGGATCGGTGTGCCTTCGAATTACTTCTTCGACGCATTAGAACCAGAGATTTCATCAATTGTTCAAAACGCAATTGATGCACTTGTGATGCTGGGTGCGGAGCAGGTTCAAGTTGAACTGGAGTCTGTGGATCGTCTGGCTGCTGCCCAACTCGGGATTCTGACTCTTGAGGCTTATCAAAATGTGATGGCAGCGACTGATGGTGATATCACGCGGGTGAATTCAACGCTTCGTGCTCGCTTGAAGGATGGAATGGATGCGTCCATGCGGTCAGGAGAGGATTTGCTTGTAGCCCTCGGAAGGCTTCGAGCCGAGCGTGATGACGCATTGGCCGGATACAGGCGAGCTACCGGGAATGTTGATGTGCTTGTTGCGCCGGTGCTGCAACGTTCGCCGCCCACGGTTGAGGCAGCACGGACTGATTATCAGTGGATGCCAAATTTGACTCGACCCTTTAATGCATCCCATCAACCCGTGATTTCGGTTCCTTGTGGATGGACTAAAGTCGGTCTTCCTGTCGGGCTCCAAATTGTTGCGCCGAAGTACCGAGAACGTACGGCCATTCGTGTGGCTTATACGTATGAACAATCCCAGCACGCGCCTGAGCGGCGCTGGCCAAGCGTGCCAGTAGAAGTCTAAGCGCGTCTGTGGAATCGATATAGGTACTAGGAGGTGCTTACGGATCCAGATGACGAGGTCGATACAACCATGTCGAGTGCATGTGTTACGTCATGCCACCCAAGCTCATCGGCTCGTGACCTAACTTCGGCCTTGAAAGGCAGACTCAACAAAGGACTCTGGTGCTCAACTTTCAAGCCAGCAACCACGGTGCCAAGTCGAGCGCAGGTAGATGGTTCTTGGTCGAGTATGACGCCAGCGGCAAATCCTCCAGCGAAGGCATCACCAGCCCCTTGAAGGCCTTCGAGGCACCGCGCGATTGGCTTAACTCCGAACGATCCATCTTTCCAGGCCACGTATGCGCCCCGTTCGGCTAAGGATATGGCCGCGATGTTTGCGCCTAATTCAAGCGCTCGATCGGCGAGGTCGGCCGGATCGTCAGGACCGAAGATAGTTGTTCCTTCTTCGCCACCAGCGAAAAATATGTCCGTGAGCGGGATGACCTGTTCGGCTGCTTCCCGTGCAGCGTCGGGTGCCCATAGTCGGGCTCGGTAGTTAAGATCAAACGACACTGGTTTTTGGTGTTCTCGGCCTCGCTCAGCAAGCCGATGTGTTGCTGAGCGAGAGGAATCGGATATTGCCTGTGAGATGCCACTTATGTGCACCATGCTGGCTGCGTCCAGGTTAATACTGTCGATGTCTTTACGACTGATGGTTGAGGCGGCGCTGCCTTTACGGTAGTACCACGTTTCATAGCTTCCCAAATCGCCGTACTCGCTGACATAAACTCCGGTTGGCCCGCCCCCACGCTTGACGTGTGTAAGGTTGACATCGAGTTTTGACCACTCCTCCATCAGGTAGTCGCCGAAAGGGTCCTCACCAAGACGTGTAACGATCGCACTTGGCAATCCCAGCCTTCGTACGGCGACCGCTATATTAAGGACGTCTCCGGAATACGTTCGTTCGAGGTTCGTAGCCTTTGCAAGCGGCGAACGTCCCCACAATTCGATCATCACTTCCCCGAGGCTAAGGAACTCTGACGTTGGATTAGGATGCATGCTGGTTACATCCGTATCCCTACGCTTCGTGCGACCCGTCGCATATTTAACATCGCACCAGTCTGTTTAGCTTGGGAACGTGTGACGGCGCGCTGGAAGTCACGGTTAGCCGAGACCACATCTCCGGCTTCGATCAGCACGATCACTTTGTCGACTGCCGTAACAAGGTCGTGGAGGCCTTCGACGAAGTCCGCGTGATGGCGACGGATTCCAGCAGGTGGTTTTATCTTTTCAAGCTCGAGGAGCAGTCTAGTGTTGGACGCGTGCAACTTGCGGTAAAGATTCAGGTAGGCGACCGGATCTCGACTGCCGCTTTCCGTAAGGGCTGCGAACTGTGAGCCTATGTCTCGGTCTTCAGGTGCCGTCGTATTTCTTAGATCGCTGAGCGTGGACACGTATGCGGCTACTTCCGATTGCTCAATGGTTTCACAGCCTCCAAGCAGGGGGCCGCCCACTAGTCCCCAGCTGGCTGCGAGTAAAGGTCGTCTTCCGATAGTGGCTACGAACAAAGCTCCTGTTATCTAGGGTGTGAGCCGTATGGGTCCGACATGGTCTCTATCAAAGATGCGCATTGTGTCCACGAAGCGAATAGTATCTGCCTCCAAGTCCATCACGAGCGAATGGGTTCGTCCTCCGCCACCAAAGAATCTGACACCTCGGAGGAGTTCACCGTCGGTCACGCCTGTCATGCTGAACGAGATCATTTTTCCAGATGCGAGGTCGCTTGTGGTGAGAATTCGTGTCTTGTAATCACTGATCCCCATCGCTTGAAGACGGTTGATTTCCTCATAGTTACGTGGCTGGAATCGTGCCTGGATCTCTCCACCAAGACACCGAAGGGCAGCTGCAGCAAGTACACCCTCAGGTGCTCCACCAGTGCCCATAACTACATGGTCAGCTGTGCCGGCAACGGCCACAGAAACAGCAGCAACAACGTCGCCATCTCCTATTAGCTTAATTCGGGCACCGGCTTCTCGGATGTCTGTGATTAGTTCACGGTGACGTTCTCGGTCAAGAACAATGACCGTAAGGTCTGAGATCTGACGGTTTAATGAGTCAGCAATAATTTGGAGGTTTGCGTCAACTGGAAAATCCAGATTGATTCTGCCAGCGGCCGGTGGTCCAACGATTAGTTTTTCGAGATACGTGTCTGGTGCGTGCAGCAAGCCGCCCGGTTCTGAAATTGCCATTACTGCGACAGCATTTGATCGACCGGTGGCGACTAAATCAGTCCCTTCCAGAGGGTCAACCGCAATGTCCACTCGATGGCCTGATGGATCACCGACGTCCTCACCGATATATAGCATCGGGGCAGAATCCCGCTCGCCTTCCCCGATCACTATTCGGCCTGATAAATGAACCTCTTCGAGCGCCATCCGCATCGCTTCAACGGCTAAGGCATCTGCACGTGTTCCATCGCCATGACCCATCGCTCGGGCGCTTGCGAATGCTGCTGCCTCAGTTACGCGTACAAGGGCTTCCGACGGTGTTGTTACCGCGGTGGTGGAGCTGTTTGCATGTGTGGTGACCAAATTAAAGTGGTTCCTGAAGACTTTGTTGCTGGCTAGCTTAAGGAATTTTCCCGCATCGATGTGCTATCCGAAGCGTTGCGCACTACCGAGTTGGCGAAGTAGGGCCACGACGCTTTGGGCTGCCAACGCACTGGTTTTTGGGTTTGTCGAGCTGGGCTCGTTCTCAAGCCGAATGGCCATGGTTCCAAATGAGCCTCGAACTACAATTTCATGCACATTTCCGGGCGCATTCGGGTCGGCGATGACTCGAACGTGGACTTGATCGGGATTTCCTGCTGCCAGTGACAACAGTGCAGCTACGTTGACGTTCTGCGGAAAACCACGGACGGCTGCTGCTGGTCCGCCAGCAAACACCTCCTGCCGCGACGATATCGAATCTAGGTCAATATTCGAATTCTCGATGTGTGGAGCGTTAGTAAGTGCTGATGGATGTTTTGTGGTGGTGAGCGTTATTGATTCGATGTCTCCTACGCTTGCTGCACGTACAACGTCAAGAGCTCCTATTGCTCCTGAGGGAAACCATATTTTTGATCCGGTTTGGTCAGCCAGTTCAAGCAGTGCAGGTAGGAATTCGATATCTAGCGTTGCACCTGCGCTCAATATCACTAAGTCGACACCTTCCCGGACTACTTGCGGTGCGATCTCCCGCAAAACTGATTGAGACGTTGCTTCGAGGACAAGGTCGAGTTGGTGCCATGGGAAATCTTGGACATGCTCATATACGGGAATGTCGGCTTCCAGCAGTTCATCACGTGTAGGGCAAGTCGTGGGCTCGGCTGCCGCGACTAAGTCGATCCCGGTTACATGGCCGCTTCTGACGGCATTAACAACATCTGTTCCTATTGAACCCAAGCCGACAACCGCCAGGCGAACGTTGGCCCGACTCTGCATGGTTGGCATTAGACGGAATTGTAGAGTGGAATCACTTGGCTAAGGGGACGTGGATGGGCGAGTTAATCGCCATCCATGCACTTTCAGCCGTGGCCTCTGCGAACGTCGGGTGCGCATGGATTGTTTCTCTCAGGTCGTCGAGCGTTGCTTCAAGACGTATCGCTAGAACGCCCTCACTGATGATGTCGCTTGCTGCCGGACCAATCACATGCATGCCAAGAATCTCACCATGTGAAGTGTCAGAGACTATCTTTACGAAACCGTCGGTGTCACCGTAAGCACGGGCACGACCAAGGGCCTGAAACGGAAACACCCCAACTTGTACGCTTTCGGATCTCTTTCGGGCTTCTTGCTCGGTGAGGCCAACGCTTGCAATTTCGGGATGTGTAAATGTGCATGCAGGGACGGCTTTGTCATCGTAGATCGAGTGGTGGCCATTTGCATGTTCGGCTGCGACAACCCCTTGGTGCGATGCGACATGAGCCAGCAATTTGTCACCAGTTACATCACCGATCGCGTAAATCGTAGGAATGGTTGTTTGCATATGAGCATTAACGGAAATTCCAGCAGGTGAAAACTGGACACCACAAGACTCCAACCCCAAATTTTCAACGTTTGGTTTTCTGCCAGTTGCAAGCAATAGATGTGAGGCGTTAACTGTCGTAGATGTGCCATCTAACTGCATGGCTATCTCTAACCCTTCCCCCCCTTTTTGGATAGTTTCGATTCTGGTTTCGGTGTGGACTGTGACACCTTGCTGAACAAGAATCTTGCGCATCGCCGCACTAATATCGGCATCTTCATTTGGTACGACCCGTGGCAACATTTCAACTAGAGTGACTTCAGAACCAAGAAGTGCAAAAAGCGAGGCCCATTCGACACCGACAGCTCCAGCCCCTGCAACCACGATGTGGGATGGAATCTCTTGCAGTGCTAATGCCCCATCACTATCGATTACACCTGGAAGGTCTTTTCCCGGGATGGGTGGTGCTGAGGCGCTGGACCCCGTAGCCAGGATTATTTTTGAGGCCGTGATGAGCTCGGTTCGATCCGGAAGCGCAACCTCTACGGCTCCAGGTCCTGCCATACGCCCCCAACCTTCGACCACAGTAACGTCGGCGGCCTTGAGTAGCCCTTGAACTCCTCGGATCAGCTGCCCAACTATGCGGTCTTTCCGTTTGGCGATTGCTGCATAGTCGGCTTCTACTTTTCCGACATTGATGCCAAAGGAGCTGGCACTTCCACACAGTTGAAAGATCTCCGCACTTCGCAATAAGGCCTTGGTGGGAATACAGCCTCGGGCGAGGCACACGCCACCTACGGTCGAGGATTCAACGAGGACAACGGTAGAGCCAAGGGCAGAAGCACGTAACGCGGCAACATATCCGCCTGGCCCGCCGCCGAGAATGCAAATGTCTGCGCTTAATGGCATGTTGGAAGCTCAAGAGTGCTGTAGTAGGCCTGCGTATTGTAAAGCGGTGACACAGGTATTAGCTCGGACACACTTTAGGAGGTGTAGTTCGGCGGGATCTGTTGGGCACATAACATGCGATGCGCTTTTGCTACATGCTCGGTGCCACGGTTGAGCGAAATAACGCCATGACCGGGAAACAGTGCATCAAACGTCGTGTTTTCAAGGTGCTGCATTGATTTCATTAGTTGCTGGATTGAGCAGTCTGGTGTGGCTAACAAAAGGATTTTCCCACCATGGAAAACAATATCGCCTCCAAACAGACCGATGCGATCGTCGCCGTGCAAGAGGAATGACACGTGGGTTGCCGCGTGGCCTGGAGTTGCAATTGTTTGCAGGTGTACATCGCCAATTTGCACTTGGTCACCATCTGAAATTGCGTGGGCCGTAGCGCATGCCGCTAGGCGATAGTCATCGGGGTATGTTCCGCCAGCACGAGCTTCGGGAAGTGAAATGGCTGCTTCGTTTGCGTCAAGTAACCATGTTGCCGCAGGTCCAGGGGCCAAGATATCGGCACCCGTCGCTGTCTGAAGTACGCTTGCACCACCAGCGTGATCGGCATGTCCATGCGTCACGACAATGTGAGCAATGTTTGCCGGATCGAAGCCTTCATCCCGAATATTGTCAAGGATCAGCTCAGGTTGGATTCCTATGCCAGCATCGATGAGGGCTAGAGATGAGGCTCCGTCAATCAAGTAGACATGGGAGTCATACGGGTTGGAGATATCGGCGCCTGACTTTCCACTGCCCACGAGATACACGCGTTCGGTAAGTCGCATTAGGTCAACATGTCAGGGTATGACCTGCAAATCGTTTCATATATTCCGACGGCTGCTTCGAGTTCATCGATTTCTATCCACTCATTATTTGTGTGGGCACGGGCTATATTCCCTGGTCCAAGAACTACGGCTGGAATATTGCTTATCCCGGTGAGCATTGCTGCATCGGTGGCATATGCGACACCTTCCGGTGTGGCCGGTCGTCCTGTGGCTTCTATGGCCTGCTTCGAAGCTTGAACAATTGGGGATTCTTCGGGTGTTTCGATAGCCGGGATTTCCACGAATGGCGGGTCGTATTCAATTTGAAGGTCGGATTCGGTTTGTTGCAGGTTTTCAAGGGCAGTGTTTACCTGGGCGACGATTTGGTTGGCGGAATCGCCAGGGACGAGACGACGATCGATCTCAATCTCGCACAGGTCCGGAACAACGTTGACTGATGTGCCTCCATGGACGGTGCCCACATTCCAGGTCCCAGATCCAAGGATTGGGTGTACGCGTTCGTGTAATCGAGGCTCAATAGCCGTTGCTATCACTGGTAGGATCCGGCCCATGTCGACGATGGCGTTGTGTCCGAGTTCTGGTGTTGCGCTGTGTGCCGAGACGCCGCGTGTACGAACCCGCCAACGTACAGCACCTTTTTGCGCAGTAACGATTCGAAGTTGGGTAGGTTCCCCAACAATCGCTGCATCAACGTCTATTGACCGTGATGCAAGTGCTCGTGACCCCGTCATGCTGATTTCTTCGTCCATGCACCCGGCAAGACATAGGTCTACTGGGAAGTTGGGGTCCGAGGCTGCGGTTTGCAGCACATGAATCATGGCTGCCAGTGACCCTTTTGGATCTGCTGAGCCTCGTCCATACAAACGGTTGTGCTCAATACGTGGGTTCAAGGCATCGGGCATGGGATCTAGCGCGACTGTGTCGAGGTGGCATTCAAGAAGTAAAGTTGGACGATTTCCTCGTCGGATCCATGCCATGACGTTTGGTCGTCCAGGGGAAACCTCGTCGAATTCGACGTCCGCACCCATGGCACGCGCCAGTTCGCCAACGTGCGCGGCAATAGCGGCTTCTCCAGGTCCGTCCAGGTGGCCGTTAACGCTGTTGATTGCTACGAGTTCTTGGAGTGTGTGAAGGAGTGGCTGGTTAATCGGTGCATCCATATAAGACATACCTGAGTATAGGTTTGTTGATTCTTAAAGGACTATTCTGATTGACGTATGTTTATTGTTGACCAAGAACGTCTAGCTAACGGTTTGTGAATGTGATACCAGACAAAAAGCGAACGCAATGTTAAACTCTCACTATGAGTCGATATTTTCGATCTGGTAATCACCAGCGTGTCGCATCTGGTATCTCCACAGAGGCCAAGTCTGGACATGGGTCAACCGTTGTTTTGCGGGCGACGAAAACTCGTGATCGGAATTCCCGCCAATGCTTCGAATGTGGATCGCCGCTTCAAATATTGGGTCGATGTGTAACTTGTTCTGGATGTGGGTGGAGTGCTTGCGGGTAAATTTCTTTCTACAGGCACGATCGATGATGCTATGGACCATTGCAGCAGGGGTCTGATTCAGCTCCAATTTAAGGTCCCCGACGTCGTTAATGAGTTACGAGATTTATCTGTGCTCTTAGGAGTAGCCGCCCAATGTGAAGGTGTAGGTTTGGGCGAAGGGATGAGCGTTACTGAGCTGTCCGTTTGAAAGTGTGTAATCGATTAGTGGGATCTCGAGATCGTTAACGAAAGCACGGGAGATTCGTAACCACAGTCTGAAATGGCCACCTGCTTCCGAGTCTCGGGCACGCAACGGTGGATGTGCTTGACCGTTTACAATTTCGGCGATGGTTCGTCTTTTCGGGTCATAGACAAAATCTATTCGTTGCGTTTTTGCGCTTACTAGAGCGGCGCTTTGCCAAAACCCGTGTGATGGAGCTGATCCATGGAGAGGTTCTTCGTTGAAGCTCAGGCCAGCGTTTCGTCCTTCCTCAGTGGGATTGTTAACAATTATCGAGCCTGTAATTGTGTCTTCTTGAACTCCGATGGTGATTGCTATCAACTTTTCGTTGCTCTGATCGCTGCTTACTTTCGTAGGCGGTTGATGAACTGGTGAATGATGGATTCCCATTGCTGCCGCCACGAGTAATGGTCGGAAGTCACCACCAATAGCCTGGATTTGAAGTGGTGTGTCTGCTGCAGCAGAGGTGGTCACCCAGGTTATCCCTCTTTCGATGGCCAACTCGTGAAGCCCGGCCCGGATAACACCTGGTTCCGATGAGACGATTCCAAAGACTATGGCAGTGTTCGTCGGACCTACGTCTGGACCGGCGGCGAACTTACCGTCAAGGACACCTAATTGAATAGGCCTAGTTGCAGACAATTCGAGTGATCCCAGAGAACGGAGCAAGTCACTGCTACGTAGTCGGCTAGTTTTCTGATCTCGGTAGATTGTCCAGTACGGTGTGCTGTACACCGCATCCTTGGAGAAAATTCCGTATGTTCTCGAGTCGTCATCGGTATTTAGAACGATGAAGTCATACTCGGTATCAAGAAGATCTTCGAATGGAAAAGCTAGGGAGCGTGCGTTGCCGATGATGCTTCGGCCAACAAGTTGTCCGATCCAGACGCTGCGGGCGCGTGCGGTCCACGATGTGGTCTGGTGCTTGGGAAAGTGAAAGCCTAGTTCGTGATGGCTGATCCTACGCCGGGGTTCCGGGACCGGGTATGTCAGGCCATGAGCAAATGCTACTCGAGAGCCGTTAGGTACAAGGTCTGCTACGGCCCTGGCATCATGTGCAACACGTCGTTCAAAGTTCCATCCAACGCCTTGCCAGTTCCACCATACACTCAGGTACGTGTTATGCAACAAGGCCAAGCTGAGAAGCACAGTCATCACGACGGTGATGTTTTTCAGGCTAGGCTGCGCCGGTCTTAACCATCGTTCTAGCTTCCTACTGGACTCGACGTTCCATAACTTGAATCTTGCATGGTAGAAGTTCGAGAGTCCGGAAGTCATAAGGGCGACGACTAGAAACGCGACGTAGGAGAGGTTTTTCATGTGGCCATACTGATAGCCTGCAATTGCAGCTACCCACCACATGAATCCGGCAAACCCGACAGCCATCGCAATAGCGACGAGGCGGTTACCACGAAGAGTGAGAAGGCCCAGGACTGCTAACACTAGGGATGGCCAAAACAAGTTACTTGAAATTGTGGCTAAGGTTGTCGCGTGGCTTCCGAGCAAATATTCCAGCGGACCATCGCGAGGAATGAGTCGGTACGGTTCTAGGCCAAACGCGAGTTCAACATTAGCGAACGTGGTGTCGTTCCATGCATTCCCAAATCTTCCATGAAGGTTGCTTGTGATATTTATGATTTGTGGCAGTGCCCAAATCAAAAGCCAAATAATGCCAGGGGCACCTACGATAGTGATCCCTATCACAAGTCCTCCCGAACGCTTCAGGATGTTGATGCGGTTAGGCCCAACCAAGAGGAATGAAGCAACGAGCACTAGAGATACAGTTGCGTATACCGCGGAGATCGCCCAGAAATAGGACACCAACAGGGCAGCGCTTGTTATCGAAGCGAGAACGATTGTTCGTTTGTTGCCGGCCTGGAGAGCAACAACTCCTGTGGCAGCGGCAATGGGAAACAGAGCAAATGACACAGCATGAGGTCCAAAACCCATTTCTGTGAACCAAAGAGGAAGGCCATGCACGGTGTACAGAAAGGCTGCGAGCAATGACGTTCGTTCCGAGAGACCGAGGCCAACCCGCATGAATACGAACAAGCTGGGCACGCTGAACCCCAACAAAAGGTACAGAAGAGGCGCGTATGCATGAAAGGTCGGCACGTTAGCGATGCTTGATCCAATCGCTAACAGGTAGGGAAATCCCCAACCACGGGAGTGGTTCCCGATTCCTTGATACTCCGCCTGGAATGGCCCCTCCCTTAGGCCGTGCATGAACACCGTGTTGGATTTAAGGGCTTCAGCCAAGGGAACGTAGAGGTCTTCATCAATGTTGAGACTCAGCATGGAAGGGGAGCGGTTGTGCAAGTGAGGTAGCAGTGCGGCGCTCAGCAGCAGACCGCCTAAGACCAGTGCAATTATTTGACCGGCAGTTGGTTTGGGTATCCACCACCCATCACGTCGAATAGTCCAACCGGCGAGTCCAGTGGCGGCGAGGAGCAATATCGCCGTGGACACTCGCACATCAACGAACAGGTTTAGGAAATACGTGCCGACGATTAGGGACGACAACCCAGTAAGTGGTATGACCAAAATGGCGTGCGAGCGTAGCGATGAAGTGGCCAAGATTCGTGTTGTTCCGTAGCCGGCGACGACACACGCAGCCCCCAGGGCCAGTATGACGGCAGCCATTTCGATGCCTACGGCAATAAGTTCAGGCACGTTGATTCATCAGGCTTGGGGTGAGGGCTTTTTAATGCTCAGGGCTTGTGGCTGCTTGTAGCAAGCCGGTGCCTCCAGAGACGCCAAACGTATGACCGACACCGACGGCGGCTCCGATTGTTGTACTTATACCAGTGATCAAAACCACGATCGCTACAAAATTGTCCAGTGGAATTGCGAAGGACGCTTGCAATAAGGGTTCTGTTAGATGTAGTAAGACAAGCTCATTTGCACCGAGGATCTGGGTTACGGAGACGGTCCCGAGGGATATGAATAGGGGCCCGAGTGCTGCGCCAATAACCGTTACAGCTAGTGTGAACACGCTTGCCATTGATGCAATGGTCCATCCTGGCCGGTCCCAAAATTGTGACCGTGCTCGTTGGTAGGCAGCGGCTGCGCTGAGTTGATTTACCGCAACCTGGGGTACTAGTGCCCAAAGCAACATGGTTGATGTTGCGATGGAGAGCGTGTCAATTATGAAAAGGACCATGAATAGCGTGGCTACTACAGCGAGTGGTCGTGACGACGACATTACCCCTTCCGGCGCACGTGTTAGGGCGAATATGAATATCTGAATCGCGATGAGTGCTCCCAATCCGAGGGCAGGAGGTAGGGCTACGAGTGTGAGGGATGGGATTCGTGGAATGACGCTGGCAATGGCTGATCCGGTTGATAGTTCAGATGGTTTATCAGCGTGATTAACAAGCACCGATATAGAGGCTAAGGCTAGTGGCCAGATGACTAGAATAATGACGATTGAGATTGGAATGGCCACAAATGCCGCTGGTGATCGCACGAACGCAAGGGCTACGGCTAGGCCCGTAAGTCCTCCCGTAAGCGCCCCAGCAATCAAGCCAAGTCCTAGCGTTCGTGGACGCCCTGTTGCAGCGAGGGCGATCCCGATAGGTGATAGGAGTTGCAATGAATTACTCGACTTGGGGTAGGGCGACTGGTGTTCGATCTCAACCGTACGTAATAAGCTGCAGTATATCCGTTGGAACGGGAGTTTAAGCTGTGATTTGCACGTGCGACGGCGCGGATGTTGGGCCGTGACCAAACGTCGACCTGGTGAACTGCCGCGTGCCGCCGTCGTTGGTGCTGGGCGTATGGGGCATGGAATAGCGCTTGAACTGGCACGTGGTGGATATTTGGTCTCGATCTATGACGTTCAGCGCGGGCGTGCAAGACAGGCGATAACCGAGGCGGAACAGGATGCAACTGACCTAATTGCTGCCGGTGTAATCGAAGCGGCCGACGTTGAAAACATTGTGTCCCGGCTAGAAGCGGTGCCATCCATCCAGGCGGCTGTTGATGGCGTGGATGTTGTGTTTGAAGCGGTTGCCGAGGATCTGGATATAAAGCGTGAGGTTTTTGCCCAACTGGATCAATATGCCCGGGTGGATACGCTCTTGCTTTCCAACACTTCGAGCATTGGAATCACTGAGATTGCAGGTTCTTGTAGATACCCGGAGCGTGTGGCCCTTGCTCACTGGATCTTGCCTCCCCATCTCATTCCAGTTGTTGAAGTGGCTCCTGGAGAGCAGACAGCAGAGTCGACGATTGTTGAGGCACGTAACTTGCTTGAGAGTTTAGGGAAATGGCCAATCGTGCTGCGTTGTGAGCTTCCCGGATATTTGATTAATCGTCTTCAATTCGCGCTTCTCCGAGAAGCGATGGAACTTGTTGGACAGGGTGTGGCCTCGGCGACGGAGATTGATCGTGCGGTCCGTGGGTCAATAGCTCGCCGGATGCCTGTCCTTGGACTCTTTGGTCAGGCCGACACCGCGGGACTCGATGTTTACCAGCAAATATTTCGATATCTGGCGCCTGATCTTAATCGTGGGACCGCGTCGCCAGCGGTACTTGACGAGGCGATACAAAGTGGCCGAACCGGTGCGACATCCGGACATGGTTTTTATCCATGGTCTCCCGATGATGTTTCCTCGACTCTGCATCGGCGTAATGCTGAGTTAATCCGATTGCTCCGAGTTGACCGGTTTGGCTGATTTAAAAGATGGATTTGGCATCGATCTTGTGACTGGGTCCAGTCCAAAGAATTTTCTGCCGACGAGGTAGGCCATGAGGGCTTCAGTACCCATCGCTCCGATCCGTGTGATGGCGCCGACACCGGCTCCTGTCCACCCCAGTATCGGTGTGAAGACAAACAAGAGGGCGACCATAACTAAGAGTCGTATGGCAGCTGTGAGGGCGACGAGGCCGGTTTTGCGTTGGTGCATGGTCATTGATTGGTAGAACTGACGAACTGCCATGAAGATTGGGAAGGCGGCCATGATTTGCATGGCCACAATCGTGTCGGATGTGATGGATTGGGGAGCTCCGATCAAGCGGCGGACTACGATTTCGTTTAATGGCGTGAACGCCACCAGGACCATCAGGCCGGCCAACGTGAGGCCAAGTGTGTAGGCAAATATGCGGGCTCGTCGTTGTCCCTCTGGATCCCGTCCGAGTACCAACACCACCTGTCGTAGCGCCACAAGTGCGGTCATGGGCAACATGCTTATGCTGAATGCGACACGAAACGCGGCAACTGTGGGTTCCGGGTTGGGTAGCCGGAGCAGGCCAGCGTTGATTAAGGGATGTCCGCTTACGAGAGCCACTTGCGTGAGCACCAATGGCACCAGAAAGCTTGTGACGTACCGGTAATCAAGCGGTGCGTCAGTAATAGGATCATCAGGATATGGAGCCCGCCGGTTAACGTACTGCACGAACCCAAGCGCGAGCAGGCCTTCAAGAACCGCGACTACCATCCAGACAAACGCGCCGCTAATTCCTCCGGAGATGGTCAGCATCGGGAGAAGTCCCAGCGCAAGTACGACGAGTACGGCCTCTCCAATTGCTGGGCCGATCCAGACCAGGTTCGAATGTTGTCGATGGGCGAGTTGGGCGAGATAGAACTGACGAATTAGGTTAAAGATTGGTACCGGCAGTGAGATGCGCATCATGGTCATGACATCAGGTATAAGGTGTTCCGGGGTCCCCATCACGTGTTTGAAAAACGCATCTCCGATGTTTGGGAGGGCGATCAAGACGGCGAATGCCGTAATAACGCTCGTGTACACAACCACGTAGCTTCGGATTACCTGGTAGGACTGCTGCCCACGAACGAGCACGAAGTACGCGCTGGAAATCGCAGTGCCTGATGCGCTGAGGATCTGCACGACGCTGGCGACGACTGCAAATGCGGCCAGCGACGTCTGTGGATCCGGAGCCCGAGACATTCCCGCATCAAGTAAAGGGTTTCGAAGCGTTTGCAGGACTTGGGCGACCGCCAATGGTAGGAAGAAGACCGCAAGGGCCCGGTATGACAATGTGGCAGATCGGTTCGGCACGGAGAATTTCGCTAAGGGCGAATCGTGAACTATTACGGAAAGTTTAGGGCGTAATCAATAGGCCTAGGTCTGTGGTTGGTTCAGTGCTACGGTTTTTCCATGAATACATTATTGCCTGCCGCAGTGTTTTTCGACGCATATGGCACTCTCATTCACTATCCCGAAACGCCATCACCATTCGACTACATGACAGATGTGATGGGTCGGCTTGGGTACACGATTCCACGCGTTTCGCTTGACGAAGCCTTGAAGACTGAAATGGGGTATTACAAGGCGCATTTTTCGTCGGTTCAGTCCGAAACTGATCTGAAACAGCTTCGGGCTTCGGGTGCAAAGGTCTATGTGGGTGCGCTGTCTGAGTGGGTTGATGGGAATCCGGAGTTGGGGGTGATAGAGGAAGAATTGGCGGCGGCATTTCAGACCCGGATGCTTCCGGGCGCTGAGTCAGCCATTGATTTTGTGCGGCGATCTGGTGTTCGTACCGGGGTGCTTAGTAACTTCGCCTACATGCTGCCGTTGGTGCTTGCTGAAGTAGGATTACGGAAAGTCCTAGATCCGATTGTTGTTTCTGCATCAACCGGATACGAGAAGCCTGATCCACGAATTTTTGCGGCGGCCGCTGCGGCCGTGGACGCTGATACGTGTGATTGCGTGCTTATTGGTGATGATCTAACCAATGATGTCAAGGGTGCTCAAGCGAGCGGCATGCCGGTCGTTTGGCTTCAACGGGACGGTAAATTCCAACAGTTCACGGGATCCGGCATCGCAATTGCTCGGAGTCTGGATGAGGCGGTGCAGATGGCTGTTGGTGAGCAGTGGCGGACTCTCTCGGCCTGTGTCTAATGTCAGAGGGGTTTTGAGGGGTGAGAAACTAGCCAATTCAGAACTGCACCGATTAATCTAGTCGGGCTTAAGTGGGAAGATGTGAACTGTTACGTGTGTGATCAGTCTGATAAGCAGGAAACAGCGGTCGCTACATGTCGCTTTTGCAGTGTTGCTTTGTGCGCTACGCACCTAGGTGAATTGCGGACGCACACTCAGGGCCGGATGCATTAACCTTGCGATCAACCAATCGATCCCGCGACTTCCAAGTAACTCGGTTCAGAATACGGTTGCGCCGTATTCTGCAGATAGCCAGAAGGTAAAACGCAATGAGCATGACGAACGAGGACTGGTGGCCGAACCAATTGAACTTGAAGGTTCTCCGCCAGACCGCTGCGCTGTCCAATCCTATGGGCGAGGATTTTGACTACGCCGAGGAGTTCAAGAAACTTGACCTGGATGCCTTGAAGAAGGACATCGTTGAGCTGATGACGACGTCGCAAGATTGGTGGCCGGCCGACTACGGCCACTATGGGCCATTTTTCATCCGGATGGCGTGGCATGCCGCCGGTACATACCGCATAACTGATGGCCGTGGAGGTGGAGGTTCCGGTGATCAACGTTTTGCACCTCTCAACAGCTGGCCCGACAACGCGAGCCTCGACAAAGCACGCCGTTTGCTCTGGCCGATTAAGCAGAAATACGGTCGGAAGCTTTCGTGGGCCGACCTGCTGATCTTCGCCGGGAACTGTGCTCTGGAATCGATGGGATCCAAGACCTTCGGGTTCGCTGGCGGACGCGAGGACGTTTGGGAGGCCGACGAGACGGACTGGGGGACTGAGGACACGTGGTTGGCGGACGAGCGCCACAGTAGCGGCGACGCGGAAATCGATGGACCTTACGGAGCCGACCACATGGGTCTAATTTACGTGAATCCGGAAGGTCCAAACGGAAATCCGGATCCGCTCGCTGCGGCAAAGCATATTCGTGAAACGTTCCGCCGCATGGCGATGAATGACGAGGAAACGGTCGCGCTCATTGCTGGTGGACACACTTTCGGGAAAGCACATGGTGCGGCCTCCGATGACCACGTCGGTCCCGAACCGGAAGGTGCCGGCATTGAGGAGCAAGGCCTCGGTTGGAAGAACAGATTCGGTAGTGGCAAAGGCGGCGATACGATCACCAGCGGCCTAGAGGGCGCCTGGACCACCAATCCGGTGAAGTGGGACAACAATTACTTCGAAAATCTTTACGGCTACGACTGGAAGTTGACGAAGAGCCCTGCAGGTGCATCGCAATACACTCCCGAGAACGCCTCGGAAGTGGCCACCGTGCCGGATGCGCACGATGCGTCAAAAAAGCATGCCCCCATGATGCTTACGACGGATCTTTCAATGAGGATGGATCCTACCTATGGGCCGATCGCAAAGCGTTTCCTCGAGAACCCGGAGGAGCTTACCGAAGCGTTCGGCCGAGCGTGGTTCAAGCTGACGCACCGGGATATGGGGCCCCGTAGTCGGTATCTCGGCGCTTTGGTTCCGACCGAGCCTCTGTTGTGGCAAGACCCTGTTCCTGACGTTGATCATGAGTTGATAGGCGATCAGGATATCGCCGCCATCAAGGCTAAGGTCCTTGCAACCGGTTTGTCCGTTTCTCAGTTAGTCTCGACCGCCTGGGCATCCGCGGCATCATTCCGCGGCACCGACAAACGCGGTGGGGCGAACGGGGCGCGAATCCGCCTCGCGCCGCAGAAGGATTGGGAGGTGAACAACCCCACCGAGCTAGCGACCGTGCTGCAGACGCTGGAGCAGGTACAGAAGGATTTCAACAGCTCGCAGACTGGAGGGAAGCTTGTCTCGCTTGCTGATCTGATCGTCCTTGCCGGGTGTGCGGGCGTCGAGGAAGCGGCAAAGATCGCCGGGCACGATGTGCAGGTTCCATTCACACCGGGGCGTACGGACGCGACTCAGGAGTGGACCGATGTGGCGTCATTTGACGTGCTTGAACCCATCGCGGACGGATTCCGCAACTACCTCGGAGTCGAACATCAAAAGCCGGAGGAGCTACTGGTTGATCGAGCAAATATGCTGACATTGACCCCTCCCGAGATGACAGTTCTTGTTGGTGGCATGCGCGTTCTTAATGCGAATGTAGGTCAATCTGGACTCGGGGTGTTCACCGATCGGCCTGGGACGTTGACCAATGATTTCTTTGTGAACCTGCTTGCTATGAACACCGAGTGGCAAGTGTCTTCCACATCGAAAACCGTTTTCGAGGGACGCGATAGCACGATCGGTGATCCCAAGTGGACTGGGACCAGGGTGGACTTGGTCTTCGGCTCGAATTCCGAATTGCGAGCGCTCGCGGAGGTTTACGCATCTGACGATTCCCAGCAAGCGTTCGTTCGTGATTTCGTGGCTGCGTGGGACAAGGTGATGAATCTTGATCGCTTCGACCTTACGTGATCTCAGCACTCTTTCGATGGCCGTAGGGGGTCTGAGGGATGACTGTTAGCTTTAATTGAGCAGTGTTTCGGGCGGGTCAGGATGCCTGCCGAAACCCCCAGACTGTCCCCGCCTCCCATGCTGCGCACCACATCGTCGCCATTCCGGATTCTGGTCGGCGCGGGCCCACATTGCTCTCGGTTCCGGACCGTTTCGTCGAACAAGGATTTGCATCTGAAAGCTAGTTGAAACTCGCACGGATAGTTGCGCCCCACCTTCTTATAAAATCTGTGCAGGTTTTCAAAGGCGTTCCCTACGTCAACTTTGTTCCGCTGTCGGAACCTGCTTCGGGATTCGCCAGACCATGCGGCGTGCTTATTCGAACTTCTCCCGTCTTAGTCGGTAGTCGGATAAAGCTCTTCAATTAGCCGGTTTCCATATGGTTGCGATTGCCGGTATCCGGGATAGTTCTTGTCCGACGACCAGTCACGAACTTTCAACTGGCGGTTGATTATCCGGTCAGCTCGCCGAAGGTAGTCAGCGGCAGAGTCTTCACCACGACGAACAGCCAATATTGGGGGTCCGGTTAGGGTGTGCCACGCTTTGGAACCTGGATGAGCAGGGCTTTGCATCATTTGTTCGACTGCTTGCCTTAAAACGGTCCTTTCCAGAGGCCGACGAGTGGGTTCCAGAAAGGCGGGATCCTTGAGAATTTCGGTGCGAAACGGAACGATTAGGTCGGTGCGAGCAAAACTTCGCTGCGCATCGGCTCCGGCGAGGAATCGAACTAGTGACCATGCGGCGTCGGGGTGTGCGCTCATAGAGTTAATACCGAGGCACAGTTCGTCGGCTTCTGTCTGACTGTCAGCGTTATCCCAAGAGGGAAGTGGTGCCGCCGCCCATGGGACTGAGGGCCGTATAGATGGGCCCACATCACTACGGTCGATATACATGGCAGTGAGTCCGCCACTGAATGGCGCGGTAAATCTATCGGGGATTGGGAGCTCAATGTCCAGAGCGGTTTGCCATGTGGCGAGTCGACGTAAGCGCAGTTCGTTTTCTGTAGTTGCCATTCGAGACAAACGCGCACCAGCATTCAGGAATGCTTCACCCGCTCGTGTATTGGGGGCTACACCAAAAACTGGCCGGGTATAGGCGGGGATGGCAGCGAGCCCAAATCGTTCCACGCGATTTGTATCAGCGACGACCAGCCGACGTGCTGCTTGTTCAAATTCGCCCACGGTCCATGGGTTGGTCCAACTTGTTGGTGCAGTTACACCAGAGCTTTCGAAATGTTCTTGGTTGTACAGTACGCACTGAAAAGCGGCTCCAACAGCAAGAACCGATTGTTCGTCACCAGGGCCTGCTCTGGCGTCGACCGATCTTGGCACCATTGTTTGTAACTCGGAATCACCCGATATCCGGTTTCCCAGACCATGGAGAAACCCGGCTGCTGTGAAGTCAAAGACATCGGCAGGCGCAATCCGGGTTACGTCAGCAGTATTTCCCAATCGCAGAGCGTGACGCTGCGCGTCAGAGGTTAGAGCGTTATCAAGACGTGCACGCACCTGTACTGAAGGAACCTGGGATTGAAATGTTTGGAAGATGTCGGAAAAAGCTTTGAGCATAGACCGTGGCCCCCATGTCTCAAATGTGATGGAGACGTTGGTGGCGATGGGGGTGGCATCCGGGATCACCGTTGCTCGGAAGGCAGGGGTCACTGTGGGCTTTGGGGTTGCGGTTGGTAAAGCTTGAGGGTTGACGTTTTCTGTCGGCAGCGGTGTAAGTTCGGGGAGAGTGGTTTGTACAGTGTCGAGGGTGCAGGCGGAAAGTAACCCTACGGTTCCTCCAAGGCTTGCTCGGAGTAGTGCCCGCCGTCCCAGCATGGCCTGGTTACCTCGTGAACTGGGGACTTGCTCCGCGGTAATGCGGGAAGGCCCATCTGGCTTCGGGCGAGCGCCGCTGGCTCCTGTAGATTCGAGCAAATTAAGGATCACATCTCGATGGTAACGGGTCGATCATGGTCATGGAATTGTAGTTGCGGTATCCACCATGGTTATGCTGACGACAACTGGAGTTCCAACATTGACAAGTGAACAAGGACGCTGGTCATAGACAGCATTTTCTGGGCGGTTGTGTTGATTGGGGTGTCTGCACTTGGTGCTCCTTGGGCATACCTCTTGTTCCACAGTTTGCCCTCGCGGGGGGCCTTTTTGTCAGCTCCCATCGGCTTGTTGTTGCTTCACCATGTTGCATGGCTCGGTTTGTCCACGAAGCTTTTTGAGAATGGCCGCGGTTTTGTTGTTGGGGCTGTGGTTGTGCTCGTGTGTTTCACGATGGGCCTTCTGGGAATGTTTCATTGGAGGCGCATTGAGTTTCGGCTAACCAGTCGATTGTGGCTGGTTGGTGTTGTGGGGCTCATCATCATGTTTGCCGTGGGCGTTGCTCTTCGATGGATCAATCCTGAGATCAGTGGTACCGAGAAACCTATGGATTTCGCGTTGCTCAATGCGGTGTTACGTGCATCCGATGTTCCGCCTGTCGATCCTTGGTTTTCCGGGGAGTCCCTGAACTATTACTACGTGGGCTATTCGGTTATGGGGATTCTCATTCATCTGACTGACGTGACGCCGGCGGTTGGGTACAACCTCGCACTAGCTGTGGTGCTGGGTCTGGCTGCGGTGGTTGCAGGATCTGCTGGGTACGACATCAGCACGTTGGTAGGAGTAGGGCGTTTGGGGCGACGGACATCCGGAATGCTGTCGGGGGCTCTGGTTGTAGTTGCCGGAAATCTTGCTGTTACCCGTGAGGTGTTGAAGGGGCCGGCAATTGATGTGAATGGGTTTTGGCAGGGCATTGGTTGGCATGCCTCACGGACGATTCAACGGGAAACTACCGAAGGTCTTGTTGATTACACTATTAATGAGTTTCCGGCGTTTTCGTTCATTCTGGGTGACTTGCACCCTCACGTGATGGCCTTGCCATTTACCGCGCTTGCAGTTTCGGCAGCGGTTCAATGGATGATTGCTGGGTCGACTCGAGCTCATGAGGATCGCTGGCTGAGGCTGCTTAGTGCGTCGCTGACAGGGCTGATTTTGGGTGCCTTATATTCAATCAATGCGTGGGATGCCCCAACGTTTTCAGGGCTTGTCGTTGTCGGCGCTGGCCTGGTTGCTGTGGGGAATGCCCAGCGGATGCGGGCGTTGGGAACTGATGCTCTAATAGCAATGGTGACGGCGGTGGTGTTGTGGCTACCCTATTTACTGTCATATGACCCTGTGACCCGTAGCCTGGGGCTGGTTTCGGTCCGCAGTGAAGCGGTTGATTTTGTGCAGGTTTTTGGCCTTCTACTCTTGGTCGTTGTTGTCACGCTAGTGATGTTGATGTGGCGAGTGCGGCCGGATGGTCGACTGTTGATCGGGGTTATAGGTGGCGCTGCTTTCGTTGGTGTTTTTATCGGGGGCGGTGAGGTCCTAGCAGTCCTGGCCGCCATCTTAGTGCTGAGTGGATTAGCCTTTTTTTCCTATCGTGATGCTCGTGGGTTGGCCCCGCTCTTGTGGATTATCGTGGTCGGGGTTTCGCTTTTGACTTTTGTCGAGTTTGTCTTTGTCGACGACTTCTTCGGACCACCGTACGAGCGGATGAATACTGTGTTCAAATTGCATTATCAAGCGTGGACTTTGCTGGCGATCGCATCTGGACCAGGTTTAGTGCTGGTATGGCATCGTTTAAGGCTGGTCCGCTCGGGATCAGGAAGGTTCGGCCGAATGATCTTTGTTGGGGCATTCTTCCCGCTCGTGGTGCTTTCGGTGACGTACCCCATCCATGCGTCTCTGATGAAGGCTCAGGCTAGTCCGGTCACCGGTACCCTTGATGGCTTAGCCGCGGATCGTGCAAGCCGACCGACGGAGGTTGCGGTGGCTGATTGGATGCGGGTCAGGGCACCACGCAACGCGGTGTTGTTGGAGGCGCCCGGTAGGGCTTACTCGGGCGATTCTCGTATTTCGACGTGGACAGGTATTCCTACGGTAGTTGGATGGATCCAGCATCAGGAATTGTGGCGGGGCTCCCAGGAACAGATCTCTGTCCGTGTGGCAGACGTAGATCTTGCTTACCAAACTAATGACCTGAAAACATTACGTGCGGTTGTTGATCGGTACGGCGTAACCCATGTGATCTTTGGTGATAGCGAACGAAGGCGATATGGCGAGGAAGCTGAGGCCCGTTTCCACAAAAGATTTAGCGCAGTTCTTAAGGTTGGGACAACCAGCGTATTTGAAGTGAACCAGTTATGACCGGTGGCATCGGGGTGCTTCGTCGTTGGTCCGATGAGCCTATGTGGTTTGGTTGGACGCGTGCCGAATGGTTGTTCTATGCGCTAGTTGTTGGTGTCGCTGTGGTGATGCGATTTGCGGGACTTGGGGATAGGGCTTTTCATCACGATGAGGCTATTCACGCCAAAGAGTCGTACGACATGATTAACGGGAAGCAGTATCGGTATGACCCGGCGTATCACGGCCCTCTGCTTTATTTCGCTAATGCGTTGCTTTTTCACTTTTTGGGATCGAGTGAGGTTCTCGCGCGGGTGATTCCTGCTGCATTTGGAGTCGGGGCGGTGATTGCTGTTGCCTTGTTCAGATGGGAGCTAGGTCGTGCCGGGACGGTCATCGCGATGTTGGCTATCGCGACATCTACAACATTTGTCTATTACTCGAGGTTTATCAGGAACGATATTTACGTCGCTTTTTTCACTATTGTTTTGGTTGCTGCTGTCGTTCGTTATATCGGGTGGCCTCGCAAACGGTGGATTTACGTGGCCTGGATATCGTTGGGGCTTTCGTTAGCGACCAAAGAAAACACGTTTATCCATGGCTTTGCGCTGGCGGTAGTGATACTGGTGCTTGGTGGGGTTGCCATGGGTTACAACTGGCGGCGTCAATCAAGTTTGGGCGGTGGGGCCCAAGTGTCTAAGGCGATTCAGGAATTTAGTCGGGACATTGAGCACGTGGTCTACGGGGCGCTCGTCTTTTTGGGGATCGTATTTGTTTTTTACACCTCGTTTTTTACGTATCTGCCTGGTTTCCGGGATGCTTTTACGAGGTCGATAGAGTATTGGACAGAGGTTCATGGTTCTGAGCGTGTGAATCAACCGTGGTTTTACTACGCCATGTATCTAGCCGTGTACGAACCCTTCGCTATTGTTTTTGGTGCAGTTGCCATGTTCCGGATTCGAATGGTGCGAAATCCCCTCCCCGTCGTTTTAGCGGTGTGGATTCTTGTCACTTGGATTATCTACTCGGCTGCTGGAGAGAAAGCCCCCTGGCTTGTACTGCATGTGTTGTGGCCGCCAATACTCATTGCTTCTTGGTGGATGGGTGGTTGGTTTGATGGTAGGAGGCCTATTACCCCGAGGGTTTGTGTCGGGATTCTCGGGGGCGGATTTCTGGTTTGGTCGTTATGGTTTGCGATTCCTATCAATTACGAACGTGGAGATGTGCCAAACGATTTAGTTGTGTACGTCCAGTCTTCATCGGACGTAGTTGAGGTCGCGGAGGTCGTAAATGAGGCTGCTGTCCGTAGTGGGAAGGGGCTTGGTTTACGTGTCGTGGTTGATGAAGAATTTGCATGGCCTATCGTGTGGTACCTCCGCGACTACACGAATGTTGGGTATGGCAAGGCCCCGAGCCTGGAAGATGTTCAGGTGGCTGACATCGCGTTACTAACGCTTGCTGATGCGGATGAGTTCGGGATACAACTGCCTGAGTTTGTGGGTCGACAGATGGTGCTGCGCGGGTGGTTTCCGGAATCAGCGTATAAATCGTGGGATGCTACGTTTCTTTCTCGATTTCTAGGAGATGCTGTTGCCCGTGAGACATTTGGGAGGTGGCTGTTGACTCGAGAAGTTACGCCGGTCCCGACTGGAAGTTTTGACTTTGTCATGTATGTGCGCACTAACTTGCTTGAGGCCGGACCAATGGGTCGATTCCAGTTATGAGGGTGGCCATTATTGGGGCTGGAATTACGGGGCTTACCTTGGCACATGAGCTCCTAAAGCACGATTGCACGGTGACGCTCTATGAGGCGGCTCCCCGTGCTGGTGGTGAGCTCGGGACCGTTAGCGTTAACGGTGAACCTGTTGAACGTTTTTACCACCATCTTTTTACCCATGATCAGCTTATGATTGACTTGGCAAATGAGCTTGGCCTAGGCAATCGGCTTGAGTGGCCCGAGCCTGAAATGGCGTTTTACACGCATGGTCGTGTGTATCCATTTACCTCGCCACTTGATTTGCTTAGATGTAGCGCTCTAAGTCCGTGGGCTCGGTTCAGGCTTGGACTGGGCACATTGCTGCTGCAGCGGCGCGAAGATTTTGGGACGTTTGAAGACCGCACGGCGGCCAGCGTGCTCCCCAGCTACGTCGGTCAGGAGAGCTTTGAAACCGTGTTTAAGCCCATGTTGCGAGCAAAATTTTCTGATCATTGGAATGATGTATCGATGGCCTGGATGTGGGCCCGTCTTCGGTCTCGTGCGCGTACCCGGACTCCGAACAAACGTCGTGAGCGACTTGGATACTTTCGGGGAAGCTTTCGCGTGATTGTGGATGCTCTCTTGCAGTCGGTCCAAGCTCGTGGCGCCTGTGTTCGACTTGGTGCTCCGGCCGAAGCGATCTCTTTCGGAGGTCATGGGAGTCCTGCAGTTAGCATCGGCGGCGTAGCCGTGGAGGCTGACGCGGTCGTGGCGACTGTCGGCTTGCCGGTGATCAGACGTCTTCTCCCGGAGGCACATCAGGGCTTTGCTTCGGAGCTAGCGGCGACGTCATATGTCGGTGCTTGTGTCGTGCTATTGGAGCTTCGCGAGCAACTGTCGCGGTTTTATTGGACCAATATTGCTGATCGTGATCTGCCGTTTGCCGGGTTGATTGAACATACAAATTTGGTGGATCGCGAACGCTACGGAGGTTCCACCTTGGTCTATCTCAGCAACTATTTGCCGAGGCAACACGAGCTATTTGGTCTCGATGACGGCACTGTAGTTGATCGACTAGTGGGGTCTATCGCCCATGTTTTCCCAAGGTTTCATCGTGAGCACATTCAGGAGGCGTGGGTATCTCGTGATTCAGTTGCGCAGCCGGTAATAGAAACTGGCTATCAAAGGCGCAAACCGGCGTACGCTTCACCAATACCCGGCTTCTACATTTGCAATACGTCCCAGATTTATCCCGAGGATCGGGGAACCAACTACAACGTCAAGATTGCGCGAGAGTGTGTAACTCAACTCTTGGGTGATCGAGTTGCGCTCGTACGCCGTTGAATAGACGATCTGGACTGCTGCCAGTTGGAGTCGACGCTTCAGTCGGGCCAGACATGAATATGGCCATCAGGTCCAACTTCCGGAACTACGACAGACACGTCTTCCTCTGCACAAAACGCGACGTCATCGAAGTGCTCCACAGCCTTAAGCAATTGCGCGCTTTCTGAGGATGAGAGCGCTTGTTCCGAATCTTTGTAGGCCTGCCATACATGGAGAGCTGTTAGGGCTGCTTCGTCCAAATTAAGGTCAGCATCTGTGCGCGCAATGTGAGACACGATAGCGCCGGCCGTATACACATCATCAATAGCCAGTTGGCCATCACGTCCTGCACAGACGATTGTGAGGGAATCTGTGGGTTCGCTGAGTAGCCGACCTGCGACGGCTCTGGCATTTCGCAAGCAACCGATGTACGTGCGTTGGCTGCCTGCCCACTGCTCGATTGCGTAGGTGCCGTTAGTAGTAGAAAGCACGACGGTCCGGTCTGTCAGATCTGTGGTGGCGAACTCGAGTGGAGAGTTGCCATAAGAAAATCCGTCGGGAGCGACGCCACCCCGTTCGCCCGCGAGAATGGCTTGTGGGCCGATGGCTTCCGCAGCGGCTCGGGCTGTTTGGATGGTGCTTGCGATAAAGGTTCTTGAGTGGGGAGTTGCCGCGATGGTTGTAAGGGTGGTGCTAGCCCGAATCACGTCGACAATCGCGCAGACACCTTTGGGATCTGGTCTGATGCTTGTAGGCAGCATCGCTACACGAAGGAGTCTCATAAACGAATGTGTTGCCAGCGGCCGGAGGCGAATCGGATGATAGCCGCGATGGAAAGCACGATGTAGTTGATGCCGGCACTAATCCAGAGCCCTGTTAACCCGAACCCGGCGACAAGGCCAAGAAGGATTGCAAGCGGGACCCGAACAACCCAAAGCGTAACCAGCGAGATAAGGAGCATTGCACGAGTATCGCCTGCTCCTCGGAGGGCACCGGGCAGTGTGGTTCCTATGCCGACGGCTGGAATAAAAAATCCGGTGACGCGCAACGGCGTTTCACCAGCATCAATTACGGTAATGTCGGTCGTAAAGACGGCAAGCAGCGCTCGAGGAAATAGGATTACTAGCAAGGCAACTAGGCTTGAGAGAAAAAACCCTCCGAAAGCGGCTTGCCGGCCGAATCGATAAGCGAGAAGCGGGTTTCCTGCACCAAGACTTTGCCCAACGGCTGCAGACGCTGCGATCCCAAGGCCCGTTGACGGCATGAAGGCGATTGAGATGATAGGGCCTATGACATTTTGCGCGGCAAAGGACGTTGTACCGAGACGTAAGCCGATAATGCTGAAGGCCATGATGCCGCCGATCGTGATCATTTGTTCCAGGGCCGCGGGCCCGGATACTCGGGCTAATCGTTTCAGCATATTGGTATCAACTCGATACCGTCCCATAACTGCCGCCCGGAGCGGGGAGCGACGGGCGGCCCACAGGATGAAGATGGCTGCGAATATGCGGGCTACGCTCATTGCGATGGCTATACCAGTGAGGCCAAGTCCGCGTGGGCCAGCGATGTCGAAGACTAAGAGGACACCTATTAGAAGATCAAGACCGGCCATTAGCACTGCTGCAACCATTGGTGTTCGTGTGTCGCCGTGGCCTCGCATGATTGACCCGATGAGTACGATCAGCGTTTGGAACGGAAGAAAGGCAGCGCCGACTATCAGGTAGGGGGCGCCAATGTCGACAATTTCTGGTTCGGTACCGACCAACTGCAGGATTTGTCGTGCAAAGACCGCGAAGAGCACGACGACGATCACGGTCAGGGCAATGGCAAGGATTGTCCCCTGTCGACCGGCTTCTATAGCTTCCTCAATGTTGTTTGCGCCGTAAGCGCGCGAGACCATTGCGAGGGTGCCCGCACCGATGCCAAATACGGCGCCGAACACGAAAAACATAGTGAAATTGGCGATGCCAGCTCCGGCAAGTGCCTCTGCACCCAGTCGGCCTGCGAGTGCCGTGTTAATCATGAACATTGCGCTCTGCATGAAGTTCTCGAGCATGGCTGGCCAACCCAAGGCGGACAGCCGCGAGCGGATTTCTTTGTCGGTCATGGGGTGGACGCTGTCACCTGGGACTGCGTACACGATGGGTTGTTCCAAACTTTTGGAGACGACACAGACTGACTCGGAGGCTCAGTGTACGCGGCTTCGATATAGACGGTGATATTCGGTGGACCTAAGATAAATCTGTCTGTGGCGCAACGCTCGGAAATGTTGGGATGGTCCTGAACTATTACCAACGCTTGCTGAGACGTACGATCCTGACGCTTGGATTGCGCGTAATGCTGAATATTCAAAAGAGTAGGTGTGCTAGTGGATGAGGTCCGACAGCCACGACCTGAGGAGTTCGATGATCTGGTTGCGCATGTCAATCGTGTGATGCGGGAGGAGGTCGGCAACGACCCTGTCTATGCGCTCGACTGGTCACATGTAATCAGCTTAGACAACCTTGAAAATATTCGGGTGGTTAGGGTCGATGATCAGATCGTGTCATCGGCGG